>Ga0182019_10001657_pt1 | contig 11329 bp, 10 predicted proteins | sample 812E2MmetaG_FD_120483 | JGI IMG/M metagenome (GOLD analysis project Ga0182019, IMG submission 120483) | Permafrost microbial communities from Stordalen Mire, Sweden - 812E2M metaG | ecosystem: Environmental > Terrestrial > Soil > Wetlands > Permafrost | place: Sweden: Stordalen | collected...
AAAATCATCATAAGCTGGAGGCGATGGCGGCATTGATTCAGGATTCTTTTGCTGCGCAGGCTTGGATGATGGCGCAGAATATCCACCTGAGGGTTGATCACCGCCAAAGTTGGTGGTGCCGCCACTACGGCTTCCCAGCATGTGCAGTTCATCGGCAACAATTTCGGTGGTATAACGATCCAGTCCAGCCTGATCTTGCCATTTGCGCGTCCGCAAGTGCCCTTCCACGTAGATTTGGCTGCCTTTTTTTAAATATTCCCCGGCTATTTCCGCTAAACGTCTGAAAAACACGACTCTATGCCATTCGGTAGCTTCTTTTCTTTCGCCGGTTTGTTTGTCTTTCCAGCGCGTGGATGTCGCCAATGTTATGTTTGCGACGGCATCGCCCGTCGGCATATAGCGAATCTCAGGGTCAGCGCCCAGGTTCCCGATTAATGTCACTTTATTAAGCATGGATACTCCTAAAAATTTTTCTTGAGTCAAATGACCGTCAAGCCGGTCATGAAATAGTTCGCCTGTATTCAGCTTAAATAAAAACGGCTGAAACTAAAAACAGCATTGTTTTAGAACGACTGATTTTGCTGAAATTGCATTTTTTTTGCGCGTTCAATGTAATCTTGATAGTCCGGAAGGGCTATTGCGGCAAGCATGCCGACAACAACAATAAATACAATGACTGCCACCGCTATCACGGCTAAATTTGAGCTGCCTTCATTACCGGGCTTTGGATTAGGCCCGTATTGATTATCAACCGGTTGACTGTCCAGAACCATGAATATAAGCAGAACCAGCCCGCCGATGATGGGAACCAGTTCAATAAGCAGCCACCACCCGTTACGGTCGGTGTCGTGCAAGCGTCTTACCAATACGGCTAACGCCGGTATCAAGACAGCCAGGGAATAAATGCCGCCCAATAGGCCTATCCCCACATCGGCATTAAAGCTGCCGATAACAGTGTCAAGAAATGCAAGTCCGCAGAAGGCGAGAAAATTGAACAGGTTAAAATACCAGTATTCCGCTCGCGTAGCCCGACCGCCAAAATCGGCGTAATTTTTTAAGACTTTAAGATACCAATTCATAAAAGCGTACCTACTGATTTAACCCGATAGAAAAACGGACGGATTAGCGCCCGGACTTAAGCCGCATAATGCGATTCTATATAGCGCTGCACTATTTCCTGAAATTCTTCTGCAATCCGGTCGCCTTTAAGCGTAACCGTTTTTTCGCCGTCTTCATAAACAGGCGCTACCGGCGATTCGCCGGTACCCGGCAAGCTGATGCCGATATTGGCGCTTTTGCTTTCACCGGGGCCGTTGACCACGCAGCCCATGACGGCAATTTCCATAGTTTCAACGCCGGGGTATTGCGTGCGCCAGATCGGCATTTGATCGCGCAAATAGGTTTGTATATCCATCGCCAGTTTTTGGAAATAATCACTGGTGGTGCGACCGCAACCGGGGCAGGAAATAACCATAGGGGTAAAGGAACGAAAGCCCATGGTCTGCAAGATTTCCTGGCCGACGATGACTTCCTGGGTTCTGGACGCGCCGGGTTCCGGCGTCAAGGAAATGCGGATAGTGTCGCCTATGCCTTGCTGCATCAACACCGAAAGGGCTGCGGCTGAAGACACGATGCCCTTGGAACCGATGCCGGCTTCGGTCAATCCCAGATGCAGGGCATAATCGCAACGACTGGACAAGTCCTGATAAATAGCGATCAGCTCCTGTACATTACTGATTTTGCAGGAAAGAATGATCTTATTTTTAGCCAGACCGATTTCTTCCGCTTTGGCGGCGCTTTCCAGCGCAGACAGCACAATGGCTTTACGGGTGATGGCGGGCAAGGGCAAGGGGTGTTTCAGCTGCCTGTTTTCATCCAACAAGCGTGTCAATACCGATTGATCCAAACTACCGCCGTTGACGCCGATGCGCACGGGCTTGTTATACTGGCAGGCGAATTCTATCATTTGCTGAAATTGCGGGTCGCGGCTTTTGCCACGGCCTACATTACCCGGATTAATGCGGTATTTATCCAGGGCGGCGGCGCAGTCCGGGTATTTTTCCAGTAATTTATGGCCGTTAAAATGGAAATCACCGACTATCGGCACGGTGCAACCTTGCTGGTTTAATTTGTTGTGTATCTCGGCAACGGCTTTGGCCGCTTCTTCCGAATTAACCGTGATGCGCACCAGCTCGGAACCGGCGGTAGCCAGTTCGATAATCTGATTAACAGTAGCCGACACATTAACTGTGTCGGTATTGGTCATGGATTGCACAACGATAGGCGCGCCGCCGCCGACCTTGACGTCGCCGACTAAAACTTGATGGGTGATTTTTCTAAGGCTGATTGACATGGTCTAAATCTTTTAAAAAGTTGCAGTTACGGCGAAATTATACGCTATACAAATTATTGAGCAGAGTAAAATCGTAGGTTTTTATTCCCCCTTCACTCATAGGTATCTACACAAGTACCAGCTCCTGAACCCTCGCTACGCTCTCCCTTGAGGGAGAAGGTTGGGATGAGGGGGAATATAACTGCTTAATTTTATTCTCCTCACCCCAACCCAACCCTCTCCAACAGGAGAGGGGGGCTTATGGCTACTGTAATCTATTGTTTTATTGGGCAGTGTGTATAGATACCTATATCGCTGGAGAGGGAGCTTTCCCTGCTAACTTATGACAGTGACGACTGAGCGTGGAAACTATGCAACGCCCGTTTGCTGCATGGCCTGCCTAACCGCAAGCACGGCCTGCTTGTTTAATCGTCCTACCCGGTCGTGCTCTTGACATAACGCGCCCCTAAATCCGAGATAATCGGCGTTTAGAGGCAGAAGTCCAGGGATGTCCGTCAACCTCAAGGAGCCCGCCAAGCCGCAGAGTAATTGCAACCCTTTAGCTTGAGCGACAAACTGCGCAAGCGCCATTGTATCCATTATTTGCGTTAACGAGCCTTGCCGTTTATTCATGGTATCCAGCATCACGCCGGTAAAACCGGCGGCTTTCAGCAAAGTCATGATGCTTAAATCCGGCCGGGTGTCGGCAAATAACACCGCGATTAAGGCATGGTTTTGGGTCAAGACCGATAATTTTTTGACGGTACCCGGCCAGTCATCGCCGGGGAAAAAACCGATTTTGATATAATCTACGCCGGTTTCGGCCATCAATTGCACTGCTTCAAAAACCGGCTCAGGTTGCATAGGCAAATCGCCGATGGTGGCGCTCACCGGGCGATGCCCGTCAATCGCGGCGACTATCCCTTTAACGGATGCAACATCCAATGCGCCCAGCGCGCCCAACGCCGGTTGCTTTAGATCGATAATATCAACGGCTGTATCCAACACCAACAAGGATTCCGCTATGCTGTTGACGCTAGCCAGCATACCGGTCATGCCTGTACCCCGGCTTTATAGTCATCTATCACAGTCATCAACCAGCCCCACGCTTCCCATTCTTTGTCGCCCGCTGTTTTTTCCAGTCCGATGCGCAGATAGTCGATTTCGGATTCTATTTTTTCTATCGGCAGCCGCTTTAAGCGGCTGATTAAAATAGCCGCTTCCAATACCGAATATTGGGCGCGGTTAAAACCTTTAAACGGTGCGTGATTCGCAGTATGTATAGCCTTGCAGAATAATTTGGGGCGGGTGGGATCGTCGTCAATACGCACCAGTTCAACTTCCGTGTGCGCCAATGCGCATTGCAACACCCGACCTTTTATTTTTTCCGCAGGATTTAACGGCCAGTCCCGCCGTCCGGTCAGACAGCCTGCAAAAACGCGCACATCATCGCAGTAATTAAGTACCGCCGCCCCGCTTGCCAGCAGATTATCCAGGGTCGTGGACGGGCGAAACGGCAGTATAATAAAATCGTCGCCCTCGACATGGATGCCCATAGGTGCAATATGTGTTAAGCCGGTAGCGTTCTGCGTGGTAACGATGGTTTCTTGTATCATTGTGATTTTTGTAAGGTCGTTCCGGCCGGTTTAAAAGTGTGCAGATCAACGGTCGCTTCTATCTGATCGGTGGCACAGCCCCAAAACAGTGCCTGATCCTGCGTAAAGCGTTTGCCCAATTGCCAGGCTATTTGCGCGCGCGCCAGCTCAACGCCTAAATAAAAAGCATGACCGCCGTCATTTTCTACATGCAAATGGGGGAATAAATCAAACGGGTCGGTGGCGCTGTAGAAGCCGTCGCGATTAAAAACATGCAGACCTTCGGCGCTGGTTTGTATGCGAAAACTGGGATCGGTGATGTGTCCGGCCAGTTCTTTGATTTCTTCCAGCGTATAAGGAAACGGGGAAATCTCATGCAGCGCCATCAAACCGGGATTAATATGTTTGGGCAGCGTGTCATGCTCTTTAGCGGCGAACAGGATGCGCCGTGCCAAATCCGCTTCTTTAATGGCGCGGCAGGCATGGCGGCTGACTTCGGTCGCCAAGATATTATTAATATTAAGTTCCGAGCAAATGCCCAGCAACAGGGCATTCATGCCCGCAGTATCGGCGTGGGTCAGTTCGGTGATATTGCCTACGCCCATCATGATGTCTATATCGGGATGATTTTTTCTGACGGCGTGATAACGCACGATGGATTGCGTAAAGCCGAAATGTAGCGGATCTAAAATCGGATCGACGATAAAAGCGCGGTTCTTTGCCTGCATACGCGCGATGGCTCTATCTAATGATGCCAAATCTTCATGTGTTTCGGGAATTAAAATCGGCGTTGCCGCCACTTCATCGGCAACCCAGAGCGTGCTTTCATGCAGACTGAGCATATAATCCGCTCCCGCCTTGCCGCCCCTGAGCAAATCATCGGCCTCTAGGGAATCGATGCTGACGGTGAAACCTTGTTGTTTCAAGGCGCGGATGATGTCTTCCATCAGCGGAAAATCGGTGCTGGGCAAACAGCCTATATCGATAACATCCGCGCCGTTTTTTCTATAGTAATGGGCGCGTTTAAGCACCTCGTCCACGCCGAGATTCGGTGCATCGACGATTTCGGCAAAGATTTTGACGCTGTAGCGGCTTAAATCGTGGACTTGCGCGGCTTTACCGAAATACTGCGGCAAATCTTTAAGCTCTTCCGGCCCGCGAGTTATGGGCAAACCCAATTTAGCCGACAAGGCTTCCAAATCGCCGCGACAACGACCCGGCACCAGTATCCGGTCGGCGCCGAAGGTATCCGACAACCTGCGTCCTATCATATCCGCCGTCATTAAAGCCGCAACTTTAAGCCCCAGCTGATGCACCGTGTAAGTAAATTCCGGCTGCATTTTTTCCAAAATACTACGCAGTTGTTTTTCCGCCAGCTTGCCAGTCAGAAAAAGGATGTGTTCGCTCATTAACTTTTTCTCGCCGCTAAATCGCTAGCGTTAACAACAAGCAGCCGCTCTTTAACGGCAGCAATCAACTCATCAACGCTTTCTACGACCGACGTATATTCGAATGTGCGTAACTTGTCCGTGCCTTCCAGGTCGATTTTGCGCGGATAAACCATCACTCTTTTACCGCCCGGCGCAGTGGTTTCCATTGCCGGGGCGATGTCGCAAGGATAAACAATGCTCGGCACCCGGCATTTGCCGGCTTGGGAATATAAGTTGGTCACCAGGGTATCGGCTATCCCCAGCACACATTTAGCCACCGTGTTCGATGTCGCAGGGGCCATCACAAACGTATGGTAATAACCTTTATAAAAATGTCCGACCGGCGGCGACGAGGCGGTCTTATCGCGGTACACCGGCATTTTTTCGCGGATGTCATTGAGATTGAACCCGTACATTCTTATCACCTCTTCGGCCGCTTGGCTGAGATAAAGATCGACATCATCCAGCGTAAGCAAAAAATCCAGGCATTCTTCTATATAATGACCGGAACCGGTGATCGCCCAGGCTAATCGTGGTTTATTCATAACACTATTCGGATTTGAAAGTAGTGCGCATTATACCCGAATCCTTATGTTAGGAGGCTGTCCGAGAATAGAAAACCTACTGCGTAAAAGCCATTTCGGCCATATTTTCCGCTCATTTTCGTTGAATAGAACAACTATTCGCCTCAAATGACCCAAAAATCTGACTCAAAATGGCTTTCCCTCGCTACGGTTCCTATTCTCGGACAGCCTCCTTATTTCGTCAGCCGATAAACAAAGCCCTGTTGTTTGGGGCTAACCGTAAAAATCATTAAGCACGAAGGAGCTCATAGATGTTTAGTCACACCCGCAAACCGCTGATTATGGGGATTTTAAATGTTACGCCGGACAGCTTTTCCGATGGCGGAAAATACTCGGGTCTCTATGACGCGCTGCAACAAGTTGAACGTATGCTGGAAGAAGGCGCGGATATTATCGATATAGGCGGTGAATCGACCCGGCCCGGCTCGAACTCGGTGTCCGCTACCGAACAAATACAGCGCGTGATTCCGGTGATAACCGCTATCCGGCAAAAATTAAAAAGCACTATATTGATCAGTATAGACACCACCTCCAGCGCCGTCGCTAAAGCCGCGCTGGAAGTCGGAGCCAATATCGTCAACGATGTTTCCGCAGGCCGGGATGACCCCGCTATACTGACCTTGGCGGCGCAAACCCGTGCGCCGATAATTTTGATGCACAGCCGGGGGGCGCCAAAAACCATGCAGGATAACCCCCATTATGAGGATGTCGTCTGCGAAGTCATTGGGGCTTTGAAACAACGCATTGATGCGGCATTAAAGGCCGGCATAAAAAAAGAAAACATCGCACTGGATCCGGGTATAGGTTTTGGCAAACGTAAACAGGATAACCTGGATTTACTGGCGCATCTGGATGCCATCGTGGCATTAGGATTTCCGGTGCTGTTAGGCGCCAGCCGCAAGCGTTTTATGGGTACACTCTGCAATGTGTCAGAACCATCGGAACTGGTGACTGCGACGGCAGTCACCACCGCATTAGGCGTCATGGCAGGCGTACAGGTTTTTCGGGTACATGATGTAAAAGAAAACCGGCAGGCGGCAGATGTGACGTGGGCGATTAAACAGCGGCGTTAATTATTCATTCCGCTGCCTGACAAACACCGCAAAGCGCGGTATCCCGGCCTGAGTAAAACCCTGATAACGATAAGTCACCAAACTCCCTATCGGCGGCGGATTGGTTCTTTGTTCCTGAGTAAATCCGCTACCGATGTAAAATTCCTTACCGTTATCCATGCGCACGTTGATAGAGCCCATCAGGCCGGTGTTTTTGCCTTTGCCGGGTTTATAGCCGATAACGACGGCCTCGGCATCATCAAAAGGCTTTAGTTTGAGCAAATCCTCACTGCGACCGTCATGATAAAGTGCGTTTTGCCGATGCAGCATCAAACCCTCGGCACCTTGATGGACTATTTCCTCCAGCTTGTCCATCAGGGCTTTATTGGAATCCACCCGAAACTGCTCAACCACCGCCAGATAAGGCGTCAAAGCCAAGCCACGCATAGCGGCAACACGCTCGGTAAAAATCCCGCCATGCGTAGGCAGATCGAACACCATAAACCTGACGGCTTTCCAGCCGTCATCGGGTATTTGCTTGCGGACGACAGCAACCACGTCTTCATAATGCCCCCGCCCCATCCATAATTCGCCATCCAACACCTGATCCGGGAAATCCCGGACAAACCATTCCGGCGCTATCAAGCGATTGCCGCCGCGCGAGATGAATTGTTTACCATCCCAGCGGGCGCGAACGCCATCAAGTTTTTCACTCACCCAAAACTGGGTAGCGTCATCCTGCTGATTATAGACATTCGCCAGCATCAATTCCGGCGTTGCAGCGGCAGTTAGCTGTGCGAAAAACAGCGCCATGAGCAAACAGCAGAGAGCCGGGATACTTTGAATTCTTTGTGGGGATTGATAATCAGACATGATTAATCTCTTTAGGAATGTGCATAACACAGTTGAGCAACGTTGATTTTGAAAGCCCCCAACGTTATCTACAAAGGCGCAAGGATGTGAAAAACAGTATAAAAAAGTAACTATTCCACGTTCCGCTGGCGTGAAGGAAGGTTATCTTGGCGAGTTTTTACGTCTGCTGGCTTGAGTTTTCCGTAGCGTGGTGAAGTTTATAAGCACACGGCTAAGGTGGTCAATACGTATAAATACCTACTCTTGCACAGTGTTCCCAGACTCTGATGTCAGGCAACGCTGGCGCATGTGGATTATTGGCTAGTTCCCAACCTCCAGGTTGGGAACTCCGGCCTTGGAAGCTCTAGCTTCCAGCTTCGGGAAGCTAGAGCTTCCGACATAGCGTTCCCAAGCCGGAGCTGGGGAACGAGCGGAACCCCGTCCCGCGTGGAGGAATAGCATCAATCCAGCAACCGGGTGATGAGCTTTGCTTCATGGTATCGGTCTTCGCGCCTCGCGGAACCAAATCCTATATTGCTCCATTTTTGCGTGCTGTTCTTGCGGCGCATGACGTCGGCAAGTGGAATATTCCTCCGTGTCCGGCTTGGCGCCCCAGCGCATTTCGGCGCAATCGTTGGGATTATACGTCATTTCGTAAGCCGATTTTCTTGCCAGCACCTCCGCTACCGAAAGCTCCCACGGGCTGCCGTCCGTGCGCGTATAGCGGATGCTACGCTCCTGGATACGCTTTGCGTGGTACTGCTCGATCTCAGCCTTGGCTTCCTGGGGCGTCATGCCGTTCATCACAAACAATTCCGGGTGGCGCACGATCTTTTCAGGCAAGCCGTTCAGCACCTTGATGGCGATGATGAGGCGCATGTCTCGGGAAGGCGTGGAATAATCCTCCCACGGGCCGATGGTCTGAAAAATCGCCGCGCCGCTTGGCATGGGAATAACGCTGCCGGGATTCTTGCGGAAATAGGCCTCGCCGTTGGTCACCGAGGTCACGCGCGTTTCGATTTGTTCAACCAAGGCGTCCAGCGTAGCTTCGTAGGCTTGTTTAGGATCTAGTCCTGCGGGATTGATGAGTTGGGCCAGTTTTGCGTAGAAATCGTCCGGGGAAAGTTGATCCTGTTCCAGGGAGTAGTGCGTAAAACTGGGGTTATCGACCAATTCGTCATTGGAAAGCGCTCGAAAACTGCCCGAAGCAGTACGAACCAGTGGGCGGAAAGCCTTGAAGCCAGGCCCGGCGTTGGCGACGTTGGCAAACAAAAAAGTGCCTTCCCAAAAGCGCTTGCGGGTGACGGTCTTGTCCGGCTGGGCATCGACGGCCAGTAAGACGCCGAGACGATCCGCCGTCTGCGGTAGCCATTGGGCCAGCACCAGCACATGACCGTAAGGGTCGGCATAGACCGTCCCCGGCCACAGGGTTTCACGGCTGAGGGGGATAGGATATAGATCCGTGGATTCGTCCCCCAGGCCGGTACGCGCCGTGCCTGAATGGACGACGTTTGCCAATTGCCCGCTGACATTCATGAAACTGGCTAGCGAACTGATGCCGTGGGTGAATTCGGTCTTGACGGTGGCTGCGTCGCAATGCGGCGGGGCGGTGGCCGAACCTCGCCCGCAGGCGCGAAATGCGATGGGCAGGCCGACCTTCCAGGCAAAATAAGCCCGCAGGGTATACGGCAGGTCGGCGCAATCGGGGGTTAACGACAGGCTGTTATCTTCATTGAGGCCGAAATGGTTGTGCAGAAAGTTACGTTCGGCGTTGCGCAATACCGGCCCCAGGGAAGGGAAGCTGAGGTTTTCTCCGGGCGGCGCGCCAAACAAGGCTTCTATCCAGGCGGAATAAAAGGCTTCGGTGGCAAGTCCCCAGGTTTGGGGGCTTTGCTGTGCGCCTGATCCGCCGATGGTGAGCGGATGGCAGGCGGTAAGTTTGCCATCCATGCTCGCCGCCACTTGATATTGGCCCTCGTTGTATCCTTTCAATTCGGCGACCAGACTCCACGGCGGGCCGCCTAGTCGATCGGATTGCAAAGGTAGGCGCTGGCCTTGCCTGTCGATTAGGACCAGTTCCGACACGGGGCCGTCCGTGGATACGGCCATGATCTTGATCAACCCATCGGCTTTGGGGTTGAGAGGCGAAATCCAGATATGCGTCTCGCCGGTTTCTGCGCATGAATAAGCCTCGGCCAGCGCCGCCGAATTGCCGACCCATGCCAGCAAGCAAGCTAAAAAAAAGTGAAATATTTTGACTGAGGTTGTCATGTCCGCACATCCGTTTTGATAAGGGGAAGGCTCCCGATGGCCGCATTGTAAAAAAACGTCCACTATTTGCCAATTCTGGCGTATTGAATGATCTGCGTTATTCGGCGGCAAAGTCAACAGGAAAGTCACGACCGTAAAAAATAGATAGCGCCCGGCGTTTTTGCGCGGCGATATTGCCTACCAAATCGTCCAATGAGGTTGGGCAACGGCTTTATCGTTGCCCAACATTATGGCGACCGGAATTGATACACCGACGGATTTAACCAACGTTATCGGCCTATTACAACATGGATATGTCGGGTGCGAAAAGATGTACCCGATGGGACTGTACAAAAATATCATAACTTGTAATTAATTAACATATCCGTTAATATCAAAAAATGACCTGGGAAATTACTTTTTACGATGAAAAGCTACAAAATGAGCTACTCCAGCTACCTGCTGGAATGTTGGCAAAAACTAGAATGGTTGAGGTAAAAAATGCTGACACTTGAAGAATTTAGAGAAATAGCCCTTTTTAATCCAGAAGTTAAAGCGGAATATGAAAAGCTAAAGCCGGAATTCATGTTATTTGATGAACTACTAAAGGCAAGAAAAGCAGCGGGCTTAACCCAAGCTGAAATAGCTGAACGTATGGGGACAAAAACACCGGCAATTGCCCGCCTGGAATCCGGTGGCGGCAGTAACAAACATTCCCCTTCTATAGCTACCTTGCGCAAATACGCTGAGGCAGTGGGATGTGATCTTGAAATTAAATTGGCTAGTAGGGCGGTTTCGCGATAGCAAACGGATTAAGCAAGCCTATCCCGAACATAAAAAGTGAAAGCTGCGGTTTTTAGGATTAAAGTTTCGGATAGTGCCTTACAGTTATGCTTAGGAACGAGCATGAAATAACTTCGACATCTTACTTCCTCTCCCTCCGGGAGAGAGTTGGGGTGAGGGGAATTTAATACATAAGTTATTTTATGCTCATTCCTTAGCATCAAAGACAACAGCGACTTAAATAACGACAAACGAAATTGGAGAAACCGCTATGACTCAAATCAATTTTGCCTCTCCCGCTCACGGCGACCTGGAACCTTGTGCCACGAAATATCCTATTGTGTTGTTGCATGGACTGGGCTACCGTGACGATATGCCGCTGCTCGCCTCGTGGGGGAGAATACCGGACTTCCTTAGACTGTCCGGGGCCAAGGTGTTTCTGGGTGGCTTG
>Ga0182019_10001659_pt1 | contig 11324 bp, 6 predicted proteins | sample 812E2MmetaG_FD_120483 | JGI IMG/M metagenome (GOLD analysis project Ga0182019, IMG submission 120483) | Permafrost microbial communities from Stordalen Mire, Sweden - 812E2M metaG | ecosystem: Environmental > Terrestrial > Soil > Wetlands > Permafrost | place: Sweden: Stordalen | collected...
CGCGATCCTGGGTCCCGTCCTCGGCGGCTGGCTGACCGGCTTCGGCTGGCGGACGATCTTCTGGTTCAACGTCCCGATCGGCATCGTCGGCGCCGTGGGCGCGGCCCTGATCCTGGTCGAGCAGTCGCATCCGGACAAGCACGTCGAGATCGACTGGCTCGGTTCGATCCTCTATTTCGTCGGCCTGATGGGTCTGATGATGGGCCTGGCGTTCGGCGGAGTTTATGGCTGGACGACGTGGTGGGTCGCCGGCGGGATCGCGGCCTTTCTGGTTGCGCTGCCGATCTTCCTGCGCGTCGAGCTCCGCCATCACGCGCCGCTGCTGGACCTCTCGCTCTTCCGCGACCGGCTCTTCGCCATGGGCAACCTCACTGGGTTTCTCAACGCCATCGCCCGTAACGGTGTGCTCTTCCTGCTGGTGTTCTACCTCCAGGGAGCGCGCGGGGAAGACCCGGTCACGGCCGGACTCATGCTCTCGCCGCTCGCCATCGGGCTCATCGTTCTATCGCCCATCAGCGGCGCACTGGCCGACAAGTACGGATCGCGTGAACTCGCCACTGCCGGAATGGTCATCACCGCCCTCGGCTTGCTGGGCCTGATGACCATCGGCACGGACACGCCCTACTGGCAGCTGGCACTCTGGCAGCTGGTCGTCGGCGCGGGTTCCGGGATATTCAACTCACCCAACACCAGCGCCGTCATGGGCGTCGTTCCGCCGAACAAGCGCGGGGCCGGCGCGGGCATGCGGATGATGCTGATGCAGTCGGGCTTCGTCGTCTCGATAGCTCTGGCGATCGGCCTGGTCACGAGTTCGATGGATCCCAAGGTCATGGTTGCGATCTTCTCGGGCGAGCAGATCGGCGGGCAGGGGATCAGCCTGGCTCCGTTCATGAACGCGCTGCACATGGCCTTCCTGGCCGGCGTGGTCGCCAGCGTGCTCGGCGCCGTGGCTTCGATGATGCGCGGTGAGCACCGGTCCTACGAACCGGCCCCGCGGGAAGCGGCCGACCGGACCGGGTCGGTGGCCGGGACCGGCGAGGCCGCCAAGTGATCGTCGGCGGTCGTGTTCGCGTGCGAGCGACGGGCCGGGCCCTGCGCCACCGCAACTTCCGCCTCTTCTTCATCGGCCAGCTGATCTCGGTCTCCGGCACGTGGATGCAGAGCCTGGCTCTCGGCTGGCTGCTCGGTGGCCTAGTCGGCTGGAACCAGGCGATCGTCTACATTGGGTTGCTGGGCGTGGTCCAGTTCATGCCCGTCATGGCGCTCGGCCTGTTCGGCGGCATCATCGCCGACATTTGGCCCAAGCGGCGGACCGTTATTGCCACGCAAACCATTGCCGGTATTCTGGCGCTGACCCTGGCCGGCCTCGTCTTCTTCAACGTCATCGCCATCTGGCAGATATTCGTGCTGGCGTTCCTTCTCGGACTCGTCAACGCCGTCGACATGCCGTCGCGCCAATCGTTCGTGGTGGAGATGGTCGGGCACGACGACGTGGCCAACGCCGTGGCGCTCAACTCCGCCGTGTTCAACGGCGCTCGGATCGTGGGGCCGGCCATCGCCGGCGTGCTGATCGGGGTCCTCGGGACCGCGATGTGCTTCTTCCTCAACGGTCTCAGCTACGGCGCCGTGGTTGTGGGCTTGCTGCTAATGCGGGACGCGGAACTCAAGCCGGCCGATCGGCTGGCCATGCCACGGAGCCTGGGCGCCATTGCCGAGAACTTGAGCGAGGGCCTCCGATACGTGTGGCGGACACCGGTCGTCCTGCTCGCGATCGCCGTCATCGGCTTCGTGTCGACTTTCGGCATGAACTTCAACGTCATCCTGCCGGTCATGGCCGCGCGGGTCCTCGATGTGGGTTCGAACGGTTACGGGCTGTTGTATGCGGCCATGGGTGGCGGCGCGCTGATTGCGGCGCTCTCCGTCGCCACTCTGGCGCGGCCGAGGCTCAGGGTCCTCATCGGCGGCGGTCTCGTGCTCGGTGTCGCCGAAGTTGTGCTGGCCGGCACGACGTCCTTCCCGATCGCTCTGGCAGCGGTCTTCTTCTGCGGCGTCGGGGCCATCGCCACGGCGGCGAGCGCCAACTCGCTTATCCAGATCGCGGTTCCGGGCCCGCTGCGAGGCCGCGTTATGAGCGTCTACACGACCGTCTTTGCCGGCTCGACGCCGATAGGTAACGGCCTGACCGGTGGTTTCGGAGGGTTGTGGGGAACGCCGGTTGCGCTGGTAATGAACGGCGGGGTTGTGGTTGTGGCACAGGCGGTCGCCGCGATTGCCGTGTGGCGCGGCCGAATCCGCGCCGACGGTAGCGGATCGACCGGCTCGCCTCGTCTCGTGGAGACTTCGGCCGGGCTTCCGGCTTCGGCTCGAAGCGCGTTGTCGGGGGAGTAGCGCTCAGCGAGGGTCGGCGCCCAGCTCCATGGCATAGGTGATCAGCGCCACACCGGGTACGGGCGCAAAGTCGAGTTCGGGGACTCGTTCGAAGCCCATCCGCTCGTACAGCCGGATTGCGTCGGGCATCCACGCGCCGGTGTGGAGAACGAGACGGCGGCGGCCCTCGGAGCGGGCGTGGTCGAGGCACGCCTGTGTCAGGGTGCGCCCGATGCCGCGACCGTGGTGATCGGGATCGACGGCCAGCATCCGAATCCCGGCTTCGCCTTCCTGCAGCTCCTCCGAATAGGGGTCTTCCGGGCCGCGGACGTACGTGACGCCGCCGACAAGCTCGCCGGCGGGAGAGACGGCCACGAGCACGCACGACGTCGCGGCACGCCTGGCCACGTCGCGGAGTTCTAGGTCGTAGGCGTCCTGATGCGGCATGACGAAATGGATGGAGTGGTACGCGGCCACGGTCAACTCGCCGAGGGCGGCGTGTTCCGCGGGTTCGATGGGCCGGATCAGGTAGGTCGCGGGGGCGTCGGTCACTGCGTCAGCGTAGCGCCCTGCAGCCTTTCGTCGCAGTTGTTCATGGCCGTCCTCGGGTGCCCGCTGGAGGACCGCCTGCAGTGTGCCGGATCCTATCCTAGAACAAACACTGAGCCCGGCAGTGTTCAAGAGTCCGACCGGCCTGCCCGTTCGGGACCAACGGCACGGCTTCGGAATAGTAACTAGCTCTACATTCCTTCTATCGAGTTCATAGGTCTGGCGTCCGGAGTCCTGGTCGCAGACCGACAGCGAAAGGTGCAGGGAACTACGGTGGAGACGAAGGATCGTGGGATCTTCATCCTGCGGGCAGGCGTAGGCCTGGCTCTGGCATTCGCCGGGTTTGACAAGTTCTTCATGTGGGCGAGCGGCAAGCCGTTCACATCGGCCGCATATCTCAAGTTCGGTACGACCGGCGCGTGGCTCGGCAGCGACGCCAAGGCAGTCGTGAATCCGACACATGACTTCTGGGCCGGTCTGGCCGCCAATACTCAGCTCGTTTCCGTCTTCGACACCCTCGTCGTCTTCGGCGAGTGCGCGATCGGCATCGCCCTCGTCATCGGTCTTGCGACCCGGTTCTCCGCGGCCATGGGCACCATCCTGATGGCGCTCCTGCTCGTGTCGAACTGGAGCTTCGCCAACGGCCCGTTCAACGAGCAGTTCATGTACGGCCTGATCCTCGCGGTCATCGCCATGGTCGGAGCCGGCGCCTACGCCCTCGACACGGCAGTCGCCAAGGTCACCGTTCTGCAAAGGATCCCGGTCGTCAAATACGCCCTGGGGTAGCAACGCAGCACATCAGTCGGCGGGGAGAGTCCGTCCCAACATTCCTCCCTGCACATGGAAACGGCGAGTCGCAAGGCTCGCCGTTTCTTCGTATGGCCGCGCCGAGCGGCAGGCAGCGGCGGATCGGCGTGCATCGGGCCGGCGGACAGGAGACCCAAAAACCACCCGACGCTGCGACGCATAATGCTCGGGTCGCCCGACTGGGCGGCGGCGGCGATCGTCGAGGGCGTCGGGGATGCATTTTCGGTTCACGGGACTTCTGGGGTGTCTGGCCGCGGTCTGCATGGCCTGCGGCTCGGGTCCCACTGCCCTGCCAAGTCCGGGCGGCTCGTCGGCCTCCGCCGCAACGGCGGTCGAAACCGCATCGATGACGGCCGCGCCGACCGACTCGCCGACGCCCAGCCCCACGATCAGGACATCGGGGCCGGCCTGGACCACCAAGGCGGTGGCCGTGTACCCGAAGGCGACCGACGACGGGGCCGTACAGGTCAATCTGGGCGCCGCTTTCCCGGTCACGCTGACGTCGAAGTCGGCCACCGTCGAGGGCGCGACCTGGGACGAGATCACCTGGCAGACGCCTGGCCGCCACGCCACCGGTTGGGTTCCGGCGGCCGCGGTCACGTTGACCCAGCCCGAAGGCATGGCCACGGCCGCCATCAACGCCCTCGATGAGGACCTGGGCGAGTACCTGGCCAAGCTGGGCAACCGCATCGGCGTGGTCGCGTACGACGTGACCCGAGGGGTCACCTACACCTACAACCCGACCCGCACCTACTTCGTCGCCAGTTCGATCAAAGTGCCGATCCTTCTCACGTTCCTGACGCAGCTCGAAGCGAAGAAGCGGGAACCTACGGCACACGAGCAATCCCTGATGCGGACCATGATCGAGAACTCCAACAATACGTCCGCGAGCGCGCTGTACGCGGCGATCGGCGAAGGGAAGGGGCTCAACGCCTTCATGAAGTCCGTAGGCATCAGCGGGCTGACCCCCCACGTTTACGGCACGCCCGGTTCGTGGGGCCACAGCACCATATCGGCCACGACGATGGTTGCGCTCCTGACGAAGCTGCACGATGGTTCTGTCCTCAACGACGCTCATCGGGCGCTTGCTCTTGGATACATGTCGCACATCGACTCCGCGGGACGCGTCGGCATCGGCGACAGCAGCCCCAAGGGCGCCAAGTGGTGGATGAAGGACGGCTGGACGACCGCACTCGACGGTACGGGCACATCCGTCGTGAACACCTCCGGGATCGTGACACTCGGCGCGGAGACCTACATCCTGTCTGTTTACACGAACGGGGATCGCGGTTACGCGGCCGGCTGGAAGATCGTCCGCCACGTCTCCAGCATCGTCGGTGACCGGCTGACCAGGACTCCATAGAACGGATGGTCTAATAGGGCGGTCGCGAATATACTGGCCCCCTCGTGACCGCATCGACCACGCCGCGCCCCCCGCGCGGCGACTCGCTGGATCCGTTCAGCCCCGCAGTCGGGGAGTGGTTTCGTTCTGCCTTTGCCGCGCCCACGCCGGCTCAGATCGGCGGCTGGGAGAGCATCGCGGCCGGGCGCCACACGCTGATCCACGCTCCCACCGGCAGCGGCAAGACACTGGCCGCGTTCCTGTGGACGCTGGACCGCCTCGCCCGCGAACCGCGGCCGCCGGCCACGCGCGAGAACCCCGGCACCGTGCGCGTTCTCTACGTGTCGCCGCTCAAGGCCCTGATCTACGACGTGGAACGAAACCTGCGGGCGCCCCTGGCGGGGATTCGCCTGGCCGCCGAGAGACTGGGGGATCCGGCGCCGCAGATCGAAGTCGGCGTCCGAACGGGCGATACTCCCGCCGATGAGCGGCGCCATCTGGTTCGCAACCCGCCGGACATCCTGATCACGACGCCCGAGTCGCTGTACCTCATCCTGACCAGCCAGGCGGCCGAGATCCTGCGCGGCGTCGAGCACGTCATCATCGACGAGGTGCATGCCCTCGCCGGCACCAAGCGCGGCGCACATCTTGCTCTGAGTCTGGAGCGGCTCGAGAAGCTGGCGGCGCGTCCACCCCAGCGGATAGGGTTATCGGCGACCCAGCGGCCCGTGGAGACCATCGCTCGTTTCCTGGGCGGCGCGGGGCCGGGCAGAGCGGGAGAGTCGCGCGAAGTCCACATCGTCGATGACGGAAGCCGCAAGACCCTCGAGCTGTCGGTCCGGGTTCCGGTCGAGGATATGAGCCGGCCCGGCGATTTCGGCCTCGGCGGCGGTGGCGCGGGCGATGGCAGCACGGGCGGCCGCGCCGGTCCGGTGCCGCAGCTGCCGGCCGCGTCGATAGGCAGCCCCGAGGCGCGCCACAGCATCTGGCCGGCCATCCACCCGCAGATCCTGGCCCTCATTCGCGAGCACCATTCCACGATCGTCTTCTGCAACTCGCGGCGCCTCGCCGAGCGGCTGGCCAACAAGCTCAACGAGCTGGCCGGCGAGGAGCTGGTGCGAGCCCACCACGGCTCGCTGGCACGCGAGCAGCGCGTCCAGATCGAGGAAGCGCTCAAGGCCGGCCGGCTGCCGGCCATCGTCGCCACGAGCTCGCTGGAACTGGGTATCGACATGGGCGCCGTGGATCTCGTGATCCAGGTCGAGTCGCCTGCCAGCGTCGCCAGCGGGCTGCAACGTGTCGGGCGGGCCGGCCATCAGGTCGGCGAACCGAGCCGGGGTATCTTCTTCCCCAAGTACCGCGGCGATCTTCTGGAGACGGCGGTCGTGACGGCACGGATGCACGAAGGCGCGATCGAGACCACGCGGTTGCCTCGAAACCCGCTGGATGTGCTGGCCCAGCAGATCGTGGCCATGACGGTCAGAGAAGCGTGGACGGCCGACGAGCTGTTCGACACGGTCCGGCGGGCTGCGCCGTACGACACCCTGACCCGTGAAGCTTTCGAGGCCGTACTCGGCATGCTGGCCGGCGCATATCCCTCGGACGAGTTCGCGGACCTCAAGGCGCGGCTCGTGTGGGACCGCGAGACCGGCCGTGTCGAGGGTCGGCGCGACGCCCGGACAGTTGCCATCACGAGCGGCGGCACGATCCCGGACCGGGGGTTGTATCCGGTCTTCCTGGTCGGGGAGGCGGGCACGGCCGGCCGGCGCGTCGGCGAGCTGGACGAGGAGATGGTCTACGAGAGCCGCGTCGGCGAGATCATCGCGCTGGGGGCCACGAGCTGGCGTGTCGAGGAGATCCGGCCGGATCGGGTCGTCGTTTCACCGGCGCCCGGAGTGCCGGGCAAGATTCCGTTCTGGCACGGTGACGGCCTGGGCCGGCCGATCGAGCTGGGACGGGCCGTAGGCGAGTTCACGCGCCGCCTCGAGGCGGACCTTGCCGGTGGTGAACGCGGCCGCGAGCGGGCCCGCCGGCGGCTTCTGGAGAACCACGATCTCGACGATCTCGCGGCCGAGAACGTTCTGGCGTATCTGGCCGACGAGCGGCAGGCCGCCGGTACGCTGCCGACCGATCGCCGCATCGTCGTCGAGCGGTTCCGCGATGAGCTGGGCGACTGGCGGGTCGTCGTGCTCACGCCTTTCGGCGGCCGGGTCCATGCGCCGTGGGCCCTGGCTATCGAGTCGCGCCTCGAGGAGCGTCTCGGTAGCGGTGCGCAGACCATCTGGTCGGACGACGGCATCGCCATTCGCCTGCCCGAGGGTGCCGTCGCCGGCGATCGGGACGGCTTGACCGAGATTCTCTTCCCCTCGGCCGAGGAGGTGGAAGATCTCGTTGTCGGCCGGCTCGGAACTTCGGCCATGTTCGCCGCGCGGTTCCGCGAAAACGCGGCCCGGGCGCTGCTGCTGCCACGGCGCCGCCCCGGGTCGCGCACACCGCTCTGGCAGCAGCGGCAGCGGTCGGCCGGCTTGCTCGCCGTCGCCAGCCGCTACGGCTCCTTCCCGATCATCGTCGAGACCTACCGCGAGTGCCTGGCGGATCTGTTCGACCTGGCCGCGCTGCGGGAAATCCTGGGCGGAGTGGACAGGCGCGAGATCGAAGTCCGGGAAGTGGAGACGGCGGCGGCCTCGCCGTTCGCCGGGTCGCTGCTCTTCGACTACCTGGCGGCGTTCATGTACGAGGGCGATGCGCCTCTCGCCGAGCGGCGAGCCGGAGCCCTCGCCCTCGATCGCGAATTGCTTCGCGAACTGCTGGGCCAGGAGGAGCTGCGCGACCTCATCGACCCGGAGGCTCTGGCGGACCTCGAGCTCGCGCTCCAGGCTCTGGTTCCCGAACGTGCGGCTCGCACCGTGGATGCCCTGCACGACCTGCTCAGGCGTATCGGCGACCTGACCTTGGAGGAAGTCGCGGCGCGCATATCCGAGCCGGGCGCGGCGGCCGACTGGCTGGCGGCACTTGAAGGATCGCGCCGAGCGGTGGCGTTGCGGATGTCGGGAGAGCGTCGCTGGATCGCGATCGAGGACGCGGCCAGATACCGCGATGCCCTGGGTGCAGCGCTGCCGGTGGGTGTGCCGGCGGCGTTCCTCAATCCGGCGGAGTCGGCTCTGGATGGCCTGGTGGCGCGCTGGGCCAGAAGCCACGGACCATTCCACGGCGTGGAACCCGCCGCCCGCTGGTCGGTCTCACCGGCTCGCATCGGCGCCGCGCTGGAGGCGCTGCTGGAGGCGGGCACGATACTCCGCGGCGAGTTCCGGCCGGGCGGCACCGAGCGCGAATGGTGCGATCCGGACGTCCTGCGCCAGATCCGGCGCCGTTCGCTGGCACGCCTCCGCCGCGAGGTCGAGCCGGTCGAGCAGGTGGTGCTGGCCAGATTCCTGCCGGCCTGGCAGGGTGTGAGACCGACCGGCGGCGTGGGCCCGGCGGTGGTACGCGGCGAGGCCGCCCTGGAGCGGCTCGCGGAAGTGGTCGATCAACTGGCCGGCATGCCGATCCCGGCATCGGTGCTGGAGCGGGACGTCCTTCCGGCACGGATCCCCGGCTACCAGCCGCGGCTTCTCGACGAGCTGGGCGCATTGGGCGAGGTGGCCTGGGTCGGGCGCGGCAGCCTGGGCCGCGACGACGGCCGGGTCGTGTTGTACCGGCCCGGCCGCGAGGCGGTTCGGCCGGCCCGGAGCGGAGAGGCCGCGCCCGGTGAGGTGCAGGGCAAGCTGCGCGACAGGCTGGCGGATCGCGGCGCCTCGTTCTACCGCGAGTTCGCGGCGGCCGCCGGACCCAGGCCGGAGAGGGACGTGCTCGACGCACTGTGGGACCTCGTGTGGGCCGGCGAGGTCACCAACGACACATTCGCGCCGCTCCGGGCGCTGCGCTGGCGAAGGCCTTCCGGCGAGCGACGGCCCCGGCCCGGCCGGATGCAGCTCGGCCCGCCGGAGGCGGTCGGACGCTGGTCGTTGGTCGGCGGCGGCGCTGCGGTCGGCGCTTCGGCGAGTGGCAGCGCCGCGAACGCGGCCACCACAACAACTCGGCTCCACGCTCTGTCGGTCGTCCTGCTCGACCGCTACGGCGTCCTGACACGTGAGGCGGTGGCGTCGGAAGACGTCCCCGGCGGGTTCAGCGCTGTGTACCCGTTGCTGCGCGCGATGGAGGAGTCGGGCCGGATCCGGCGCGGCTACTTCGTCGACGGGCTCGGCGCGGCCCAGTTTGCTCTGCCCGGAGCCGTGGATCGGTTGAGATCGATGCGTGAGCCGGCGGCGGACGCCAGCCGCGACCAGGGCCCGGCCGTGTTCCTGCTTGCAGCCGCGGACCCGGCCAACCCGTACGGTGCGGCGCTGGCGTGGCCGCGCCGAGACGCGACCGACCGCCGGCCCATACAGCGGGCCGCAGGCGCGTACGTCGTCCTCGTCGACGGGGCGGTCGCGCTCTACCTGGAACGAGGCGGCCACTCCATTCAGACGCTGCCCGCGTCGGAAGACCCGGTCGTCGCAGCGGTAGCGTTCCAGGCACTCCGGGCTCTGGTCGACGATGGTCGGTACCGCGAACTGGTTGTCGTTCGCGTCGACGGTGAGCCGGTCGGGGTGTCGTCCTGGCGGACTTCTCTCGAGGCCGGTGGGTTTGCGCCGGGATACCGCGGCCACGTTCTACGGCCGTCGGACCGCCCCTAGCCGCGCCTGCGCCAACCCGAAGGGCGTCTACAGGCCCTCGGCGATCTCCGTTGCTTCGGTGGTGCTGGCGTAGGCTGCCAGGAACGAGTCGACCGCATCGGGATCCCATTGCTCGGCACGCCCGTCCTCGAGCCGCTGGAACGCGACGGCCGGGGACATCGCGGCCCGATACGGCCGGTCGGTAGTCATGGCGTCGAACGCGTCGGCCACGGCAACGACCCGGGCGGCCAGTGGTATCGAGTCACCGCGCAGCCCGTATGGGTAACCGGTGCCGTCGAAGCGTTCGTGGTGGTGGAGAACCGCCGGCTCCGGACCCTCGAACGCGCGCAGCGGCCGCACTATCTCGGCGCCGGCCTCGGGGTGCCTGCGGACGAGCGCGAACTCGGCCCGGTCCAGCGGGCCGCGCTTGAGGAGCACTGCGTCCGGAACGGCGATCTTCCCCAGATCGTGGAGCAGGCCGCCGAGACGGACACCCTCGATCTCGCGCTCCGACATGCCCATCCGCCTGGCCACTTCAACGGCCCGGTCGGCGACGCGGCGAAGGTGCTTTTCGGTGTAGTTGTCTCGGGCCTCGACCGTTCGCGCCAGGGCTACGACCACGGCCTCGATGCTGACGAGATGATCGGTGAGGTACTTGGTCCGCAGAAGCGAGCGAACGCGGATGAGTAGCTCCTCGATATCGAACGGCTTGCCGATGAACTCGTCGGAGCCGGCGGACAGGGCGCGAAGGCGCTGGTCGCGAGTCGTCAGGCCGGTGATGTGTATGACCGGCGTAAGGCTGGTCTCCGGGTCTGCCTTGATGTGGTGGCAGATGGTCACGCCGTCGATGTCGGGCATGGTGATGTCGAGGATGATCAGATCCGGTCGCACCGACGCGACAGCGGCCAGGGCCTCCGATCCGGTCGCCGCCTCGACCACGCCGTAGCCCGCCCCTCCGAGCACTCGGCGCAGGAGTCGCCGCGCACCAGGTTCGTCATCCGCGACCAGAAGGGTCGCCGGCCGGATTGCGCGGAGTGGATCGCTTGTCGGCATCGCCGCTCATCCTAGTCCGCGGTGCCGGGATCGGCCAGCGCGTCGAATGGCGTATTCGTAACAACGACGCGGCAACCTGCGGAGATGCACGCGGAACGTCGCCGGGTCAGGCGTCCAGCCCGAAGAAGCTGCGGACCCACGTCCGCACGACCCGCCGCAGCGTCTCGTAGGTCCGTTCCGGACTGCGTCTCCAATGGACGTGCCAGATCTTCGCCGCCGCCGCTCCGGCCTGCGCGGCCCCGGGCCAGGTCGAGGGCATCAGCCAGCGGAACGCTTCGGGGTGACTCCACGCCCAGGGCACGATCGCCCAGATGAACACCAGGTAGTCCACCCGTAGCGGGCGCTCGAACGAGAACAGAACGTGGAGCTGAACCAGGGTCTGAGGCAGAGTGATGGCCGTGAGCACAACGGCAAGGACGGTCCAGAAGACGCCCCACAGTCGTCCACGGGGCGATAGGAACGGCCAGAAGACCGCAGGTATCCACTTCACCGTCGTCGCGACCATCCACAGC
>Ga0182019_10001660_pt1 | contig 11322 bp, 10 predicted proteins | sample 812E2MmetaG_FD_120483 | JGI IMG/M metagenome (GOLD analysis project Ga0182019, IMG submission 120483) | Permafrost microbial communities from Stordalen Mire, Sweden - 812E2M metaG | ecosystem: Environmental > Terrestrial > Soil > Wetlands > Permafrost | place: Sweden: Stordalen | collected...
CCTGCCCCTTCTTCCCCGGCAAGCGCTACCTGGACTGGGAGCTGGAGGATCCGGCGGGCAAGCCGCTCGCCACGGTCCTCCGCATCCGCGACGAGATCGATGCGCGGGTGCGGAAGCTGCTCGTCGAGCTGGTCGGGGACGGCGGAGAGGGCTGAGCCGGCCGAGCGCCGGGCCGCCCCGCGAAGGGCCGGCTGCTCAAGCCGCCGTCATCGACAGCAGCGCGGTCACCGTGATCCAGTTGCGCGCGGTGGCGGCAACCTTGAACCCGCGCCCCGCCAGCAGGGTGGCGAGCCGGGAGCGCGCGATGCCCTCCGGGTGCCAGGCGTAGATCTCGCGGCCGATCACGGCAAATCGCTCCTCCGGGGTCGCGGCCGCGGCCAGTCGGGCGGCGATATCCGGGGCGGGCGCCGACTCGAGGAAGGTCACCTGGTAGCGCTTGGGGTCGGCCGCCGCCTCCGGCAGCGGGTTCGCGCGCACCACCGCCTCCAGCTCGAGGTGCGTGCGCACCACCGAACGGATCTCGAGCCCGTAACCCTCCGCGATCAGGTGCTCGCATCTCCGTGCCGCCGCCTCGGGGGAGAGGGAGGAGGAGAGCAGCACGTTGCCGCTCTGGAGGTAGGTGGCGACCTCCCCGAAGCCGTCCTGGGTGAGCAGCGAGCGGAGCTCGGCCATCGGGATCCGGTTGTTGGGGCCGATGTTGATACCGCGCAGGAGGATGGCGCAGCGGGCCATGGGTCAGCCTGATGCCCGGCTCGAGCGCACCGTGGTGGACCGGGCACCGGTCCCCGCTCCGTTGGGGCCCAGGAAGCCAAAGACCTCACCCGGGGCGACGCTGAAGGAGACGTCCTCGAAGGCGATGCGCTCGCCGAACCGCTTGGTGAGGTGGTCGACCTGGAGCGCGGGTGGGCCGGCGCTCGGGGGTCTGGTGCTCACACTGGGTCCGCCTCCCGCTGCGGCTATGGGGTGGGGGTGGTCTGGGGCAGGATGAAGAACCCTGCCACCTGGCCCGCGTCATCGAACGTCGTCCGGCCGGTCGCCTGCCGCCGTTTGAAGCCGCGCCGGAACGTGAGCGGCACATGTAGGGTGATGGGGACGTCGACGAGCGTGTAGTCACCCAGCCGGCTGACCTGGGGTGCGGCCACCTCGACAGCCTCTCCCGCCCTGCCGGGGAGCTGCGCCCGGACCGACGACAGCAGCTGGACGGAGCAGGCGTCCAGCATCCGCTGGTTGAAGCCGGCCCGCAACGCGTCCCATCGCCGGTTGAAGAAGTGGTCGAAGAGCTCAACCGCCTTGGCCCCCGCACCGGGCAGGGGCAGCGTCGGCGGCGCGGTGGCACCGGTGGTGGTCGGAGGCCCGCCGAAGCGCTGCAGCACCGCCTGACGGGTGACGTGGAGCACGTCGCCGATCTCCGCCCAGGTGCGCCCATCGCGGCGGGCTCGGATGACCAGCCCACGCAGGATGTCCTCGACCACGACCCCCAGGCTCCGAGCGGCCGCCAGCGCGACCATCACCGGGTCGCCCTCCACCGGCTCGTCACCGCGGAGCACCCGGACCATCAGGTCGGCGTTGGCCTGCGCCATCCGGGCCATGACCTGGCGATCGAGGTCGCCCGCGGTCGACGGAGAGGCGGCTCGCGTTGCGGGCGCCGGGGAACCGGACGCCGCAGCGGCATGCTTGGGGTGCGTTCCACCCGGGCGGGGCGCGACCGACACTGTCCTTCCTGGCATGCTTGTCAAGGTACGTTACCGTTGGCCGTTCGTCAAGGTGACTTACCAAGGCGCCGGAAGCCACGGTGATGGGCGCGGTCCGGGCAGAGCCGTCCCTTGATCTGCCGAGCGGATGCGCATATTATCCGACCGATAGTCGGTCTTTTATTCGGAGGCAGCCAGCCTTGCCCCGGACGGTGAATGTTGAAGCCCGCGCCATCCGGCGCGACGCGTTCGTCGACGTGGCCCTCCGCCTCATCCAGACCAAGGGCTACGAGCAGATGAGCGTCCAGGATGTCCTGGACGAGCTCGATGCTTCGAGAGGTGCCTTCTACCACTACTTCGCGTCGAAGATCGCCCTGCTCGAGGCTGCTGTCGACCACATCGTCGCGGCCGCCCTGGAGGCCGTGTCCCCGATCGTCGCCGACCCTGGGCTGTCCGCCCCCGAGAAGCTCGATCGCCTCCTCTCGGGCATCGCCGGGTGGAAGGCCGAGCGGAGGGAGCTCATGCTCGCCCTGCTCGAGGTCTGGTACTCGGACGACAACGCGATCGTGCGCGACAAGGTGCGGCGGAGCACCGTCATCGGCCTCGGGCCTCTCCTCTCCGCGATCATCGAGCAGGGGAGGGTCGAGGGAGTGTTCTCCGCGAGCTCCCCGGACGGCGCCGCCCGAGCGGTGGTGACGCTGATCCTGGGCGCCCAGGACATGGCCGGTGAGCTGTTCTTCGCCCGGCAGGCGGGTGAGATCACCTTTGAAGTAGTGGAAACCCGGATGGCGGGGTTGGCCGAGGCCCTCAGTCGAGTGCTGGGGGCGTCAGCTGGGTCTCTGTCTCTGATCGACGATGCCACGCTCCGGCTCTGGTTCGGTTGACTGGTGAGCGGAGATGGCCGGCGTGACGCGTGATGTGACCAGGAAGATCCCGCGCCGGCTGGCGCGACGAGGAGGTAGGTGAGCATGGCCAACGCGATCCGGACCGAGGGGCTGACCAAGGACTACGGGGAATCGCGGGGCCTCTTCGACCTCGGTCTGGAGGTCGCCGCCGGCGAGATCTTCGGCTACCTGGGACCCAACGGCGCGGGCAAGACCACCACCATCCGGCTGCTCATGGACATGATCCGTCCCACCGGTGGGCGGGTCGAGGTCTTCGGGGTCGACTGCCAGTCCCACCCGGTCGAGGTCAAGCGGTTGGTCGGCTACCTGCCCGGTGAGATGCCGCAATGGGGCGGGCTGCGCGGGCGTGATGTCGTCGCGTACGTCGGCGGCCTGCGCGGTCGCATTGATCCTGGTCGGGTGACCGGTCTGGCCGAGCGACTCGACCTCGACCTCGGGCGTCGCTACCGCGAGTACTCGTCGGGCAACAAGCGCAAGCTCGGGTTGCTGCTCGCCTTCATGCACCCCTCGCGCCTGCTGGTGCTCGACGAGCCGACCAACGGCCTGGACCCGCTGATGCAGCAGGAGTTCTACCGGCTGGTCGAGGAGGCCCGGGAGGAGGGCACCACCGTCTTCCTCTCCTCGCACGTGCTCTCCGAGGTGGAGCGGGTCTGCGAGCGGGTGGGCATCCTGCGGCGCGGTCGCCTGGTCCAGGTGGCGCGGCTCGACGAGCTTCACCACCTCCGCTATCACCGCCTCGAGGCGGACTTCGCCGGGGAGGTCCCGGCGGACGCGGTGCGGGCTCTCGACGGGGTCGAGCAGGTCACCGTCGAGGACCACCATCTCTCGTGCGACGTGCGCGGTGGCTTCGGACCGCTGCTCCAGGTGTTGGGACGGAGCCAGGTTCTCAACCTGGTCACTCACGAGCCCTCCCTGGAGGAGGTGTTCCTGGCCTACTTCCGCGACGAGCCCGAGAAGGCGCTGCTGGCTCCCGGAGCCGCCACATGACGGCCGCGGCGCCGGCGTCGGACACCCCCCTCCCGGTCAGGGCCGCCGGCGGCGAGCGCGGCGGCATCAGGACGATGATCCGTTACGCGCTGCGCACCCACCGTTGGGCCTTCGCCGGCGTCGCCTTCATCGGGTTCGTGGGGCCGTATTCGACCGGCGCGTCGTACGCGGGGCTGGCGGCGACCGCGGCGGCGCGGGCCTCGTTCGGGCGCCAGACCCTGGCGTTTGGCCCGCAGCTTGCCTACCTGGTCCCGCTGCCGCTCCGTCCGGACACGGTCGCCGGGTACCTCTGGTGGAAGGGCCTGACCTGGATGTCCATCGTCGTTGCCGTGTGGGGGCTCGCCGCCGCCACTGGGCTGATCCGCAACGAGGAGGAGCGCGGCCTCATGGAGACCTGGCTGGCGACCCCGTTCAGTCGGGTGCGACTGCTCCTCTCCCGCGTGGGCGCATTCGCCATCGCCGCTCTCGGAGCGGTCGTCATCACCGCTCTGGGGACGGCCGCCGGGCTCGCGACCGGCAAGGCCACCGTCGCGTTTCCCGCGCTGGCCGAGCAGGGCGTGTCTCTTCTCGGTATGGCACTCGCCTGCTTCGGGATCGGGTTGGCGGCCGCCCAGCTGGCGTCCACGCGCCGGAGCGCGCTGGCCCTTGGCGGGGTGGTGATGCTCGCCCTCTACGCCCTGGACGCCCTGGCCCGAGTCAATCCGGGCCTGGACGGCTGGGCGGAGATCTCGCCATTCCACCTGGCGGACCTCACCACCGCGGTCGTGCCCGGCGGCGAGTTCGCCGGGGCGGCGACGCTCACCCTGTACGGCATCGCGGTGGTGCTGATCGCGCTCTCCGCGCTCGGCTTCCAGCGCCGGGACCTGTTCGCCTCGCTGCTCCACCGACGGGCGGGCGAGACCCAGGCGGTGCGCTCGGCCTCCACCGTCCCTCTGCTGCGGATTCCCGTGTTGCGAGCCCTCTGGCAGCAGCGGATGGGACTCGCCGGCTGGGTGATTGGGAGCGTCGCGGGGGCGGCTTTCATCGTCTCCATCGCGCACAGCACCGGCAAGCTTCTGCAATCGGCCGGCGGCTTCAAGAGCTACTTCGCCGCGGCCGGGACCAGCTCAGCGGCGACGGCCGTGGTCACCTCCGTCTGGCTCAGCATCGCGGCCGTGATCGTCGCCGCCTACGCGATCACCCAGACCTCGCACTGGGCGAGCGAGGACGCCGGTGGGAGATTGGAGATGGAGATCGCCCAACCCATCGCGCGCTGGCGGGTCGTCGCCGAGCGAGCCGTCACCCTCGTGGTCGCGGCCCTGGTCATGGCCGCGGTTGGATCCGTGGTGACCGGTGCAGTCGCGCCGAGCCAGGGTGTGCACCTCGACACCGGAGGGCTCGTCACCGCGACGGCGTTGCTGGCACTGCTCGCGCTGACCTTCGGCGCCGTGGGGGCGCTCGTCATCGCGCGTCTCCCGCGCGTCGCCGTCCCGTTCCTCGCGGTGGTCGCCGTGGCGGGCTTCTACATCCCCCTTTTCGCGCCGCTCTTCAAGTGGCCGAGCTGGGTCCTGGATCTCTCCCTCTTCCACCTCTATGGGACGCCGCTCACCACCGGCGTGTACTGGACCGGGCTGTGGGTGATGCTGGCGGTCGTGGTGGTCGGCTTCGGCGGGGCCGTGGCGGCGATGCGCGTCCGCGAGGTCGGCAGCTGACCTGACGCGGCGGCCGGACCTGGTGGCCGTCGCGGCGTACCCGCTCGTGCTAGCGTCGCCGGGAGATGTCGGGTGATGCCGTTCCGCCCCGCCGCCCGGAGCTGTCGTTTGCCGGGTTCGAGAGCGTCGACATGCGGGCGGGGCGGGTGGTGAGCGCTGAGATGGCCATCGGCACGAGGGCACCGTCCCGGGTCATCAGGGTCGATCTTGGCTCGCTTGGCATCGTCCAGTCGGTCGGCCAGCTTGCCCTGGTGCCCGAGGCCGAACTGGTCGGGCGCAACGTGGTGGTCTGCATCAACCTGGGGCCTCGCAAGATCGGCCGGTACGTCTCCGAGGCCCTGGTCCTCGGGGTGCCCCATCCCGACAGCCCGGAGGGCCAGGCCCAGGCTACGCCGCTCTACGTGGACGGCAGCGCGGAGGCGGGCAGCCAGGTCTTCTGAGACGGGCTTCACGGCCAGCAGTTCACGGGCCAACTGTCTGGGAAGTGCCACCCCTGGACTGGTGGAGCGCCTCGGCCACTAGGACGGAGCGGCTCCGTCACCTCCGGCTGCTGGAAGAGCCTGGAGGGTGCCGTCGCTCTCCAGGAAGTACGTGTCATAGGGACTGCCCGTGTCCTGGATGAACATGGCGGCGCCGCTGGTCAGCGGGATCACATCCCCGAGGCCGAAGCCCGGCGGAAGCAGGGGCGCCATGAGGACCGCGAAGGCGCCCTGATCCCCGGCGCGCGCCAGCTCCACCAGGGGAGCCGCCTGGGTCTCCACTATCGGTGCTGCCCGGCTTGCGATGACCACAACCGGGAGGGAGCACCTGCCTGACGAAGTGAGCGGCCCAGCGAGTTGCTCACGCGCTCCCGGAGTCAGGGTGGGAGCCATGGGGCGGCCTCGCCCGATCGGATTGACCGCGCAGAAACTCTTCGAAGCGGTCGGGGGGGATGGGCGGGCTGAAGAGATACCCTTGGAAGAGGTCACAGCCGTTGCGCCGGAGGAAGGCCAGCTGATGGTCGGTCTCTACGCCCTCCGCGGTGACCTGCAGATGGAGCTGGTGGGCGAGGGCGATCATGGCCGCGACCAGCGGGGAGTCCTCCCCCTCGTGCGCGATGTCGCGGAGGAAGGAGCGATCGATCTTGAGGCGGTCGACGGGTAACGTCGCCAGTTTGCTGAGGCTCGAGTACCCGGTACCGAAATCGTCGATGGCGACAGTGATGCCGGCTCGGCGCAGATGGCGCAGCTCGTGGAGGGCCGCCGCCGGCTGCGATACCGCGCAGGTCTCGGTGACCTCGATCTCGAGGCGCTCCCGGGGAAGCCCGGTCTCGAGAAGTGCGGCTGACACCCTGTTGACCAGCTCGCCCCTGCCCAGATCGCGCGCCGACGCGTTGACAGCGAGGAGGAGATCTGGGAGGCCCGCAGCTCGCCACTCCGCCATCTGAATGCACGCGGCGCGGAGCACCCAAGTGTCGATCTCGCTGATCACCCCGATCTCCTCCGCGAGCGGGATGAAGGTGTCGGGCAGCACGACACCTCGGGTGGGGTGGTGCCACCGGACCAGGGCCTCGCAGCCGACGATGGTACCGCCTTCCACCGAGACGATCGGCTGGAGTAGCAGGCGCAGCTCGCCGCGCTCTGTGGCGTGACGCAGGTCCTGGTCCAGTTCCAGGCGCTCCGTGGCCGGCGCCAGCATGCTGGGCACAAAGACCTCCACTCTCGACCTGCCGGATGTCTTGGCCGCGTACATCGCCAGCTCGGCGTTGCGCAGCAGCTCACCGGCACTCGTCGTCGATTTCGACGCCGCGGTGACACCCATGCTCAAGCTGATCACCAGGCTGCCACCGGCGAATTCGAGGGGGGGCCCGAACGCCTGGTGGAGGCGCTCCGCTGTCTCGAGCGAGTCGCGGGCCCCATCGACGTCCTCGAGGAGCACGGCGAACTCGTCGGAACCGAGCCGGGCGACGGTGTCGCCGGGGCGGAGCGCGGCCGATATGCGTGCCGCAGCCGCCTGGAGAAGGGAGTCCCCCGCCCCGTAGCCCATGCTGTCGTTGACCGTCTTGAAGTGATCCAGGTCCATGACCAGGACCGCGATGGTTGCACTGCGGCGGCGCATCCGAATGAGGGCGTGCGCGACCCGTTCAGCGAACAGAACGCGGTTGACGCCGCCTGTCAGGGGGTCGCGGAAGGCGCCCTGGCGTAGCTGGCGGTCCAGCCGGTTGCGCTCGGTCACGTCGTGCACCAGCGAGAGGACCGCACGACGTCCGGCGAACTTCAGGGCCACAGTGCTGACCTCGACGTCGATGACCCGCTCGTCCCGCAGGTAGTGGCGGGTGGAGAACGCCGTCCTCCCCGTTCGCGCCCGGCCGAAATCGACGGCAAGGTGCGCCGCATCATGGCGGATGACGGCGATGGTCAGCGCCGCGAATTCCTCGGCGGAGTACCCGTATGCGGCGATGGCGGCGTCGTTGACGGCGAGGAAGGCGTGGGTCTCCGCGTCGAGCACCCACATCGCTTGAGGGTTCTCGAAGAAGAGGCGGCGAAACTCCGTCTCGCTGGCCACGGGGATGCCCTCGCCCTTCCGCCCGACTTGGCGCAACTCGGCGATCATCCGTGACCCGATCGCCGCCGACGTGACCAGCCCGGCGAGGAGCTGCAGGACAGCCGTTTGGGCATCGTCGAAGGCGTTGGGTCGGGAAGAGGTCACGGTGATCGCACCGATGCGCACTTTCCGGCGGTGAAGGGGGACGGTGACAACCGACCTCGTCCTGAGGCGGCGGCACACCACGGGGTCCACTCGCGGGTCGTCCTGGGTGTCCCGGCAGACCTCCATAGTGGCGCTGATCAAGCCGTGCCATGGGTCGTCGGGCACCGAGACGGCGAGCCGCGAGCGACTGCGGGAGCCGATCCCCACCGCCGCCCGGTGGACCGAGCCGTCGCTGTTGACGATCTCGACGACGGCTCCGTCGGCCCAGCTGAGGGCTCGAGCCCGCGCAGCGACCCTGCGGGCGATGGCGCGCACGTCGGAACCCAGGTCGAGGATCTCCTGCTGGAACGCCGCGAGGGCGAGTATCTGCCGCACCGACGGCGTCAATTCCAACCGGTGTTTGACCTCCGGGAGGGGACCTGGAACCCGTCGCGGCAGATGCGCCGACATCGTGAGCCAACGGTAGCCCGGTCTGGGCACCTTGTGCAACAGACCGCCCAGGTTCAGATTCCTTCGTGCTTGCCAACGCAGACGTCCGGGGCGACCGAACGAGTGGGGCATCGGCAAGCCCGAGCAGATGCGTCACGTCCAGCGTGCCGGGTCCGATCTCAGCGAGGGTTTGGGCGAACGACCGGACCTACCCCGAATGATCGTTCGATGGGCGATTAAGGGCGTGGTAGAGGCCCCGGAGCCGTCGATATGCCTCCTGGTACCGCCGGAACAGGAAGTCGTAGGTGGGCACGTCCTCTGGGCGCGGATCGAAGCTTGCAGTGACGCGCACCAGCTGGCGCAGGCTAGCGAAGCTCGGATGGATGCCGAGCGCCACCCCGGCCGAGAGGGCGGCCCCCACCGCTCCGGCGTCCTGCGGGTCGTCGACGACCTCCAGCCTCCGCTGGGTGACGTCCGCGATGATCTGCATCCACACCGCGCTCCGCGCACCTCCCCCCACCACTCGCAGCGTCTGGGGGGTGAGGTGGAAATCCTGCTCGAGCTGCTCGAGGATCCAGCGGAAGTTGAAGGCCACCCCCTCGAGGACGGCGCGCGCCAGGCTCTCGCGATGGTGCTCGGGACCGAGGTTGAGGAAGGCGGCGCGCAGGAACGGGTCGTTAAGCGCCCGCTCCCCGCACATCCACGGGGTGAAGAGGAGCGACCCGGACCCGGGAGGTGAGGCCTCGGCGTCCCGGTCGATCTCCGCGTAGACGTCCCGCCGCGCCAGCTCTCGTTCCCGGCCGCGGTACATCTCGTCGGCGAACCAGTCGATGCAGGCCCCGCCGCTGTCCATCTCCGCCGTCATCAGGTTGCGCTCCGGGTCACCCGACTGGATCACCGCGACCCCGTGGCGGCCAGTGGGATGTCCGGCGGTGACGATGCCCACCCAGCCCGAGGTGCCCAGGTAGAGGTGGCCATCACCGTCGCCGACGGCCCCCGAGCCGATGGCGGCCGCGGGGACGTCACCCATCCCGGCCACGATCGGGGTGCCCTGTGCCACCCCGAGGTCGGCGGCCGCGTCTTCGCTGGCCCCGCCCACGACGTCGATGGGGCGCACGAGCGGCGGCAGCTTGTCCGAGGCGATGCCCGCCATCCGCATGACGCCGCTCATCCACTTCTTGCTCTTGAGGTCGAAGCCGTACGCCGACGCACCTGTCCACTCCATCGTGGTCCGCCCGGTGCACCGGTGCATGAGGTAGCCGCCCACGTCCACGAAGCACGCCATCTTCCGCCACGTTTCCGGCTCGTGGAAGCGGAGCCACCTCAGCTTGGGCATCATGTCCTTGCCGGAGAGGGTGGCACCGGCGAGCTGGGCGAAGAGACGGGCACCGCCGAAGCGGCGCATGATCACGGCCGCCTCGGCGCTCGCCCTGCCGTCGAGCCAGATGATCGGCCGGCGCAGCACCGCCCCTCCGGCGTCGAGCGGGACGAGGCCCATCATCTGGGTGCTGAAGGTCACGCAGGCCAGCGAGCCGGGGCCCCGGTGTCCGCCCCACACCGCCCTCGTGCCCGCGCAGACCGCCCGCCACCAGTCCTCCGCCTCCTGCTCCGCCCAGCCGGACCTCGGGAAGTGGGTGGGGTAGGGTTCGATGTGCTTGGCGAGGACCTTGCCTCGAAGGTCGGTGAGGACCGTCTTGACGCCGCTCGTGCCGACGTCATGGGCCACGATCAGGTCGACGGGATCGGGCACGCTGGGACCTCCGGATGACCTGGGCCGCCAGGATGCCGCCTCCACTGTGGGGGCGGAAACCAGCGGGCAGCACGGCCGGCATTCTCAAGCGCCAGCATTCGCCGTTGCGCCTCTGCCTGTACAGGGGCGGAGGGCCCAGCTGCCCAGAACCGAAGGACCCTTGGCGCGCCACGGGCAGGAGACCACACTGCTTTGATCGGAAGTCCACGGAGGATTGAAGCGTGATCACCGAGGTGCCCGCAAGCCAGCAGGTCGTCGACATCTGCCGTGAGCTGCTCGCCCGTGGCTATCTGAAGGCAAACGAGGGCAACGTGTCCGTGCGCATCCCCGGCAGCGAGCAGTTCGCGATCACGGCGTCGGGACGCGACTACGACAAGTTGACGGTGGACGACGTCTGCATCCTGGACCTGGATCTGAAGGTGGTGTCGGGCACCCAAAAGCCCTCCATCGAGTCGGGTTTGCACGCCGCCGCCTACCGATACCGACCTGACGTGAACGTTGTCGTCCACTCGCACCAGCCGTATGCGAGCGCTCTGGCGATCATGCGCAAGCCCATACCCGCGCTCTTCGACGAGCAGGTGCGCTTCTTGGGTCGGGGTGTCCCCATCGTCAGCTATGCGCCGTCCGGCACCGGCCTTCTGCGCCGCAATGTGGTGCCAAAGATCAAGGCCGGGGGCAACGCGCTGATCCTCGCCAACCACGGCGCCCTGGTCCTTGGCAGCGATGTGGACAAGGTGTTGCACAACCTGGCACTGCTCGAGAAGTGTTCGAAGTCGTATCTCATGAGCCTCATGACCGGCGAGCGGACGCGGCGGATTCCCCTGTTGGTGAGAGAGATTGCGTTCGCCCAGCTCCGGAAGGAGGAGAAGGCGGAGGCGGTGCCGGTTCAGGGCAATGGGAGCGGACCCCGGCACGAGCCGGAGGCCGGGCCGGCCGAGCGCGCCACCTCGGCGGGCCCGCACGATGCGCCGTCCGAGGCCGGCGAAGCCCAGTACGCCATCAGCCGCTATCCGGATGTGCCGGCGGTCTACGCAAAGCTCAACGAGCTGGTGGAACAGCCCATGCGCCGGATCCGCCGGCAGACGATGACCGAGTACCTCGGCTACTTCGAGACCAAGTGCCAGCGTTCGAAGCAGCTCACGGACCAGGCGAAGCTCAGCATCCCCGGCGGAGTGCAGCAC
>Ga0182019_10001661_pt1 | contig 11320 bp, 12 predicted proteins | sample 812E2MmetaG_FD_120483 | JGI IMG/M metagenome (GOLD analysis project Ga0182019, IMG submission 120483) | Permafrost microbial communities from Stordalen Mire, Sweden - 812E2M metaG | ecosystem: Environmental > Terrestrial > Soil > Wetlands > Permafrost | place: Sweden: Stordalen | collected...
CGTCCAATCGGTGCCCGGCGTGGCGGAGGTGGCCTCCATCGGCGGCTTCGTCAAGCAGTACCAGATCACCGTGGATCCCAACCGCCTCGCCGCCCTGGGCGTCCCCCTCACCCAGGTGCTCGACGCGGTGCGCCAGTCCAACAACGAGGTGGGCGGGAGGCTCCTGGAATTTTCAGGCACCGAATACATGGTGCGGGGGCGCGGGTACTCCAAAAGCATTTCGGATTTCGAGAGCATCGTGGTGAAGACGGGGCCCCGGGGTGTCCCCGTCCTGCTCCGGGACCTGGGGCGTGTGGAGCTGGGCCCCGAAATCCGCCGCGGCATTTCCGATCTGGACGGCAGGGGCGACGCCGTGGGCGGCATCGTCGTGATGCGCCAGGGGGAAAACGCCCTGCATGTGATCGGCCTCGTAAAGGACAAACTCAGGGAGATCGCCCCGTCGCTTCCCGAGGGCGTGGAGGTCGCCGTCACCTACGACCGCTCCGACCTCATCACCCGCGCCCTGCACACGCTGAAGGACGAACTGGCCCTGGAGATGATCATCGTGGCGCTGGTGATCCTCCTGTTCCTCTGGCACATCCCCTCGGCGGTGGTGCCCATCCTCACCATCCCCGCGGCCGTCCTGCTGGCCTTCATTCCGCTGTATCTCTTCGGGGTGACCATCAACATCATGTCCTTAGCCGGCATCGCCATTTCCATCGGCGTCCTCGTGGACGGCGCCATCGTGGAGGTGGAAAACGCCTACAACAAGCTCCACCTCTGGCAGGCGTCGGGGCGCAAGGGCGACTTCCACCAGGTGCGCCTGGAGGCGCTGAAGGAAGTGGGGCCGTCGGTGTTTTTCTCCCTCCTCGTCATCGCCGTGGCCTTCATCCCCATTTTCGCCCTTGTGGACCAGGAGGGGCGCCTGTTCAAACCGCTGGCCTATTCGAAGAACCTGGCCATGGCGATCGCTGCCCTTCTGGCGATTACGCTCGATCCTGCCATGCGGATGATGTTCACGCGCATGGACCCGTTCACCTTCAAGCCGCGATGGCTGGCCTGGCTGGCGACGAAGGCGGCGGTGGGAACGTATCACGCCGAGGAGAGGCATCCCATCAGCCGCGTCATTTTCGCGGCGTACGGGCCGGCCTGCCGGTTTGTACTCAAATTTCCCAAAAGTGTCATCGCGGTGGCGCTCCTCCTGGTCGCAGTGAGCGTTCCGATCTATTTCAAATTGGGGACGGAATTCATGCCTCCGCTCAATGAGGGAAGCATCCTCTACATGCCCACCACCCTGCCCGGCCTCTCCGTCACCGAAGCCGCGGAGCTTCTTCAAACCCAGGACAGGATCCTGAAAAGTTTTCCCGAGGCGGAGCGCGTCTTCGGAAAGGCGGGGCGCGCCGACACTTCCACCGATCCCGCGCCGTTTTCGATGATGGAAACCACGGTGATCCTCAAGCCGCAGGACCAGTGGCGCCCCAAGGAGCGGTGGTATTCCTCATGGGCGCCCGACTGGCTGAAAGCGCCCTTGCGGCACCTTTGGCCCGACCGCATCTCCTGGGACGAGCTCACGAAAAAGATGGACGAGGCCATGAAATTCCCCGGCGTCACCAACGCCTGGACCATGCCCATCAAAGCGCGGATCGACATGCTTTCCACCGGCGTGCGCACGCCCGTGGGGATCAAGATCTTCGGTGCCGATCTGAAAAAGATCGAGGCCGTGGGCGCGCAGCTTGAATCGCTTTTGAAACAGGTTTCCGGGACACGCAGCGTCTACGCCGAGCGCGTGGCCGGAGGCTATTTCGTGGACGTCGTACCGCGCCGCGACCAGCTCGCGAGGTACGGCCTCACCATCGAAAACCTGCAGGACGTGATCATGAGCGCCATCGGCGGAGAAAACGTCACCACCACCATCGAGGGGCGTGAGCGGTATCCCGTCAACGTCCGCTATCCGCGCGAGTTGAGGGATGATCCCGAAAAGCTGGGGCGCGTGCTGGTGGCCGCGCCGTCGGGGGCGCAGATTCCCATCGCGCAGGTGGCCGATATCAACCTCGTCCAGGGGCCGGCCATGCTCCGCGACGAAAACGGGTTCCTGGCCGGGTACGTGTATGTGGACGTGGCGGGGCGCGACATCGGGGGCTATGTGGCCGACGCCAAAAAGCTTGTGGACGCGAAGGTGGAACTTCCGCAGGGGTATGTGCTGCAGTGGAGCGGGCAGTACGAAAACATGATCCGCGTGCGCGAGCGCCTGAAGATGGTGGTGCCCATCACGCTGGCGCTCATCTTCGTCCTGCTCTACATGAATACGCGTTCGGCGTTCAAGGCGGCGGTGGTCCTGCTGGCGGTGCCGTTTTCCACCATCGGGGCCATCTGGCTGTTCTACATCCTGGGCTACAACGTTTCCATCGCCGCGTGGGTGGGGATGATCGCGCTGCTGGGGCTGGACGCGGAGACGGGGGTGTTCATGCTCCTGTTCCTGGACCTGTCGCACGACGACTACAAAAGGCGGGGGGCCCTGAATTCCGTTCAGGATCTGGATGAAGCGATTCTGCACGGGGCGGTGAAACGGGCGCGGCCCAAGATGATGACGGTGGCGGCGGCGTTCATGGGGCTTTTGCCCATCATGTGGAGCACCTCGGCGGGGGCGGACGTGATGAAGCGCATCGCCGCGCCCATGATCGGCGGGCTCGTCACGTCGTTCCTTCTGGAACTGCTGGTCTATCCGGCCATTTACAAGCTTTGGAAGTCCAGAGGCCTTCCAAAGCAGGTCCCGTAGGGGCGGACCCGTGTGTCCGCCCGCATTTGTAGGGGCGACCCGGTGGGTCGCCCTCAATCGAAATGAAAATTGCAACCATCCGGCGGCTGGAGCGCGCCCTTCGGGCGCCTGCCGTCCGCGTCCAACGCGCCGTAATGAGAGGCGGGGCCTCTCATCCGTCGCCTTGGCCGCATCCGGACCCTTCGGGGCTCCAGCCGCCGGCGAGCAACACTCATTTTCACAATTAAGGATTTCGTCCCACCCCCCCTTGTTATGTGGCGGCGGAAGCCCCGGACCTTCTGCTGCTTTCATATTGAAGCGGGAGAGGGCGTCATGATTCCCGTCCCGATCAGAAGCATCGGGATTCCACCCTCTCCCCACATGGAAACCATCCTGGCTTATCCCTGAGGCAGGGGATAAGCCAGCCATAATATAAAACTGCTTCCATGCAATTTATGCTCATCCCGACTTGTCGGGACTGCGCTTCTCGCGGCTCGTCTTCCTTGCATAAGGTCCAATCTGTCCGCCGCATGGGTTTTCAGGAGAGGAAGATGGCGATGTCCTGCTCCGGACCTGGTCAAGTCAGCGGGATGCTTGGCTATCCTAATGGGGAAACTATTCCCGCTTATCCCCGGGATGGTCGGAATAGACAGGCCACAATTTGAGGACACCCACCCTTCACCCGGCGGGCCGGTCAAATCGGGTTATAATAGGAACATGATGAGCATTGCAAGAATTGGGCAATTTCTTTAAGCATTATTGCAGGACGCCTTAATGTACTATTTTGAAATATTGGAAGGCCTGTTCAAGAACAACATCCGATATATGATCATCGGGGGGTTGGGGGTCAATCTGCATGGAATCCCGCGCACGACCATGGATGTTGATTTTATCCTTTCCATGGATAAGGAAAATGTGCTGCGATTTGTCGGATTATTGAAAGGCCTGGGGTACATTTCACGTCTGCCGGTGGACCCCGAAAAGCTTGCGGATGCCGTCGAGGTGGTGGATTGGATTGAAAACCGGAACATGAAGGCGTTCAGTTTCATCCATAGCGCATCGGCCTACAAAGTCGTGGACATTGTGCTGGTTCATCCCCTTGATTTCGAGGAGGCCTTCAAGCGAAGAACGATTAAATCCGTTCAAGGCGTTGAAGTGAATCTTGCCTCCCTGGATGACCTTATCACGTGCAAACAATTCAGCGGAAGGCCGCAGGACCTCAGTGATATCGTCCTTCTCCGCAAGGCGAAGCGCTATCAGGAGAATGGAGAATGACCAAAGGCTTCTCTTACACCCTGGAGGATGAGAAGATCCTGGAATACATGAAGCTCTCCACGGAGGACAAGCTGCGGTGGTTGGAGGAGATCAACGAATTCACCCAGTCGGTCCTCAGTGAAAAGGAAAAGCGCTTTCGAGAACTGCTTCGCGCAGGCGAGATAGACTTGGAGGAGTAGGGGATCATGCGCTTCCTCATCACGTTGCTTTTATGGGTCATCCTGCTGGTTCTGTGCTGGCCGCTGGCGCTGCTGATCCTGATCCTTTGGCCTTTTCTCTGGCTTCTCTCGATTCCTTTCCGCATCGTGGGAACCGTGATGGAGGCCCTGTTGGAATTGGTCAAAGCCCTGTTGTTCCTGCCCGCCCGGATTCTCGGACAGAAATAATTGCGCGCCAAGACCTGGGATCAATAGATATTCCGACAAAGGGGAGGATTTGGCGCGAGAGAACTTCCCCGGCGCGCATCCGCATTCCTAACCTCTGATCTAACCCAATTTCCTGCGATTCGTCAATGTCAAGCGGGCGGTTTCTGTAAATTGTTACGCTCTGCCCTTTTCGATTTCGCCATCGAATGCGCGGCCAACCCAATAGCCAGGCCGTCGGCTATGATGGGCCATGGCCAGAATGAGTACGCTCTCTTTTTCAATCGAATAAATCAGCGAGTAACGGAACTGATGCAATATGCGCCTCCGAACGCCCGGTCGGATCTCTTCAGCCGCCTCAGGGAACCCAATGATGAAATGTTCGGCCCTGCGGATCTCCGCAAAGAAGCGCCGCCCCAGCTCTTTGGCTTGGAGTTCAAGATAGCCGATCTCGTTAAGTAATTCCTCCTCAGCAGCCTCGTGGTATCGGAGCAAACTCACCGCAAGAGCCTCTCCGCTTTTTCATGGACTTCCTCCGCGCGAATTGTTTTAGCTCGGCCGGCGCGGTACTCCTCCAGGCGTCTTTGCGCTTCCTCCGCCCAAAGGCGCTCCGCCTCCTCCTCGCTCAGTTCTTCAAGGCTGGCAAGGAGCCTTTCCGCCAAGGTGGCGCGATCATGAACGTCCAGGTTCATGGCGTTTTTAAGAACATCGGTCAAGTTCGACATATCGATCTCCTTTCGCATTCCATCGGCGCAAACTACCCCGGGAACAATGGACAAGATTAGTGTTTTGCGAAGGGGGTGCAGTCCAGACCAACTTCTCCCCGCGCCGCGCTTCAATCCCCGTTTTCGCATGGCCGGATACGGGTTTTCGCTTCGATCTATTATACCGGTTTTCGATTTTTCACGTTCCGCGCGGGATCCCACAACTTTGTGTTGATGCGGTTGGGCGGGAAGGATTCCCCGACAAGGTTGGGATCATCCCTCCCCTGTGCCTTGGTTGGTGAACGGGCACGGCATGCCGTGCCCCTCGCACGTTGGGCGACCGCGAGGGCCGCCCCTACGGATACCTCCATTTTTTATCAACCTGAAACTTGAAACTTGATGGACCGTCAAAAAGTCCATCATCAAGCCGAGCGCGGTTAAGCGCCGGCTTGGGATATGGGTGGGACCAAGTGAATTTACTTCACTTGGCGGGAGAGGGAAGTCCCTCTCCCGCCCGGCAAAAAGGCGTTTTGTGACTTTTTGCCGGGTCATCAACTTGAAACCTGAAACCGTTTTTCTTATACAATAGTGCCATGAAGGGCCTGAGCGACGAGATCCAGGCCGTGTTGAGCGGCACGAGCCACGACCCCTTCCGCGTCCTGGGCGGCCATTTTGTCCAGCGCGGGGGGAAGCGTTTCGTCATCCTCCGCGTGTTCCATCCCGCAGGGAAGAACGCATGGCTGATCCTTCCCGAGACGCAGGAGATGTTTCCGATGGAACGCGCCGATGCCGCGGGGCTCTTTGTCTGCGAATTTCCCGACCGCACCAAACTGTTTCCATACCGCGTGCGCATCGAGCCGGTCAAAGGGGATCCCTTCGAATACGACGACCCCTACCGCTTCCTGCCCGTGCTGAGCGACTACGACCAGCACCTCTTCCGCGAGGGCAACCACTTCAAGCTTTATGATAAGCTGGGCGCGCACGTGCGCGACCTGGGCGGAGTGACGGGCGTGCACTTCGCGGTGTGGGCGCCCAACGCCCGGCGTGTGAGCGTGGTGGGCGATTTCAACGGCTGGGACGGACGCATCCATCCCATGCGCTGTCTCGGCTCCTCCGGCATCTGGGAGATCTTCATCCCCGGCACAACGGACGGGACGCGGTACAAATTCGAGCTCCTCTCGAACGACGGGCGGTTGTTCCTCAAATCGGACCCCTTCGCCTTTTTCACGGAACCCCGGCCGCGCACCGCCTCCATCGTGGCCTCGCCCGCGTACGCATGGACGGACGAGGACTGGCTGGGGAGGCGCGCGAAAGGGGATTCCTTCGCGCGGCCCTTGTCCATTTATGAAGTCCATCTGGGGTCGTGGCGGCGCGTTCCGGAGGAGGCCAACCGCCCGCTCACCTATCTTGAGGCGGCGCGGCAGTTGACGGATTACGTCAAGGATCTGGGGTTCACGCACATCGAGTTGATGCCGTTGTCCGAACATCCCCTGGATGAATCGTGGGGCTACCAATGCACGGGTTATTTCTCGCCCACCAGCCGCTTCGGGCGGCCGGAGGAGCTGATGGCCCTGGTGGATGAGGCGCACCGCGCGGGGATCGGCGTGTTGATGGACTGGGTGCCAGCCCATTTTCCCACCGACGCCCACGGCCTGGCGGACTTCGACGGCACGGCGCTGTACGAGCACGCCGATCCGCGCAAGGGGTTCCACCCGGACTGGGGCACCGCCATCTTCAACTACGGGCGCGCGGAAGTGGCCGAATTCCTCATCACCAACGCCCTCTACTGGCTGGACAAATTCCACCTCGACGGTCTGAGGGTGGACGCCGTGGCGAGCATGCTCTACCTTGATTACTCGCGCAAGGAGGGGGAATGGCTGCCCAACATCCACGGCGGGCGTGAAAATCTCGAGGCCATTGAGTTCATCAAAAAGCTCAACGCCCTCACGCACGAGCGTTTTCCCGGCACGCTGATGATGGCGGAGGAATCCACCGCCTGGCCCATGGTGTCGCGCCCCGCCTACGCGGGCGGCCTGGGCTTCACCTACAAGTGGAACATGGGGTGGATGCACGACACCCTGCGCTATTTTTCCAAGGAGCCGGTGCACCGCAAATTCCACCACAACGACCTCACGTTTTCGCTCCTGTACGCCTTCACCGAAAATTTCATCCTGCCGCTGTCGCATGACGAGGTGGTGCACGGCAAGGGCTCGCTCATCGCAAAGATGCCGGGCGACGACTGGCAGATGTTCGCCAATCTGCGCCTGCTGTACGCCTACCTCTACACGCATCCCGGCAAAAAGCTTCTGTTCATGGGAGGGGAGTTCGCCCAGTTCAACGAATGGTATTCGCAGGGGAGCCTGGATTGGAATCTTCTGGATTTTCCGTCGCATCGCGGCATCCGGGATCTGGTCCGTGATCTGAATACGTTTTACAAGGCCCAGCCCGCGCTGTGGGAGGCCGATACGCATTTCGACGGCTTTCAGTGGGTTTCATTTCAAGACGTGGAAAATTCCGTGACGGCCTTTTTGCGCAAGGCCGCCGATCCCAACGATATGCTTCTGGTTGTGATGAACTTCACCCCCGTGGTGCGGCACGGCTACCGCGTGGGGGTGCCGAAGGAAGGCCTATGGCGCGAGCTCTTCAACACCGATGCGCAGATCTACGGCGGGTCGAATGTGGGGCACGCCGGCGGCGTGCAGTCCGAGGCCGTCCCCTGGCACGGTTTTCCCCATTCGCTCAACCTCATCCTGCCGCCGCTGGCGGCGATGATCTTCAAGCCCTCCAAGTAAGAAGTAAAAATTATAAATTAAGAAGTAAGAATTAAGAATTAAGAAATAGGAGCCATGGATTTGAATGGGGAAGAGCGTTGCCCGTCAGAATTCAATTTTGGCCCTGCGCCTGAGCTATCCCATCATGATGGTGGCGGGGAAGATGCCGCCCGGCCCCATTCCATACTTTTTAATTCATCCTTCATCCTTTTGGGGACCGGATGCGGAAATCTCAGGGCGGTGAGGGTTTCCGGAGGATGATCCAATCCCAGTCCAGGCGGCGCGGGAATCCCGCCCAATTCCTGCTCACCACTTCGGCGACGCGCAGGCCCGGGAAATGGCGGGTGATTCCCCATTGGGTCCAAAAGGTGTGGCGGACCTCATAAGGGCGGCCCTGGCGAAGGCGCCGGAAGATCCAGGGCTGAAGCAGGTCCGGAAACGCCAGCAGTCCCCGGATTCCATAATGGGGGTCGCGGCCGAACAGATGCCGCAGGCGCGGGGGCGACGTGATGTAGCAGAGGCCGCCCGGCGCCAGAGCGCGCGCCGCCTCCCGTCCCAGCGCCGCCGCATCCGCCACGTGCTCGATGGTTTCAGCCAGCATAATGAGGTGCAGGCTGCCGTCCCGAAAGGGGAGGCGGGCGGCGTCGCCGCCCATAAACGTCAGGGTCACGCCGGTTCGCCGCAGGATTTCCCCGCTTTCGGGGCGCGGCTCCAACTCCATTCCGATGCACCGGTACCGCCCCTCCGCCGCGAAGGGCAGCAGAAAACCGCCGCTCCCGCAGCCGATGTCAAGCACGCGCGCGCCCGGAAGGAGGGATTGCGGATAATGCTGTTCCAGATGGCGCCGCACCTTCTCTCCCTCCCGGAAGCGCTGACGGCTGAACCGGCGCTGTTCGGCGGAGGGCGCATGCGGCATGTCCCTTTCCCCGCGCTCCACAATCTCCTGATAAATGGTTTCGATGTCCGGATCCATGAAGTCCAAGGGATACCCTGGATGAGGCTTTTTGTCAATAGGAAGCGGATGGGGAGGATCCGGGCGCGGCGTCGCCGAAAACTTTGAGCGCCCGCACCACGGGGCCCAGCGGCACGCGGACCCGCACATGCGCGTCGGGGGCGTCCACCTCGATGAGCAGCCGGTCGCCTGATTTGGTGATCTCCACGTTGGCATCGGGGGATTCCACCTTCACCAGGCGGGCGTTGGGGCAGTCGCGCAGGGCGTCCATCATCCTGATGGCGGCGTCCTTGTGCCGGAGGAAGTTCTGAAATCCTTCCTTTTGACGCGCCTCATCCGGGATGAAGAAACAGGCGACGGGCAGAAGGCCCATGGGGATCGGCATGGCGATGTGGACGGCGTCCGCGCCCGTCGTGCGCACATCCACCCAGCCCCAGCCGGAAAGGAAGGCGCCTATTCCCAGCCCCGCGGCCAGCGAGAACGAAAGGGCGATGATGGTGGCGGCGCCGCGGCGGCGGTGATTCATCTCATTCCACCCAGATGCGGACGTCGGCGTCGTCGCCGCTGACGCGGACGAGGTCCCCGGTCTCCAGCTTGTCGAGCTGCGCCACGAAGGCCTTCACATCCAGCTCCTGATTTTCATCCACGGAAACCGCGTCCAGCAGGGCCACCGGAAGGCGCACGTCCACGGTCGTCTTTTCATCCTTTTGCTCGTCCACGTGGATCAGGAAAAGGCCCCCCGCGCGCTTGATGGAGATTTTGGCGTCGGGGCTGTCCACCTTCACATATTCGCCCTCCGGCAGGTCCTTCATCTTTTTCAGAAGGGTCACCCAGTTCACGTCAGGTTGGTCGGCGCGGGCCTTCCCATCCCCATCGGACTTGACGTCGCCGTCTCGGTCATGATGTTTGAAATCGAGCCGCATCTTCCCATGCCGGAATTCGGGCGTATCCACCGCGTCCAGGGCGAGGGCGATGAAATCGAGGGGCAGGCGGACGTCCACGGTGGTCTGTTCGGAGGCCTGGCGTACGTGCACGTTGATCCATTTTCCATGGGAGCCGGCCTGGGCCAGGGCGGAGAGGAGAAGGACGGTTGCGGCGGCGGCAAATCGGGAACGGTTCATGGGGCACCTCCTTGTCGGTTGTCATTTTGAAAAACGCCCGACAGGGGAAAAGGTTCCATCTGTAATGCGGGAATGCGGGAATGCGGGAAAGCGGGAAGGATTAGAAACGGTTCCAGGTTTCAGGACTCGAGTTGGGGCGAAGAGAACTCGGAACACCGAACACCGAACAACGAACTCCGAACTCTTTACCATTTACCCTTTACTATTTACCCTATTCTGTTTTTGCCACCGCAAGCCAGGTGTTCTCCGGTGAAGGGACGATCTCAACGGATCCGAACCCTGCCTGCTTGAGAAGCCCGCGGACTTCATCCACGCGGTACACCTTGCCCCCGGCCGTGTTGACGAGCATGTTCAACGCGAACAGCGCCGCAAAAGGATGGCCGGATCCGTCCGCCTTGAGAAGAAAATCGCGCACCACGAGGCGGCCTCCCTTGGCGAGCGCGTGACGGCAGGTCTTCAGCAGGGCCAGGGTGTCCTCCGGCCCGTAGGAATGGACGATGGCGGAGACCCAGATGAGATTGTAATCGGCCCCGATGGGATCGCGGGTGAAATCGCCGGGCAGTAAATGGAAGCGCGACGACGCTGTGAGGGACGCGGGCAGGCGGGTGCGGGCGATGGCGAGCACCTCGGGGTGATCGAAGAGGGTGACATCGGCGACCGGCAGCACTTCGGCGAAGCCCGCCGCGAAGGTGCCGGGCCCGCCGCCCAGGTCCAGCACGCGGCGCACCCCCGAAAGATCAAGGCCCGCAAAATAGTCGCGCGCCGGGGCCGCCTTGCCCTGTTCCATGGCGAGGATGAAGCTCTCGGTGTCGAAGGGGGCCTCCACCGGAAGGCCGGAGCGCACGGATTCCGTCAACCGGTTCCATTTGTGCCAGAGGTTGAGCTGGTGCCTCAGGAACCCCACGATGTTGCCGGGTTGCTCCCGTGAAAGAAGGCGCCCGGTCTCCGTCAGACGGAGGCCGGTCCCGTTGTGTTCGATGAGGCCCAGATTCAGCAGAACGGGCAGAAGGGCGTCGAGGCCGCGCGCATTCACGCCGGAGGCTTTCGAAAGCGCCCCGGGGGTTTCGGCACCCCGTTGAATCAGTGTGGGCAGGTCCAATTCCACGGCGGTGAGGATGGCCCGCGAAGCCCAGTATCCGCCGATTATCTTTTGCAGGTCCTTGAGATCCATGGTTCCTCCCATGATGTCCGATCTTCCGAATTCGCCGGTTATCCGAACGATTCGGAGATCCGACAACCCTAAAGCAACGGCCGCGGGTCCGGTATTCCCCCGCTATCTCCTCCGCTTTCCGGTTTCGGCGGTCGCGGACGATCGTCGGGCGGGCCGCAGACCGCCGCGGCCGCCATCATCAAGGCAAGGGGGGTCTGAACCAATCTCGGAAGAGTCCAGAGCATCATCAC
>Ga0182019_10001662_pt1 | contig 11318 bp, 5 predicted proteins | sample 812E2MmetaG_FD_120483 | JGI IMG/M metagenome (GOLD analysis project Ga0182019, IMG submission 120483) | Permafrost microbial communities from Stordalen Mire, Sweden - 812E2M metaG | ecosystem: Environmental > Terrestrial > Soil > Wetlands > Permafrost | place: Sweden: Stordalen | collected...
CATCGGTACCGCGTATCACCATCTCACCATCCCTGTGGGTGCGTTGCGTGAATCGACTGTCACCTCCTCAGTTCTCTGTATGCAGTCATGTGCGGGCGGGTGCTGGTGTAATCGAGGGTTTGGTCGCTCCACGCCTCGTACTCGGAGAAGGCGCCGTGGACGGAGGGGGGAAAGGTCCCGCCTTTGAGGCCGACGATGGGGGTGGCGATGCGTTCGCGAATACTGCGTCCGTGGGTCGCGGGAGATGCCGGCGACGCATTTGGCGATCTGCGCTGGGACCACTCGACAATCCCAACGGAGCGTCAAAGGCGCTACCGGGATCTGTCACGGAGCTTCAGCGACTGCGTGCCTGGCAGTTCTGACGTGCTCCCCAAAATGGTGAGATGGTGATACGCAATACCGATAGTGTGCAGGTACCGATGGTGTGCAAGAATGAGAGTATGTGCGACGTCTCTCTCTCGGCGCGCGTTGCGACAATGATGGCTGCCGCCACCCTGTGCGCCGGAGCGGCGTTCGGGCAGGGCCGGATCGCGGCGCGAAATGCCGACGTGCTGACCCTGTCGGTCGGTTCGCAAGACGGCGTCAGGGCCGGAATGCGCGGCGATGTCGTCAAGACGGTCGGGACGGGCGCAACGGCGCAGCCATCGGTCATCGCCTCGTTTGTGGTCACCAAGGTCGGCGAGCAAACGAGCGAGGCACGGCTGGAGAAGATCGAGGCCGGGTTCGAGGGCGAGCCGATGGTGGGACTGCGGGTCGCCTTCGACGAGCCGCTGAAGAAGCCGGAGGCGGTGTCTCCTCCAGCGCAGGCGACTCCGCGCCCGACGCCCGCCTCGGGCCTGCCGGACGATCCCGTCGAGCTCATGACTCAGGCGAACGCGGCATGGGAGCGGCAGGACTGGGAGAACGCCGCGAAGCTGTACGAGGCGCTGCTGCATGCCCTGCCGGACTATCCGGTCGCGGTCAAACGCGCGGCGGCGGCGCGCGAAAAGGTGGAAGCCGCGCGGGATGCGGAGGCGAAGGCCCGGCGCGCGGCCGAGGAAGTCGCGCGGCAGGAAGCGCTGGCGCGGGAGCGCGGGAACATCCACCTGTACCGCGAGAAGGCGAGGGCCCTTCTCGACGGCGGGAGCTGGGACGCCGCCGTCGAGTGGCTGAAGAAGATCCAGGCGGCGGACCCGGACGACGCCTACCTGGCCTCGGTGATGGGGGACAAGCGCCGCGAGGCCGAGAAGGGACTGGCCGACAGGCGCTACGACGACGCGATCCGGTCGTGCGATGCGGCGCTCACGGTCTCGGCGTCGCCCGCGTTCGAGGCGTTGCGTCAGCAGGCGCGCACGGAGCAGGTGAACGGCTGGCTCGGCGAGGGCGACGCCGCCCTGGCGCGAGGCGACACGCGTGCCGCGCGGGCCGCGTGGGACAGGGTGGATTCCGTCGACGCCAACAACGCGGGGCTCAAGGAGAGACTCACCAGGCTCGACTGGGTAAAGATCCCTGCCGGGACGTTCCAGATGGGGTGTGTACCTGCCGACATCGAGTGTTCCGGCGACGAGAAGCCGCGCCACGCGGTCACGATCAAAACGCCGTTCCTGATGATGATTATGCCGGTCACGGTCGGGCAGTACCGCCATTTCGCCAAGGCGACGCGGCGCGAGATGCGCTCGGCGCCGCCGTTCGAGCAGGGCGACGATCACCCGGTCCTCAACGTCCCCTGGACCGACGCCGTGGCGTACTGCGGGTGGGCAGGCGGCCGCCTGCCGACGGAGGCGGAGTGGGAGTACGCGGCGCGAGGCGGCAGGGACGGGCTGAAGTATCCCTGGGGTGGTTCGATCAGCCACGACAACGCGAACTTCAAAGGGACCGGCGGGCGCGACCGGTGGAAGTACACCTCGCCCGTCGGCTCGTTCGAGGCGAACGGGTTCGGCCTGTTCGACATGGTCGGGAACGTCTGGGAGTGGTGTGCGGACCTGTACGGAGACAAGTATTACGCGAGCTCGCCTGCGACCGACCCGCAAGGTCCCTCGTCGGGAAGCTCACGGGTGTTGCGCGGGGGCTCGTGGGAGTTGGGCCCGGGGTTCGTGCGCATCTCGCTCCGCGGCTGGATTGGGCCATCGGGCGGTGTCGACAGCGGGGGGTTCCGCTGCGTTCGGCCTTGGGCCCCGTGACCTGCAGGATGAGGAGCCTCGTGGAGGGACGCATCGCGGCTCCCTTCGCCACCGAAGCCAACCGAGGCTGACACGCAGTCGCCTTGCCTTCGTTCCAAGTTAGAGGAAGAGAAAGCGGATGAGGACGTCGGGAACCCCGGGTTCCGAGTAGGGGAGGAGGTATCCCCTGTCAGCGATCGCCCAGGTCAGCCCCACCACCAAGGGAACGACAAGAAGGTGAGATGGTGATACCCGACACCGATGCTTCATCGCGGTCCCGACGGCCGGACCGGTCCCGGGGCCGTTCGTCAACCTTGCCCTGTTCGCACTGGTGGTAGTCGGCCTGGTACTTGCCCTTCTCACCCGCGCCGATCGGCGCTGACGCCGCCCGGGATCTGGAGCGCGGGTGCGCCCCACGTGAGCGCTGCGACACGTGAGCGCTGCGAGGCTTGACATCGCCACGATCCGAGACTAGAGTCCGCGCTTCCTCTCGCGAGAGGGTGAACGGAGGCGACGTGCAGCGACAGACCAACAGGCTGTATGGACAACCCGGCGGCGGCGTGGATTCCGTCCGCCCGGCGTGTTTCCCGACGCCGGCCGGCGATTCCAAGCCATCCGTTGACGGAGCGGTTGCCCCGTAGAGTCGCGCTGGCGTCTCGAGCGTCACCCGACCCGGGGGCCATCCCCCGGGTTTTCGTTTCGAAAGGAGATCTTCAAGATGAAGGGAACGATCGAAAGCTGATCAACCGAGCCAGCGGCGCAGCCGCCCAGCGTTCGCGCGGTCGGCGGTCTGCGTTCCGCGACTGGCTTCGGAATCGGAAGATCAGGCGTGGCTAGCTCAGTTGGCAGAGCACGGAGCCAATCACTCCGGTGTCGCGGGTTCGAATCCCGTACCACAACGACGGTCTGAGAAACCGTCTGTTCTTCCAAAGCCTCCGGGGGGCGGTTCGTCCGCGCCTCCGGCCGCCGCCGCGGGTGGTCGGCGCGGCGGCCGGCGACAGGCGACGGCGCTTTGCGGCGCGCCGCCACCGACACGCCTCCACGTTCGTGTGCAAAGGCGGAGCGCCAGCTCCCCTCCACGGACCGCGCGGCGATGCGGTCGGCGGAACACGCGCGACCCCGCGTCCGAGCCTGGGAGGGCGGGCGCGCCACTCCTCGGAGGTCGCAGTACCGGCAACAACGCGGCCGGGAGGGCTGCAGGAGGTGCACCATGGCATTGATCCGAGTCGTGAAGATCGGCGCCAACGAGCGCGGGCTGCGTTTCGTGGGCAAGGAGTTCAGGGGCGTGCTGCGTCCGGGTTGGCACGTCGCGTTCGACCCGCTGTTCCGGGCGCGGGTGGACGTGGTCTCGGTGCGCGAGCCGTGGCTCGTCCACCGCGACCTCGAGGTGATCGCCCGCTCCGGCGCGCTCGGCATCGAGGCGTGCGTGCTGGACCTCGCGCAGCACGAGCGCGCGCTGGTGTGGATCGACGGCCGCTTCGCCGGCATCCGCACCCCGGGGCTGTCCGCGGTGTGGACCGTGTTCCACAAGGTGCGGATCGAGGTGGTCGACGCGCGAGCGCTGCGCTTCGAGCATCCGGAGCTGGCGATGATCCTGAGCCAGCCGGGCGTCGAGGCGGCGCTCGAGACGATCAACGTGGAGGCGGGGTTCGTCGCGCTGCTCTTCGTGAACGGCCGGTTGCGGGACACCCTCGCACCGGGTGGGCATGCCTACTGGCGCGGCCTCGGCCGCGTCAAGGCGCTGCACGTCGACCTGCGCGAGCAGGTGGCCGACGTGGCGGGGCAGGAGATCATGACCGCCGACAAGGTGACGCTGCGCCTCAACGCCGTCGTCACCTTCCGGGTGGTCGACCCGCAGCGCGCGGTCGCCGAGGTCGGCGACCACGTGCAGGCGCTCTACCGGCAGGCGCAGCTCGCACTGCGCGAGGTGATCGGCACGCGCGAGCTCGACGCCCTGCTCGCCGACCGCGAGGCGGTGGCGTCCGAGCTGGTCGGCACGCTGCGCGCGAGGGTCGAGCGTCTGGGCCTGCACGTCGACACCGTCGGGATCCGCGACCTCATCCTGCCGGGCGAGATGAAGGAGCTGCTCAACAAGGTGACCGAGGCGAGGAAGGCAGCCGAGGCCGCCCTGATCACCCGGCGCGAGGAGACCGCGGCGATGCGCTCGCAGGCCAACACCGCGCGCATCTTCGAGTCCAACCCGACGCTGATGAGACTGAAGGAGCTCGAGGTGCTCGAACGGGTGGCGGCCAGCGCGAAGCTCGAGGTCGTGCTCTCCGAGCCCGGCCTCGCCAACCGAATCACGAAGTTGCTGTGAGCACGAGCGGGCGGCCAACCAGCCGCCCGCTCCTTTCTTCAGTGGACCGTTCGCCGCGGCTCATGCTGTGGCGCGGTAGGAGCGGCACCGGCCCCAGACGCTCCCGACGTTGGGGGGATCATCCGATGCCGCCACGGCGCCCGCGTGTTTGACACCGGCCAGCACCCATCTGGCAGTCTCTGACCCGGCGAGAAGGCGAGAAGGCGAGAAGGCGTGATACTACCTGGCGACTGACCGCGCCGTATCTGCTTCGCGTCGGCGGCAACCGTTGCCCGGCGTGCTCGAGGAACAACAACGTGAGATCGTCATACACGGTACCCGTGCACGGTACCCGTGCGGTACCCGTGCGGTACCCATGCGGTCGTTCTCCCTTCGTTTTTGGGCTTCGAGCCCGCACGGTTCATCTGGCGAGCTACACGCCACGCCGCAAGCCGGGAGACCGTGCTACTCATGCAATCAGGTACCGATCATCCACGAGATCCTATCTGCTAGGCTAGCAGCCGGATCTCTCGTACTCTGCGGCCAAATAGTGGGAGGGGAGACGATGGGAGACAAGGGCGGCAAGAAGGACAAGCAGAAGGAACAGAAGCGGAAGACCGACCAGAAGCAGCACGACGCCAAGGTCAAGCAGGACAAGCAGCCGAAGAGAAAGACCGGATAGGGCCTCGCGAGATCCGCGGGGGCGCACAACGCGTCACTGGGTGGCCGCGTTGCCGAAGGCCTTCCTGTGCGCCTGTCCTCGTGCTCGGAGAAGCTACGATCGACTGAGCACCATCGCCAAACTCGTTGGCCTTTGCAGCCATGGAAACGGTACCGGTACCATCAGGACTGGGGCCCTGATCGCCATGCTTCCCGAAGAGCGCCCGGACCGCCTTCGCGGAACTCTCGCGGTGTCCGACGTGCGCACGTCGGCGCGGCACCGGGGATGATCGGGCGCAGCCGACTCTCCTCGGAACACCGCCCACGGGACTTCTGAGCCCAATCACGCCTGACCGCGCGAACCGCCAATCGGGCGTCGAGTCCGTCGGCTACGTGCGTACCGGGCACCTATGCCGAATGCAGGTCCCAAGATGGTGAGATGGTGATCCCTGGTACGGCTTGAGGGCTCCGAGTTGGGGAGGAGGTAGCCTCTGTCAGCGATCGCCTTGGTCAGCCTCGCCACCAAGGGAAGGACAAGAAAGTGAGATGGTGATACCCGGTACCGATGATACCTGGCACTCATTCGCAGTCGTGTCTTCGAGACCGGTGGAGCCGCCCGAGGCGTTCGACGGCACCTGAGAGCAGGCGGCCATCAATCGGACGTCAACGTGTCAGCTTCCTTCAGGTGGTCCGTCGGCGGCCGGGGGGCCGCGTCGCGGTTGCCTGCGGTGTTCTGCCGCACCGACCCGTCTCGTTTCGGGTGTGGCCGGAAACGGCGTGCGACTCTCCTCAACCCGTCGTCAGCTCGACGGGAGCGAGGGAGGCGAAGTCGGCACGGCCGAGGCCCAAGGACTCGGCGATCGCGATGTTGCCGGGGAGCGGCCTGCCGAGCACCGTACAGGCCCAGGCGTCGAGGGCGACGGGGTCGAACCCGGCTGCGACCGTCCTCACCTGCTTGACGTCGGAGAGGCTGCCGCCCGCCGGGCCGTGCTCCATGAGAACGCGCGAGGCGTCGACGATCGTGAGCGTCGGTCGCATCATCGCAGCGAGCTCGGCGATCGAGCGCTGCACGTCGGTGTGGAGCATCATCCGGTTCTTCGCGGTGATGCCGAACCAGTTCTTGAGCCCGCAGGAGACGCCGGTGAGGTCGTGGTGCTTCGCGGTCGGGACGTTGATGATCTTGGTGGCGATCACGAACGGCTCGAGCACGTCCCAGGTGCCGAGGCGCTCGGAGATCTTGACCGTGACGTAACGGCTTTCCTCGGGCACGATGACGTCCGCGCCGGCGGCCTGGGCGGCCGCGAGGATGCCGCTGATCTGCAACGCTCGGCGCGACTTGGCCAGCGGGCAATCGCACACGATCACGCGGCGGGCGCCCGCCGTGCGGCACATGCGCACGACCTCTGCGATGACCTCTGGCTGCGTGTTCGCCGCCTGCTCCGGCGTTCGCTCCCAGCCGAGGCTGGGCTTGATGAGGACGACGTCGGCAGCGGTCACGAGCGCGGCCATGCCGCCGAGGCGCTCGACCACGGCGCGGACGTTCGCGCCAGGGTCGGCGCCGCGGGCGATGACCATGCGCGGGACTGCGCCGGGGAGGTCGACGCGATGGTCGCCGATGCGGCGCTCGGCGTGGCGCGCGAAGCGCTTGAGGCGATCGGTGAGGAACACGGCGCTCACGCCCAGCGCGCCGGCGCCGGCTACGGAGCCCGCGGCCCAGAGCAGAACGCGGCGCCGGGTGTGGCCGCGCCGGGGTGCGGGTGCGCTCGCGCCGCCGGCAGCGGCGGTCGCCTCGGCCGCGGTTTCGGAGGCGCCGGGGACGTCGTTCCGGATCGTTCCATTGCCGTCAGTCATTGGCGTTCTCCTTTTTCAGTATACGCAGTCTGCGCGCCGCGGTTCGCCGCGATGCGACGAATCGTCCCGCACCTTGAGGTTCCTCGGTGCAAGCGATCAATGCGTCGAATCGGTACCAGATTCACCATCTCGCCTCGTCAGCTTCCTGTACGTGATTCTAGCCGGCCTCGTGGCGGCATCGCCGAGCTGCTGCGTGCGCCACTCCTCGTACTCCGACGAAGTCGCTGGAGCATCGCCCTCGGGTTCCCAAGGCGATGGAAGCCGGCGCACCACGACCACCGGCCGCCCTTCACTCCGCGGCTCGTTCCCGGGCACGGCCCGGACTCCCGCGCCTCACCTTGGTGCCTTCCTAGTGCGCAGCGTCACATCCGGCCCGGCTGCCGCGAGGAGATACTCAACATGATCGTCAATCGGGAGATGACCGCCATGGCCGCCTCTTCACGAAAGCTCCTGCGAATGAGTGCCTTGCTCGCCGGTCTCTGTGTGGCAGGGGCGTTCGCCCGCTTCACCCTGTCCGCCTCGCCGACCGGAGACGTGACCGTCTACACCGACGCGCTCGGTGCCGGCTGGCAAAACTGGTCGTGGAGCAGTACGGTTGACTTGGCGAGCACGAACCCGGTCCACACGGGAACGGACGCGATCGCCGTGACCTTCACCGCGGCGTGGGCCGGGGTCTACCTGCACGTGTCGCCAGCGCTCGACGGCACGCAGTTCGAATCTCTCGTCTTCTGGATCCATGGCGGCACGGCCGGCGGCCAGCAGATGCGGGTCGTGCTCTACGACGGCAGCGGCAACGCCGCCACGCCCGTCACCGTGACCCCGCCGGGCGCCGGCCAATGGACGCAAGTAAACGTGTCGATTGCTTCCCTCGGCGCACCGGCGCAGATCTCCGGTATCGTCTGGCAGGACACGACCGGCGGTGCGCAACCGACGTTCTCGCTCGACGACATCACGCTCGTCGCCTGGGCTGTGCCGCCCACACCGACTCCTACGCCGAGTCCTACCGCCGGGCCTGCTCTCTCGGTGAACGCGACAGCCGCTCGACACGCGATCAGCCCCGACGTCTACGGCATGAACTTCGCCGACGCCTCGTTCGCCGCTGAGATCCACCTTCCAGTCGACCGCTGGGGCGGCAACTCGACGAGCCGCTACAATTGGCAGATCGACACCAGCAACACCGGCAGCGATTGGTACTTCGAGAACATCGCGCAGTCCGTCGGCGCCGCCGACGCTTTCGTCGCGCAGGACCGTTCCACCGCCACCCGTACGCTGATGACCATGCCGATGAACGGATGGGTCGCCAAGCGGCGCCTCGACAACCACCCATACGACTGCGGCTTCAAGGTCTCGAAGTACGGTGCGCAGCAGTCTACCGACCCCTGGGACCCCGACTGCGGCAATGGCGTCGACACCGGCGGTAGCGACATCACCGGCAATGACCCCACCGACACCAGCATCTCGATCAGCCCCGACTTCGACGCCGCCTGGATCGCCCACTTCATCTCGCTCTACGGCAGCGCCGCGCAGGGCGGCGTCGCCTACTACGACCTCGACAACGAGCCGATGCTGTGGGACAGCACCCACCGTGACGTCCACCCCAGCCCGACGAGCTACGACGAGATGCGCGACCGTACGCTCGCCCTCGCGGCCGCGATCAAGGCCGCCGATCCGACGGCGAAGACGCTTGGCCCGGCGGAGTGGGGTTGGACGGGGTACTTCTGGTCGGCGCTGGACTGGGCACCGGGCGGCGACTGGTGGAACCATCCGCAGGACCGCCTCGCGCACGGCGACGTGCCGTTTGTCGAGTGGTACCTCCAGCAGATGGCGGCCTACGACCAGGCTAACGGCCAGCGCATCCTCGACTACTGCGACGAGCACTTCTACCCGCCGTCGGTGGCTCTCACAGGCGCCGGCGACGCGGCGCTGCAGGCGCTGCGCCTGCGCTCGACGCGGCTCCTGTGGGACACCACCTACACCGAGGAGACCTGGATCGGGCAGCCCGTCTACCTCCTGCCGCGCATGCAGGCCTGGGTAGACGACAACTACCCTGGCACGAAGCGCGCCGTGAGCGAGTACAACTGGGGCGCGCTCGATTCGATCAACGGCGCCCTGGCGCAGGCCGACGTGCTCGGGATCTTCGGTCGCGAAGGCCTCGACCTGGCGACGTTGTGGGGACCGCCGACCTCGACGCAGCCCGGCGCGTTTGCGTTCCGCATGTACCGCATCGCCGACAACGGCAAGGGTTTCGGTGAGAACTCGGTCCAGGCGACCAGCGCAGACCAGGGCCAGCTCTCGGTCTACGCGGCTGAGCGCGCGGCCGACGGCGCGCTCACCGTCATGGTCATCAACAAGACCGCGATTCCGCTCACCTCGGCGCTGTCGCTGTCGGGCTTCGTCCCGGCATCCTTGGCCCACGTCTACCGGTACTCGGCCGCGAACCCCGCCGCAATCGTCACCGAGCCGGACGAGGCCGTCAGCGCCTCGGGCCTGACGACGACGTTCCCGGACAACTCGATCACGCTGCTGGTGATTCCGCCCGGTTCCGCAGACCTCGCCGTCACGTTGGCCGGGACGCCCGACCCGGTGGTGGCCGGCTCGCCGCTGACCTACGCGGCGACAGTCCGCAACGACGGTCCGGCCACAGCCACCGGCGTCACGCTGGTCGACGTCCTGCCCGCCGGCGTCGGCTTCTCCTCGGCCTCGGCAGGCTGCACTAACGCGGCGGGGACGGTGACCTGCGCCCTCGGGGCGCTGGCGTCCGGCGCCTCCGCCTCGGTGTCGGTCGTGATCACGGCTGCGGCCACCGGCCAGGTGAGCAACACCGTGACGGTCTCGGCCGACCAGCCTGATCCGAACGCGGCGAACAACACGGCCACCATCACGACCTCCGTGGGCCCTACCCAGCCGGCCGGCGTGTCCGTCGATATGTCGGCCGGAGCCGGTAGCACCGGCGACCTCAACGGCGTGCTGGAGCCCGGCGAGGCCGTTGTCGTCGCGCCGTCGTGGCTGAATCCTGGCGGCGCGCCGCTCGCGCTGACCGGGAGCGTGACCGCGTTTGCCGGCCCGCAAGGCGCCGCCTACACCATTGTGGACGGAGCAGCCGATTACGGCACGATCGGGGCCGGCGCGACCGCGAGCTGTGTCGCGACCGGCGACTGCTACGTGCTCGGCGTCTCCAACCCTGCGACGCGCCCGGTCACCCACTGGGACGTGAGCTTCACCGAGACCCTCTCGACCGGTCAGGCGATTACTCGCTCCCTGCACATCGGCAACTCTTTCACCGACGTGCCGCCCTCTCGTTGGGCCTACGGGTTCATCGAGACGTTGCTCCACTCGGGCATCACGGCCGGTTGTGGCGACGGCGTGTTCTGCCCGGCCGACCCCGTGAGCCGCTGGCAGATGGCTGTCTTCCTCGCCAAGGCCAAGACCGGTGGTTCCGTCCCGGTCTCCGGGACCGTCCCCGGAATGGGCGACTACAACTGTGTTGCTGGGGGGAGTTCTGTTTTCGGAGACGTTTCCCCTGACGACCCGGGGTGCAAGTTCATTCACTACGTTGCGGCGCAGCAGATCACGGTTGGGTGTGGCAGTGGCGACTACTGTCCGAGCACGATCGTCTCACGGTGGCAGATGGGAGTCTTCCTTGCGAAGGCGATTGCGACAGGAGCGATACCGTCCTCGGGGACCGTTCCCGGGATGGGCGACTACGACTGTGTTGCTGGGGGGAGTTCCGTTTTCGGAGACGTTTCCCCTGACGACTCGGGGTGCAAGTTCATTCACTACGTTGCGGCGCAGCAGATCACGGTTGGGTGTGGCGGCGGCGACTACTGTCCGAGCACCGATGTCACCCGGGATCAGATGGCGGTCTTCATAACCAAGGCGTTCGCCCTCAGGCTCTACGGACCGTAGGCAGACAGTGCGGCCTGAGATCCTGCCCATGACGCGCCCGACGCCGGAGGTGCCCCGGTATGCGTTTCCTGTCGATGGGCGGGCCGGACAGGGGCGGCGCCACGTCCTCGCTTGGCACGTCGTCGTGCCCTTGACCGCCGAGCTGTAACGCTCCCCCGTAGTGAAGCCACCTTGAGTGCTTGTCGCGCGCGGAACTCGTCGGGGCCATAGTGCGTACCGCATAGTGCGTACCGTGTATGACGATCTCACGATTGTCTCCATAGGGCCCCTCCTGCATTCCCAACCGCCGGTTCCAGCCGCTGGCAGGGGTGCCTATTGTGAGATCGTGATACACGGTACCCATTGATCAGGCCGGCGCCGCGGAGAGCCTTGCGCTGCGAGCCTGAGGCGGGGCGACGCTGGGCCTCCGAGGCCGGGTCTTCCTCACCTCGTGAGCTTGCGGTATGTGATCCTGTGCGGCCTCGTCG
>Ga0182019_10001663_pt1 | contig 11311 bp, 8 predicted proteins | sample 812E2MmetaG_FD_120483 | JGI IMG/M metagenome (GOLD analysis project Ga0182019, IMG submission 120483) | Permafrost microbial communities from Stordalen Mire, Sweden - 812E2M metaG | ecosystem: Environmental > Terrestrial > Soil > Wetlands > Permafrost | place: Sweden: Stordalen | collected...
AGCCGATGGCGCCGCTGACGGAAACGGCGAGCCCGGTAAGGACAGAGGCGGCGAGATAGACGACGATGCGGACGCGGCGGACATCTACGCCGAGATGCATGGCTTCTTTTTCGCCGGAGAGAAGGAGATTGAGATCGGAGGCGGTGGTGTAGATGGCGCCAGAAGCGATGACGAAACCAACGCCCAGAAGATAGAGAAGGCTTTTCGGTTGAGGAGTGGAGAGGTCGCCCATGAGCCAGTAGGTAGCGCCGCGAAGATTGCTTCCGGCGAGGCTGGAGAGGAGGAACATGATCACGGCGGAGAGGAAGGAAGCGGTGATGATACCGCCGAGGAGCAAGGTGCTGCTTTCGATCTGACCGTCGCGGCGGCCGAGGAAATAGACGGCGGCGATGGTGAGTGCCGCGCCAAGAAAAGCGCCGAGAGGAGTGATGAGACCGGCGAGTTCGGGAGAGAAGGAAAGGCGGCCCTCAATGATGAGGGCGATGATGGAGCCGACGGCGGCGCCAGAGGAGATACCGAGAACATAGGGATCAGCGAGGGGATTGCGAAGGAGCGCTTGAAAACTGGTGCCCGCGACGGCAAGGGAGGCGCCGACGACGAGACCAAGAAGGATGCGCGGGAGGCGGATGTTCATGACGATCATGCCGTAATCGGTGGAGAGGGCGCTGGTGCGACCGAAGAGGACACTGAGCAGATCGCGGGCGAGCCCATAGAGCGAGACCTGAACGGCGCCCATTTTGAGAGCGAGTACGACGACGGCGAAAAGAATGATGGCGAGGACAGCGCAGCGAAGCAGGAGACGCTCCAGGGTTAGCGGGCGCATGCGACCCCCGTGAAATGCGCGCCGCCCGGGAGCGGCGCTTCGGGCGAAAGCAGAGTCCTGTGCGATGGAGTCATGCGATTTTTGGGATTGATCTCTTTCTCCGTTGCGGGGGAATCCTGAAAGGCGTTGGGATGGAGCTGCCGCGCGAGATCCTCGATGGCGGCGACGATTCGCGGGGCGGGGCGGTTGACGGCATCGCTGATGACGGCGAAGCGGCGGTTTTGAATGGCATCGAGCAGGCGCCAGGCAGGCTTTTCGGCGAGAGTGTCAAAATCATGGGCGCCGGCGTCGGAATGAGAGGCAGCGAAGACAAGATAGTCCGGTTGAAGGCGAACGACTTCCTCGAGGTTCATCTGCGGCCAATCGTGATCGGAATCGACGATGGAACTGGCACCTGCTTTGCGCAGGGCATCGGCGATGAAGGTGCCTTTGCCGATGGACATGAGTGGCTCGGTCCAGACGACGAAAAGGACGCGCGTTGGCGGGAGAGGAGTGAGCTTCTCTTTGAGGATGGCCAACCTGTGCTGCAGATCATCGGCGAGAGTCTTGCCTGCGTCAGGAACACCGAGCACAACGGCTAGTTTTGCGGTGGAGGAGACGATTTCATCGACGGTGTGGGGATCGGTGGAATAGCTGGGTATGCCGAGGGTATCGAGAGCGCGCACGGTTTCCAGGCGATTAAAACTTTTGACGACGAGGACAAGGTCCGGATGGAGCGAAGCGATTACTTCAAGATTAGGATTGATGCCGCCGCCGACCTTGGGCTTCTTTTGGGCATCGGCGGGGTAATCGCAAAAATCGGTGTCGCCGACGAGACGATCCTGGAGGCCCAGGGCGTAGACGGTTTCGGTGAGGCTGGGAGCGAGAGAAACGATGCGCAAAGGGGAAAGCGGGATGCGCACGGTGCGCCCGGCTTCATCAACGACTTCGCGAGTGGCAGGAGCGGCAGGGGGAAGCACCTGGGCGGAGAGGGTGGACGCGCAAGAAAAGAAGGAGGCGATGAGGAGCATCGCAGCGCGAGGCGTAATGTGCAGCGGCAAGTAAGGCACGAATCTCCCCTGACGAGAGTAGTGCGAGAAGGATGCAAAAAAAAAGCCCCTCGAGAAACCGGGGCGACGAACGTCGGTGGCCTCTCTCGCGAAGGACACGCAACCTCTGCGGCTTGGGAGGGTAGCCTGGCTGACGGCGATGAAGCCGATCACAGTGGCGGGACCGCGGCCGATTTACACGGCACTTCCCCACTTCCCTAGCCTGCAAATTGAAAAACCAGTTTAAGGCGCGCAAGCGAGGGTGTCAACGGAAAGGCAGAAATTTTCTCGCCAGGAATCAGCGATTTTTCCAGTTGGGTTTGCGCTTTTCGACAAGGGCGCGAACACCTTCCTGAGAATCCTCGAGGCGATAGAGTTCATTGAGAAAGATATTCATGGAATTTTTCAGGCCGTCGCGGAGAGAAAGTCCCATGCCGCCGATGATGGCTCTTTTGGCCATGGTGAGGACGGGAGCGGAATGGGTGGTGATGCGGGCGATCAAGTCGTTGACCGTGGATTCGAGCTGGGCTTCGGGAACGAGACGATTGATCATGCCAAGTTCGAGGGCTTTTTCGGCGGTGACGGGCTCGCCGAGGAGGACGAGTTCAAGAGCGACCTTGGAGCCCACCAGAAACGGCAGAATGGTGGTGGCCAAGGGAGGGAAAACGCCGATGGTGATTTCCGGCTGGGCAAAACGGGCGCGCGGCGTGGCGATGACGAGATCGCCGAAGGCGGCCAGTTCCGCGCCTCCGCCGATGGCCGGGCCGTTGACGACGCACATGACGGGCTTTGAGGTGTCCAGGATTACGGAAAAGACGGAGTGGAAGGCGTCGATCATCTGGAAAACGCGCTGGGAGGTATATTCGCCAACGTCAATGCCGCCGCAGAAAACTTTACACGCGGAGTCCAGAACGATGAGCTTCACGTCATCGCACGCGCCCACGAAGGTGATGCCGTCGGCCATTTCGCGAAGCATGCCTTCGTTGAGGAGATTGTGGTCGGGGCGGTTCAGCGTCATGCGGGCGACACCGGCGTTTATAACGAGCTTGACGAATTGAAAGTCTTCGGGCTTTAGCCGCTTGGGTTGCGTAGCGACCTCAACGGAATGGCGGGGTTCCACGATGAACACTCCTTGAAAAAGACGAATTCCAGCGTCGAAAACGATGCTAGCACGGGGTTTGGGAGGAGGCCGGGCAGGTTGGAGGGCTGGTGCGCAATGAGTCTGCTGGCCAAGGTGCCATAGAGACAGAGGAAAAGGCGCTTTCCGGGAAGGAAAGGCACTGCGGATTAGTTTCTCGAAGAGAAAAATGGTTGCGTAAGGTGTGTGGTTGGACGGAGGTGCATTCCATCAGATAAGCACACAAAGAAGTAGACGCAGCTGCAAAGCGGCGATCGCAGATTGGCAGTTGGAAAAACTTGAGGTGGGGAGAATACGGGGAAACAAGATCCGGCGTTTCGCGGGACAACTTTCAGGAGGAATAAGATGAGGACGAATATGTTGCGCAGGATGATTGCAGCGGTTGTGATGACAGGACTGGTTTTGGCGGCTGGCAGTTTTTCTACAGCACGGGCAAAGTCGGAGAAGGACATCGTGGACACGGCGGTTGCGGCGGGGTCGTTCAAGACACTCGCGGCGGCGCTGCAGGCCGCGGGGTTAGTGGAGACGCTGAAGAGCAAGGGCCCGTTCACAGTGTTTGCACCGACCGATGAGGCGTTTGCGAAGCTGCCGGCGGGAACGGTGGAAGACTTGCTGAAGCCTGAGAACAAGGAAAAGCTGAAGGCAATTTTGCTGTATCACGTGGTGGCCGGAAGAGTGACGTCGAAGGAAGTCGTGAAACTGCATTCGGCAAAGACGGTGAACGGGGAGTCGGTGACCATTGCGGCGAAGGACGGGAAGGTGATGATCGACGGCGCGACGGTGACTAAGGCTGACGTGGAAGCCAGCAACGGCGTGATACATGTGATCGACAGCGTGATTCTACCCAAGTAAGGGGAAAACAATAGAATCGGGCGGAAGGGCTTTGGCTCTTCCGCCTGTGCTTTTCTATGACGGGAAGGAAACAGTATAAGTACGATTGCGAGTAAGCTTTGGGTGACTTGCGGGGTGATGGGGGGAGCTTCTTCGATGGAGAAAAGCAGGGCGGGGTCGCTGATTGCTTTCGTCGTGATCTGTTATGCCGCGGCGTTCGTGGCGAGCGTGATCACTCGGCCGGAGATTGCAACGTGGTATGCGCATTTGGCGAAGCCAAGTTGGAGGCCGCCGAATTGGCTGTTTGCGCCGGTTTGGACGATTTTGTACGGGATGATGGCAGTGGCGGGTTGGAAGGTATGGTGCGCGCAGGCATCGAAGTTGCGGACGGCGACGCTTTGGGTTTTCGGGTTGCAGTTAGTTCTTAATTTCACGTGGTCGCCGGTTTTCTTTATGTGGCACCGGATAGCGGCGGGATTCCTTGTGATTGGCGGCTTGGAATTGCTGCTACTGGTGTTCATTGTGTTGACGCTGCGGTTTGAGGGGACAGCGGCAAAGCTGTTCGTGCCGTATCTTTTGTGGGTAAGCTTTGCGGCCGCGCTGAATTACACTATCTGGACTATGAATCCGAACACATCAGGGGATGCGCAACGGGGGTTTACGGCGATCGCGCTGCGGCTCGGCGAGAGTCTGGACGAGCAGAGATTCCCTACCGCGGAATCCTGGAAAAAGACCAGTGCGATTGTGTTTGATCAGGATTGGCGGGGCGAAAATAGCGCACCGGCCAGGGCGACGGAGGTTCGATTGCTGTGGACGCCGGATGCGCTGTACTTGCGATTCCTGGCAAAGTATGAGGCGCTGAATGTTTATGCGGATGCAAGAGCGGACGGGTGGAGGGATCAGTTGTGGGACCGGGACGTGGCGGAAGCCTTCCTGCAGCCGGATTCCAGTGATGCGATGAAGTACAAAGAGCTTGAAGTTGCGCCGAACGGATTTTGGATCGACTTGGACATTTCGCATGGGGCTCATGAAGAACTTCATAGCGGATTGAAGAGGCGCGTAGTGCTGGATGAGAGAGCCAAGACGTGGACGGCGGAGTTGGCGATTCCGATGCGTAGCTTGACCACGGCATTTGATCCGAAACACGAGTGGCGTGTGAATTTCTATCGCGTGGAAGGAGCGGCGGAACCACGGTTTTACGCTGCTTGGAGTCCTACCAGTACGGCGGAACCGAATTTCCACGTACCAAGCAGATTCGGGACGTTGATCTTCCGCTAGAAACCGCAAATAGGAATGCCGCTCAGGATTTGGCGGCCAGCCAGTGTTCAAAGAGCGCTGCGGCCTTTTCGCCTTCCATGCAGCGACGCACGGCGTCCAGGACGCGGCAACGCAAGGTGCCATCCTGCCCGTAGAAACCTAGCCAATAGGGAATGTGGAATTGAATGGAACTGGGGCTAATTTCCAGTTTTGGGTGGCGAAAGCGGAAAAAACCCTGCTGGAGAATCATGCGCAGGACTTTTTCGCGCAGGAGAGGTGAGGCGCGGTCACCGGGAAGCACCTGAGAAATATGGTTGCACGTTTCGATGGGGACGAGATCGTTTGCGCCAATGGCGCTGGGAAATTCAAGGAGGTCGAGAGCGCCCTCGACAAGATCGATGGCGAAAAAGCGTGAGTGGCAAACGCGGCCTATTTCATAATTCGCGTGGTAAAGGCCGAAGGGGAGATAGGCGAGAGATATTCTCTGCAATGGGCCTCTGGTGAGGCGCCAGGAAAAGTTGGAGAAAGTTCTCGAACGAAATGCGCTCAGAGCGTCTTGCTCTGAAACGTTGGCGGGCAGTGCGAGAATAGTCGACGGATCGCGATTGGCGTTCATGGGTGAGCCGCGGGATCAGCGGAAGTGAATCCACAGACCGAACACGGTGAGCAAGAGCAAAGCGCTGAAGGCGAGGTTCATGGTGCGTTCGCGAGGAGTCTCTCTTTTGAGATGTGGAGAATCGACGGGGGTGGTTTCAAGCTTGTCGTCCACGGTGGCGAAGGTTAGTCCGGCGATGCGCTTGCGCGCGGGAGCGGGATACATGTGGGAAACGGCGATCAACACAAAGGCACAGGCAACGAACATGAGAATGGCGTAGTGGAGAAAATTCATGTCCACAAGCCAGCGGAGGGGCGGGGATTGAAAATGGCTGGTTTTATCGAGGACTTCGGCGATGAAACGGACGGCGCCGAGGACGAAGCCAACCAAGAGGGAGCTGATGGCGCCTTCACCATTCAGCCGTGGCCAAAGGATTCCAAAGAGGAAGCAGACGGCGATGGGCGGGCTGATGTAGGCCTGCACGCTTTGCAGATAGAGCCATAGCTGGTTATTGAGCGACTGGATGAAGGGGACCCAGAGAATGCCCAGGATGACCATGAGGACAGTGGCGATGCGGCCGAAGAAAACGAGTTGGGCTTCTGTGGCAGCGGGGCGGAGCTTTTTGTAAAAGTCGAGAGTGACCATGGTGGAAGCGGAGTTGAAGACGGAGCTCATGGCTCCCATCAAAGCGGCCAGAAGCGCGGCGACCATGAGGCCGACCAGACCAGCGGGCAGCAGATTCACAATCATTAATGGATAGGCACTGTTGCTGTTGGTCACTTTTCCGTCGATGACCGGAAACATCTGGGGAAAGATGGCGAAGGCAATCATGCCGGGCAAAACGAGAATGAAAACGGGCAGCACTTTGAGGAAACCGGCAAAAATGGCGCCAGCCTTGGCGTGCGCTTCGTCCTTCGCCGAGAGCACGCGTTGGACGATCATCTGGTCCGTGCACCAATACCAGATGCCGATAATGGGCGCGCCAAAAATAATGCCGGTCCATGGGAAGTTGGGATCGCTCGCGGGCTTGAACATGTGGAAGTATTCGGGCGGAAGGAGAGCGCGAAGGCCTGCAAAGCCGCCAACTTTTTCGAGGCCGATGACAGTAAGGACGATGGCACCTGCAAGAAGGATGAGCGTCTGGACCAGGTCCGTGTAAATAACAGCAGCGAGCCCGCCCGCGACGGTGTAGATACCGGTGGCGATAACCAGAATGATGGCGGCGGTCATGGGACGCCAGCCGAGGACGCTTTCGGCGATGATGGCACCGGCATAAAGATGCACGGAGATTTTGGTGAAGATATAGGCAATGATGGAAATACTGGCGAGATAGGTGGCACAACTACGATTGAAACGGCGCTCCAGAAATTCGGGCATGGTGAAGACGTTTGAGCGCAGATAAAACGGCACGAATACCCAGCCGAGAAGGAGAAGGATCATAGCGGCTTGCCATTCGAAATGGCCGGGGGCCAGACCGACGGCGGCGCCGGAGCCTGCCAAGCCGATGAAATGTTCAGTGGAGATATTGGAAACGAAGAGCGAGGCGCCTATGGCAAACCAACCGATGTTGCGGCCGGCAAGAAAATAATCTTCAGAAGTGCGTTCTTTGCGCGAAAAATAGAAGCCGATTCCGAAAACGATGAGGAAATAGATGCCGATGATGGCGAGATCGATGGGGGCCAGGGTCCGGTGAGTAAGGGCGAGACCAGTCGCGAGGTACAAACATCCCTCCCAAGAGAATTCAGGCGAATTATGCGCAGCGGCGAAGTGTCGGGCGAAGTGTATACCAGAGGCGAAGAAGGCTCAATGGGCGGAGCGAGCTGCGTGTACTTCGCCATGCGGAAGACTACTGAGCAACAGGGTGAAGAAGTTTTCATGCTGAGAGTGTCTACAAATAGGAATTGAATCGGGAGAAAGGAAGAAATGCTCCCACCGGGAGCGAGCATCCCGTATAGTTGGATGACGAGTAGAGTTGGAGGATAGGTTTGACGGCCTGTCCGGGTGGATCGGATAGAAAACTCGAGAAGTGGAGCAATTTATGAAGAAACTGAGAATGCTGTTGGTATTTATCGCATTAATGGGGATGACTTTAATGGCCGCCGAGAAAACTGTCTATGATTTCACGCTGAATTCGATTGATGGGCAGGCGACGCCGCTTGCATCGTTTAAGGGAAAAGTGGTGTTGCTGGTGAATGTGGCCAGCCGCTGTGGATACACGCCACAATATGCGGCATTGGAAACACTTTATGAGAAGTATAAGGATCGCGGGTTCGTGATCGTGGGAATTCCAGCCAACAATTTTGGAGCGCAGGAGCCGGGGACGAACCAGGAGATCAAGACGTTCTGCACGTCGAAATACCACGTGACGTTTCCGATGATGGCGAAGGTGTCCGTAAAGGGAAGCGACATCACACCGCTGTATCAGTTTTTGACGGACAAGTCCGCGCACCCGAAGACGGGCGGGGAGATTGGATGGAATTTTACGAAATTCCTTGTGGACGGGGATGGTAAAGTCGTCGACCGCTTTGATTCAAAGGTTGAGCCGGAATCGCCGGAAGTTTCGGCGGCGATTGAGAAGGCCCTAGCGGGCCGGAAGCCTTAGATCCCGCTAATTTGCCAGCGCGGTGGGAAGCCGCTGGGCAGCAGTTTCTGCTGATTTTTGTCGCTGGTACAGCGTTACCGGCACACACATAGATCATCTAAATAGAGCAACAAGTTAGCGTGGATGAGCCATTTCCAAGCCCGCGCGTAATGGGTTTCATGCCGATTCTTTCACTGCAAAATGTGGTCAAAGAGTATCTGACCGACGGACAACGAGTGCCCGCGCTGGCGGGCGTAAGTCTGGATGTTCAAGCAGGCGAGTTCGTGGCGCTGGTTGGGCGAAGCGGCTGCGGAAAGTCCACGCTGCTGAATCTTGCGGGAGCGATGGATTTTCCCAGCAGCGGGGTGGTAACGATCGACCAAGAGGCCACGTCGGCGCTGGGCGATGCAGAGCTGACGAAAATCCGCAGGGGAAAAGTGGGCTTCATTTTTCAGTCATTCCAACTGCTGCACACCTTGACGGTGGTGGAAAATGTCGAACTTCCGCTATTGTTGGCGGGGTCGAGCAATGCGCGCGAAGCTGCGCGCGAGCGATTGCGGTGGGTGGAGTTGGACGGGCTTGGGGAACGTTTTCCCCATCAATTGTCTGGCGGGCAGATGCAACGTGTGGCCATTGCGCGGGCTCTGGTACATTCTCCGCGGATACTGCTGGCCGACGAACCTACGGGGAATTTGGACACGACCACGGGAAGCTTGATCCTGCAACTGCTGCAGCGGCTTACGCGCGAGCAAAAGACGGCGACGATTATGGCGACGCACGGCCTGGAAGCCGCTAGCGTGTGCGACACGCTGGTGAAATTGCGGGACGGCAAAATCGAAGAGATCACGCGGCGCTGAGGTGTCTTGTCTGCCACTATTTTACCGATTGATGGTTAGGCCGCTGTTCAAGGAGCCGCTGCGATTGGCGCTTACGGTGCTGGCGGTGGCTCTCGGTGTGGGTGTGGTGCTAGCCATCGATCTGGCGGGGAACGCGGCGGCGGGATCGGTTCACAGTTCGATGGACACGCTGGCGGGCGACAACGATCTGGAGATCGTGGCTACCGGGGGCGTGCCGGAGAGTGTGTTCGCAACACTTTCCGCACAATCCTATAGGCTGCGGCTTTCGCCGCGGGTGGAAGACTTCGCCGTGGATGCAGAGACGAAGCAGACGTTGCCGCTGATCGGCGTGGATTTCCTTGGCGAGGGCGGACGGTACGTTAGCCAACAGGGCGAGGCAACGCTGGCGGGTCAGCCGAAGGAGTCGGCGGAAGAATTGTTGCGAGAGATGCAAGAGCCGACGAGCATTTGGGTTGGCAGCAGCCTGCGGAAAAATGCGGGCGACAAGATTGAACTGTTGATTAACGACAAAATATTTTTGTGCACGGTGCGGGGGGTGTATCCGGATTCGAACGGCAACGAGAGCGCGATACTGATGGATATTGCGGCGGCGCAGCAAGCACTGAAGCGATTCGGGCGGATTGACCGTGTGCTGGTGAAACTGCCGAAGGACGCTGATCTTGGGGAGTGGCAGAAGCGAATCAGTAGGATATTGCCGGCGGGAATGGAGGTCCGCGCACAAGGAACAGGCACGGATGAAAACCGAAAGATGCTTAGGGCGTTTCGGTGGAATTTACGGCTGTTGAGTTATATCGCGCTGGTGGTCGGCGCGTTTTTGATTTTCAACACGATTTCGATTTCGGTGGTGCGGCGAAGGCATGAGATCGGGATTGCACGGGCGCTCGGAGCAACGCGGGCAAATGTTTTGGCGGCGTTTTTGGGAGAGGCCGCTTGCCTTGGCGTGGTGGGAGCTTTGATGGGATTGCCGCTGGGCCGATTGATGGCGGCAGGGGCGGTGAAATCGATGGCGCTGACGGTGGAGGCGCTGTATGTAAGCAGCCGGCCGGGGCCGATTGAATTGACGCCGTGGTCGGTAGCGCTGGCTTTGTTGATTGGCGTGGGCGTGGCGGTGGCCTCGGCAATTTCACCAGCTCGCGAGGCGATGGAGGTTTCGCCGGTGGATGCGATGGCGCGGGGGCAGCGCGAGTACGCGGCGCGAACACACAAGGAGCGCGACTTGATCATCGCGCTGGTTCTGGCTGTTGCCGGAGCAGCGGCGGCGAAAATGCCTGCGGTCGCGGGGAAACCTCTGTTCGGATATCTGGCCACGATGTTACTGATCGCGGCTTCGGCATTTGCAATTCCTGCGACGGTACATTTTCTTTCGCTGGCGAGTGCCAAGTTACTGGGGAAATTGCTTGGTGTGGAAGGACTGCTGGCTTCGCGCAGCCTGGCGGGTTCGCTACGGCGAACATCGGTGCTGGTGGGGGCGCTTTCGACGGCGATTGCGATGATGGTTTCCGTGGGAATCATGGTGGGCAGCTTCCGGCAAACGGTATTGACGTGGATGAACGATCAGCTTCCGGCGGATTTATATTTGAGGCCTGCCGGCGCGCCCGCGGCGGACCGTCACCCGACAATCTCGCTGGAGTTGACGGAGAAGATCGCGAAGATTGAAGGTGTGGAAGCGGTGGACCGCTTGCGGGCATACGAGATCAGTTACGAAGGACTGCCTGCAACGCTGGCGTCGGTGGATTTGCGGGTGCTGCGGTCCTATCGCAACTCGGATTTTTTCTCTGGGCGGAGGACGGAGACGGTATTGGCCGAGTTGCGCGGGACGAACACGGTGATTGTGAGCGAGCCGTTCACTTATAAACATCACGTGAATACGGGCGATACGATTGCGCTTTCGCTTGGCGAGTCGCGGACGGATTTCAAGATTACGGACGTTTATTACGATTATGCCAGCGAGCGCGGTTATATCTTGATGGACCGGGATACGATGCTGCGCTATCTGCCGGACCCGACGCCATCCAATCTTGCCGTTTTTGTGGTGCCGGGGGTGCATCCGGAAGCGGTGCGCAAGAAGATTGTGGAGGCAGCCGCGGGGCGCCACATCCTGATTTTTTCCGACCGCGATCTGCGGAGCGAGGCGATGCGCATATTCGACCGGACGTTCGCGATTACCTACGCGCTGGAAGCGGTGGCGGTGGTGGTGGCGG
>Ga0182019_10001664_pt1 | contig 11305 bp, 7 predicted proteins | sample 812E2MmetaG_FD_120483 | JGI IMG/M metagenome (GOLD analysis project Ga0182019, IMG submission 120483) | Permafrost microbial communities from Stordalen Mire, Sweden - 812E2M metaG | ecosystem: Environmental > Terrestrial > Soil > Wetlands > Permafrost | place: Sweden: Stordalen | collected...
CCCGGTGGGTCTGTGAGCGCGGGAATGGCTATTTATGATACAATGCAATACATTAAATCACCGATCTCGACCGTTTGCATGGGGCAATCGGCCAGCATGGCCGCCATACTTTTAGCGGCGGGAGAAAAGAAAAAAAGATTTGCCCTGCCTCATTCGAGAATTCTCATCCATCAACCTCTGGGAGGTTTTCAGGGGCAGGCGACGGATATTGATATTCAGGCCAGAGAAATATTAAGATTAAAAGACGAGTTAAACAAGATACTGGCTGATTTAACAGGAAAACCGCTTTCCAAAATTACCAATGATACGGAACGCGATTATTTTATGACCAGTGAACAAGCTAAGGAATATGGTTTGATTGATGAGATCATCGTCAGGAAACCGGACTCTTCAGCCAATAAGAATAAGGAGAGTTAAGTGATAAAAAAAGGCAAGAATAATAGAATGGACGATGGAATGCTTTTTTGTTCTTTTTGCGGGAAAATGCAAAGCGAGGTGCGCAAATTGGTCGCCGGCCCGACAGCCTATATTTGCGACGAATGCATCGAGCTTTGCCGTTATATTGTTGAAGAAGAAGAAGATAAACTTGTAGAGAAAGATTCCTCAAAAGGTTTGCCTTATCCTAAAGAAATAAAGAAATTTCTGGATCAGTATGTCATCGGTCAGGAAAGAACTAAAAAAATCCTGTCGGTCGCGGTTTATAATCATTATAAAAGATTATTTTCTCATGTGGATTCCGATGGAATTGAAATTCAGAAAAGCAATGTGCTTTTAATCGGCCCCACCGGTTCGGGTAAAACACTGCTGGCCAAGACGCTGGCAAAATTTCTCAATGTTCCTTTTACCATTGCCGATGCCACGACTTTAACTGAAGCCGGCTATGTCGGTGAAGACGTGGAAAATATCATTTTAAGTTTACTGCAAAACGCCGATTATGATGTCGCCAGAGCCTCCAAGGGAATTGTTTATATTGACGAGATCGATAAGATTGCGAAAAAATCCGGTAATCCTTCCATCACCCGGGATGTCTCCGGCGAAGGAGTCCAGCAGGCATTGTTGAAGATCATGGAAGGAACAATGGCCAACATACCGCCCAAAGGAGGCCGCAAGCATCCCCAGCAGGAATTTATCCAGGTGGATACGACAAATATTTTATTTATATGCGGCGGCGCTTTTAATGATCTGGAAAACATTATTTCCAAACGATTGGGAGTGAACGCGATGGGATTCGGCGCCGAAATAAAAAGTAAGAAGGAGAAAAGAGTCGGTGAACTGCTCACGGAAGTGCGATCGGAAGATTTATTGAAATTCGGATTAATACCTGAATTTATCGGAAGATTACCTGTGATTGCTACACTGGATGAATTAGATGAAGCGGCTTTAATCAGAATTCTGGTGGAGCCGAAAGACGCTATTATCAAGCAATATAAAAAGTTGTTCGCTTTAGAAAATGTTACTTTGAAATTTACAGACGGGGCTCTGAAGGCCGTGGCCAATTTATCAACGGAAAGAAAATCCGGCGCGCGCGGTTTGCGCTCCATTCTGGAAAACACCATGTTGGAAGTTATGTATGACATTCCTTCGCAAAATGATATCAAGGAATGTGTTATCAGTGAAGAAGTAGTGTTTAAAAAAGAAAAACCGATTTTGATTTACGAAACTAAATCTGAATCTGCCTAAAAATACACGGGGAAAATATGTTTGACGAAAAAATAGATAATGAACAGGATAAATCCATAGTTATTCCTCTCTTGCCGCTGAGAGATGTTGTTATGTTTCCGCACATGATCGTGCCGCTGTTTGTCGGCCGCGAAAAATCCATTGCCGCTCTGGAATCGGCGATGAAATACGAAAAAAGCATCTTCATGGTTGCCCAGAAGAATGCCAAAGATGATGATCCGAAGCAGGAAGATATTTATCATGTCGGCACCATCGGGATTATCATCCAGCTTTTGCGTTTGCCGGATGGGACAGTCAAGGTCCTTGTGGAAGGAAAAACCCGCGGAGTCATAAAAGAATATTTACAGAATAACGAATTCTTCCTGGCTAAAGTATCTGAGATTGAGGATATTGACGATCATAATGACGTGAAAAAACAGGCCTTGATGCGCAGCATTAAAGAGTCTTTCGAGCTTTACCTGAAACTCAGCAAAAAAATTCATGTGGAAATGCTGGGAACAATCGCCGCCATTGATGATGCCTCGAAACTTGCCGACGTCGTTATTACGCATCTTAATGTAAAACTGGAAGACAAACAGAAAATTATAGAAATTTTTGATATCGGGGAGAGGCTGGAATCAATTTATTCTCTGATGCTTTCTGAAATCGAAATTCTGCAGGTTGAAGAAAAGATCAAGCGACGTGTTAAAAAGCAGATGGAAAAAACGCAGAAGGATTATTATCTCAACGAACAAATGCGGGCCATTCAGAAAGAAATGGGCGAGAAGGATGATTTCAAGAACGAGATAAATGATCTGGAAAAACGTTTGAAGCAGAAGAAAATGTCGGAAGAGGCAGTAAAAAAAGTCCGGCAGGAGATTAAGAAATTACAAATGATGACCCCCATGTCCGCGGAAGCCACAGTGGTCAGAAATTATATTGACTGGATACTGGACATGCCCTGGTCGGAAAAAACGGAAAATAAATTTACGCTGAAGGAATCCGAGGCGATTCTGGATGAAGATCATTTCGGACTGAAGAATGTAAAAGAACGTATTATCGAATATCTTGCCGTGCAATCGCTGGTCAAGAAAAATAAAGGTTCGATATTGTGTCTTGTCGGACCTCCGGGAGTAGGAAAGACGTCTATCGCCAAATCGGTGGCCCGGGCCACCAATAGGAAATTTGTGCGTATTTCTCTGGGCGGCGTTCACGATGAAGCGGAAATTCGGGGCCATCGCCGGACTTATATCGGAGCTATGCCCGGAAAGATTATACAGTTGTTGAAAAAAGCCGGCTCCAATAATCCTGTTTTCTGTCTGGATGAAGTGGATAAACTGAGTTCTGATTTCAGAGGTGATCCGTCATCCGCGCTTTTGGAAGTCCTTGATCCGGAACAAAACTTTGCCTTTAATGATAATTATCTTGATGTCGATTACGATCTGTCGGAAATAATGTTTATCACGACAGCCAACGTTTTGCAGACCATACCGGCTCCGCTGCAGGACAGAATGGAAGTGATCAGAATTGCCGGTTACACAGAACCGGAAAAGCTGCAAATAGCGAAAAAATTTCTGATCAAGAAACAGGTGGAAGCCAATGGTCTGGTGATCGAGAATATCGAATTCACCAAAGGATCGTTGCTCAAAGTTATCCGTCAGTACACGCGGGAAGCCGGTGTGCGCAATCTGGACAGGGAGATCGCTTCGATTTGCCGGAAAGTGGCCAAAGAAATAGTAAACAATGATCAGAAGAAAAAAGTGATCATTAGTTCCAAAGCCATAGCGAAGTATCTGGGCGTGCCCAAATATCATCATGGAGAAATAGAAGGAAAAGATAAAATCGGTCTGACCACAGGACTGGCCTGGACGGAAGTCGGCGGAGAACTTCTGGCGATAGAAGCTTCCATTATGGAAGGCACCGGCCGGATGATCATGACCGGAAAATTAGGCGATGTCATGCAGGAATCTGTGCAGGCGGCTTTGAGTTATATCCGATCCCGGGCCGAGAAATTCGGTCTGACAAAGAATTTTTATAAAAGAATGGATATTCATGTTCATGTTCCGGAAGGAGCGATTCCTAAAGATGGCCCTTCCGCGGGCATTGCCATGGTGACGTCCATTGCCTCGGTGCTGATGAGAAGAAAAGTGCGCGCCGATATAGCCATGACCGGTGAAATTACATTAAGGGGCAGGGTTTTACCGATCGGCGGCCTAAAAGAAAAAATTCTTGCCGCTCATCGGGGCAATATTAAAACCGTCATTATTCCGAAAGATAATGAGAGAGATCTCGCGGAAGTTCCGCAAAACGTGCAAAAAGCGCTGAAGATTGTTTTTGTCGAGCATATTGATGAAGTGCTGAACATTGCCTTTGTTCCGGATGAAGCAAACATCGGCTCCACGGTAACAACAGGCGTGCCGGTAAGTTCGCAGGCAGTGAATTGATAATATTTGTGCTTTTATAGCTTGACAAGGAATTTCAATGTTGCTAGAAGCCTCACAGCATTTTTGACATATTACGGGCGGGTAGCTCAGCCGGGAGAGCGCCACGCTTACACCGTGGATGTCACAGGTTCGATCCCTGTTCCGCCTACCATTAATGCTGAATGAAGAATTGAGAAAAAAATGATTTTTTGGGGTCGTAGTTAAGTTGGTTATAACGCCGGCCTGTCACGCCGGAGGGCGTGGGTTCAAGTCCCATCGGCCCCGCCAGAAAATCCAAGGGAGTCGACTCAACAGCGGCTCCCTTTTTCTTTATGAGACTCAAATTTTAAAAGTGAAACGCATAACCTAAAGGTCACACGTTAAAATTTGTAAGTCGAACAATCCAGCCAAAGGCGGAGTGTTGAATGCCCCCTGATGCTTGTTGCTGAAAAAGTTTCCAAAGCTTGCTTGGGAGCATATCCGTGATTGCTTAAGGCTTGCTTTTTTGTTTTAAGCTCTGATATAAAATTTTAAACGATATAAGAGGAACAACGAACCATGGATTATGAAGGATTAATAATAAGGCCGCCGAGTGAAGCTTACAGTTTGCTCCTGCAGGTTACCACCGGCTGCTCGCATAATAAATGTACTTTTTGCGGAACTTACCGGCAAAAAAAGTTTAAGATTAAACCTCTGGAGCAAATTAAAAAAGATCTGCAGGAAGCCCGTTCGTATGATCATGTGGACAGAGTGTTTTTATGCGACGGCGATGCCTTGATCATACCGCAACCGCGCCTTGAAGAAATACTTAAATTAATTAATAGTAACCTGCCGAATATAAACAGGATAGGAACTTATGCCAATGCCAAAAGCATATTAAGAAAAAGTGTTGATGAACTGAAGAACCTGAAAGCTTTAGGACTGGAGATAATCTATTTGGGTTTAGAAACAGGCAATGCGGAGTTATTGCAAAAAATCCATAAGGGTGTGACTTGCGAACAGATGGTAGAAGCTGCCCACCGGGTCAAAGAAGCGGGAATAACGCTTTCCGTGACGGTGCTGTTGGGATTGGGCGGCATTGATCATAGCATTGAGCACGCGATCGATACGGCAAAAATTTTAAGCGATATGGATCCGGACTTCGTGGGAGCGCTTACCCTGATGTTCGTACCGGAAACGGAATTATATGAAGATTATCTGGCCGGTCGTTTTGTTTTGCCCGATAAGTTCGGTTTTATCCGCGAGCTTTATTTGATGATCGAAAAATCTAATTTTACAAATTGTTATTTTACTTCCAATCATGCCTCCAATTATTTATCGATAAAAGCCCATTTACCCCGGGAAAAAGAGAAAACCTTAAGGATGATCGAGTCGGTCATCAACGCAAAAGACATGAGCCAAATCAGACCGGAGTATTTACGCGGTTTATAATTCAGGGAGAAATATTTTTGAATATAACCAAAATTATTCTCAAACTTTTTTTCTGGCGCGACAAAAAATATATTAAAAGCAGAATAGACTCTGTATTGTCCCAGGCGCAGAAAAGCGGTCTGGTTGATCCTTCTTCGCGGGAAATGATTGAAGGCATCCTGGAATTTACCCATATTTTAGTCCGTGAAATAATGATCCCGAGAACGGAAATTGTCGCTGTGAGCACGGAAGCGGCGATTGATGAAATTATCGATGAAGTCATTGCGTCACGGCATACCCGAATACCGGTTTACCGGGATACCATTGATAACATCATCGGTATCCTTAACGTTAAAGACCTCCTCAAATTCTGGTCGAAGCAAATTACCAAAGAAGATATACTGGCCTGTCTGAGCACTCCGTATTATATTCCCGAAACAAAAAATACCCATTTGTTGTTTTACGAATTAAAAGAAAATAAAAAACATATGGCGATCGTTATCGATGAGTATGGCGGGACGGCCGGTCTGGTGACACTGGAAGATATGCTCGAAGAAATTGTCGGAGAAATCCGTGATGAATATGAAACCGATGCCGCGGCTGATGGAATTTCCCGATTGCCTGACGGATATTTTATAGCGGATGGCCGGGTGGAAATTGAGCAAATTGAAAGTCATTTAAATATCAGCTTGAAAAAAGGACGCTATGAAACCTTAAGCGGCCTGATACTCGATTCGATTAAAAGAATTCCCTTATCCGGAGAAAAATTTCAAATCGAAGGAATGGAAATCACCGTAGAAAACGCCGATGAACGCAGTATAAAAAAAGTCAAGATCAGGAAAACTAAAACAAACAGTAACGATGAAGAAAAAACAGAAAACAGAAAATAAAAGTCAATTAAACGTCAATAGATCACTAACAACTGATGCTGTTTTTTTAGCTGTTTTAAGCGGTCTGATGTTGTTTTTATCTTTTCCCAAGTATGGTTCGGGATGGATTGCCTGGATAGCGTTCATTCCTTTATTCTTCGCTCTTAAAAAGGCTAAGACGGTTGCTCAGGGATTGCTTCTGGGTTTTATTACCGGCGTGGTCGGCTACATCGGAATAATTTACTGGATTGCATTCGTCATTGTAAATTACGGTTATCTGCCTTTACATGTCGGTATTATTTTAATGCTGCTTCTGGCCTGCTATCTAGGTGTTTATATCGCTTTGTTTGCCGGATGCATTATATATTTTCAGGAAAGAAATCCTCTTTATTTGACCGCGCCGGTTTTGTGGGTTTGTTTTGAGTATCTTAAATCGCTGCTGCTTACAGGATTTCCATGGGAAAATCTTGGTTATTCCCAGTATCTGAATACTTATTTTATTCAAATTGCCGATATCGCAGGTGTTTTTGGCTTATCTTTTTTAATCGTTTTAACGAACGTGGCGATATTTGAAATGATCAATAAAAGATCAAGAAGAGAATATATTTTAACCGCTGTCGTTTGTTTTCTTCTCGCCGGAGTTTATGTTTACGGTATCTGTCGTTTGGATCAGGTTAATAAAGCCATACAGAATTCGCCGGGCATGGAAGTATCATTAATACAGGGTAATATCGATCAGTCCATAAAATGGAGTGAAAATTACCAGAGAGAAACCATGAACATCTATGAGCGGCTTTCTTTAAAAAACACACCGGCAAAGGGAAGTCTGATCGTCTGGCCGGAAACGGCCGCTCCATTCAATTTTCAGGATAAAAATAAATTGCGCGATCAGATCATAAACTTATCGCTGAAAACTGGAAGCTGGATGGTATTCGGTTCCGTTAGTTCTTCGCGGGAAAAAGACAATCCGGATTATTTCAACAGTGCGTATTTATTATCGCCTGCCGGTGAAATTAAAGGCAAATATGATAAGGTTCATCTGGTTCCTTATGGAGAATACGTGCCGCTGAGGGACGTATTCCCCTTTATTAAAAAACTTACCGCCGGTATGGGAGATTTTGGAACAGGGACCGGATATTATCCTTTGTCCATGGGTGATAAGAAAATCGGGATATTAATTTGTTACGAAGCGATATTGCCGTTTGCCGCGAGAATGTATAAAATGAGGTCTGCCGAGTTATTGGTGAACATTACCAATGACGCCTGGTTTGGAACGACCTCGGCGCCTTTTCAGCATATTTCCATGGCGATTTTCAGAGCCGTGGAAACACGGCTTTATCTGGTCAGAGCGGCCAATACCGGCATTTCCGGAATTATTGATCCGGGCGGCAGGATCATTGCGAAAACGAATATTTTTCAGGAAGACGCCTTGAAAGGTTACGTAAAATTTGTCAAGATGCCGACGTTTTATGCCCGGTACGGTGATCTTTTAGTTGCGGCTTGTTTTGTATCAATCATTTTTTGGTTTATAATCAGTTTTCAAAGGGAGGGTAGGAAATGCCGGCGGAAAATATAAATATACAAGAGACAGTAAGTGATTTGAAAAAAAGAATAAAATATATAGGGGAATGTCTTTGACGTTGCCGAATTGAAATTAAAAATAAAAGATTTGGAAGGTTTATCTTTAAAGAAAGATTTCTGGAATGATCAGGATAAAGCGCGTGAAGTGCTTCAAAAAAAGACAAAGCTTACTGAAGCGTTGGAAAAATGGGAGAAGTTCAATAATGAAATAAACGATATTGAAAATCTCGGACGCATCGCGCTGCAGGAAAAAGATGAACAGGTTCTGCAGGATCTGGCTGATGAATTGGAGCAACTTGGTTCGGCCGTTTGTCAGGAAGAGCTTAAAATGATGCTCGGCAGCGAACAGGATTCCATGAACGCCATTGTTTCCATTCATGCCGGAGCCGGCGGTACGGAGGCGCAGGACTGGGCGGAAATGTTGTTGCGCATGTATTTACGCTGGGCTGAAAAAAAGAAATTCATTACCAAAGTAATTGATTCACTGCCGGGAGATGAAGCCGGTATTAAAAGCGTGTCGTTTACATTAGAGGGAGAATATGCCTATGGTTACGCTAAAGCGGAAATAGGCATTCACCGGTTGGTGCGCATTTCTCCTTTTGACGCCAGCGCGCGCCGTCATACATCTTTTGCGTCGGTTTTTGTTTATCCGGAAGTCGATGATGAAATAAAAATAGAAATTAACGAAGATGATTTGCGCATAGATACTTTTCGCGCCGGCGGCAAGGGCGGTCAGCATGTTAATAAAACCGACTCGGCTGTAAGAATTACCCATTTGCCTTCAGGTATCGTCGTGCAATGTCAAAACGAGCGCTCCCAGTATCAGAATAAAGCGATGGCCATGAAGTTTTTGAAATCCAGACTCTATGAAAAAGAACTGCAATTACAAAATGAAAAGATCAATGAAGAAAATAAATTAAAAAAAGATATCGCCTGGGGGAGCCAGATACGATCCTATGTTCTTCATCCGTATAAAATGGTAAAAGACCACCGCACAAATCTTGAAAATGGCAATGCCAATAAAGTCCTGGATGGCGATATTGACGAATTTATTCAGGCCTATCTCATGAATACAACGAATAATTCTTCGCCGGGCGGAGGACTCTAGCAAATCCGTTATTTGTAAAATGGTTGTTGGAAAGGTTTAAATGCATTTAATTTTGGGAAAAAAATAAAACTGTGATATAGCATCGAACCGGTAAGCATTAATCGATGCGAACAAAGCAACAGGTGTTTCTTTCGCGTGTTTTTAAAATTAAGGAGTTTTTTGAATGATAAGAATCAAAAGCGACTATATCGCTTATATTATTGTGTTCAGTCTAATTTTTATTTTTCCTTTTCCTTCATTGGGTAGCGCTCAAACTATAGAAGACCAAAAACCTTTGATTATTGCCAGCGCCGAAATTACCAAGCAGACCATCAAGAAAGAAAACAATCCCGTAAAAGAAGAAGAGGTTGATACTCCCCAGAAAGAAAATAGTTTTTTCAAGCTTAATTCTGATAGCGGCAAGACAAAGCAAAATCGAGCCGAAGATAAACAGGATAAGATGGAAAAAGCATTGGATTTACTGGAAGTTGCCGATAAACTGTGGGAAAATGGCGATATAGAAAACACATTGAATACCCTTGATGAGGCTTATGCTTTGCTTATCGAAGCCAACGGCGATACTGCTATTGCTCAGGAAAAAGATGATTTACGTCTATTAATTGCCAGGCGAATTTTAGCCGTTTATTCCTCCAAAAAGACGGTCCTTAACGGTAAGAATAGTGAAATACCGTTAATTATGAATGCTGATGTGGAAAAAGAAATCAGCTCTTTTCAAGGTCTGGAACGCGATAACTTTATGGCGGCTTATCAGCGTTCCGGCATGTATCGTCCTGTCATAGTAAGAGCGCTGAAAAAAGCAGGAATTCCGGAAGAATTTTTCTGGCTTCCTCTGGTGGAAAGTTTCTTCAAAATTAACGCTTATTCCCGCGCGCGCGCGCTTGGTTTGTGGCAATTCATCCCCTCAACCGGTTATAAATTCGGTCTCAGTCGCGACGAATGGATTGATGAGCGTATGGATGTGCAGAAATCTACTGAAGCGGCAATTGCTTATTTAAAAGAATTACACAACATGTTCGGCGACTGGCTTACAGTGCTTGCCGCTTACAATTGCGGGGAAGGAAGAGTGCTCAGGGTTATATCCAGACAGAATATTAACTATCTCGACGGTTTTTGGGACCTCTACAGGCAGTTGCCTAATGAAACAGCCCGCTATGTTCCCCGGTTCCTCGCTACATTGCATATTGTAAAGAACCCCCAGAAGTATGGATTTGATCTGAATACTATTGAAAAACCAATTAATTTTGAGACGGTCAAAGTTAATAAGGTAATGAAACTTAAAGATATTGCGGAGAAAATCGGATCGTCGGAAGAAGAAATTAATTTACTTAATTCAGAATTGAGACATAAGCTGACTCCTAATCATGAATATGATTTAAAACTTCCCAAAGAATCTTTGGAGAAATTCAACCTGGTCGCCGGTGAAATTCCCGAAAGCGAGAAACCTCGATTACTTTCCGTCCGGACGGTGTTTGTAAAACACAGGGTGAGAAAAGGTGAAACGATTGCATCCATTGCCAGAAAATATGATGTTTCCGAGAGGGTGATAATATCTAATAATAAATTAAGTTCTAAGAAGAAACTGGTTCAAGGCAGCAAACTGAAAATTCCCATCACGAGAGAAAAGAATTATGCGGTCAGTGGTAGTTCGAGACAAAAGGATGACAATAGAAAAATCGCAACTTCCGGGCGATATAAGGTCAAAAAAGGAGAAACCCTGTCCATGATTGCGCGCCGTTTCTCGGTTTCGCCCGCTCAAATAAAAAAATTAAACAAATTGAAAACGGATAAAATATCCGCAGGTCAAACATTGAAACTCCCGCAAAATGATGCAGAATCTGAAGCGGAAGATCAAACTGTGAAAGATGTAAAAAAGTCAGCCAAAAAATCCAAAATAAATAAATCGGTATTATCAACCAATGATTTGGATAAACTGGGAACGAATAAATATATTGTCACGAAAAATGACAGTTTGCACAGTATTGCGACAAAAAATAATATGAATGTCGCCAGGCTCATGGAGCTCAATAAAATATCCATTGATGAAAAATTAGTTCCGGGACAAATATTGATAATTAAATAATATTAAAGAAACTAAAAATTTATAACTTTATTGTGAGACTCAAATTTCAAAAACGAAGTGCATTGAAATTTGTAAGTCGAACAATCCCGCCATAAGCGGAGGGTATAATACCCCGCCCCTTGGGGCGGAATTAGGGTCCAGGGCTTGCCCTGGGGTTCATACCCGTGATCATTGA
>Ga0182019_10001665_pt1 | contig 11303 bp, 10 predicted proteins | sample 812E2MmetaG_FD_120483 | JGI IMG/M metagenome (GOLD analysis project Ga0182019, IMG submission 120483) | Permafrost microbial communities from Stordalen Mire, Sweden - 812E2M metaG | ecosystem: Environmental > Terrestrial > Soil > Wetlands > Permafrost | place: Sweden: Stordalen | collected...
AAAAGTATTCCTTTTCATTTGCAGATAACAAGCAGAATGAATCGTATCTGACCGAACTGAATGAACTCAGGAAACAGCTTCATTACACCCCGGCGGTCAATTTCCTGTTGCTGGCAGGCTTTTTCGAGCAGAAGCGTTTGTTCAGGGAAGCTTATATCAGCTTTCATGAGGCCCTTTCTGCCTCGCCCGGCGATACTGTGATTCAGAAGGCAGTGAATAATTTCATGAAAAGGAAAGTTGTGAGGTAATGGAAAGAAGTCCTCCGGATGGGAGGATAAAGAATTAAAAGACAGAACAGGATTCATTCAATATGCCAAAAACAGCACGGATAAGCAATTCCTAAGTTTTATAAAAATGAAAAAGATCATTTTCCCCGACGGTCATAGTGCCTTGCAATTAACTATTCTCCTGGTTGGTTTAGGAATCATGTTTTCAGGTTGTGTAGCTCACAAATATTCCCGTAAAGTCAAAGGCGAGTCAATGTCCCTCAGGGAAACAAACAATTCAGGCCTGATACGGTATGCTATGATGAAACCTCAACATATCAATGATCTTGCATCTAGAAATGATAAAAGCAAAGGAATTCTGAATCCGTTACCTTTAATTTCTATAGCCGTTGATGGAATTGTCCAGTTGATTAATAGTGAAAAGAAGAAATATACAGCCACCTATCAAAACTCGGGAGGTCAGTGCTATTTTTATGACCAGATTTCCGAGAAAGACGCATTTGATCCCATCGGAATGCAATTCGATGGTTTTACGTTCCTCAGGCTTATAAAAACCAAAAAAAATAAGACCAATACGGCGGTATATGACCGGTTCAGCGTGGATCTTAAAAATCCATATGAGATCATCAATAATTCCGCCTTTTCACTGAAACTCGATGAGCTGAAGATCAAATACTCCAAAGCCAAGATCATGGCAATAAAATGGTTTGAGCCATGGTCGTGGTTTATGGCATCAAGGTATCCAAAGTTAAATATGGACTTTGAGATCATTATCACCTCCTCATGGGTGACAAGCGGGGGGAGTATCTTCGATAATATCCCGATCGGCAGATTCTATCTCAATCTCAGAAATATTCCTATGGTCAAGGCTGATCCTGCGTACAAATTGTTTTATGACAGCATTACAAAAATCAATGTGCGTGGCCGGTCTTTCCTGGTTCCCCGGTCATATGGTTATTACTATAATGCCGTTAACCAGATCAACCCGTCTTATGGGCAAGGCATTTACAATATCGTGGTCAATGTCACCGAATCTTCCCGTTCAACTTTCGTAAACAAACTATTGTATGAAAATGCCGAACCATTTATACGACAAGCGAGTACTATTATTCAACTACAAAAGACTTCTACTCAAACCAAAAAAACGACGAAATAGTACTATTTCTCCACACTCAGAAACTGCATCCGCTCCAGTGACCAATTCGTCGGTACCAGGCTGTTTCCCCGCATTCGAGCAGCGCCCAGGTTTAAAAACAGATCAGATAGAGGGGAAAGAAAACCTTTTGTAACGGCACGCACACCTGAAGAGTTGAAAATCATCCGGGCATCCGGAATGGGTTCGGCAGAAGCAATTAAAAAATAGGAGTCAAGTCCGAAGGGCGCAGATATCCAGAATGATTGGTTATCGCCAAGTTGAATTTCCTCCTGCCAGCCCTGGCCTTTAGCCGGTAAACAATTTTCAATATATTCATCGTGGGGGAATAATAAATTCATAGTTCCCTGATTATCGATGGAGAAAACATAAATCCACCTGGATTCGTTATCCCAGTTTGCTCTGCCATTGGGTTCAGCCTTTAAAACCAATCCATAAATTTCACCATTCAAAAGCCTGCCTCCGGATTTATAATTACCAGTAACACTGTTCTTCAACTCCAGGTGATATGGATATGACCCTTCGGAAACCGGCGGATCCAGATTCAGCCAGGCATGAATCCTGCAAAGCTTTAATGCCCATAAGGTGAGACTGTCACCCAATGATACCAGGCTTTCGATTTGATTTATTACCGGTTGCCAGCTTGTTCTTACCGGTAGTGTCGTTTGGTAAGAAGTATCAGAATCCAGTTTGCCCGGTGCGACCCAGGCATACTCAAGTCCCGAATCGCCCAGGTGACCGATAAGGTAAAAATTCGCCCTGGAAGCATCCGAATAACTTACAGCATTATTTCCCGAGGAATCGCCGATATCTATTTTGCTTACCACTCCTGAAAATGGAGGTAATTGTACAAACAATGAAAGATCTTTTCCTTTAATGATTGTTTTAAGATATGATAAATTGATTGTATTTCCCAAATCATGAATGATATGATTACGACCGGTTATTTGCCAGCCTTTATCAGAAAAGAAAATGACATAATCCGCCAGAAATGAAGTGGGGTCAATGATCCATCTGATTTTCTGATCAGACGCAAATTGTTTCAATTTTTTTGCCTGGAGGAGCAATTGTTCATAGTTGAATTTTTCAGGTGGTGAATATACCAGCATATCCGGTCGCCCGGGTACTCCCCACTTAACAACTTCAAACAAATCTCCCGGCTTAATATCCGCAATGCCGCCGGAAATGCACCTGGCATTGGAAGAGGTAAGTCCATTGACTTTAACGATCTTGATCCTGACATTTGCTGAACCTTTTTTTATAAGCTCCGAACTGTCGGTCAGGTTCACGGTAGTACCTCCATTTAGTTCAATTTTATTATGCCGGTCATCCACTTTTAAGACCGGGATTAAAAACTTATGCTTCTCCTGATCTGGTTTAGAACCAAACAGGGTCAGTCCAAGTCTCTCATTCCTGGATTCTATTCCCGGGACCTGGGATTTTCCTCTGTTCTTCAGAATGGCTGATGTACGTAACAGAACATTTCCTGCCGATTCTTCATATTGCGCCTGATTAAGCGCCTTGATGAATGCACAGGTAAAAGCTCCCTGTGGTTGCATATCATCATTCACGATCTCTGAGGCCAATTCAAAATCCTGGCAGGCAGAAAAGATCAGGGCACCTTTTGAAACCGGCGGCGTCTCAATCCGTGTGGAATCTTTTATGTCCACGGTATCCATCGGGAGATACCGGCATTTGGGAAGAACATTTTCAGGTTGTCCCCTTGAAAGAGAACCGCTATGGCAGCAATCAAAAACGAGCGTAAGCATGGCTCCATTATCCAGTATTCGATTAAATAATGGCGCCAATTCCTTGTCGCGGATATAGGGCGCCCCTTCGGCTGCATTGGCAGGCACAATGGCTTCGTCCAGTTTATCCTGTTCTCCTGACAAAGAATTCCTGACCTGTGATCCATGTCCGGAATAGTAAATAAAGACTGCATCTCCTTGTTTCGTCTCTTTTGCAAGGAGGACGAGATTGTTCAGGATATTTTTCCTTGATGCATCTTTTTCTTTTAATACAATGATGTTATTGTCCGGAAAACTGTAATGGATCGTAAGCAGAGATTTCATTGCATCCAGGTCGTTGATGCAGCCATCCAGGTTGAACCATTCCGATCCCCTGGTTTTATCCGTCTGTTTTTCGGGTACATAGGTATTGATCCCGATTAACAAAGCCTTCCTGGTTTGGGCGGTAATCATTCCAGGAAACAGTGCCAAAAAATATAGCACCCATATTGATATCTGACTGAAAATTTTAAGGCTTTTCATGCGTTAATAAATGTTTTTCCGGTCAAACAGAATATGATCATTGTACTAAATCAGGAGTAAAAAAAGGAAAACAAGTCAGATCTAATTTGTCCGGCAGACCCGAAACCCGACGTTCAGTTCAGGATAATAACGGTCAGGAAAACTGGGTAAGATAAAAGATTGTCGGGTCGTTGTTCGAACTTCATAAGGTTTGCCATCAAAGGAACCGCCCCGGATCATCCGAAAAATTCCCGAAGAAGGACCCTGCGGGTTATCAGAAGAACTGTATTTATAGTATTTTCTATCGTACCAGTCGCTGCACATCTCAAACACATTGCCCGACATATCATAAATACCCAGTTCATTCGGATTCTTAAGACCCACCGGATGAGTTTTTTTATCGGAGTTGTCTGAGTACCATGCAATGTAATCCAGATAATCGCCTCCGCTGTATTTATATCCCATGCTTTTCATTCCTCCCTTTGCTGCAAATTCCCATTCTGCTTCTGTCGGCAACCGGTAATTTCCCCCTGATCTTTTATTCAGTATTTTAATGAATTCCAGGGCCTGATACAAGGAAATACTCTCGACCGGACAATCATCACAACCAGTAAAATGGGAAGGGTTTGACCCCATAACAGTTTTCCATTGTTTTTGCGTAATCTCATATTTCCCTATATAAAAACTGCCAACCGCCACCATGTGCACAGGTTTCTCTTCATCACTGCCGTCATTGCTGCCCATCAGGAATTTACCTCCTTCAACAAAAACCATTGCCGGGAGAAATTCTGCAGAAATTGCTTCTTGGTTCTTATCAATAGTAAGATAACTTACCTTGTCAGTATTAACTTCCACGTTCTTTTCAATTGTTTCCTTGCCCCGGATTGTAATTTTATGCAAGCCGCAAGGAACATCGTTTAAGGGCACAATGGTATTGGCCCCTATTGTCCTGATGGCGATATTATCAAGATATAATGAACCTCCAATCAGGGAAGTTACTTCAATTTTACCATAAGTCGTACTTGGTTTCTCTTCAACTGTGACAGAAGAAGAAGAAGAAGAAGTACTGGATGGGGGGGTAAGGACAAACACAAAGTCGCCTTTATCGAGGTTGGGATTCTGTATTTTTCCGGATTGCGGATGCTGTGAATTTCTCGAGTAGTTGATCACCTGGGTTTGCAAAAAATCGCCCAGTTCTGTCCCTGTTACAAATCCGTCTTTATTATAGTCGGCTTCTCCACTGAGTGCAGCAATGAACTCTCTCCGGAAAATGCTTTTATCGGGAACCGTTTCATTAGCACTTCCGCTGGTGATAAATTGACGTACGGGTTTCGTGGTTTTATAAGTTATAACTTCAGGTACTCCCCGTGAAGGAGTAAAAACAGAACCGGAGAAACAGGCATCAAACATAAATAAAGCGTGTTTTGACTGGATTTGCGTGGCATACAATTCAATCACACCCATCGGCATCGCCCGGTTCTGGAAATCATACGGGTTGGTCTCAGGATTCGGACAGTTAGCGGGAAGTATATAACCCATTTCACCACCATAAACCATTGGTTTCGTATAACCGTGCCCGGCAAAATAAATCAACAGACGGCTTTCAGGATTTTGTCCGTAATCGGCAATGAAAGAATTGAAGGCATTCTGGAGGGCAATATTATCGGGATCCATGATAACCCTTGTTTCAAATCCGTTATTTTCCAGTGCTGTTTTTACCGCCTGTATGTCTTCTGAAACACCTGGCAGCGATGGCAGTCCGTTCGTATAATTACTGACCCCGATCAGCAGGGCATGGCTCTGTTTATAAAGCGTTGTTGCCTGGCCATCAATGGTAATCTGAATGGGTTTAGTTCCCCGCTGGAGTTCCTGCGCACGGGCAGTATTATAAAAAACAAGACTTGAAAAAAATAAAACAAGAAATGTAGCTGATTTCATGCCGGGTTTATTTTTTCCTTCAAACAAATATAGTTATAAAACATTTATAATGATTTCCAGGGCTTTAATAAATTTTTTATGATTTTGAAATAATAGTTAAAATTAACCGGCAAAACTCCTTTTGAAGGGAATAAAGTCAATAACAGGCAGCCGGGGGGATAAACCGGTTTATATTCCGGTCAAAAATGAATTAAATGCGACTTCCGTTGTCGAATCGCAGTGATTGTTGTTCAGTAAGAGCCGCATAACGCAGTATATGGTTCAAGGGTATCCTGACACTGAGTTTGCATGACCCGGATGACAGAATTGCATGCTGATGAGATTTGTCCGACTATCAATACTTTTACTGTATTTATCGATATCGTGTTTTTACCGAATTCAAAATAGTTCGAAATATTTCCCTGTCTCCCTTTCCAAAAATCCTGTTTGGCCGGAAAGTTCCGCAAGAAAATGACAGGGCTTACTACAACTCACTTCAAATCTCTTAAGCACAAAGGACACAGCAACTAAGGAAATGTGTGAATGATGTAACTTATTCCCAAAGTTTTGTAACGCTTTCCGAATTTAATGGACTCACCTTTGTTCCGTGAAAATCCATTACCAAATTAATTTCAAAAAAATGAACACAACAGAAGTAAAAGGAAACTGGAATGAGCAGAAAGGTAAACTCAAACAGCAATATGCAAACTTAACGGACGATGATCTGATGTTTGCCGAAGGGAAAAAAGATGAAATGCTTGGAAAACTTCAGATCAAACTCGGAAAAACCAAAGAAGAATTGGATAAGGTTATGACAGGAAAGTAATAATATGCTTTTCAGTTTAAGGTGCCGTTTAGCGAACCATTCGTTAGATAGTACCTTTTGCATCTCTCATTAAAAATCTTAAACTCGTAAAAGCCATACAAAATGGAAAAAACAATTTTTACCCTCGCTGAAGAAAAAATCAATTCTTATGAAAAAAGCATTGGTGAACTCAAAGCAAGAATAGCAAAAGAGACAAAGGAAAACATTGCCAAATACGAAAAGACATTGGCTGAGTTAGAACAAAAAGCCGGCGATATAAAAAAGATGGTACATGCATATAAAGAAGAAGGAAAGGACAAATGGAATGCCTATAATGCCAAATTTAACTCCGATCTGGATGAACTCGGTAAAGCGTTGAAAAATTTTACGGATAAAAGAAAGTAAAAAAAGAGAATACAATCTTGAGTATGAACCTCAGGGCAGAGCCCGGAACCCAAATTCCGCCGCAGAGCAGCGGGGTATCGTACCCTCCGATTCCGAGCACCCGGGCCGGTATGATTCGACTACCAAATTTTTTATTCTCCCGTTCTGAAAATTTGAGTCTTCCGAATAAATATGCGCAAACAATAACAACCAGACATGATGAAAAAGACAACATTGAGTATCCTGATGAAAAATTTGTTTGTTAAAAAGGTTGGGTTTTTAAGTTCTTCCATTGTTCCGGCAGCACGAGGTTATGTCAAGGTAAAAAGAGACATCAATAAAAATTACGTTATTTCGGTAAAAATATCAAATTTAGCTGAAGTCAACAGGCTGCAACCCTCTAAACAAGTCTATGTAGTCTGGATGATTACAGACCATGAAATAATGAAAAGTATTGGGCCCATAATTAGTTCAACAACATTTTTATCAACAAAATTAAAAGCATCATTCCAGAAGGTATCTTCATTCAAACCACTTAAAATCTTTATTACAGCCGAAGATGAAGCAGGTGCTCAAAGCCCGAATGAGCAGGTTATATTAACAACAGACAGATTTTTATTGGATTGATTCATCTTTTATGTCATCGGATTTTTTGTGGAAACGTCTATCATGAATTTCAGGAAGGCGTTTCCTTATTGCCAGTATTTTTACTTTACAATTGCCAGGAAGGATCTTGACCTGGAAAATTTATCCTGTGATTGAATAAGCAATACTCACTAAACAATGACTATGAAGACCCCGATCACCACAGACCAGTTTTTCTCGATTTTTGAAAAGTACAATAACTCGATTTTTCCAGTCCAGATTATCCTCTTTCTTTTAAGCATTTGTGCATTAATTGCAATCGGATCAAGATTCAGGCAAAAGGATAAATTCGTTGCAGGTTTCCTTGGAGTTCTTTGGCTATGGATGGGGATTGGTTATCATATTGCATTCTTTTCGGGCATTAGCAGAATTGCGCTCGGATATGGTGTGCTATTTATCTTACAGGGCTTGTTTTTATTATGGGAAGGCGTTTTATTGTATAACCTGAAATTTGTATTCAGGATGTCAATACAGGCATACCTCGGTTACTTTTTTATCCTCTACGGCTTGATCATCTATCCTGTAGTTGGTTACATGATTGAAACAAATTTATTACGGACTATCTCTGTAGGATTACCTTCTCCAACCATTATCCTAACATTTGGCTTCCTGCTTCTCTGTGATAAAAAGTTTTCAAAGTACCTGTTAATCATTCCCTCACTTTGGGCAGTAATAGGAATTAGCGGAGTAATAAAACCGGGTATTTATCAGGACTCTGTGATGTTAATAGCTGCAATTATTGCTGATATCTGGCTCTTAAAAGATAAAGGCCAGCCTGAAAAACAATCCGAACTTCTGTAGCCCGACAAAACAATCCCGGGCAGTGCAATAACGAAAAACAGAGAAAAGCCTTGAACCTGTATTGGTTCAGGGGAGTCAATTCGAAGTGTAACCTGAGGGTTCCATTAAAACGTTGCAAGGAGGGCAAGATATGCGGATTTTTCAGTATATTCGTTTTTTATATCCGGAATTGATCATGACCCATGAAAAAGATATTCCTCCTGTTTTTCCTTGTACCTTACCTGCATTTAGATGCCCAGGATTATCAGAACATCTGTTCTCCCGGGATCACTTTTTTCAAAGGTGACAATAACTACCTGAAAGCTTTTCGCAGGGACTCTGTCGTTGCGCTTGGAGGGAACGACACTCTCTTCATTTCATACCGAACAATACGATATAATTATTCTGATTGCATTGATACTACCTGCGGGTCTGTTCTGGGAAGAGAGGTGATAAAAACCGCATCAGGCTGGTTCTGGTTTTTTAACGCTGCCCATGATACCCTGAAGATCAATTCACAGGCGTCACTGAACGATACCTGGATATTTTGCAATCTTCCCGGCCATGCGCACATTGAAGCGAAGGTCACCAATATTATTGTTGACAGTGTTCCCGGCACGACCGATTCTGTCAAGGTGATTATCTTCCAGGCAAAGGATTCGGCGAACAATAATATTGCCCACCTCCTCAACGGGAAATTCATCAAGCTCAGCAAGCATTATGGGCTTTCAAAAATGATTGATGTCGTCCAGGTTCCTTCTGACACCAACTCTTATCAGTTGGCAGGAAAAAGTGTTCCTGGCATTGGGATCCGGAATCTTCAATGGCAGGAGATTTTCAATTTTGACGTCGGAGATGAATTTCATTATTTTTATGGCGAGCCTGGCTTTAACGATCCCGATCCTGACGGTTATGAAAGTAAAGTTATCAGGAAAATACTGAATAAGACCTGGTCGGGGAATGACACGGTAACCTATACTGAGGAAATCTGCGGGCTCTATTCACATGACTGGGGCAGTACCTGGACATATGGCCATCGCACTGACACCGAAATATTCCATGGCGGCTATTCCTGGCTGCCAAATCTGCCGGATGAGTTTATCAGGATCGGGAACATAGCGGACCGGTATTCCTTTATGACAGACCCGGTATCAAACAGAAGGATTAAAATGGTTAACGGCCCCGAAGCTGTATTTTTTGACTCCTGCTGGGTGTATAATAATCCGCATTTTTTTTATAATGACGGAACCACCTACCTTGAAGAAGGGTTGGGATGCACCGTGAGCCTTACTACAATGGCCGTTGGATCGGGGTTGCATACATTCGGAACCACCCTGGTTTATTATAAAAAAGGTTCGGAAACATGGGGAACCCCGCTTGCTGCAGACTGTTCGGCTCTTTCCGGAACAGCAGAGTTACAGGATCCCGGAAGTGCACAGGTCAGCATTCTGCCAAACCCGGCGGACGAGCAAACTCTGGTTACAATGATGAATAATCATCCGGGGAAAACTGTCCTTTATTCGCTTTATGCAATTACCGGCACCAGAGTCGCCGGCGGAAGAATCCAAGAAGAATCATTTGTCTTGATGCGAAACGGGTTGCCAGCCGGTTTGTACATTCTTGTCATCAGCGATACCGGCGGAAATGTGAAAGCACGGACCCGCGTGCTTTTCAAATAAGGTAGACGATGACATCCGAATGAAAGAACCTTTCCATGGAGTATCCGGGCAATGTTGCCTCAAATGTAAAATGGCAAAATAAAAAAAGGCAAAACAGTTTTCACCGTTTTGCCATTTTACAAATCCGCTCTTTATCCTGTGGCACCGACGGATATCGAACCACACGATAAATAACTTATTCTTCCAAGTAAAGTAATCCTTATCCTACTTTTTCTTGGCAACTGCTTTCTTGACGACTTTCTTGGGAGCAGCTTTCTTAACAACTTTTTTGGGTGCTGCTTTTTTTACGACTTTTTTAGGAGCAGCTTTCTTAACAACTTTTTTGGGTGCTGCTTTTTTTACTACTTTTTTGGGAGCGGCTTTCTTTACTGCCTTTTTCACTTGTTTTGCCATGTGTGTTTTTTTTAAATGAACTGTAAAGCTATATGTTTTTTTATCGTTTGATACACACCTGTAAATTTACTTATCAACTTGTAATCAACAAAGTTATGCGGCGTCCAGGTAATCATCATCCGCTGATCCTTGTCAAGAAACTTTCCCGGCATTTCAAAACCCGCGGAAATGCCAGGAAAACCTGGGTGTTCATCAACCTGGTACCAGGGCCTGTGATTCCGAATATTTTTCGCCGGTAAATTATAACCGGGAATTGAAGAAAAAAAACAGCTAAAGAAAAGGAGGTTTCGAATAAATACGAAGGAGCAAATCTGTTGGATCCTTATTCGAAGAACATGCCAAAGATAAGGAATAACGGCCCGTTGGGTATTAAAACTTCCGGAATCCCCAAAGGGTTAATGAAAATGAGAAATGAAAAATGAAAAATGAAAAACCTGCCGGTAAGCAGGTTTCGCTATTTCACAATTTCGCTATTTCACTATTTGCTTCGTGGCATCGACTGGAATCGAACCAGTGACACAAGGATTTTCAGTCCTCTGCTCTACCATCTGAGCTACGACGCCTTTCATTAAGGGACGGCAAAAATAGGAAGAATTTTTGAAAATACAATATACGCGTCTCAATTTGCGATTGAACGCCTGACTGCCATGTTTCCAGCAGTGAAACTCGCAGACAGAATTTTAGATTTAGGATTGGATTGACAGGTTTACGAGGTAAGGTTATAAATGAATATTACAATGGGTGAATTTATTCAATATTCAATAATCACTTAACAGGAATTGTTTTTAGCCTTTCATTCCAACAAACCTAAAAAAACAGAGGATCTGAAGAGTAAAAAACATAGTATATATATCTCATAATCATTCGCTTATTATTGCTTGTAATAAAAATGTAAGAGGGCCAGGGATCGATGTAATAATTTTGTTGGGTAAAAAACTTGCATCTTCATATTGAGAAGCAGCATCTTTGCGGAAACAAGCAATAAAACAACTTTTTAAGAAATTAAGATACGCGGATGATACGGGTTATTAGTTTTCTTTTTTTTAGGAAATCTTTTTCACGGTCGAAAGT
>Ga0182019_10001667_pt1 | contig 11301 bp, 8 predicted proteins | sample 812E2MmetaG_FD_120483 | JGI IMG/M metagenome (GOLD analysis project Ga0182019, IMG submission 120483) | Permafrost microbial communities from Stordalen Mire, Sweden - 812E2M metaG | ecosystem: Environmental > Terrestrial > Soil > Wetlands > Permafrost | place: Sweden: Stordalen | collected...
ATCCACGAGGGCGTAGCTGCTGTTATCGGGTCCGCTCCCTTCGATCATCGCCTTCAGGGTGTAGTAGGGAACGCCCTTGATCCGCGCGAACGCGCCCTCGTGGCGGTGGCCCTGGAAGACCGCGAGGACCTTGCCCGACCGTTCGAAGAGCGCCCGCACGGCCGCGGCATTCTTGACGTAGTAGTCGCCCTGGCCGTCGAGCTGCTGATGGATGAACACGATGACCGGTTTGGGCGAAGCGGTGAGCTCGCTCCGGAGCCAGTCGAGCTCGGCCGGGGGAATGTTGCAGTCGGCCCACGAGAAGCGGCCGCGGTCGTAGGGGCTGCCGTCGGCCTGGAAGTCCGCGTCGAGGGCCAGGAAGCGGAGGCCCCGGACGTCGAACCGGTAATAGCTCCATTCGAGCGGGATTCCTGGATTGGAAGCGATGCCCAGGAACTGGGCCTTCGACAGGCCGTCGACGTCATGGTTCCCGAGGATGTGGTAGCGCGGTCCGGCGAAGCCCGCGAAGACGGACTCGACCTTCCGGAGATAGCCCAGCGTCTTGGCCTCGTCGGGCTTTTCGTCCTGGTCCTTGAAATCGCCGAGCTCCACTACGAAATCGGGCTTCTCGCGGCTCATGCGCGCCACGCACTCCCTGAGCTTCGCCAGGGATTCCCGGTAGGCGCGAGCGCCGCGGGGGGCAATATCGGCGTAATGGACGTCGGTCACGATCCCGAAGCGCACCGAGGCCGGCGCCTGGGGCGGGAGCCCGGGACGCGGCGGCGCGCAGGTGACGCCCCCGAAGAACGCCAGGGCGAGGAGAACGAGCGCGGAGCGGCGCGGAAGGGATCGGATCGCGGGACGGCGCATGCGCATATTTCGGCGTGACCGACCTATAGAATATGTGCGCGCCGGGACGAAGTCAACGGCGTCGGGGGATCAGGTTCCGCCTGTCCTTGCCCGTGCCTACGGCCGCGGGCAGGCGCCAGCCGATTTCAATTGGCCGCCGAGCTGGAAAGGAGTATAAAATAGGGCGCGACCGAACGCCGATCCAAGGAAGCCGCATGATCGACAAGCTTTCGCCCTATGCCGCCCCCGAGATCTACGACCTGATGTTCGGAGGGCTGGATTTCGACCTGCCCTTCTGGCTCAAGGTGGGCCGCGAAGCGGGAGGGCCGGTGCTCGACCTCGCCTGCGGTACCGGGCGCGTCCTATTGCCGCTGCTCGAGGCCGGCGTCGACGCGGACGGCGTCGACCTCTACCGCCCCATGCTCGCCTTCGCCCGCAGGAAGGCGGCGGCCCGGGGCTTCAAGCCGCGGCTGGTGGCCGCGGACATGGGTGCCTTCACGATCCCCCGCCGCTACGCGCGCGTCATTTCGGCGTTCAACGCCTTCGCCCACGCCGGGACGACCGACGCGCAGCTCGCCACGGTCCGCCGGGCGCGGAAACACCTTCTCCCGGGTGGAGCGTTCGTCATCCACATGTCCTATCCTGGACCGAAATACTGGGCCGAGCCCGACGGGGTACCGGTGCAGGAGATCGAAGTCCGCCGGCCCGACACCGGCCGCCGGGTGCAGATGTGGGATTCGCGTTACAAGGACATCATCGGGCAGTGCCAGGGCTCGGAGATCGAAATCCGCGAACTCGACGATGCCGGCAAAGTGGCGAAGGCCTCCTCGTTCCGGACGACGCAGCGCTGGGTCTATCGCTACGAGCTCGAGCTCCTCTTCCGGCTGGCGGGCTTCACGCGTTGGGAATTTTTCGGAGGCTTCGGGGGTGAGACCCTCGACCACGAGGACCAGCAGATGATCGCCTGGGCCTGGAACGGGCGGGCCCGGCCGCGGGCGAAGGCGCCGGCCGGAGGCGGGGCGGCGCCGCGGACCAAGACTAGGCCTTGAAGATCCGTTCGATCTCCGCGGTCGCGTTCTTGAGGGCTTCCTTCACCTGGGGGATCTTCTCGGCGCCGGCCTTGCGGGCCTGCTGGCCGATCATCCGGCCGAGATCGCTGACGCTGCGCATGACGTCCCGCATCTCATCCTTGAACTCGGTGCTCCAACCGCCCCACCAGCTCCGCATGTTGGCCTTGATCTCGTCGGTTTCTTTTTCCTTCTCGATCAGGAACTTCTTGCCCTCTTCGGTGATCGTGTAGATCTTCTTCCCGTCCTGGGCGACGGAAGTGACATAGCCCATCTCCTCGAGATACTGGAGCGTCGGATAGACCGCGCCGGGGCTCGGCGTATAGAATCCGTGGAAGCTTTCCTCCAGGTCGCGGATGATCTCGTAGCCGTGGCGGGGCTTGTCCTTCAGGAGGTCGAGAATCAAATATTTGAAATCGCCTTTGTGAAAGATCCTCTCCCCTCTGAAGCCGAAGCCATGTTGATGCCCATAGAACATGCTATCCTCCCATCTAAGATATATGCCGATATATCTTAATATAACGATAAAATATCACTTGTCAAGCAAAAAAAACCGAAGTTCGTGCTAAAATCCTCCCATTCCAGCGAGGAGAAGCCAGCCATGCGCATCCGGACCCTCTTGGTGATCGGCATCCTGGCGTCGGCGGCCGCGGCCTTGGCTCCGGGCGCCCAGGACCGGGCGGCCGGCGCCTCGGACCGGGAAACCGACCCGCTCGTCCTGCAGAAGCTCGAATGGTTCCAGGACGTCAAATTCGGCCTGATGATGCACTGGGGCCCGTACAGCCAATGGGGCGTCGTCGAGTCGTGGAGCATCTGCTCCGAAGACGAGCCCTGGTGCCGGCGGAGCATCCCCGATTACGTCGAGTACAAGCGCCGCTATGAGCAGCTGCCGAAGACGTTCAATCCGGTGAAGTTCGACCCGGCCGCCTGGGCCAAGGCGGCCAAATATGCCGGAATGCGATACGTGGTCCACACCACGAAGCACCATGACGGCTTCTGCATGTTCGACACCGCCCAAACGGATTACCGGATCACCGGTCCGGGCGTCCCATTCGCCAAGGACCCGCGGGCCAACATCGTCAAGCAGATCTTCGACGCGTTCCGCAAAGAAGGCTTCGGCACCGGCGCCTACTTCTCCAAGGCCGATTGGCATTCGCCCGACTATTGGGCGCCGGACTGGGCGACGCCCGACCGGAACGTGAACTACGACACGGCGAAATATCCGGAGCGCTGGCGGAAGTTCCGGGATTACACATACAAGCAGATCGAAGAGCTGATGTCGGGCTACGGTCCCGTGGACATCCTTTGGCTGGACGGCGGCTGGGTCAGGCCGTATCCGCAGCTTCCGCCCGAGCTGCGCGGCCTGATCAAGCAGCCCTTCAACCAGGACATCGACATGCCCCGCATCGCGGAGATGGCCCGAGCCAAACAGCCGGGGCTCATCATCGTCGACCGGACCGTGGCCGGCCGGTACGAGAACTACAGCACGCCCGAGCAGGAGGTCCCCGAGAAGCCCCTGCCCTACGTCTGGGAGACGTGCATGACGATGGGCAACTCCTGGTCCTACGTCCCCAACGACACGTACAAGTCCCCGAACCGCCTGATCCACCTCCTCGTGGACATCGTGTCCAAGGGAGGGAACTTCCTCCTGAACATCGGCCCGAACGCCGAGGGCGAGCTGCCTGCCGAATCCCTTCACAGGCTCCGGGATATCGGGGACTGGATGCAGGTGAACGGCGAGGCGATCTACAAGACGAGGCCCATCGCTCCCTACAAGGAAGCGAAGACGTGCTTCACGTCGCTCGCCGACGGGACGGTCTACGCCGTCTACCTGGCCGACGATGACGAGACCGCGCCGCCGGCGACGGTCCAGCTCTATTCGCACGCGCCCGCCGCCGGGGGCAGGATCGCGCTGCTCGGCGTCGCAGGCGACTTGCGCTGGGAACCGGCCGGCAAGGGCGTGCTCATCCATGTGCCGGACGCGGCGCGGAAGACGCCCCCCTGCCGCCACGCCTGGGCGTTCAAAATCACCAAATAAAATCGGTGACAGGATACGGATTTCCGAATTTCGAGCGCAAAGAATTCGGAAATCAGGTTACTGTCACCAATTTGTGAGGATGACATGATGCCAACGACGCGCTCCCGCGCGGCCGGAGCCGCGCTCGCCCTGACCATCGCCTTGGCCGCCGGCCTCCCGGCGCCCGCTTCGTCGTCCGATGCGCCCTGGCTCAACGGCTGGGCGAAATCGATCTCGGGCGAGACGATCGGCTACCATTCCCCCTATCCCGACGCCACGTCAGCCCTGCTCGTCCGGGCGACGGACGGGACGATGGCCGTCGAATGGGAAACCGTCCCCGTTCCCGCGGACTTCGCCGGTCCGGAGGCGACGTTTGTCCTGCTGGCCGGACTGGCCACGCAGAAGGGCGCGCACCGCTTCACGCTGTCCGCCGACGGCGAGGAGCTGCTCGCCTTCCGGACGAGCGACGACGCCTCCCGCAGAGATTGGGATGTCGGGGGCAAGGATGGTGTCTCGCTCGCCTTTAAGACGACGCTCGTCGATCAGTTCCAGGAGCTCTTCGGGTTCATGTTCCTGAAGCTCCCGAAATCCCGGCTCCATCCCGGCCGTCCGGTCCGCCTCCGGATCGGCTCCGAGAGCGGCGCGAGCCGGGACTGGGTCATGGTCTTCCAATATGACCTGAAGTCCGGCTTCAACGCGTACGAAGAACAGGCTCTGGTCCGGCGGAGAGCGAGCCTCATGCAGTCCGTCCGCGTCGAAATCAGCCACGTCGCTCCCCCCGCCGAGGCCGCGGTCTCCCTTGACGGCGGCCCCCCGACGGTCCTCCGCCTCGAGACCGGCTACAACGCCGTCTATCTCCCCGTCGAGGCCGTGACGGCCGAGAAGGACATCGAAATCCGGCTCGAGATCGGAGGCAGGCCCGCCGGCCGGCGGACGGTCCGCCTTGCGCCCGTCGTCAAGCGCGAAATCTATCTGCTGCCTCATTCCCACGTGGACATCGGCTATTCCGATCTCCAGGTCGTCATCGAAAAGAACCATTGGAAATACATCGAGCAGGCCATCGAGCTCGCCCGCCGCACGGCCGATTATCCGCCCGGCGCCCGCTTCAAGTGGAACACCGAGGTCCTCTGGCCCACGGAGACCTACCTCCGCCAGGCGCCGCCGGAGAAGCGGGCGGCGTTCCTCGAGGCCGTCCGCAAGGGCTGGATCGGGCTCCAGGCGCTCCTGGCCAACGAGCTGACCGGCCTCTGCAGCCCCGAAGAGCTCTTCCGCCTCACCGAGTTCTCCCGCGCCCTGGGCCGCGAAGCCGGCGTGCCGGTCCCGTCGGCGATGATCACCGACATCCCGAGCTACTCGTGGAGCGTCGTCCCGGCCCTCGCCCGGAGCGGAGTCCGATACTTGTCGAGCGGGCCGAACTACATGCCGAACCTGACCGACGGCGGCGACAGGATCGGTGGCGCCCTCAAGGCCTGGGGCGACAAGCCGTTTTACTGGATATCTCCCTCCGGCGAGGATCGGATCCTGTTCTGGATGGCGGGCCGCGGCTATTCGTGGTTCCACGGCCTGAACATGGGCAGCCTGAGCCTCCAAAACCGCCAGCCGATCTTCGACTACATGAAGACGCTCGCCGACGCGGGCTACCCCTATGCCATGGTCCAGGTCCGCTACACGACGGGCGGGGACAACGGGCCCCCGGACCCCAACCTGAGCGATTTCGTGAAAGCCTGGAACGAGGAATACGAATCCCCCCGCTTCGTGATCGCCACGTCGCAGGAGATGTTCGAGGAATTCGAGCGCCGCTACGGCGGGGCGCTGCCGTCCGTCAAAGGCGATTTCACGCCCTATTGGGAGGACGGCGCCGCATCCACGGCCCGCGAGACGGGCATGAACCGGGCGAGCGCCGCCCGGCTCGTCCAGGCCGAGACCCTATGGTCGATGATCGACCCGGCCCCGTTCCCGGCCGCGGCCTTCACCGAAGCCTGGCGCCAGGCCCTGCTCTGGGACGAGCACACCTGGGGCGCGGCCGACAGCATCAGCGACCCCGACGGGGCGAACGCCGTGACGCAGTGGGCCTACAAGCAGGCGTTCGCCCTGGAGGCCGACAAGCGGTCGCGCGAGCTCTTCGAAGCCGCCCTCGGGGCGCGCCCCGCGTCCGCCGGCGGGGCCTCTTCCGGCGCCGCCGCGTCCGCCGTCGACATCTTCAACACGAACTCCTGGGACATGACGGACGTCGTCCTTCTGTCCCGGACTCTGAGCGCGGCGGGCGACCGGGTCACGGACGACGCCGGGCGACCCGTCCCTTCACAGCGGCTGACGTCGGGCGAGCTGGCCGTCTTGGCCGCGCGCGTCCCCGCATTCGGCGCGAAGCGCTGCTCGATCGCGCCCGGCCGGCCGGAGGCCGTCCCCGCCGGCAGCGAGGTCCGCGCCGCCGGAGAAGCCCTGGCGAGCGCGGAGCTGAGCCTCAGGCTCGATCCCGCTTCGGGAGCCGTGGCGAGCCTGAAAAGCCTGGCCGGGTCAGCCGCTGCGATCGAATTCGTAGATTCGTCCTCCCCCGGCCTGAACGCCTATCTCTATGTTCCGGGCAAGGACCCCAAGGGCGCCCGCGGCGTCTCCTCGGCCCGCATCTCGGTCCTCGATGCCGGGCCGCTTGTCGCCTCCCTCCTCGTCGAATCGAACGCGCCCGGGGCGAACGGCCTCCGCCGCGAGGTCAGGATCTGCGCGGGATCGGACCGCGTCGATTTCCTCGACACGCTGGACAAGAGCAAGGTCCGCGACAAGGAAAGCGTCCACATCGCCTTCCCGTTCAAGATCGCCGACGGAGCCGTCCGCCTGGACCTGGGCTGGGGCACGATCCGGCCCGACGCCGACCAGATCGCGGGCTCGTGCCGGGACTTCTTCTGCGTCCAGAATTCCGCGGACATCTCGGGCCCCCGCGGCGGCGTGACCTGGGTGAGCCTCGACGCGCCGCTCGTCGAGGTCGGGGCCATGACGGACGAATCGCCGGGCGACAAGAATCTCCGGGCCTGGCGGGCTTCGGTCGGACCGTCGCAGACGCTGTATTCCTATGCCTTGAACAACTACTGGCACACGAACTACAAGGCCGACCAGGCCGGGCCGATCCCTCTCCGCTATTCCATCCGGCTCCACGGCGCCTATGACCCGGACGAAGCGGCGAAGTTCGGCCTGGAGAGGAGCCGCCCGCTCGTCGCAGCCGCCGCCGGCCCGAGCGCCGCGGCGGGGCCGGGGACGCGGGCCGCAAAACCGCTTTTCGGGCTCGCGACGGACGGCCTCATCGCCACGTCGCTCCGGCCGAGTCTCGACGGCCGGGGATGGATCCTCCGGCTGTACAATCCCTCCGACCGGGCCCGGGAGGGCCGACTCGCGGCCGGGGGAGCCGTCTCCCGAAGCGACGCGGAGGAGTCGCGGGGCGAGCCGGTCACAGGGCCGATCCGGCTCGCACCCTTCGAGATCGCGACGCTGAGAATCGATCGTTAGCCGGAAATCCTTGCTTTCGGGCGGCGGGCTGGGATAAAATCCCGCGTAGAAAGACACAGCCGTCGCCCCGCCGGCACGGAGCGTTTGAACAAAGGAAAGGGACGATGAAAACGGTGAAGGAAATTCTGGATTCCAAAGGCAAGGCCGTCTTTTCGATCTCGCCCAAGGCCAAGGTCTTCGACGCCCTGAAGCTCATGAACGAGAAGGAGATCGGGGCCCTGATGGTCATGGACGAGAAGGGCGATGTCCACGGCATCATTTCCGAGCGCGATTACGCCCGCAAGGTCATGCTCCTCGGCAAGAGCTCCCTCGAGACGCAGGTGGCGGAGATCATGACCGCGGCCGAGAAGATGGTCCACGTCAAGCCCGGCACGACCGTCGAGGAATGCATGGTCATCATGACGGGCAAGCACGTCCGCCACCTTCCCGTCTGCGATAACGACAAGTTCGTCGGTCTGATTTCGATCGGGGACGTGGTCAAGACGCTCGTCACCGAGAAAGAGGACCTGATCGAGCAGCTCAGCAACTACATCGCCGGCAAATATATGTGACCGGCCCCGGCCGGCGCGGCGCTCGAGCCGCGGAAGCCGTCGAACGGCGCCCCCCGCGGCCTCGATTTCACACGGGACGCTCTTCCGCCCCCAAGTAATTTCTCAAGACATCCTCGAGTCTATTTTCAAAAAGTCCGTCGCTGACGAATTCATGGACATCGTCATGCGGAATGGGGAAATGAAGAGGCTCTTGTCTCAAGAATTCGCCCCAATGATCGAGCTTCCAGCTGTCCCATGGCGATTCATTTCTTCCGAGCCTCTCCTCAATCCTCGCTTTCAATATATCTTCGCTCGGGGGAAGGCATCGCACGATGGCCAGTCTCGCCCCATATTTGCTGGCGGCGGACTCGAAGGCCGGGACCCAATCGCGGTATTTGTCGTTTCTTCCATGATTGATGGAGAAGGGCGCGTCGATGATCGGAGTTTTGCCGAGATCCAGTTGGACGCCGGCAAAATCGACCAGGATTTGAAACGCGGGGCCCTGAATCAGGGAATACGTAGACCCCGTGACTCTTTCCGCGGCCGTAAAAGGCGTCTGGATCAAGTCCTTGGAGATATAGGCGGCATTGTTGATGGCTCTCGCCAATTCTCTGGCCAAGGCCGTTTTGCCGCTGGCCGGTACACCGACGACCAGACATAAGGTGGGCTTTTTCATGAGATAGGCAGCTGCTTTTTGCATCGGATGTCTGGACTTGGATCCGCCATACGAAAATCGCTATTCCCAGCGGAACGTCTTTGCCGCGACGAGCGACCCGACGAGGAAGACGGCCGCGAGGAAGACGGCGTCGCCGGCGTGCAGCCCCCAGGCATCCCCTTTCCAGAGGCCGCGCAGCAAGTTCACGACGGGCGTCAGCGGGAGGAAGGCGCCGACGCTCCGGACGCCCGGCGGCAGGACTTCGCGCGGGATCGTCGATCCCGAAAGGAAGATCATCGGATAGTAGAGCACCATGGCCACGACCTGGGCCGAGCGGGCCGTGGGCATGACCGCGGCCAGGACGAATCCCAAGGCAAAGAAGCTCAGGCAGGAAAGGAGGAACCCACCGAGCACGCTCAAGCCGTTCGCCGGAAGGCGGAGCCGGTAGACGAGCATGCCGGCCGCGAAGAGGATGACCATCCCGAGCAGGGTCAGCAGGAAAATGGGGATCACTTGCCCGCCCAGGACGGCCAGCGGGCGCAGGGGCGCGCTCCGGTAGCGCCGGAGGACGCCCCGCTCGCGGCTGTCGGCCATGTGGATCGAAAGCGACATGATGGAGCTCGTAGCGACGATCATGGCCGCATAAGCCGGGACCATGGCGTCGACGAAGCCCAGCCCCCCGAAGAACGGCGTGGGCGCGTTGCCGTAGATCGCGCCGAAGAGGAAGAGCATCATGGTCGGGAAGATCAGGGTGAAGAACGCCGCGAGCGGTTCGCGGATGAGCAGCTTGAGCTCGATGAACGTCAGCTTCCAGAAGCCTCGCATATCCCCCCCTTTTCAGTCCCTCATCACCCGGCCGGTCAGGGTGAGGAAGACGTCCTCGAGCGTCGCCTGCTCGGTCCGCAGGTCGCGGAACTTGATCCGGGACGCGCTCAGGAAATTCACCACCTCGACGACGAGGCGGTCGTCCCGGCCGTAGAGGACCCAGCGCTCGCCGGTCCGCTCCGCGCGCCGGATGCCCGGGACGGCCTGAAAAGCGTCGGCCGCAAGCTCCTGGTCCGAAGTGAACACCACCCGGTTCTCCGCGCCCAGGCCGCGGATCAGGTTGTCCGGGGTGTCCAGGGCGATGATCTTCCCCCGGTCGAGGATCGCCACCCGGTCGCAGAGACGCTCGGCCTCCTCCATGAAATGCGTCGTCAGGACCACCGTCTTGCCGTCGCCCCGCACGCTCCGGACGAGGTCCCACATCGAGCGGCGGGCCTGGGGATCGAGCCCCGTGCTCAGCTCGTCGAAGAAGACGAGGCGCGGGTCGTTGACCAGGGCCAGGGCGATGAACAGGCGCTGCTTCTGCCCGCCCGAGAGCTTGGCGAAGGGCGCGCGGCGCTTCTCCTCGAGGCCCAGCCGCCGGAGAAGGGGCTCCCAGGGGACCGGCGTCCGATAGAAAGAGGCGAAGAGATCCAGGGCTTCCCAGACCCGAATGCGGTTCTGGAGCAAGCTTTCCTGGAGCTGGACGCCGACGATCTCCCGGAGGGCGTACCCGTCGCGCCGCGGGTCGAGGCCCAGGACGCGCATCGTGCCGCCGTCGGGCGTCCGAAGGCCTTCGAGGCACTCGATCGTGGTCGTCTTCCCCGCGCCGTTGGGACCGACCATGCCGAAGATCTCGCCCGGACGGACCTCGAAGGAAACTCCGTCCACGGCCTTGATGTCGCCGTACGCTTTCCGGAGATCCCGGACGAAAATGACCGGCTCGGGGCCTCCCTGCGGATTCGAAGTCATGTCGCCTCCCCCGTTCGATACCGCCCGCGAGCATAAATCGGGGTGCGGAGGTTGTCAAGGACGGCGGGGATGTCCAGGCCGGGCGGGAAGGGAGGCTCGAGGGCGCGCCCGCCTCTTTCTTGATCGGGGCCGCCCAATTGGATAGGATAGGCGGCGAGGAAGGAACGGCCGATGTTCAAGAAACACCCCAAGACGCTGGCATTCATCTTCTTCGCCGAGATGTGGGAGCGGATCGGGTTCTACACGCTCCTGGCCGTCCTCGTTCTCTACATGGACAAGGTCCTGGGCTGGCCCGACGCCCGCAAGGGGGACATCTACGGCCTCTTCCTGGCCCTGTGCTATTTCGTGCCCCTGCTCGGCGGCTGGCTCGGAGACCGTTGGCTGGGCCGCCGCCTGACCATCCGGATCGGCGCGGTCCTGATGGCCGCAGGCTACGTCGGACTGGCCGTCTCGTCGGCGTCCCAGACGACGACGTTTTTCCTCGGCCTCTTCCTGATCGGTGTCGGCACCGGGATCTTCAAGGTCAACATGGCCGTGCTCGTCGGCAATCTCTACATAGAAAAGCCCGAGCTCAAGGACGCCGCGTTCAACATCTATTACATGGGCGTCAACATCGGGGCGGCCATCGCCCCCCTTCTGGCGACCTACATCAGCATCAGATACGGAAGCTACAACATCTCGTTCTGGATCTGCGGGGCCGGGCTTCTCGTCGCGCTGGCCGTCCTACAGGCGGGCCATAAGCGCCTCGCGGCCGCGGATTTCAAGGCCGCGCCCCGGCCGGCTGCGGCCGTCGTATCCGAGTCCGCCGCTCCGTCCTTGGACGACAAGCAGCGCATCGCCACGCTCGTCATCCTCTTCTTCAGCGTCATCTTCTTCTGGGTCGCGTTCTATCAGAACGCCTTCGCCCTGACTTTGTTCGCCGAGCGCTCGACC
>Ga0182019_10001668_pt1 | contig 11297 bp, 8 predicted proteins | sample 812E2MmetaG_FD_120483 | JGI IMG/M metagenome (GOLD analysis project Ga0182019, IMG submission 120483) | Permafrost microbial communities from Stordalen Mire, Sweden - 812E2M metaG | ecosystem: Environmental > Terrestrial > Soil > Wetlands > Permafrost | place: Sweden: Stordalen | collected...
CCATCATCAATGACTGCGTACATGAAATGGTGGGAAGTGCCGCATTGGTGACCATCTGGACGGGTGTGGTGTTGTACCCGAACTGGATCCAGACATTCGCGGTCGGAGCGGAGGACGGACACGACACAGCACTTATTTGTACGATTACCCTCCTGTAGTTCGTGCTGGTCTGATCCGGTCTGATGATGCCGTTGTACCAGAGTGAGCCGTTATTGGCGGATGTTACGATCCAGGGATAGGAGGTGGCCGAAAGCGTGGAGCCGATGGCGCCGCCGCCGAAGCCGACAACGGAGCCGCGGATTGTTACCGTATTTGGTTGCTGGCTGGCACCGAGATACCGGCCTTCGCAGCCGTAGGCGAAGTTCCCGAACTCGTCGACGCCGATTCCCACATACCCGCCGCTGATACCCGCTACGCTGGGGGTAACAGGATTGCAGGTTGCTGTGGAGAGTTTCTGCGCATAGCCGAGAGACCCACCGAATGCGCCTATATTGAAGGGACTTACCCCGGCGTCGAATAGATAGACACTGTAGCCGTCCGCTCCGTTACCTCCCCAGGTAGCGTAATCGAACTGGATAAGAAGACCCTGGCTCAGGTCGAAGGTGGTGGTGTTGTAGGCAAAACCTGTCTGGTTGCCGGAATTGTTGGTGAGGCGCAGCCATCCCGAACCGACGGGATCAATGGCGCCATCGCCGGTCAGGAGCGACGAGGTAGGATTGCCGCCGAGTGTCCAACCGCTTGCATTGGTGTCGGTCATCGGGGCATTGATGATAATGGCGGCGTATGACACACCGGAACATGCCAGCCAGAGGGCCACTGTCATTAGAAATAACAGGATGAGCGTCTTCGCGATAAGGCCTGTAAAGTATCCGGGAAGATCGCTGACGGGGATGTGCTTATTTCTCTTGCAAAGCAACAATCCTCGCCAAGCTTTCAGTCTTGAATCAACTTTGCCAACCAGTTTTTTCCCATAACAAATAATCAATAAAACACCTTTAAGAAAGCTTTTTTCTACCTGCGAAGAGAAAGGTTATCTTCCCTGAGCATGTCCAGCATGCACAACGGCTCATGATTCCGTATGTACTTAGGTAACCCGTCTTTCCGTGTATCCGCTTTAAGGAATACTTTCGGACACGTGGCTTTGCGTCGCCGGCTTACTCCGGTTTTAACTTTATCGGTATTAGCTTCTTAAATTTTCATAATCTCGTTCACTAAAAAATATTAATTTTCACCTTCCTGATGTCAATTTTTTAGTGATCCCGAGTCTACATTTCTAAAACAATATGAGACCTGCAATGAAATCTCTATTTCTATAATAAATACCTAAAAAATCTATAAAATTCTAGCAGACAAGCATCACTTTGTCAATATTTTCTCACTTATTCTTAAAAAATATTATTTCTCATCTCTCTAAGTTAAATTTACAGCGTAAAGTTTCTTGACTTTTTAAAATAACGCTGTTATCTTAACACCGCTATTTTAAAAATCAAGGAGCGTCTGATGCCTAAAGCACCCATGACAAAAGAAGAAGTCGAAAATACCAGAGGACGAATTCTGGATACAGCTCTTGGCATCATTATTGAGGAAGGATTTAACAATCTCAGCGTGCGTAAAATAGCCTCGCGGTTAGGCGTTACCGCCACGACCATTTATAATTATTACACCAACAAAGATGAAATCAATCTGATGATCCGGATACGCGGCTTCGAGAAACTTTATGACCTGCTGACAAAACACTCAGCGCCATTTAACGATATTGAAGACAAATTGAAAGCCATGGTTCGCGCTTATATTGAATTCGGGCTCACCAATCCCAGCTATTACGATATCATGTTTAATCTGCACACGCCTAAATATCTGGACTACGTGGGAACTGAAATAGAACCTCTCGCCCATACAGAAAAACAAAACGCCTTAAAATGCCTTTCTCTTTTTATTGAACCGATCGGCGCTTACATCCCTTTGAAAGGAAAAAAGAAGGATCATTTCGTTTTATATCAGGTTGTTAAATTCTGGTCTGACCTTCACGGCATTATCACGCTGACCAACAGCCGTTTATTTCATGAAGTGCTGGACGATGTGGATTCCTTCATCAAGGAACGATCGTCAGACATGATCGAAAATATAATAAAAATTAAAGAAAGTTTTGATGATGGTTAAAAACTTATTTAAACAGAATTAATGAAATTATCGGGAGGTAGGCAATGCAGACAGCAGGACACAACGCCCCTAAAAGTTATCCCAACACACTGGCTAATCTGTTTTTTAAATTTTTCGCTTTTAATTTCAACAGACGCCCCTCATTAAACAAATACCTGAAAAGTGATGACGGCTGGCTGAATTTCACGTTCGGCATCAAAACCGAAAACGGCAGCGTTGAACAGGCTGTGCGTTTTGAAAACGGAAAGGTTACCGTATTAAAATATATGCCGGATAAATTTGATTCTCAGCTAATCTTTCTGGATGAAAACGCGCTAAAAGAAGCGGCCACCGAGCCTCCCAACAAACTGATGCTGGCCTTGATGGAAAACAGAATGATCACCCGCGGCAATATCGGTTATCTTCAATTAATTAACTTTTATCTCTCGCTTCTTCTAAAACACATTCAGATTGCCAAACTCAAAAAAGAAACAAAGACAGAGAACCGTCAATACGACGCTGGAGTTGCGTCGAAACACAGTATTGATTCCAGAAAACCGCGGCAGCTCAAAGCCGAGTCAGTCGACCCGGGCGTCAAATTTTTAACCGATTCCTACCTCGCGGAATATTCTCTTGATGACTTCCCGAGAGTGAAAGATTTTCTGGATATCCATTTAAAAACAAAACCGGCCATCTGCCATGAGCGCGCAGAACTTGTGACAAAATGGTACAAAGGAAACGGTTTTGAAACCGATAAAAACGGGAAACCATGGGTCGCGGAACTGCGTCAGGCCAACGCTTTCAAATATCTGATGGAGAACAGAAAGCCCATCATCAGACAAAATGATTTGATTGCCGGCACGAATACCACAAAGGACATCGGGGTTATCATCTACCCGGACGCCCACGGCACCATGATCTGGGGTGAACTGATTACAGCGCCCTACAGGCCGCTGAATCCCTACGATGTAACTGACGATACTATTAACATTCTTCACAACAAGGTATTTCCTTTCTGGCTGCATCGCAATTTTCGCGAATGGGTGAGAGATAATAAAGGGTATCCCGACTGCCAGAAACTGGATGAACGCTTTGCCGCCTGTTTCTTATGGAAAACCGTGGCGCTGTCTCACACCATCTTAAATTATCCTGAAATATTAAAGCTGGGCACAAACGGGATCATGGCAAAGATAGATAAGGAACTAGGCGAAACTCCGGAGTCCGAAAAACAAAAGCAGGATACACTGCGGGCAATGAACATTTCTCTTACGGGAATCAACGCCTACGCGAAAAATCTTGCGCAGGAAGCCTGGCGTCTCGCGGCTCAGGAAATTCAACCTGTTCGCAAAAACGAATTGCTCCATCTTGCCGAAATCTGCGGTCGCGTTCCGCTTAATCCGTGCGTCACACTTGATGAAGCCGTAAACGCCATGTGGATCATGTGGATCGGCGTGCATATGGAAAACACCAACGCCGGATTTTCGCTGGGAAGGCTGGATCAATGGCTCCAGCCCTATTTTACAGCCGACATGGAGAAACTGACGGATGAAAAAGAAAAACAAAAATATATCAAGCACGCCATTGAACTCATCGGCTGCTTTTACATGCGCTCTACAGACCACCTGCCTTTGATACCGGACATCGGCAACTATCTGTTCGGCGGCAGTTCCTCCGATCAGGCCATAACGTTGGGCGGTGTGACGCCATCTGGAGAAGATGCGGTTAATGACATGACGTACATCTTTCTGAAAGTCACTGAAATGCTTTCTATCAGAGATCCCAACGTCAACGCCCGTTACAACAAAGAGAAGAATAGCGCCACATACTTGAAACGGCTCTGCGAGGTCAATTTAAATACCACCGCCACTCCTTCCATTCACAATGATGAGGCGGTCATGGCGTCGCTTGCGGATTTCAACTATCCGGTGGAACACCTGCGGGACTGGTCGGCGACCGGCTGTGTGGAACCCACGCTTTCGGGTCGCCATATCGGTCACACCAACTGCATGATGTTCAATATGGTCGCGGCGCTGGAGATGGCTCTCAATAACGGACGACATCCATTGATGCGCTGGGATTTGGGACCCAAAACAGGCGATATAAAAGCGGGGGATTTTAAAGATTATGAATCTTTCTTTAACGCGTTTGCCAAACAGCTTCGATTTCTCGCCGATCAGACTTGTGAATACAATAATTTTCTGGGCGAGGCTCATCAGGCCATCCGCCCGACCCCTTTTATCTCAGCCCTGATAGAAGGCCCGCTGAAAAGCGGCCGGGACGTGACCAAAGGCGGCGTTCTTTACAACTCATCGGGAACCGCGTGCATCGGCCTGGCCGATATCACCGATTCGCTGATGGTCATCAAGAAACTCGTCTTTGAAGAGAAGAAAATCTCTTTCGACGAACTGCGCAATGCGGTCAACACCAACTTTAAAAATGCCCCCGCCCTGCTTGCCACAATAAAGAACAAGGCCCCGCTGTTCGGCTCAGGAAATGAAGAAGCTCTGGCGACGGCCAACAGGGTCGCCAAACTTGCTCATGATTGTTTTTGGGAACACACCAATTACCGCGGTGGCAAATATACTGCCGGGTTCTGGTCCATGTCCAATCATGTGGCTTTCGGCACCCTGACCGGAGCGCTTCCTTCGGGAAGGCTGGCCGGCAAAGCGTTTACGCCGGGACTGACGCCGGAACCGCACGCGTCCAAGAGCATCCTGGACAACATCCGCGACGTCGCCAAACTGGATGCGAAAAACATGAACAACAATATCGCTTTTAACGTAAAAGTAGTGCCCGCTGCTAATGAGACGCACCAGAAAGCCGTGGACAACATTTATTCATACGTAAAAACATACAGCGATCTCGGCGGCATGCAGATTCAGTTGAATGTCGTGTCTTCCAAAACACTGAGAGACGCGATGGAACATCCTGAGAACTATCAGAATCTGCTCGTCCGTATCTCCGGTTACAACGCCTACTTCGTGACGCTCAACAGAGACATGCAGATGGAATTAATAGAGAGGGCGGAGTTCGGCATATAGTCAAGGATTGGAAAAGAAAATTATATGACACAAAACGAAATCAAAACCCCGTTGATTCTGGAGATTAAAGGCAACAGCCTTGACGACGGACCGGGCATAAGATCCGTGGTGTTCTATAAAGGATGTCCTCTTTCGTGCGTATGGTGTCACAACCCGGAAAGTAAAAAAGCATCCGTGGAAATATCCTTTGATCCCAAGGTCTGCATAAACTGCGGCGCCTGCCGCGATATCTGTCCGGGAAAAGCTCTCGCGGTCGACAATCGGTTTTACATCGACAGGAGCAAATGTGATCTCTGTTTTTTATGCGTTGAGGCATGTCCTTCCGGAGCTTTGGACAGGGTCGGAAAAACAATGTCCATTGACGATATCATTAAAAAGATTCTGCCGGACAAACCATTTTTTGATACATCGGGCGGTGGGGTTACACTTTCAGGAGGAGAGCCCACCTTATATATGGAATTCACCTCAGGGCTTCTGAAGTCGCTCAAGCAACACAACATGCACACGTTGCTGGAAACTTGCGGATTATTCGACCTGAGCAGATTTATGGATACTCTTTATCCCTATCTCGACACAATTTATTTTGACATAAAAATAATCAGCAGCGACGCGCATAAAAAATACTGCGGCGTGTCCAATGAGAAGATACTGGAAAATTTCACAAAGCTTGCCCCCATGGCAAAAAATGACGGCAAGGTTCTTTTGCCACGGACGCCGCTTATTCCGGATATTACCGATACGGAAACAAATATCCGGCAGATTGCAGCCTTTCTGAAAAATCTGAATATTATTGAAGCCACCCTGCTTGATTATAATCCTCTTTGGCACGAAAAGAGCGATAAAGTCGGAGTTGAAGATCCGTACAAAAGCAACAAAGGCATGACTTCTTTTTCTGATAAAGCCGTCGGGGAAAAATGCAGGGCCATATTCGCCGACGCAGGCATAAATAGTTAATCACAAACTTGCGGGGGGGATAATTAAAATAATGAGTATAGAGGAAAAAATTGCGCAGCCGGTTCTGGTAACCGGAGCAACCGGATTTATTGGCAGTAGAGTAGTATACAAACTGCTACAGAATAATATCGCGGTGAAAGCTCTGGTGCTGCCCGGCGAATCTGTGCCTTCAGAATGGCCGGAAAGGGTTGAAATCACTCGCGGCAGTATATCCGATTCTCAGGCCGTGGAAAAAGCTGTTGCCGGCGCGAAAACGATTATTCATCTGGCGGCGGTTGTCGGAGATTGGGGAGACGAAGATAAATTCTGGGAATTTACGGTTGAAGGCAGCCGGAAGATCTTTGAACAGGCGATCAGAAACAAAGCCCGTGTCGTGCTGGCTTCCAGTATAGTTGTTTACGGCGACACAATACGCACTCAGCCCTGTCCGGAAGAAACTCCTTATGGTAAAACTTTCGGCCCATACAGCAGAACCAAACAGGCGCAGGAAAAACTGGCCTGGGATTATCATAAAAACGAAGGATTAATTGTAAGCATTGTCCGGCCAGCCAACGTTTATGGTCCACGCTCAGGTCCCTGGCTTCATGATGTGGTTAACGTTCTCCGCAGCGGCTCGCCCGGTCTCATTTCCGGTGGTAAAATAAATGCCGGACTGGCTTACGTTGATAACGTTGCTGACATCCTTATTCTTGTGGGATCTGCAGAGAAATCCATTGGCAGGGCTTATAATGCTTCAGATGGAACGGATATCACCTGGGGTCAATATTTTACGGACATCGCTCAGATGATTGGCGTTAAAAATCCAAAGTCAATTCCCCGTCCTTTGGCCGCATTCGGCGCCTATTTACTGGAAGGAATATGGAAATTTTTAAACATTCAAAGTCGACCTCTCATCACTCGTGAAGCATTGAATCTTATAGGTTCGGATAACAGAATTCCCATTGACCGGGTCAGGAATGAATTGGGATATACGCCGCAGATTTCTTATGCTGAAGGTTTGAAGATAATCAAAGAATACATTGATCAGGGATTCATATAACATGACGGAGGTAGTGTATGGCATACTTTTCCAATAAACTGGCTTTCATCACCGGAGGTTCCAGCGGCATCGGTCTGGAAACAGCAAAATTACTGGCTTCACAGGGATGCAGCCTCGTTTTATTTGCCAGAGGGCAGAAGATGCTGGATGAGGCATGCGCAACCATTAAAACCAAAATGGACAAATATTCGCTGAGCATAAATGCCGTATCAATGGATGTAGCAGATAATACTAATGTCCAACTGAAAATTAAAATCGCTATCGAAAAATTCGGCACACCTGATATATTGATCAACAGCGCCGGTATCGGTTCCGGAGATTATTTTGAAAATATTTCCTATGAACAATTTGACCGATTAATGAAAATAAATCTCTACGGCACCAGAAACACTATCAGCGCCATTCTTCCTTTTATGAAACAAAAAGGCGGCGGCCATATCGTCAATATTTCTTCCGTGGCGGGACTAATCGGTATGTACGGCTATTCTCTGTATTGCACAAGCAAATACGCCATTGTGGGATTTACGGAATGCCTGCGCAGTGAGCTGAAACGTTTTAATATTAACGTTACGCTGGTCTGTCCTCCGGAAGTAAAAACACCTTTTATTGAGGAAGAAGCCAAAACCCTCCCTCCTGAAGCGCGCGTGGTGAAGAATCTTGCCGGTTTGTTGACGCCCCAGCAGGCGGCAAAAGCGATTGTCAGCGGAATCAAAAGAAAGAAATTTCTTGTTGTGCCCGGTATTATGGCCCGGTCTTTACTTTTCTGGCATCGCATCAGCAATGGCTTTTTAACACGGAAGCCGGCGGACCTTATTATAAAATTTTCCACCTCTAAAAAGTAGTGCGAGAACCATAACTGAAATTAGCAATATCATTATAGATGAGAAATATTCAAGGAGGTTGTAAAATGCATACTATCGAAGAGTACAACGCATGTGGCGATAAAATATACCACCAGCTCCATCTATCAACTTATCCGGTAGCCATAAAATATATTAACAATGTGGACGACATTCCCAAAAACGCAGTGAAGCCATCTGCTCTGGGGCAGAAATTGGCCCTGTGCCAGGCATTCAGCCAGACAAGACATTGGGGAATGACTATAGCCATGACAGCGGAAGACAATTTCTGCACGCCTTCAACCGCTATGCATAAATGGCGGTCGGTTGAGCTTGATGACCTTATCGAAAGCCAGGTGCGACAAGGCTGGCATAAAAATATTGACGCGGAAGAAAGAAGATTCGGTGCCTTGACGAGTCTTCTTGGAGATGACTACTTTTCCAGGCCTGTTGAGTATTGCGGTTTTCTTTGTTCACCTTTAATGAAGACTTCATTTATGCCCGATTCAATTTTAATTTACGGCAATGGCCTTCAGATAACCCATATTATCCAGGCACTGAGTTATGAACATCAGCATGTGCCGATATCTAAATTTGAAGGATTCGAAGAATCCTGCGTCAAGGGAGGTCTTTTGCCTTTCCTGACGCAAAAGCCGGAAGTTGTCATACCCGGCGCCGGGGATAGGTCTTTCGGCGCTGTTTCAGAAGATGAGATTGCCGTGGGTATTCCCGCGCATCTAATTTGCTACGTAATGGAAAACTTGTTCAAGACCGGCGGCATCATGAATATAGGATATCCGATGAAACAAATACTGCCGATGAATCTTACGGAAAAACTGACGCCCGGTTTTAAATATCTGTGGGATAAAATGTTTCACAAAAATGAAGAGAAATAATAATGGGTGGCCATGGTATTCATTTTCTTTCTAAGCCGCTTTTTTACGATTTCCCTTTTTTACCGGAATGCGCGAGGCACAGGGAACGCCGCTCTGGCATAATCCACAACCCGCGTAATTTCCGATAAAACCCGGCCCGTGGGCGCCTTCAATCCACGGTCTTTGCTTTTCAAACAATACCGCGAAGCACTTAAGCTTGTCATGACCTTTTTCGCTCAGCGCTCCGCCGGGACAGCGGTTGATACATTTTCCGCATTTTCCCGTCGTATAAAAAAGACAGTTCTCCAGATAATTTACATATGACCTGACCGATGATTGCAGTTTGAGATTAGTAACAACACTCCCGCAGCGTATGGCCAGACCCTTGGCTGTAATGAAGCCTTCATTGAGGCTGAATGTTCCCAGGCCTGCCGCGTAAGCCGCGTGCCGCTGAGACCAGTTGGAAGTAAAACCGTCCGGCAACATGATCATTTTATAGAAAGGCGACAATTCCGGCGCGACGGCGCAGTGTCCCCTTTCCTCCAAAATAGATGTCAGATAAGCTGATAATTCGTTGATGAAAGTCTGACCTTTCCAGCGCGAGTGATTCCAGCGTAAAGACGGGCCTTCTTTTTCCCGGGCATTAATCTTAATTGTTTTTCTATTGACCGGAAACACAAATGAAATAACGCTGACGTTTTCCAGATTCGGCTCTTTGGATTTTTGTTTTTCGTCAAGGTGAAGTTTAAGAATTTCACGCGGCAGGAAATGATTTTCATGCACAACTTTTTTATATTCTTTAAACAGCGGATCATCGCCGTCGGCAAATCCTATCAGCGGTTTTTCGAATATCGGCTCATCACCGAAGCAATCAAGGCGACTCGCCGGAGTGGAGCGAGCGAAATCCTTTATCGCCCGTTCTATAAAACGCTCCGGCTCGGCACGAAACAACTTTTCTTCCCGTTGATTCACGGTGAAAGCCTTCAAGAGCTTCGGACCTCCGAAGATTCTTTTACCCTTTTTACGTTCGTGTTGACGGTAATTTCGCTTCCAGCCAGCGTTTTATGCGGTTGGCGTCGCCGATGCGGGTAAATTTGCCCTGAGAATCGAGCAACACAATAAGCACGGGACGTTGGGCCACGTGAGCTTGCATTACCAGACATCTTCCCGCCTCGCCGATAAAGCCTGTTTTAGAGAGACCTATCTGCCAGGCGGAATTTCGAACCAGCTGATTGGTGTTGTGAAATTCCAACACGTGCCACCCAGTATTAATAATTGCTTTTTTACAGGTCGTGAATTCCCGGATAAGATTGTATTGGTAAGCAGCAGCAACCAGCCGTACCAAATCTCTGGCGGAAGAGACGTTGTGGCCGGAAAGACCGATGGTGTCCTCAAAGCGCGTCTCTGATAATCCCATTGACTTTGCTTTTTCATTCATTGCATCAACACAATCTTCGAAACCACCCGGATAAGTTCTCCCCAACGCGTGAGCGCAACGGTTATCGGATGACATCAACGCCAGCAGCAGCGCTTCTTTGCGTGTAAGGTTTGAACCTACCGGAACGCGGGAATGGCTGCGTTTGACCATGTCCACGTCGTCATCTTCGATAGTCAGCGATTCCTCAAGATTTAAGTTGGCGTCAAGCACGACCATGGCCGTCATGAGTTTAGTGATGGAAGCGATTGGTAGCACCGCTCCAGCTTTTTTCTGAACCAGACATTCACCCGTTTGCTGATCTTCCACGAATGCGGCGGCGGAGCCCAAAACCAGATTTCCGGAAATCTGTCCGGCTTTAGCATTTATATTTTTTCGATGAGAATAATGTTTTTTGGAAATACTTGAAAATCCAGTGGACGCAGAAAGCAACAACATACCCAGGCACAAAACGATTACTAAAGCCGTCTTGCTGTATTTACTCCCCATTATTTCTCCTTAATATAAAATTTTCCATTTTATTTGATTGTTGTGTATTATATTGCATAATTTCAGAAATCAGTCAATTCTCAATTTACACCCTGCGGTAAAAATCATCGTTACCGGTCAAGCGATATCTTCATTCCTAAAACGCCAGAACAACAATGCGCCGAGCATCAGGCAATAGATAAGGATGTTGATCAACGGATACACAGAACCGATCTCCATGCCTTCACTGCCGATAAACGAAGACGCAAAATATTGCGCATCGGATAGTTTCGGCCATAAAATAGAAATAATTTTCCAAAACGACAGATCCGGTTGCGCATGGCTTTGCATCATCGCCTGTCCCATCGGGCTGTGGCTCATAGCAGATACGCCGTCGGCAACAAGACCGATTATTCCTATACCGACTACGCAAAGAAAAGCGGCTATGTCGGGCATCATCAGTGATAAAAGCAGTACTGCAACAATTATAAAAAGCAGATTGAAAGA
>Ga0182019_10001669_pt1 | contig 11291 bp, 10 predicted proteins | sample 812E2MmetaG_FD_120483 | JGI IMG/M metagenome (GOLD analysis project Ga0182019, IMG submission 120483) | Permafrost microbial communities from Stordalen Mire, Sweden - 812E2M metaG | ecosystem: Environmental > Terrestrial > Soil > Wetlands > Permafrost | place: Sweden: Stordalen | collected...
ATGCTTACAGAACTTCAGGAGGAGCTTTTCTGGCGGAACAAGCTGCCTGCGGTTTCCCTTAGAAAAATAGTGACGTTCTTCAACCACGATATGCCCAACAACCGAGAATTCATAACTCTTTTCGATGCCGTCTACCCAGGCCCATTTGATCCGAATCCTTCAGAAGTTGCTGGGGCACCCTGTTGGATCGAGTGGCAGACGCTTGTGGATGCGATGAGAGAGGATCCAGGTCGGTTTGCGCCCGTGTTTCACACAGTTGTCGACGTCTATTCTCGCCCCCACGATTTCCGCCTTGGGCCGCAGTTCTGAGGAGCCCGCTCCCTACCTCAAGCTGCACGCGGAAGCGGCTGGTTGCTGGCCGACATACGTAGATCCGGACCCGTGCTAGGTCTTGGACCGCGTGAAAGGCTTCCTTTTGGAACCGAAGTTGAGGCGGGCCGCTCTGCATCGAATCTCCACTTGATCTTCTTCAGGATGCTGTTCATCCGGCGATTCCACTGCTGAGTCTCTTCTCCGGCTCCACCTCTTTTCGCGCGGCAGCAGCCTTGAAAGGCGCCAGACCAGCGGCCGAAATGCACCACGATGAGCACCGCCTTGGGTGTATCGCGCAGCCGCAACAGGCTCTGGCACAGCTTCGCCATGGTGCGCGTACCGTTTTCATCCTGGTCGTGAGTGGAGTACAAAGGTCGAGCACAATCACCTCGGCGGCGGCCTGCCGAGCGGCGTGGAGGAAGTGATTCAGCCCCGTGGGCGCGCAGGAAACGATAGAGTGTGGAAGCCGATAGGTTGGCATGGTTCCGCTGGTCGGCCACGGCCAACTCGCGCACCAGAGCGGCGCCGCTATCACGAATATCTTGCCAAGGGTTGGCCCATCGTTAGTGGCCGCGTGGAGGGCGCCTGAGAGAATCTCATCAAGGATCGAATGGAGCGTTCGGGAATGCGCCGGACTGAGGAGATGCTCTGCCGCACTTTGCGACAGTAACGGCATTCAGTTAGGGGCGCGCCTCCAGGGCAGGGTACTAAATCCCTCCAGTACTTGGGAATGTACCATCGGTCGAACCGATGTTACTCTTCGAATCACACGGAGTGACCGAGATGAAACTCATCGGCGGCAGAAAGCGGCGCAAAAAAGTGGCGGCCCCCCCCGCGGCGCGATCGGGGAAGTTCCGGATCGCCGAGGGCGTCAAAGCGTCGTATCACCCCGACGGAATCGCGATATTGGGCGTTTCTACAGGGCAAGTATTCGTGGCGAATCGAATCGCCGCCGATACTTGGAACGGCATCGTCGCAGGAAAAAGCCTGGAGGAGACTGCATTGAAACTTAGCTCCGACTACGGCAGGCCGGCGGAAGAGGTCCAAAAGGACGTGAAAGATCTTGCCGTCGAGCTGGAGCGACACGGCCTCATCGAGCGGCTCGGCCAAACAGATGAGCAGGCGGTCAAGGTGCGGTCTATCGAAGTGTTGTGGGAGTTGCTACGCTACGACTTCTTGATGGCCCTATTCGGTTTCCGTCGAGTTTATAGGGGCCTGAAAGAGACCAGGGTGGTGGGCACGGGCGCAGCCGATGGGGTACAGGAACTGTTGCTGGCGATAGGTAAGGCTTGCCGTTTTTATTGGAAACCGGTGAAGTGTCTCCAGGGCTCGATCGCAGTTGCGCGCGTTCTGCGCAAGCGTGGCATTCCCGCCGAGGTGGTGATCGGATACAGGCCAATCCCGTTCTTTAGCCATGCTTGGGTCGAAGTGGAAGGCCGCGTTGTCAACGATTTTCAGACTTATGCGGAGCGTTTATTGGTGCTCGATCGCGCGTGAACCGGGCGATTGAATGACATGAGTGTAGTCTTAACCCCAACAGAGAAGGAATAACCAGGAGGAAGTATGTACGAAAAGCCCCGATTGATCACTGTAGGAAAGGCGGAGTCTGTAATTCTCGGAATAGTGTTTGGAGGAGATGATCCTGACGGCCACGACTTTCCGATTAGCTTCGAGTTTTCGGATGACTCGCTAAAGACGGCCGTGCACGAGTAAGTGAGTGGAGACACGGATGGAACTTAGTCAGTAGCGTCTCCTAATCGCCTGCCAGGGCAAGAATCCCGATCCGGTGCGCCGGCTGCATCGATCGGTCGACGGAAAGGGCGCCTGCAAATCGATTGCGCAGCGGAGGCGACGCGATGAAAGTGCCGCGCGGCCCGTCCCGAGCGCGGGTGCAGCGGCACAGTCAGAGTAATTGCGACGCCCTTTCCGGCTTGGCTGGCAATCTCCAACTGTCCTCCCATGGATTCGGCTCGCTCCTTCATGCCCCGCAATCCGAAATGCCCGGGCCTCCCGGCTGCGAGGGTTTCCGGATCGATTCCGGTTCCGTTGTCCGCGATTCGCAGCTGGATCGACCGCCGCGTACAAGTAAGGTGCAAGTGGAGGTGGGAACACCGGGAATGTGACACTGCGTTTGCAAACGCTTCCTGGCCGATTCGGAGTAGTTGTTCTTCGAGCTCCGGGGGAAAGGATTGCGGCGTTCCCTCCGTGCTCATATGGAAGCGAATGGTCTGTCCGGCGGTGGCAGTAGCCCCCTGTTCCTGAAATGCGGTAATAAGATCTCGCCGTGCGCTCGCTGGCGAGCGGAGAGCCATCACGGACTGACGCGCTTCCCGGATTGAAGAGTCCACATGTCGGCGTAGGCGCTCGAGACCCTCCCGGTCCTGGTTATCTTCCGGCAAGCGTTGGGACATCGCCTTGAGCTGGAGCGAAATGCCCACAACGCTCTGCAGGAGAGTATCGTGAAGTTCGCGCGCAATGCGGTTCCGTTCGCCGAGCCGCGCCTGGACCCGCAATTCAAACTGGTGTGCGATCTGCGAGAGTCGCATTCGGTAGATAGCCAGGAGGATGGCGCTAAACAGGAACACACAAGTAATCTGAAACCACCAGCGAAGGTAAAATGGCGGAAGCAGGACGACATTCAACGCAGTTTTGGACTGGCCGCAGATCCCTTCGTTGTTGCAGGCGATCACCGCAAAACGATAACTTCCCGGGGGGAGGTTTGTGTAGAACGCTTGCCTGCGAGAACCGGCGTCCACCCAGTGGGGATCGTACCCTTCCAACCGATACCGGAAGCGGATGGTTTCGGGCGCGGTCAGGCTGAGAGCGGTAAAATCGAACTGAAGCTCGCGCGTCTGGAATGAGAAATCTCCGGCATGGCTGTTGGCCAGGTCGAATTCGCGCCCCGCCGCTTTAAAGCTCTCGACGACGACCGGAGGCGGCAGCGTATTCCTTTGCAGTCGTGCCGGTTGGATGGTGCCGACTCCGTAGTCGCCGGCGAACCAGAGCGCCCCATTCGGCGACTTCGCTACCTGGGGTTGACTTCTGACGATGTCGGCGCGGGCACGAATTCCGTCGACGAAGTCATAAATATCAAACCGTATAGGTTTCGGATGTCCGTCAGGTTGGCTGCGTAGTTCGGCGGCATCGGCGCGCAAGAGGACCTTCGAGGACGTCAGCCAGATCCCGCCAACGCGGTCCTCAATAACTGCTTGAACCCCGGAGTCCGGTAAGCCGCTTTTTGCGTTCCAGACTGTCCAGCGCCCCTCCCGAAAACGACCAACCCCTCCGGGACCAGCCGCCCAAATGGACCCGCCTGCATCTTCGGTCAACGAGAGGACTGCACCGGGAAGCCCGCCGTTGGCCGGAGTGAAGCGGGTCAGCGCGGTGCCGCTCAACATCGTGAGATTATTGTGGAAACAGCCAATCCACAGACGGCCCTGTTGGTCTGAGAGCAGCGAATAGATATCACTCTGTATGGCTGAAATGCCATTTACCGTGACCGGCTCAACCACTCCGCGCACAATCCTGAAGAGACCTTGCCGTGCATCCGCGATCCAGACCGTCTCGTCGAGCCCCCTGGTGATCACGGTTACTCTATCCAATCGAATGCGGCCGGGGCCAAGGACAGGAACAAACCGCCCGCTCTTCAGGACCGCAAGACCGCCTGTAGTGCCTACCCAGACGTCGTCCTTCGAACTTTGATAGACCGATAGGATCGATCGGCCCGGAAGGCCGCTTTGTAGTTGAGTGACCACGCCGTTTTCGATTCGATTGAGTCCGGCTCCGGCGGTGCCTGCCCAGACCACATCGCTGGCGCCAGACGCCACAGCCGTGACCAGATCGTCGGAAAGGCCTTCTCCGGTCGAAAACCGTGTCATTTTGCTGTCCCGCACCCGATCGAGACCACCGCGTGTTCCGATCCAGAGATTGCCTTCCCGGTCTTCGAGCAGGGCATCAATACCCGATCCAGACAATCCATCTTTGCGCGTGAATCGATCCACGGTTGCATTTCTGACCCGAAGTAAACCCTCGCTGACGGTTCCCATCCAAATCGTGCCATCGCGGTCGCGAAGAGCGATGCGAGGAAAGATTCCTGCACGCACACTCAGATGCAGCGCCGGCTCGAATCGGCCGCCGTTCAGCCGCAAGACGGATGGGTTTCCGCTGGTCGTGACAATCAGATGCCCGCTGTCATCTTCGGTAACCCCGTAGATTTCCACGGGCGGAGAGGACAAATAGACTTCAGGCCGGCCCGGTGACCAACGGCAGAGGCCCCCGCGAGTACCGACCCACAGGGAGCCTTTCCGGTCTTCGAAAATAGAGGTGACACGGGAATCCGGCAGGCCATCGCGAAGACCGAACCGTAACATGCGATCACCACTAAGGCGTGCCAGGCCAGCAGCAGAACCGCTCATACCCGCCCACAGGTCGCCCGCGCGGTTTTGAAACAACGTACGGATAATTGCTCCGGGGATTGGAAATGTGGTCAGTCGGCCACCCAACAATCTGCTGATACCGTTTGGGGAGCCGATCCACAAACCGCCGCCCCGGGCCGGGTGCAACGCGGAGATTTCGTCACCGGGCAGCGTCTCCCCGGGCGCTGGCTGCCAATGGAAGAACCGCAGCCCATCAAAACGCCACAGACCCTTGTTGGTTCCGATCCACAGATACCCATCCTCGGTTTGGGCCAAGGCTCCGATAGGCGGCATGTCGAAACCGTCCTTAGGTACCCAACTCGTGTGATAGAACTGGGTCAGAGCTTTCTGTGGATCCAAGGCCCAATTGGGGGAGCTAGAGATCAGGATGCACACGCAGAGGAATAGCTCGCGGCTGGCTGCGGCTTTGATGACCAATACAATGCGACTTTTGCTCACCACCCATCCCGCCGAACAGTCTATTTAAAGCTCGTTAACTCTCATTTTACTACGCATATTGTCGATGATAACCTACGTAGAGGTCAAGACACATCGACGACTTTTCAATGTGCTTTTCTTGTGGGGCGTCGAGATGTGCTGCAACTGGGCCAAATTCCGACACCCCATTCTTAGAGCCGAGCGGTACCCGCCCACACCCGCGCCCAAGGAACTCACAACCCGTAACCGGTGATGGCACTGCGCATGAGTCTTGAACCTCGGCTGCGAACGCCGAGGGCGGTCATGCCGCAGCCGTGGAGAAATTACTTGGATTCTCTTCGACCGCCCTTTACTTGCGGGCGTGGGCCAAGGAGAGGAACGCTGTCGTGATCTCGGCGGCTTGCCTTCCCTGCTCCTCATTGAGGAAATGGGTCGCGCCGTGGAGCCAGAACAGACTCGCATTGGGAATCGAGTGTGCTGTCCGGGCAACTTCTTCCCGGATGTTACTCTCGGAGCCGCCAATTACCAAGGTGGGAGCCGAGATGCGAGCCAACTGAGACGCGCCAATGCGGTAGTTGGCGCGCGCCCGCCACTCGCCGGCGAGAGCGGTGGCGTCATGCCCGTAAGTTGTAAGCATGACCTTGACGCCCTCCTCCACTTCACCGCCGGTCAGGCCCGGGTTGCTGACCGCGATGCTTAGCCGCAGCGCATCTTCAACCTTCCCTTCTTCAGCCAAGCGCGCACGTTCGAGGAGGGTCGACGGATCCAGGAAGAACGGCGGTTCAATGAGCACCACTGCGCTGACTTGCGCCGGGTGGGTAATCGCCAGATTCACCACCGCCTCGCTACCGTGCGAGTAGCCGATTACCACGGCGCTTTCGGCCTTGTTAGCGCTCAGCACCGCAGAGATGTCCTTGGAATAAGCGGACACCGAATAGTCGGTGAGGAGCTTAGGACGTTGGCTTTCGCCACTGCCGCGAAGATCCATGCTTACGGTTGGGGAAGTCTTGCTCATGACCTCGTCGAACTTACTGAATGCACGAATTGCGCAACAGACGCTTATGGCTAGGCGTCCGGCTTTAACCAGATCCCGATTGAGTTCACCAACGGGGCGGTATGCGATCTTTGTGCCGTCAAACGAACTAACAGTTGACATTACGCTCTCCTAGTATTGCGGAATCTTAACGCAGGTGCTTAGGTAGTCTAAACGGGGAATACGAAAGTTGTCAAGCGTTTTTCCCATAGCTTTTTTCTCACTTAGCGAGGAGTCCGGAGAATCCCTGGGTCGAGTTTATTAGTGATTCAATTCGCCAGAAGGCCAAGGGCCAAAGTTCCCGGTTCCGGCCAGAGCCGCGGATGCATTCGAATTGGGACGACAGGTTCCGCGAACCTCTCGGTGGCGGAGCCAGAACTCCAGAAGAAGAATAGTGCGCAATTGGGGTTGATTGCATTCGAGGCCGGTCATGAAACATTGCAGGCGGTGACGAATCGCCGGTCCTTTCACGTAGCCGAGCTTGGCCAGACGGAAGTGGTGCGGGTCGCGAAGAATCTCAGCCGCAAGTGGTCGAAGCGCCATGGCAAAAACGAGGTTGAATGCGGCCTTCGATCTCCGGTTCAGCACAACAGGTGGGATCAGGTCGCGCGAGGCCCTTCGCATGAGCCGGCGGGGCTCTCCGACCCCGCATATCACGGACGAGGGTGCCGCAAGCATGAATTCCACCAGGGGCCGGTGGGAAAAGGGATGTGTGTAAAACAGGTGCTGGAATGGCTCGGGCGTTTGCAGGACTCGGTCTTCGAGCACTGCACTGATTGCTCGAAACAGTTTGCGCTTGCCGCCCGGGGCGCGCTTCCAGACTGCCGAATCTGCTTGCGCGCGTTCTGCGGAGGCGGCGAGGTCACGCACCCAAGGCTGAAGTGAGTCATCCCAGGATTGCCTGTGGCTGTTCATCGATCCGCAGAGGTTTTCGGTCGAGGCCAGGCTGAACTTCAGCTGGAATGCGCGCCAGAGGATCGAGTAGATGGGGATGTGTAAGTAGCCGCTCCACGCCATCGCTTCAGAAAACGTTCGGCAAAGCGACCCGGGCCGGAGAAAGTCGGCCACCTGGTCTGAATCGTCAAACCAGTTGCCAGTCACCAAGTCGCCCAGTTGGCCCGTTAGAAGTACTCGGGAGCCGGCAGCATCCAGCCGGCGGGCGATTTCCATGTGGCGCGGCGCCCAGAAGAGCGGGTGGGAATCGCCTGGGCAGGACGCATCTACGAACAAGTAGTCGCTTGTCTCAAGATGCATGCCGCTCTGCCCGCAGGCATTTTCCACAGCGCGATAGTACTGCTCATCCTGTGACGCGGGATCGTGATAGCTGATTGTCAGGAGCCGGGAACACTCGGTTCGACCGCTGGCGATCAGGCGATTCGCCATGCAAACCACGGAAGATGAATCCAGACCGCCGCTCAATTCGGCGTGAACGGGGCCACTCGCGCGGAGCCGAACCCTGACGGCTTCTTCAAAGAGCGCACGGTAACACTCCTCATACTCCCCGTCGCTGCGGAGTCGGATGGTGTTGTCCGGCCGCAGCCGCCAAAACACCCGCTTACCGGAATGCCGGGCGCAAAACGTGCGGGCGTGCGCCGGCTCGACAGCCCGGATGTTCGAGTACGGAGTTCGACAGCCGCTAGCGCCGCGTGTGAGTTGCTCGGCCACGTATTGGTCATCAAGTCGATCGTCTCCCGACCACTCTACCAGGTGCCGCTGGGACGATGACCACGCGAGTAAATGCGAGCTCCGTCGGCAGTAATAGAGTGGCCGGACTCCAGCGTAGTCGCTTGCCAGCAGGAGGCGCCGGCTTGTCGCTTCCCAGATCGCAGCGCTCCAATCTCCCACCAACTCTCCGAGTGCATCTTCGCGGCCGGCCTCATACATGAGAAGAGCGATGGCCGCATCGGTCGGGTCGCCCTCAAGCCGTGGGCCCACCCGACCCAGCAGAGCATCGGTGTTATCGAGCCGGCCATCCCATGCAATGGCATTGCCCGATCGCGATATATGAGGCTGTCGCTCCTTCGCGGAAATCTTGTCAAAAGCGGCGCCACCGTGTACCATGAGCAAACCCGGCGCCCTGTAGATAGAGACGGGCCCAAACTTCGGCGGGAGTTCGCGCAGAAATACGGCTTGTGTTTCCTGGGAAATCTCCGAATGGGCATCGAACAATCCTGCGATCATAACAACCTGTCACATAAATAAGTGCTGGACCTCAGCTTCGGCCTGAGCTTTCGCGAACGAGCGATAACAACCGATCGGCGATCCGATCCCTGGGAAGAAACGCCACCGCGCCGGCCGCAAGAGCAGCCATTGCCAATTGGTCCCATTCGTAAGTTACCAGAGCGATAATGGCGGTGCCGGGCGATTGCAGCCCGATCCCGCGGATGATTTCGAGTCCTTCGTCACCTGGCATGTCGGCATCTACAACGACGACTTCCGGCCCAGCCTCGATAAACAGCTTTAGCGCCTCGCCCGAAGAATCCGGTGCGCCGACCACAAGGATATCGGCCTGCTCCCTGATCAATGCGAGCAAGCCATCGCGAAGCGCGGAGTTCCGTCCGACGATTAGCAGGCGAGTTGGCCTGAACGGGATACTACTCGGCACGCCTTAACTTAACCGCAAAGGCGCACTCGGCGCGCTTCCCAAGTACGGGAGCGAACAGATAACTGATTTCAGGTAGGGCCGCCACTTGCAGCGTTCAACCCGCTAGACGCGCTTGCGAGTCTGCGGAGCCTTAGAGGTCATGGCGCCCGGATCCGGTGGGGGCGGTTAACGCAGTTTGGGTATAGGGTGCCGGTAGGATCGGCAATAAGATCAAAGTTGAGACTTACCAGGAGAAGACTTATGCCGACCTCAAATCCGATCTCTTCTGCCAGTACGGGAAAAGGCTATTGGGTAGCACTTCAAGTGAAACCTAACCACGAGCGTGCCGCAGCGGAGCACCTGGCAATGCGGGACTGCGAGTACTATTTGCCATTACTTTGTGGGAGGCGGCAGTGGTCCGACCGGGTAAAGCAAGTGGAATCTCCACTGTTTCCTGGATACCTGTTCTGTCGATACGAACCCAAAAAGCGCGCCGCCATTTTGAGCACATTCGGCGTCTTGCGGATTCTGGGTTACGGCCGGGACCCCGCTCTGGTGAGCACGGAAGAATTGGAGGCAATTCAGCGACTTACGTCATCCGGACTAACCTATGAGCGATCCCATTATCTGCATGTCGGCCACCGGGTTCGAGTACGCTTCGGCCCCCTGGCCGGTTTGGAAGGCTTGATAACCGGCCTTAAGAAAGGCCGCGTCCAGTTCGCCGTCTCGGTGACATTACTGCACCGTTCGGTGACGGTCGATATCGATCGGACCTGGCTCGATTCGTGCGAGACTCACTCGCACGACCAACATGTTGAGAACGTAGTCACAAATGCAAGATCCCTCTGCGCAACGCCGTAGTTACCGCGGCAGTGCGGTCATGAACACCGAGCTTGAGTAGAATACTCTTCATATGCACTTGAACGGTCTCTTCACTGATCCCAAGGCCGCACGCGATTTCCTTGTTCCGATTGCCCTTGGCTGCCAGTTGCAGAACTGAAATCTCGCGTGGCGTTAGTGACGGTTGGGCGATCCGATCAGCCAGGCGGGCGGCGATTTCCTGCGGGATTGGGCGGCCGCCTCGATGCACTTCCTTGACGACGCGGACGAGTTCGTCCGCTATGGAATCCTTCAGCAGGTACGTGGCGGCACCGGCCTGCAGTGCTCGATAAATATCCTCCTCCCCATCAAAGGTGGTGAGGACGATCAGCTTTGCATTGGGAAACTCGCAGCGGATCGCCTCCACGGCTTGAGCCCCACCCATGCCGTTCATCTTCAGATCCATCAGGGTCACGTCGGGGCGAAACTGCCGGACCAGTTCGATCGCCTGCTCGGCACTAGAGGCCGTCGCGACCACCTCGATGTCGGACTGAGCGGTTAGGATTGCGACGAGACCAGCTCGAACCACGGGATGATCATCGACACAAATCACTCGAATCGGATTCTGTCCCATACGCGCGATTGAATTCATCGGGTCGAACTACGCTCACAGTCTGACAGGGCAGCGCAACTCGTTCATTTAGATTAGCAGACCGCAACCACTCAAATTGTATGCACAAGAAAGGAGTGAGCGTAGGCAGTTTAAAGTGGACCCCATTGTCAAGACCATTTTCTTGGCCGGCAATTAGCTCCATTTCCGACGAGGGCTGGGGACGACCCCGGCGTTGGCGCCGCCCCTTGCCATCTCGGCCCTCGAAGCTGCGCCCGGGGTCGCCGTAGGGATGAGCATCGCTGCCCACCCCGTGTGCCGTTTCTGGTAGGCGACAAAGTCCCGGAGATAAATGCGCCGATCACTGCCGGCCTTGTGATAGGGCAACTCGCCCGCCTCCAGCGCAACGGGTTCGAAATGGTCGAAATCTGGATCGGCCCCGCCTTGCGCCTACCCGCCCCGATGGGCCTTGCGCGCGTCCGCGTCAAGATAGGTGATAGTTCGCCCGCTGCGCGCTTCCAGCGCGGCCAGCGCGGAGCGCACCGTGCCCTTGTCCAGCAGCAGCACCAGCGCCTGCTGCTGGCCCTCCGCATCCTGGAAGCCCACGGTGAGGTAGTGTCTCCGCGCCTTCATCAGAAGGAACACGGGCGAGACCACCCAGGCCAGCATCACCCGCCGCGAGACTTCCTGCCCGTACTCGATCAGGTTGATCTTGTCGTACGGGATGCGAACTGTTGCGGAGGAAGCCACAAACAGAAACGCGCCGGGAGTGTCGGTGACGATCTCTCCTTTCACTCCGGTCCGCAGTGTAGCAATGGTTCCACCCACACACCTGGCGCCACCGCCGGAGTTGACCGCGGCTCCAGCCATTGCCGTCAGAAGCAGCAGGGAAAACAGGCGTCGCATAGATATTCCTTTCGATGACGCATACTTAGTCCGCCCGTGTGTCCCTGTTTCTTGGCTTTCTTATGAGGGTGGCGGTTGGCGCAAGAGCGTCACTTCCCTCACTCATTTGTGCCGGAAGCCGTCAGAGTCCCGCTGCCTGCAGGAAGCGTTCCGCAATCGGAGCGTTGGGCGCCA
>Ga0182019_10001670_pt1 | contig 11289 bp, 6 predicted proteins | sample 812E2MmetaG_FD_120483 | JGI IMG/M metagenome (GOLD analysis project Ga0182019, IMG submission 120483) | Permafrost microbial communities from Stordalen Mire, Sweden - 812E2M metaG | ecosystem: Environmental > Terrestrial > Soil > Wetlands > Permafrost | place: Sweden: Stordalen | collected...
CCGCGAGCGCGTCCGCCACCGCCGGGGCTTCCGGCCAGTCGGGCCGGGCGGTGACCAACGTGACCATCACCTGACCCACCTCGGTCGCGCGCATCACGCCATAGCGAAGAGCCGAGGTCCGGCGGCGCTCGTCGAACGGCTCGATGTTCCTGGCCACGAGAACCTCGAGCAGGCCTCGCCTGGCCTCGTCCAGTACGGGCTCGACCACGCGACAGCCGGCGAGGTCGACGATGTGGTGCGAGCGCGGGGCAAAGGCGCCCAGCGCGAGCCTCTGCGAATCGTGAGCTCGGCCGTAGACGTACTTCGCCTGATTCCGGTACCCGGTGGTGACCGGCGACGCCACGCAAGCGTCGACCGGAACGGCGGCCAGCTCTGGGATCCGCGCCAACTGCGCCGCCAACCTCTGCCGTTTCCACGCAAGCTGTGCCGGATAGGCCAGGCCCATCAAGGCGCAACCGCCACAGTTACCGTACGACGGACAGGGCGGCACCACCCGATCGGCGGATGGCGCCAGCACGAAAAGCAGCTCGGCCCACGCCTCGCGGTGGGCATCGTGCCCATGCACGGACACATGCGCGATCCGCGCGGCCACGCGCTCGCCCGGCAACGCGCCCGCCACATGCAGGCGCAGGGTATCCCGCCCACTCCGGATCTCGGCCACCCCCGCACCGAGATCGTCCAACGTCCCGACGGTGATCTCGGCTTCGTCGCCCGGCTGGAGATCCTTGGTTGCCACGCGCGACTTGCCCCGGGCTAGGACCGGCGCGGTCCGGCCTTGGGCAAGGGGCTGTCGGGTACCGCGAGACTTTCCACCGCGATCGGCCGCTCCAGCTTGGCAACGACCTTGGCGCAAGCCAGGGTCCGCGCGCCACCCGGGAATTGCACGTCGACCTTCCCCGGGCCGGGGATCGCCGCCACGACCCCAACGCCGAAGGTCGCATGGATCACGCGCTCGCCCGGAAGATAGGTGTCTCTCGGCGAGTAGCCGCGCGGCGGCTTCGCCGGATCGAATTCCGGGATGAACGGCGCCGGTACCACCTGCGGACGGCCCGGCCGGCGGCGCCGCGTCCTCCCCCAGGTCCCCGTCGCCGCGACCGGCGCGTTCTTCTCGCCGCGGTAGTTGTGCTGGCTGCCGCACAGCTTGCAGACCACCTTGGCCACGCGATCGCCGAGCTTGGCCATCACCACGTGCCAGGTGTCCCCACAACGCGTGCAGATGTCCTCGATATCCTCGCCTACCCCTGGAGTCGCCATGATGAGTTGCTTCGCGGCCTCCTGCAGCCTACGAAATTCCATAGTATCAGGCATCCGTCCTCGGTGCTGGCTACTTTTTCAGCGAGGTCGCGTAAATATTGAGGGCGTCGACCTGCTCCGGCGTAAGTCGGTCCTTGAATGGCTTCATTTCCTGTTCCTTGCCCTTCACGGTTCGCTTGAGCCCTTCCAGGACTTCCTTGCGGGCGACCTCGGGGGTCAAGTCCTTCCAGTAGGCCGCTCGGGTCATGTCCGCGATGCCCATCTCCAGGCCCAGCTCGGTCTTGGCACGGCCGTCGTCGCCGTGGCAGGAGGCGCACTTGGCCTCGAACAGCCGCTTGACCTTCTTGTCGGGCTTGTAACCGGGCGGCGGCGCCATGCCGTCGGCGAGCAGGACCTGTGAGATGAGCAACGCGACGAGCAGGCTGGCAAGCGCGAGGTGGCGAATCATGGGTACTTCATTCCTCGACGGAAAGCTTCCTGGTGGGCATGCGTTTGTCAAGGCCGGTCGGACACGAACCACAGAGAGCGCAGAGAGTCCGGAGAAGGAAAGGGTTCGGAGCCGGATCCGGATGCTCACCACATCGGCGCAAAGCACACGCAGGTCGGACAAGGGGGAAGGGTTTGGAGCTGGATCCGGAAAACCTTTCCCCTCTGGCTCTGCGCTCTCTGCGCTCTCTGTGGTGAAAGCTAGCTACTGCGCGCCGCAGGTGGGGCTGGCGGTGGCACAGTTGCCGACGCCGCAGCTCGTGGTGATGTCCGGCACGACGTTGCCCGAGGCCAGCACGCCGGTGCCCGAGATGCTCGCCGCGCAGGACAGGCCGGGCGCCAGGTTGCTCTCGATCGTCACGAGCTTGAGGCTCGTCGGGCCACTGGCCGGGAGGCTGTCGACGCGGATGCCGCCAAAGGTCGCGCCGCCGCTCGCCTGGCCGGGACCGTTGCCCGCGACGCGGGTGTTGCGAATGTCGAAGGCCGCGCCGCCGAGCAGGATGCCGCCGCCGGGGTTGCCGGTGACGGCGCAGCCATCCATGTGGAGAACGAGAGTCGCGCCCGCGGTCGCTTGCGCGTTGATGCCGATGCCGGTCTGGCCGGCCGCACTGCCGGCCACGCTCAGGCCGCGCAGATAGATCTCGCCGCTGGTGATGCCGATGCCATCGGAGTAATCCGCCGGGGTGATCATCGCGTCCTTGCCGACCACGGTCAGCGGCGCGGTGAGCGCAATGCCGGTGAAACCGCCAGCGAGCGTCCCGGCCAGCACCACCAGCGGCCGTCCCTTGGCGCGCGCGGCGAGAACGCCCTTCTGGGCCGTGCAGTACGGAGTCTGGGCCGAGCCCGCGCTGGTAGCCGTGTCCGAGCAGGTGGCCGCGCCATGGGATCCGGCGTAGACGGTTTCTGCATCGGTGGCGCAATGCCCGTCGAGATGGAACATGCACACCGAGGGGCCGACCGCCACGCACTGGTCGTCGCTGGTGCACGCCACGCAGGTGTAGCTTGCGCTGTCGCAGATCGGTTTCGTGGCGACGCCGCAAGCGTCGTTGCTCACGCACTCCACGCAGCGGCCGGAATCCGCCTCGCAAGCGGGCGCCGTCACGGGACACCCAGCGTCGGCCAGGGCGCACGACACGCAGGCGTGGCCGGACGAGCAGATGGGCGCCCCGCCCTGGCACTCGCCGCTCGTCTTGCAAGCCACGCAACGGCCCTCCACGCAGTACGGCGTCTGGCCCGCGCAGTCTCCGTCGGAGGAGCAGGTTCCCGGCGCGTCGGGAACGAGAGTGTCGGCCGCGAGATCCAGGGGCGCATCGGCCGCGCTGTCGATTTCTGCGTCGAGCACGGGTCGAGGTGTGGCGTCGATGGCAGTGGCCTCAAGCGCGGCGTCGATGACGCTCGCTGCGAAGGTCTCGTCAGCACCAACGTCGACCGCGGGCGCCTCCTTCGCCGCCGCGCTGTCGAGCGAAGCCGGCGTCAGCCCGCCATCAGGTTCCCCTGGAACGTCGGCCACGCCTGCGTCGGTGGCGCCCGCGTCAAACGCGGGCACGCAACGGAAGTCCTTCGTGCACGCGTACCCAGGGCCGCAAAGCTCGCGATGGCAGGTCTGCCAGTCGCGGCGGGTATCGTCGCAGCCCAAAAGAAGCATCGATGCGAGCAAGAGTGCGATGGACGCGCCTCGGAATTCCCCCATGGCCTTGACACCGCCTCGCATCAGAAGCTCCCCGCCACCCGCAGACCCGACGGCCCCACGGTAATCTTCGCGGGCCCTGACCAGAAGCTCCAGGCGACCAGGCCCGCGCCCGCCGCCAGCACCACGCCACCCGCGATGGTCATGGGCAACCCGTACTTGCGCGTGTCGCGCACATAATCGGGCCGAGCCGGTTCCCCATCCACGCTCCAAAGGTAAATGCCAGGCGCCAGCACGGCCAGCCCGGCCACGGACAGCGCCCATCCCGAATACCGCAAGGCTCGGCCCGGCGGCGCCGCGGAAATTTGCGCCCCCGTGGCTGAGGCGGCCGTTGGCGCGAGCCGGCTGGCGCCCGCGTCCGCGGTTTGCGCCGACGCGGATTTGGCCGGCTCACGCAAGGCGCGTTCAAGCAGACCCTGGGTCATGAGCGCCGCGGAGCCCCAGAGATCCTGCTCGTCGCAGATTGGACAGTCGCGCCGATCCCGGCCCAGGAGCTTGCCCTCGTCGGAGTTCCACAGCTCGACGGCCAGCTTGAAGCTCTCCTTGGCGAACTTCGCGTCCACGCGCAGCACGAAGATGGCGCCCGAGGCCGCGGCGATGGGTGACAGGCAGCCGGGGAGAGCGCAGCTCAAGAGCTTGTCGGGCAGGGTCTTGACGGAAGCGAGGGTCAGGCCGTGCCCGACCGCGACCTCGGCGATGGCGGCTTGCAGCCGCTCGCGCGCCACCTTGGTCAAGACGTTGCCCGGCGCCTCGAGGACGAGGAGACGCCTCTCTTCCGCTGGCGCGGCTACCGCTCGAACATTCACCCCGGCAAGCACCGCCACCAGCACCGCGACGCACGGAAACCGGATCTGCATATCCGGACGTTTGACGATCGCGCGGGGCCAGTCAATTTTCTTTGCCGCCCTTGCCCTCCTGCGCGCGCACCCGAGCAATGCGCAAACGGTCCTGCAAAAGCGCGTTTCCGGGCTCGAGGGCAACCGCCTTGGCGTAGGCCTGCTCCGCGTCCGAGAAACGCCCCATCTTGAAGTAGGTGTTGCCGAGCAGGGCGTGCGCCTCGGCGCCGCCGCCCGCGGCTACGGCATTCTTCCCTTCGCTCAAGGCGCGCGGCCAGTCGCGAGCGTTGAAGGCTTGCCTGGCGATCTGCAAGTGGTCGGTCTTGGGCGACGCCGTCGACTCCTCGGGATGCTTGACCGGTGGTGCCGGGACGCGCGGCGGCTTGGCGTCCATGGCTTCGGCTTGGCGGTTGGATTCCGACGGAGCCAGGGCGGGCGCAGAGGCGGAAGCCGGTGCCGGTGCCGGTGCCGCCCCGGCGAGTGGCGCTTTCGCCACGAGCGCAGGGGCGCGAGCGGCCGGCCGTGGCGGGCTCGCCGGCGGACCTCGCCGCGCATTCTCGACAGTCGGCGACCGCACCAAGAGCGCGCTTCCGCCGGCGAGCACCAGGACCGCGACGAGCCCCAGCCACAGCAACCGCTCCTTCGCCGGGCGCGTCCTTTCGCCCAGCACCGCCGTCGCGGAATCGCTCGCTCGCGTGCGTTCCTGGCGATGGGCGCCACTGGCGGAAAGCAGATGGCGCGCGCTCTCGATTGCGCGGTGCCGCTGGGTCCGCTCTGCCTCGGGCAAGAACAATTCCTTCATGAGCGAGGCCAAGAGCGGCTCGGGATGAGAGTCCGGGGGGATGAACGCCATCAGCTCGCGGCGTAGCTCATCGGCGCTGGCGAACCGACGCTCCGGATCCACGTGCGTGGCCTTGGCCACCAGGGCATCCAGTTCGGGTGACACCTCGGCGTTGAACGCCGACGGCGCCTGGTGTTCCCCGCGCGCGATCCACACCAGCACCTCACCCTCGGTTTCGGGCTGTCGCGTTTCCCTGCCGCCGGCGCGGACCGTGCCGACCGGCCGCTGCGTGAGCAGCTCCCACAGCACAACGCCGAGCGCGTAGATATCGGTTCGCCGATCGACCGTGCCGCCGGGGCGCACCTGCTCGGGCGCCAGATGCCACAGCTTGCCCGCGCCTCGGTGCTCGCCCAGGGCATCGCCGTGGAGGTTCGTCGAGGCGATGCCGAAGTCGAGCAACTTCACCTCGCCGGAGTAGGTCAGACGAATGTTGGGCGGGTTGATGTCGCGATGGACCAGCTCCAGGTCCTCGAACGCGTGCGCGTAGGCCAATCCCCGCGCGATCTCGCTCGCGATGTGGATCGCGACGGGAACCGGGAGCGCGCGATGGCGGCCGGTCAGCTCGTCGAGCAAGGCCGAAACGTCGCGTCCCTCGACGAATTCCTGGACCAGGAACACCTCGCCGTCGACTTCGCCGACGTTGTGGGTGTGGGCCAGATTGCTGTGGACTAGGCGGCGCGCCAGATCGGCCTCGTGCCGGAAACGGAGAACGGGTTCGGGCTGCGACAGGAGCGCGCGCCGGAGACGCTTGACCACGCACAGGGTTTCCATCTCGCGATGGCCCGACATGGCCAGGTACACCGCTCCCATCCCACCCTCGCCGAGTGGTTCAAGCAGGACATAGGCCCCGAACTTCTGCGGAAATTCCGTCAGCAAGCGCCCCTATTGTACCCCTGCACTGGAGGCAGGCACCTTTTCGGCCAGATTGCCGCGCGGTGGTCAGCCGGAAATTCGGGCGCGATGTCGTGGGGGCAAGCCCGTGCCGCTCGTCGTGCTTGCACCGAGGGGCTATGGGCTTTGGCAGAGCATCGGTGGTAGCCTTGCCCGAAGCTGGCCGAGTGTGGCTGCTGGCAGGAGGGAAGAAATGACAGCACCGTTCTCTCGTCACCATCGCCTTGCCGTGACCATCGCCGCCACGTTGACCCTGGGGCTTTGGGGCTGCGGCCAGTCGACGTCGAGCGGCGGCGCGGGGGGAGCGACATCGGGCACCGGCGGCAGCAGTACCGCGACGGGCGGGAACACAACCGGGACGGGCGGCGCGACCACGAGCACCGGCGGCCAAACCACCGGCACCGGCGGCGTGACCACGGGCACCGGCGGCAACTCCACGGGCACCGGCGGCAACACGACGGGCATGGGTGGTACCGCGGTGGGCACCGGTGGCCGAACCACCGGCACCGGCGGGTCCGGCTCTGGCGGGAGGGCGCCCGACGCTGGCATGGATACCGGAACGGTTCGCAACGACGGCAACGTCGGGCCGGACCTCCCCGCCGATGTGCTGCAAGCCCAGGACAGCCCGCCCGATGCCGGTCCCCCTCAGAACGACGCGCCCCTCGCCGATACCGCCCCACAAGGAGACGGCGGCATCAATGTTCCCGACGGCTACAAGCTGGTCTGGTCCGATGAGTTCAACACGGATGGAACCCCGGATCCCAAGAACTGGAACTACGAGAAGGGCTTCGTCAGGAACAACGAGCTCCAGTGGTACCAGTCGAACAACGCTTCGGTGAAGGGCGGTCTGCTCATCATCGAGGGCCGCAAAGAGCAAGTCGCGAATCCCAACTACTCGGCCAGCGGCTCGGACTGGAAAACCACTCGCCAGTACGCCGACTACACCTCGACGAGCATGACCACCTCCGGCCTGCAGAGCTGGCAGTACGGCCGCTTCGAGATGCGGGCACGCATTCCCACCAGCGCGGGCATGTGGCCGGCGTGGTGGACCCTCGGTGTGAGCGGCGAGTGGCCCTCGAACGGCGAGATTGACATCATGGAGTACTACAAGGGCAACGTCCTGGCCAACGTCGCCTGCGGCACCGCCACGCGCTGGACCGCGAAGTGGGACTCGTCGACCAAGGCCATCTCGTCGCTGGGCTCGGGCTGGTCGTCGAGCTTCCACATCTGGCGCATGGACTGGGACGACGTGAACATCAGCCTCTACCTCGACGATACGCTGATGAACGCCGTGCCCCTGTCGAGCATGCTCAACTCCGACGGCACCAGCCCCTTCAAGCAGAAGGTCTACATGATTCTGAACCTGGCCATCGGCGGCGACAACGGCGGCGATCCGTCGGGCACGACCTTCCCGGTGCAGTACGAGGTCGACTACGTGAGGGTGTTCCAGAAACTGTAGCCCCCTCACCGCCGAGCTTCGCTCGGCTGCCTCTCCCCACTTCGTGGGGCGAGGCGATCCGGCCGCTGCCGCGGCCACGGGCCGAGCTTGTATCCACAAATGAGTCTCCGGTCGACCAGACAGAGCCCCAAGTGCGAATTTCCCGAGTGTCCGCGCCTGCACGAATCGGACGGCGCGCAGGGGGAAGGACATGTCACGACCGTCGGCGTGAGGAGCTGCTCCGGCCGTCTGCGGCCGGATGCCAAGCGACGACCGAGAGCGACATGGGCGCGTTGCGCGCCCGAAGGCGCTCGTCCGGCGGGCGGGGCATGTCCTTCCCCCGTTGCAGCCGTCCGCGCGCCGAAGCCGAGCGCCGCTCTCCCAGATCTACCTCAGGACCGCCACTCTATCGCCGAAGACCTGCTCCAGTTTCGCCAGCAGCTCGTCCGACGCCGCGACGTTGAACTCGTCGCCCAGATCGAACACCGCCTCGCTCCGCTGCGGGATCTCCAAGCGCAGGCGCGTGCGGCAGCCGCCGGGAAACTGGCGCAGGAGTCTCTCCAGCGCCACGAGCTGGTCGCCGTTGAGCAGATCGGCGTTGAGGCGCACGTCCATCATCGTGCTGCGCTCGGCGCGGATCGACGTCAGGAGCTTGGCATCCACGAAGCGCAGGCGCTCGCGCGGATTCTCGCTGTCGCCGTAGGGCACGTCGACCGTGCCGGTGACGAGCAGAGGATCGCCCTTGGTCAGAACATCCCGGAACATCTCCAGCTTCGCCGAGGCGACGTGGAATTCGATCTGCCCCTGCTGGTCCTCCAGCTTGAAGAACGCGTACTTGCCCGTACCGTTCTTGATGGGGCGCTCCTGGTAGTCCGACACCACGCCGCCCAGGATGACCTCGGCGCGACCGCCGCGCTCGGAATAGTTCGCGGTCGTGGCGTTGGCGAAGCGGCGCAACTCCCGGCTGAAACGGTCGAGGGGATGGCCGCTGATGTAGAAGCCCAGGCTTTCCTTCTCGAAGGCGAGAAGCTGTTTGGGAGTCCATTCCTCGCCCTCGAGGTAGACGTCCTCGACGAGCGGCGGCGGTGCCCCCGCCGAACCGCCGCCGAGCAGCGAGAGCAGCGAGGTTTGCCCGCTGTCGCGCTCGCGCTGGCTGGCGGCCGCCGAATCGACGGCCGGCCCGATGGCCAGGAACATCTTGGCGCGGCTGACCTTCCTGGCCGCAGCGATGCCGTCGAAGGCGCCTGCCTTGACCAGCGCCTCCATCACCTTGCGATTGACCTTGCGCGTGTCCACGCGCTGGCAGAAATCGGTGAGCGATAGGAAGGGCCCGCCCGCCGCGCGCGCGGCGCGAATGACCTCGACCGCGCCCTCACCCACCCCTTTGACCGCGGCCAGACCGAAGCGGATGGCCTTGTTCGCCGGCGCCAGCGCCACCGCCTTGACCTCGCCCGTGGCCTTCCGCCGGCCGCGTTTGGGCTCGTCCGCGACTTCCTCGTCGAGGATGACCGTGAAGTCGGCGTCCGATTCGTTGACGTCGGGACGCAGGACGCGAATGCCTTGCGCGCGCGCCTCGGCGATGCACTTGACGATCTCCTCGGTCTTGTCCTTATGACAGGTGAGCAGCCCCGCGAAGAACTCGACGGGAAAATGGTGCTTGAGGTACGCGGTCTGGTAGGTGATGAGCCCGTAGGCGGCCGAGTGGCTGCGGTTGAAGCCGTAGCCCGCGAACTTCGCCATCAAGTCGAAGACGCCTTCCGCGATCCTGGCGTCGACCAGCCGGGCCTGCGCGCCCAGGAGGAAACCCACCTTCTCCTTGGCCATGACCTCTGGCTTCTTCTTGCCCATCGCCCGGCGAAGCAGGTCGGCCTGGCCGAGCGAATAGCCGGCGAGCACCGACGAGATCTGCATGACCTGCTCCTGGTAGACGATGACGCCGTAGGTGTCCCGCAAGATGGGCTCGAGTCCCGGGTGCGCGTATTCGACCTGCTTGCGCCCGTGCTTGCACTCGACGAAGTCGTCGACCATGCCGCCCTCGATGGGTCCGGGCCGATACAGCGCGCCCGCGGCCACGATGTCCTCGAAGCAGTCGGGCTTGAGTTTCTTGAGCAGATCGCGGAACCCCGACGATTCGAGCTGGAACACGCCGGTGACGTCGGCGCGAGAGATCATGGCATAGACCGCGGCGTCGTCGAGCGGGATGAGCGCGATATCGAGTTTCTCGCCGCCTGCGCGCTCGCGCTCGGCGTCGATGAGATCGACCGCGGTCTTGATCACGGTCAGGGTCTTGAGCCCGAGAAAATCGAACTTCACCAGCCCGACCTTCTCGACGTCGTTCATGTTGAATTGGGTGGCGATGGTCTCGGACTCCTGGCCGGCGGGCCGGAAGCAAGGCACGTACTCCCACAGCGGTTTCTCGCCGATGACGACGCCCGCGGCATGCGTGCCGGCGTGGCGGTTCAGGCCCTCGAGGGTCATGGCGATGTCGAGCAACTCGCGGTAGGGGCCGTCGTAGAGCTCCTTGAGCCGCGGCTCGTCCTCGATGGCCTTGGCCAGCGGTGGCGACTTGCCCTGGATGGGCTCGGGCACCAGCGTGGCGACCTTGTTGCCGTCGGCGGGGGACATGCCGAGCGCGCGGGCCACGTCGCGCACGCAACTGCGCGCCTTGAGCTGGTGCATGGTCACGATCTGGCCGACGTTGCTCTTGCCGTACTTCTGCGTGACGTAGCGGATGACCTCGTCGCGCCGGTTCATGCAAAAATCGACGTCGAAGTCGGGCATGGACACGCGCTCGGGATTCAAGAAGCGCTCGAAGAGCAGCTTGTTGACGATCGGATCGATGTCGGTAATGCGCACGCTGTACGCCACCAGCGACCCCGCGCCGGAGCCGCGGCCCGGACCGACCGGGATATCGTGCTGCTTGGCGTAGTTGATGAAATCCCAGACGATGAGGAAGTATCCCGGGAAGTTCATCTTCCGGATGACACCTAGCTCCAGCTCCAGGCGCTCGCGGTACTGATCCGGGTCCAGGCTTTGGCCGAGCCGCGCGGCCGTGGCCAGCCGCGCGGCCAATCCCTTGCGCGCCAACTCGGCCAGGTAGGAGTCGGCGTCGTAACCGTCGGGAACCTGGAAAGACGGCAGGTGGGTTTCCCCCAGTTTCAGCTCGACGTTGCACAGGTCGCCGATCCGCTCGGCGTTCTCCAGCGCCTCGGGCAAGTGCTTGAACAGCTCGGCCATCTCCTCGGGCGAGCGCAGGTAGTACGCGTCCGTGGGGTGCTGCAACCGCTTGCTGTCGGCGATGGTGGTCTTCTGCCCGACGCACATCAGGATTTCGTGCGCGCGAGCGTCCTTACGCTCGAGGTAGTGGCAGTCGTTGGTGGCGATGATGGGGATGCCGGTCTGCTTGGCGATCTCCAGAATGCCGGCGTTGACCGTCTCCTGCTCGGGCAGGCCGTTGGCCTGGACTTCGAGAAAGTAGTTGCCCCGGCCGAGTATGTCGTCGTACTCGCGCGCCACCGCGACCGCGGTCGCCATGCCGCTGTGGAGAATCGCGCGCGACACGGCGCCGCCCAGGCAGGCGGACAGCGCGACCAGCCCCTCGGAATGTTCGCGCAGGAGCTTCCGGTCGATGCGCGGGTTGTAATAGAAGCCTTCCAGGAAGGCCATCGAGTTCAGGTACGAAAGGTTCTTCCAGCCGGTGAGGTTCTTGGCCAAGAGCACGAGGTGGTGGCTCTTGCGCTCGGAGCGGTCGCGGCGATCCTCGGCCACGTAGGTTTCGCAGCCCAGGATGGGCTTGATCCCGTGCGCCTTGGCCTTCTGGTAGAAATCGAGGGCCCCGAAGAGGTTGCCGTGGTCG
>Ga0182019_10001671_pt1 | contig 11289 bp, 7 predicted proteins | sample 812E2MmetaG_FD_120483 | JGI IMG/M metagenome (GOLD analysis project Ga0182019, IMG submission 120483) | Permafrost microbial communities from Stordalen Mire, Sweden - 812E2M metaG | ecosystem: Environmental > Terrestrial > Soil > Wetlands > Permafrost | place: Sweden: Stordalen | collected...
CAAACGTTTATGATTAATTATAAAGACCTTTATTAATTTCTTCAAAGTGTTTATTTTCAGATAAGGTAACTACTCTCCCTTTTATCTTAAAATTTATCGGAGCTGAAACGCTCATAACCTCAAGTACCTGATCTATAGGTTCGGCGAGTATGGTCCCTGTGAACCTGAATGATTTTAACCGCTCAGTCTCAATAATTATCTGAACATCAAATTTGCGCTCCAGTTCAACTGCTATCAGTGAAAGGCTCTGCTTCTCAAAGATCCAGCGATTTTCTTTCCATGATATAACCGGTTCTACATTAACATTTTCCTTAACTAACCTTGGGATTGCTATCGCTTTTTGAACCTGCAAACGCTTTGTAGAGTTTTTGATTTCCCCCTTTGGACCGGCTGTTTCATCTACCAAACGTGAATCTTCCTTGAAAAATGTAAGTTTCTGATTTGGCTTAAGTACTAATACTTCAGTCCTGCTTTTACCATTTATTTCTTCTATTTCTACGGAACCTTCAACCAAGGTAGTTTCAATTGTTTTGTCATCCGAATAGGCTTTAACGTTAAAAGCAGTCCCTAAAGCCAAAACATTCAAATGTGAAGTCTTAACTATAAAAGGTCTTTTAGAATCCTTTGCTACCTTAAAGTATCCCTCTCCTTCGAGCTGTACTACCCTGTCGTTTATACCAAACCGGTTATCATAGGTTAATCTGCTTCCTGCAGCTAACACAACTGTTGTTCCATCGGATAAAGAGAAACTGGCACGTGAGCCCATTGGAACAACTAATTCACTAATACCCAGTTTGGGATTTGCAGCATTGTTCTTTCCAATATAATAAAACAACAGCCCGCTTAGAGAAAATGCAATTATTAATATTGCTGCATACCTCATTATATTTTTAAATATATTGGCTTTGTTTAAAAATACTGCTTCCTCAATCTTGATTTTATGATGAATATGGTCAAGTATATGAGCCTCACTATATTCTTTAATATTTGGGTCCAAAGATATCTCCTCCCAAAACTGAAGGCATTTTTCATACAATTCATGCTCCGATCCGGTATTAGTAAACCATTGCTTAACAATACATATATCTTCGTAGGAGCCATTCCCTTCCAGATATTTCCTTAATATCCGAATATCAATGGTTTCTTTGTTTTCTTTGTTGTTTTTCATAATATTTCTATAAAAAGATAATGAAGCTAAAAGAATTTCTTCTTTTAGCTTCAAATTTGCTGACCTGCCAACCCAATCGAAATATACGGTTGGGTTAACTTTCTAATCAGCGCCCAAAAAAACTAACCTAATATTACCCATCATTAACCTTAACTAACTAACAAATAATATCCAGCAGGAAGATTAAATTCCCAAAAAAACAGATAATTTAAAATCAGTCTAATTAAGGAATAATAAATTGGATGATAATAATACCATCTTTTCCGGCTATTTTAAATAATCAGGAGACAAAAGATTATATTATTTAATATGACTATCGGTAATGACACATACAAAATCCTGAAACACTTGAAAATCAATTTATATACCCCAGCCCCAAGGGGAGTAAATTGATTTTTTACGCTCCCCTTGGGGTCGGGGTAAACGAAGAAAATCAATTAGGGTATATGCATGATTCCTGATACTCATATTATTTAAAAAATAAGCAGAAAAAGAGAACAGACAATATGTGTCCCACAGAGAGTGATTTTTTTAAAGAAGTTTTTGCCTTAGCCAGATAGTTTTCCACAGTCTTTTTTGAAATATTCATTTGCTGAGCAATTTGTTCATTGGTCAGTTGTCCATTTATGTTTAGAAGAAATATTTCTTTTTGTCGTGAAGGCATTTTTTCGATGAGCGAGTTAGCGGTTTCAAGCATGCTATTGTATTCAATATCGAGGTTTGGAGAGTTATCTTCAAAGATAAAATTTCGCATGACCTCCTCCAACTGCTTTTTATCTGAAGCCTGTTTCCGGAATTTTTTGCATGTTGAATTATATGTAATCTTAAACAGATACTTGCTGAAAACATAATATTCATTGATCTGGTCGCGATATCTCCAAAGATTCATAAACACTTCCTGAACAACATCTTCAGCCTCTTCCTTATTTTTTAAATAGCTTAACGCGAAAAAGTAAACCTTTTTATTGTATTTTTTAAAGATATTATCAAAAGATAAAACATCACCTTCTTTGAGATTTTTAATAATCAACTTATCATCAAGATATTGTGTCATTATAGGCAAAGTGTTATATAACCAAATGTAGTAAATTTTTGTTTCATGAAAATTTGTACCCAAGTTTCTGCTGGCATTCTGCTAATGCATTCAACTTATGGTTGGTCTATTTGGTCAACTTGGCTTCTTTGCGGTGGATACTCATTGGAAGCAAGAAATTCACTACATCGCCCGGTTTCCATCCACTGTTGATTACTGGATAGTAATTTTTAGTTTTAAGCTCTGCATTTTCCCATTTACTCTTACAAGAGGTTTCTGTTGCCGGGTCAAGGCAGGAATATAAATTGTCTGGTACTGGTTGATTCCGAACGCAACCTGAAATATGAATTTAAACAGCAAACTTTTATTTATTGTGAGGATTGATTGTTATCTTCACACCTCCATCTCAAGGATAATTGATTCGCAAACCGAGACCCAGCTCAGTTTTGGCTTATTTCTTTATTACTTTAGCTGTTTGTAAATACCCAATGGAATTATAGATGCATATCAAATATAGGTCTGTTGGGAATCTGCTTATATAATATATTTATAATAAATGCATACAGGAAGAAAACTTTAATTTTCCGCCAGATTGATTTGTTCTATCTTCCGTGGCAGCCAAACCTTCATGGTGTTCTTTCCCCTGTTGCACCAACTATAATACGGAATGGCAATAAAAGGTTGCGCTTTCGATTGTATGGATAATCCTTCCGTGGATGGGTTGAATACGATCCCTTCCCCTGTAATCACCTCAATTCCATTTAATTTAGTATTGTCAAAGCTTGCGTTAACTGAAGCATTATCCGGTATAATTAAGTTACCAAACATGTTAGCGTTATCCACTCCTTCAAGACAATATACAATGGGGCCCCGTTCGAGTGCAACTTTGTTTTTGTCTGCTTCCACGTTTGAGTTGGCCACAACTGCGGACGAAGATCTTTCTGGTATTGGATATCGAAAATTACTTCTTTTTTGTTTTAGTTCTCTTCTTTAAACAAACCTTCGTAATCAGCAAATAATCCATAAGCGCCTAAGTCCATAACTGCTTTAGCTGCAGTAGCTGCTTCTGCCCACTTTTCATTATAGAGCAATGTCTTTGCTTTGTAGGCAAGGGCAGTACCTTTGTGAAACTGCCAGTTAAAATCAAAATTTTCTTTGATCCGTTTGCCTGATGTTGCCGGTTGCAAATCCTGTGAGTTCCCATTTACCCAAAATAACAACAGAGTTAATGCGACACTCAAAAACATTACTGGTCCGTTATTCTTTAGCTTCATTGATTTAAAATTATGGCATGACCGTCTTGTTCAACTCAACGGCAAGGATTGTCACGTCTTTGTCGGTCTGTTTAAAACCTTTTAGGACGGTTTCGCTGTTACTTTTTTGCCTGAAGGAAATCGTGTTGCCATCGGTTACTGAATAAGCTCGTATAACCTTCTGATCTTTATTTACTGCCGGAAGGACAAAATCTTCCCCTTTAAACCCGTTTAAAAGATAGATGTAAATAGTTTTATTTTTATAAGCAAAGCCATATTCTCCGTCCTTAGGATTCCAGGGGCCGCCGCGGGTGCCATAAACGGCATTCCCCACCTGCCGAAGCCATTGTCCGGTCTGCCTTAAAACATTGGCTTCAACATCGGTTATTTTTCCATGCCGGTCAGGGCCAACATTCAGGAGCAAAGCCATGTTACGGATTACACAATCGGCCAGCATTCGTTTAACGCCGCCACAACTAATCACTTTGGCTGAATCGTTGTGTGCCGGAGAGTAACCCCATCCCGGCGCCATGGTCATACATTTTTCCCAAACGTCCTCGTTCCGTATTGGGCCAGTAACGGGCTGGCCTCCTTCTTCCGATTTAATATCTCCATACCAGCCGCTTCGTGAGTTCACAATGACATCAGGCTGATATTTCCGGACAATTCCTATCAATCCCAATGGTTTGCCGGTATCTTTATCCCGATCCTGAAAATAGGGACAAACCGGCCATTCATTCGCAGGATTGAGAAACTTTCCGGATTCCCAGAAATAAGCGCCGTCGGCATCGCTTCCCTGCTGACCAAGCCATCCTCCATCCCAAAAAATCAGATCAATTTTGCCGTAGTTGGTCATCAGTTCCTTTACCTGGCAATAGAGCTCATTTTTCATCTCTCTTGCATTTTCCTTATGTGACGGGTCAGTGGTATAACCAAATTTATTCGGTTTGCAATCTGTTCCCGAAACATCGTAATACCCGGGATAGCGCCAATTGATCAGCGTTTTATATAGGCCAACTTTCAAATTGTGTTTCCGGCAGGCATCAACATATTCTTTTACAAAATCGCGGTTGAGAGTTTGCTTGCTCGTAAAGGCATCGGGAGCCTTACTGTTGAACAGGGCATAGCCGTCGTGGTGCATGGTTACCATGCACATATATTTCATGCCTGCATCTTCAGCAAGTTGGGCCCAGTTGTCAGCATTAAATTTCCCGGCATCAAAATACTGATCACCGCTCGCCGGATAGGCAAGTTTGCGGTACTCATCAGGCAATATCCCGTTATTTTCCTGGTACCATTCACTTTTGCCCGGGCCAGAATACAGTCCCCAGTGGATAAACATTCCAAACTTGTCGTTTAGCAGCCATTGCATTTTGGAGTCAGGCTGCTGCGAAATACCCAAGTCGGTTTTCGGGATTCTTGGAGCAAGTTGTTTGATGCCTGCCTCTTTTGTTGGAGTAAATTTGCCCAGGTATTCAATATTAAAATCATCGGCCCAGGCCCTGTTTTTCGCTTCGTTCTCCGGATTTTGGATTTCGATGATTGCCGTTGATTGTTCGGAACCGGTCGCAAATTTCAGTTCAACCTTTTTCCAGTTGGCCAGAGCGCTTGCGGTTTCGGTGTTATGTTGACCTAAGCCATTTACCCCAAGCCGGACTTCGTCGGAACCGCTTTCGGTCTTCAGCCATCCCGAGAGTTTATAACTTAATGAGGGTTTCAATTTTACATCTGCCTGAATAATGGTTCCTGAACCTAGTTCAAGAGCTTGATTTCCAGCATGAGCATTTGATTTTGACAACATTTCGCCATTGCCAATTACTACCCAGGGCTTTAGCGATGAATCTTCAAAATTGGAGTTTCTGAGTTGTACTGCAGATTCCTGTGACATGACAGCCATGGCGCCCAAAGTCAACCCAATTAATAAAAACAGTTTTAGGAATGTTGGTTTTTTCATTTAGGTTATTGATTAGTAGATTCATTTTATAATTATCCTAATTTTTTTAAGGATATCACTTACCGGAATATTGCGATTACCATTGTCGTAAACTTCCATGAGGATGCCACTTCGAGTCAAAATAAGCTAATAATTTGTATATGCTACCAATAAAAGTCACCTTCAAAATTGTTATATATTTACATTTTAGAGCTTTCTCCTCCATCGAAAAACACCTAAAATGCCGCATTGAAAATACATGAACCTTCTTTATCTACTTCAGTCACAGTTCGTAAACGTACTCATAACGGAAGGAAGAACACAAGTAAAGTTCAGATCCCGCCAACGAAGTTGTCTTGCAGATAAAATGATATTGGTGGTTATACAAACGAAGTCTTTTTCATATCTAATTGGAATTGTCTTTGAATTATAGCTTCCAATATGACGTACCAATTAAGATTAATTGCCTTTTGAGAATTCTATTTAGAAAAACCCCAAGATTCAATAAACCATAGAATTGACATTCAAGATAAAGATGTACCTCCCCGGAAAGGAGAAGTACACCATATTTTTAAAGATTTCTTTAACTGCTACCAGCCTGGATTCTGAACCAAATTTGGATTTAAAGTTAACTGGTCGTTCGGAAGAGGATCTAAATATAATTTATCATTCCATTTACGAGCCATAGTTGAATAAATTTGGAGCAAATTCTTTGATTTTCCATCCCAATCATTCAGGCTGTAAAGCGCTCTGGTACTGAACGGATTTGTGCCTCCATTGTACTTGGTATATCGGGCAACGACCCCATCAGTTACGGTAAGTCCAAGCATCGTTTTGGGATTCTCGATTAGTTTACCTGCATTCCAACGACATATATCATCCCAGCGGAAACCTTCGAATGCCAGCTCAATACGCCGCTCTCTCCTTATTTCGTAAATAATCGGTGAAACCGGATAGCCATAACGAGGGCTTCCATTCACGGTGGCCAAAGGATCTGCCGGAGGATTAAGGCTTAATCTGCCCATCGTAAATTTACCTGGCTCATCCAAACGGGCGCGAAGTTTATTGATTGATATATCTAGATCACCTTGATTGAGCGTTCCCAACTCAGCCTTTGCCTCGGCATAAATCAATAATACTTCGGCGTATCTAAATACAAACCAATCAAAAGTTGCATGGAGCGCTTCGTTTTGAGCTGGGTCAGGATTACGAAATTTGAATGCCATATAACCCGTCGGGCATTGATTAACGCCGATAGGAGTAACGGGATAGCTGATTGGTTTGATGCCGTCAAGATAATAAGGCATGAACTTATTATCAACCATATTCCGCAGACGTGGATCACGATTGGTCATTTCCATCTGAAGGGAGTCGTCACCCATGTATAGCGGGCTTAAAGCGATTGGCTTACCATCAACACATAAAAAGTCTTCGATAAAATCCTTGCTGATCCCTATTCCAGTTTCGTTTTCCAAACGGGACACATTCTGCATAAGCAAATCTTGTTTATAAATCCGGGGCAACACACATTCATTATTGGAAGTTAAATCTTCCTGAATAAATTGTTGTTTATAATACAATGGGTAGCCGTCGTACATATAAAGAGCATTGCCCCTTTCGATATCATAATTACCCGAATTCATTATGGATGTTGCCGATTCAACAGCTTTAGTCAGATAGGGTTCCCATCCGGATAAACTGCGGTATTTTAACCATGTTCCTTCATACAGGCAAACACGGGCTAACATCTGAAGGGCTGCATAATTATGCAATCTTCCACTTTCAACGTCCGCTGGATTTTTCAGATTACTGACAGCAAAGTCAAGATCTTCAATCACTTTATCGATTACAACCTTTTGCGGATCACGCGCTTTTTGCAAAAGTTTGTCATCAGTCGTAGTCAGGTCTTTATCAATCCAAGGTACATCACCAAAGCGTTTCACCTTGTTGAAATATTCATTCGCCCTGAAAAAATGTATTTCGCCAACGTATTGATTGATCTCCGCTGCATCTCCTTCGACGGTCTGGTAATGTGTCAAAAAGTAATTTGCATTCCGAATATTTGTCCAATCGCCAGAGCTCCAACCACCTCCGCTCACCGGAATTGTCATGTTATTAAATAACCGGTCATCCGGAGAATTCGGCACCATATTGTCACTAGTCTTGTCTATAGTTGCATCCGGAGCAGACAACGTGGTATAAAACTGGTTGGCAAAAAGCTTCATGTCATCCGTCTTTTTCCAGTAGTTCAAATCGGTAATCGCGTCTTCCGGCACCGTATTGGTAACTTCGCATGAATAAAATGCAGTTAGCAGTAAGACAAAAATGATATATATTTTTATTTTCATTTCAGTTATAGTTTAAGATTTAGAAAGTGAGGCTTAATCCAACAGAATATGATTTCGGAACGGGATAATTATCGACATTTAGACTTTCCGCATCATACAACTTACTAAGTTTAGTCAGAGTCATTACATTCTGGCCTGTAAAATAAATGCGCGCTTTACTTAATTCAGCTTTCTTTGACCATCTTTCGGGAAGAGTATATCCTAAAGAAATTTGCTTCAACCGAAGATAAGCGCCATTTTGCAGGTAAAGCGTAGAAGCCTCCCAGTTCCCATGTCCTCCGTTGATATATGGACGGGGAAGATAAGCACCCGTGTTATCCACTGTCCAATAATCCAGTGTGGCTTTCATTGGCACGTCCCATTCGCTGCCAATTCCAAAAAAACGACTATCATTTGTCCATATGTCACGTTTAGCGGTACCCTGGAAAAACAGGCTTAGATCAAATCCTTTCCATGAAGCGCTGGCCTGCAACCCATATTGATATCGCGGAGTATTGTTTCCGATAATTTTCTTGTCTCCATGATCAGCAAGCGTATTGCTACCCCAGTCAATTTTTCCGTTATTACTGATATCAACATATTTTACATCACCCGGATTCCAGGTTCCGCCATATAGCGCCGATTGTGACGGAGAATTGTTAATTTCATCCTGGCTTTGGAAAAGGCCTGTTGCTTCATATCCCCAGATTTCCCCAATTTTTTGCCCTACATAATGAGTGCCTAAATCACCTGTAGGATTATCAAACCTGGTAATTTCGGACTGAGCGTCCGACATATTGAACGTAACTTGGTATGAAAAATCCTTGATTTTATCTTTCCATGTTACAACTGACTCCCAACCGTAAGTTTTCAGATCAGCGGCATTTTCATTTGGGACATCGGTTCCAAGAATTGCCGGAAGGGGCGCTCCCGTTGTTAACATCCCAATGGTATTACGTTGAAATACATCTAGCGAGAAGTTAAGTTTATTTTTTATGAGGACTAAATCAAGACCTATATTTCCTTGGTTTACTTTTTCCCATGTAAATGAAGGACTGATTAATGAACCGGAGGCAATACTAACAGGTAAAACTCCTCCAAGCATATATTGGGTTGAAGTAGTAATATTGTAATTTGAGATGTAAGGGAAGTTTCCGGTAACATTCTGATTTCCCAATGAGCCATAAGAAACTCTCAGTTTTGCGTCATTGAAAATGTGCTTAATACCTGTCCAGAAATTTTCTTCAGACATACGCCAAGCTCCTGAAACAGATGGGAAAAAAGCATATCGATCATTTTTAGGAAACTTGGAAGAGCCGTCGTACCTTCCATTAACTTCGAAAATATATTTTCCAGCAAAATCATAATTAAAGCGAGTAAAAATACCCTGTGTTCCCCAGCTTGTAATACTTTCATCATCATAAATCGCCCCTGTTGCCCTGTTTATTGATGGCAGGTCATTATTAATCAGGTTCTCTCTCTTGGCTGAAACCCATTTGTATTTCTTCTCTTCCTGATTATAACCTACCAACAATTTCAGATTGTGTTTTCCAAAACTCTTTGCATAATCGACATAAGCATTGATTGCAGTGTAATAATCTAACTCATTTTCTAATGTCACTGAGTTTGGATTTACCCAAGGATAAATATCATATTTCCCAGGCGCAGCCCAGTATTCCTTAAAAAGACGTACCGATTTTTCTCTATTCCATGAATAAGGATTAAATGTAAAATCTCCTTTAATAGAAAGCCCTTTTAATGGATGGATATCAAGATTACCGGTAAACCAAAGATCATTCACCTTTCGTTGATCATGTCCGCCATCGGCAGAAACTGCAAAAGGATTGGTAAAACTCCCTTGTCCCGCCCAGGTTCCATCGGGGTGCTTTATCGGCATTATCGGGCGCAGATCGCCTTTCATCTGTCCACTATAGGCACTAATGCCAGACCAACCAGTACTTCCGCTGGAAGGATGATCCTCAAAAGAATTGGTGTATTTCACCCGCGTTGAAACAGTAAGCCAATCCAATACATCTGTATCAAGAGCAACATTAACATTATGCCTATTATATTGGTCGTCATAAGCCCTAAGAAATCCCTCCTGTTGCAAATATCCATAAGAAATGTAATATCTCGATTTTTCAGTTCCTCCGGAAAGGCTGGAATTGATTTGCTTCAATGCCCCACTTTTATATAATTCCTTCGCCCAGTTTGTGTTACCACAATATTTGTATTTACCGTCGGTATCAATGTTAGGGTCGTAATAAACCGGTAAATTATTTTTAGGGTCATCATAATATTTCTTTGTATAGTCCATTAAACGTTGATCAAAATAATTACTTCCCCCCGCATTAACACTGGCTGTATTCATATAATTGACGTACTGCCAGCTATCAACATACTCGGGTATATTTGTCGCCTCAGTAGTTGATAATGAACTTGTAACATTCAAGGTTGGTCGCTGTTCTTTTTTACCTTTTTTAGTTGTAATCAACACTACTCCATAAGCAGCCCGGGCGCCATAAATGGCTGCCGATGCAGCATCTTTTAATACAGATACACTTTCCACATCATCCGGATTTAATAAATTTGGATCCTGAACAACACCATCGACGAGGATTAAAGGATCTCCGCCGTTTAATGAAGTATATCCCCTAATATTAAAAGAAGCTCCCAGCCCTGGGGCATAATTTGACTGTGTAACCTGCAAATTTGGGATAACTCCCTGAAGTCCTTGCCCAATATTTGTAATCGGACGGTTTTCAAGCACATCACCTTTAACAGCTGAAACTGCACCAGAAAGATTAACTTTTCGTTGCGTTCCATAACCAACCACCACTACTTCTTCCAGTCCGATGGCTTCCTCTTTCAACACAACATCAATCTGCATTCGATCGCCTGATGGGATTTCCTGCGTAGTCATACCGATAAAAGAGAAGATCAGTGTGGCATCCTTAGGTACATTGTTTATGATATATTTACCTGATGCATCTGAAAGAGAACCAATTGTGGTTCCTTTTACAATTATAGTAACCCCAGGTAATGTATTGCCTTTTTCGTCAGTAACAGTACCAATAATTTGTTTTTGCTGGGGATCTGTTGCTGATGCAATAGCCAGTAAGTTATTCTCAATGGGATCTGTAGTTAATAAGATTTTTCTGTCAAAAACAACATAATTGACATTAGTTCCCTTAAATAATTCAGGAAGAATATCGGTAATCAGTCTGTTATCTGCCTGAATATCAACAGTTCTGTTTACATCAATCTGTTTCTGGTTGAAGATAAAATAAAACTCGCTCTGACTTTCTATTTCATCCATTACCTGTTCAAGACTTCTGTTCTTCATGTCAAGTGAAACCTTCGCTACCTGGGAATAGGTAGGAGTAGCCAAGACATTTGAAACACCAACTACAACAAAAAGGATTGCAATTTTTAGTTCCATGATTAGTTTTTTTAGGGTTGGGTTTGAATGCACCCATAAGTCCAATTTTTTTTTCATAACTTTGAAATGTTTTTAGTTAGGTTATTATTTAAACTAGTAACTTAGCAACATGTGCAGGAAGGCGGTTCCATCG
>Ga0182019_10001674_pt1 | contig 11281 bp, 13 predicted proteins | sample 812E2MmetaG_FD_120483 | JGI IMG/M metagenome (GOLD analysis project Ga0182019, IMG submission 120483) | Permafrost microbial communities from Stordalen Mire, Sweden - 812E2M metaG | ecosystem: Environmental > Terrestrial > Soil > Wetlands > Permafrost | place: Sweden: Stordalen | collected...
GTCCCCACGGTTGCTTAAATTCATCAAAGGGACCAATCTGATCAATAACTCTGCGGCCTATATAGATAGCAGCGCCGCCTACATTAGGTTCTTTGCGGTCAATGAGGTCTTGCGTCCCAACAGCGCCGACAACGGCGACAGCACATGGGAGATCGCGTGCGATAGAGGCGGCGGCGTCAAGGATAGCGCTATGGCCCATGCCGCCTTCGCCGCGCCCTGTCATTGATGGAATCAAAACGAGATTGGGCTTGAGGCGCTGCAGGTCCTCAAATACACGAACGGACTGGGCGTCATGGCTAATGACAACTGCTATGCGGTAGCCGCGATAATCAATAGTGCGCAGACCGCCCATACCCTCAGTAACAAACCATCCTGCGCGGTCGCGCTCTGTTGGAGTTGGGTGCAGCTTGTCCTGATGCATATAGCTATCCGGCGTGAGTAGAAACGCGCGGTTTTTGACAAGGACGCCTTCAGTAACAGGCATCGTACCTGCAAGGATAGCAATGTCGTATTCATAGACGAGCTTCCATAGACCAGACAGTGCGGCGGGGACTTGCTCAGCGATCCAGCGAAGTTCCTTTGCCGGAGTGACGTTAGCGGGCTTCCAATACAGCCAATGTGCGCACGCATATTCAGGAAGGACGAGCATGTCCATTTCCACGGCGGCGGCAAGCTTGACTTGCTTCTCTACGAGAGCTAACCAGGATTCAAGATCAGGAAGGCGGGTGCTAAGATTTACCGCCCATAATGCTAAGTTCACAGGTTACCGCTGGACGCTCTTTGTGCTGACGGATTCACCAAGTGCGGCGAGGCTCATTGCCTTGCGGTTTCCGATAAGGTCTGCTGCTGACTTCGCGGCGGCGGCTTCTGGGCTTGGGAGTGATTTCTTTTTGCTGTTCTCAGCCATAATGTTAGTACTTTGTGATTAAGTGTTGTTCGGGAACATCTAGCGTCTGCCATGGCGGCGAGACCCTGCGTTCTTCAGGCGTCATGTTAAGGCGGCTCTGTACGTTACGAGCTTCAGCTTCACCATAGAGGCGTTTGTACTTGCTGCGCGCCAGACCGGAGCTTATGTTTTGAGCCATGTCTTCAAGCGACATATCGGAGTCCTTGGCGAAGCGCTGGAGATCAGCGATAGTCTTGCCCTTGAAGCCCATTGTGTCTCGCGCATGGTGCATGATGTCGCCCGCGATGGACTCGGAGACTTTGCCTTCGCCAGACAGGATGCTGAGGACTTCAGATGGCGGAGTAATGTATTCGCGCCAGTTGCCGCCGCCAAGCGTCTGCTCAGCGCCTTGTATGAAATGCTGTGTCTCATGCGCCATTGGCGATTCTGTCGCGTATTGGGGTGTAAGGTTTACTGCGAATGACTTGCTGCGCGGGTCAAAGGACGCTATCGGTAGGTTCGCTGGGCGCGGATTAGGGTTTGCTACGACAAGTCCACGGTCGCCAAGGTCCGGGTAAGCTTGGTATAGTGTCGGGTGTGGCCATGACTCTTCCGGTGTGGAAAGATCAACGCCATATTTAGGTAACGTCTCAGGTCTTGCGCCCTTCCAGGTCTTGCCAGCATCGGAAAGCTCAACGCGGGGCGTGCCTTCTGGGCCGTAATGGACGCCAGCTAATTCAGGATCGTTGGCGCGAAGGTGCGCTGCCGTCGCCTGCCAGATTGCATCACGATCAGCGCCTTGCGCCTTGAGGCGTTCCGCAATGTCCAGGGCTTCCTTAGCTGCTGGGCGTCCTGTCTTGAACAGGTTCTCTACGCCAGTAGGACCAATGAAGATGTTCCGCTGTGCGCCTGTTTGGGCGGCGGCGTTCGCATAGGCTAGCCTCGCGGGCAGTGAAGACATAGCAGCTTCACTAGCGCTCAGGGTAGGCGCGCCGGTGACTGCCTGGGCAGCGTTTGCTATGTCACCAGCAGCTGCGATAGCAGGAGCATATGCGGCTTTAGCGGCTTCTATGTTCCCTGGCGTGTAGCCTCCGGGAAGCATTACGCGGGCAGCGCTTAGATAGTCGCGCCCAGAAGATGCAGGAAGATCGTTGTACCAGTTGCGGACGTCGCGTGGAATGCGGCCAACAGCTTCAGCCGAGCGCTTTAGATATTCACCAAGTGTCGATGCTATGCTGTCGTAGGCGTTAGAGTCAGGCATTACTTGTGAAACGACGCCAGTGTTTTAGCGAGGTTGGCGCGTTTACGGAGCGTCGGGTTCGAGGAGTGAGCGGCTTTAGTAAGCTTCTTCGCCGGGATTTTTTGTCCAGCGGGAACGCCAAGAGACCTGTGAAGGCCACCTTTAACTTTCACCGCCCCGGCGATCCAGTTATGCGGAGAGCCGCCAGTCGCAGCGTTGAATTCTTTCTTGTACTCATGTTGCCGCGCCATGTGCTGTGGACGGGCAGTCGCCATCTGGACTCGCGCCTCGCCTGGGTATGGAGCTAATTTTGTTCTTGCCATGTCAGTAGCCTGTCTGCTTATTCCGCCCACGGAAGGGGACAACGTTCTCGTCTTCGTCTTCCTCACTGCCCTTGCGGAGTTTGACGGCATGCTGCATGTTGGACATGCAAAGATAGCGTAGGGCGTCACAGTTAGAGACGATAACACCGTTCTCTATAGCGAAGTTTCCTGTGTCAGGGACGTTGAGGCAATAGACGTCGGCATTGCCTGCGGGGACGGAGAGCGCGAACTCATTGTTGCCGCCCGTGACGATGTTCGCTAGGTTCATGCCGCGCTGTAGCTTTTCGGCTTCAACCCATCCGCGAGTTGTAAGGAACTTGTGGTCGTATGTGCAGACCGTCTTTGCCAGCTTGTCGCCGTCTTTAATCAGGACGGAAAGAACAGGCTCATCTTCGCCAGTGAGCGTACAATTCTGATAAGCGTGCCAGCCTCCATCGCTGGAGAGGATTTTGCCTCTGGCACCAACAAGGTCAGCGATTCTAACGCGCCCAGTGTCGGTGATAACGAGAGTGTCACCGTGGAGACAGAGATGGTCGTTTTCCTTGACGATCTTACCATGCTCATTGCGGCGGTAAATGCGCATTTCCTTGATGAGGTTCACGCATGTGCGGAATATCTTAAGGCGTCCTTCGGTGAGGCGGGTGAATACGTTGTGTATTCCACCTTCTTGCCCAGTAACGCGATTATTGGCTGGAAATACTTTTAGGCCAGCCTTGCGGTATTCGTTTATTAGAGACTTGCCATCTACTTGACTTGCGCCAGCAGCAGCGGGGTCAATGCAGCCTATAAGATTTTCGCCGCGAGCTTTTATTGCGTAGGAGTGAACAGCTGGAGGCTGATGACCTTGGTAATACTCAGAATATATGTAGATAATGTCGTCATCACGGTCATGAGCACCCCAAACTGCAGCCGTGCGTCGCCACCCAACATCCATCGCGTAACAACGAGGCCAATAGCTGGGCATTTGAAACGGGTCAATCAGAAACTCATCTTCGGCGACAGGGTACACCTTTCCGCTGCCCAGCATCGGCGTGCCCAGACTCCGGGCTTCCCGTTCATGCGGAGGAAAGGCTCGTAGCATTTTTTCACACGCTTCCTTAGAAAGGTGTGGAACGTCGCCCCATCCTATCGTTGCGACATATCGCTCAGGCTTTTTATCCATTAATAGAATGTGTCTACTTCGTCTGTCTCTGTGTCTGGCGCCATGTGAGGTAAGTACATTAACACCACATCAGATAATCCACTCAGCGGCGTAAATGTGCAAAGCATAAGCCCATTGCGCGTAAGTAATCGCGTAAGACATTCTGTGTATACATCAAGTGGACTTTCCTCGTCGAGCCAGCAATTAGAGACTAAAATACCATTTACTACGTATCTATGCTCACATTCTACGGATAGGTCATGTGTATTCTTAACGCATGAAGGGAAGGCGTAGGCAATACGGTCAATGAAAGGCTCTGACGACTTGTCATCTACGCATACGATATTAACGGCGTCATCCGCCTGCACCTTGTCATGCAAGCCATGACTCTTGTATAGCTTGTGATCTGGCGTCAGTGTTAACTTGATGCCCCTTTGGGTAAGGAAGCCAACGCACTCCTTTGGGCCATTGCTATGGGCGGCGATGACTCGACGCTCTGCAATATGGCCATCCTTGTCTACTGAAAACACTAGATCGCCTGCCTGGACTTGCTCAATCGGACGGAACGTGCCATCTGCCATGTGAACAAGTTCACCTTCGGCGATACAAAGGTCTTTGGCCGTGCCTTGAAATTTGGCGCGACCTTGGTCAAACGAGTTGCCGACACGGAAGCCGTTGGCTATAAGCTCGTGGGTGTCATCAACCGTTACGCAATACACCTCAGCCGGTGGCTCTAAAGACATTCTAGAAATTTGATCAAACTGCTGAGGCGTTTCCCCAAGTTGCAGCTTATCGCCCATCGTCAGATCGCCAGCGAAAGTCTCTCCAGACTGGGAGAACATGCGATGATTGGGCGTCACGGTTATTTTCCTTGACGACTCCGTCTCGATGGTTACAAGAGGAGCAGCGGGGTAGTGATAAGCGCCAGACACTAAGTGCGAAGAGCCATCTGCGCATGAGACCGTATCGCCAAGCACAACGTCTTCAATTCTTTTCAGGCTTCTATCCGCCATCAACACCAGAGTGCCAGCAGCGAAACACTTAAAGCCTAGCCAGCTTGTGCCGCCAGAGACGTGCCTTACGCGGACAGTATCAACCGCGCCTGGAACACCAGCTCTATGCGTAGGGTTTCCCAAGATGCAGTCATATGGGATCAAGCCTGTTCCAAGTTCTCCTGGGTTGCCGAGCAAAATCTGTTGTATGATATCTCTAGTAGTTTCGCTAGTATCTCCAGCAGCCCATGCTTCGATAGGATAGTGGAATTTTCTACCTTCGAACCAATCCGGGTATAGGCCAGTAAGATGTAGTGCAGTTAAGTATCCGCCAATGCCATAGCTCTTCCCGACGCGATTCGCAGCCACTACGGCAAGTTCGTTATACTTGGCAGTTGCGGCAAAGAACTTCATATGTTTTTGGTACAACTCCCTCCGTAACGGCCCCGTCTCCGGATACAGCGTTAAAAGCTTATTCTTCCGCTTAAAATCCGCCGCCGCTTCAGCCTCTCTGAATAATTCGTCAGCCGCCTGTTTAGGCAGCGCCTTAATGTCTTCAGCCTTGACTTTAATACTAGCGAGTAGGGTATTCCTCTGTTCCGGCGTCATCTTCTTCAAGACCGCTGAAATCTGGGATGGCGTTAAGGGGGATGGCTTCAGCAATGAGTTCTGGGGAGTTTTGACTGAGGAGTTCAAGGATTTTTAATGTTCTGGTGTCTTCGCTAATTCTAATATCTTGCTCGCCGGAATATTCGACAAGCTTTACGCCGTATTTACGCGGATTCAACTTCTCCGCAATTTTTACATACGCGTTGACTGTGAACCCGGATTCTTTTTCTCTTTCATGCATTACACCATCTGTCGCCGCTTGTACTGCACGATCCATAAGGACATGCGCTTGGTTGCGCCGTGCCATAATCATGCTGTCCGAAAAGGCTTTATTTTGCCAGCCCCATCTGTAAATGGTATTGGAGGCGACGCCTGTGATATTGCTAATCTCCGCCATGGTGTAGCCGACCGAGATGAGCTCACATATTTTATCTGTCATTTCTGTGCAGTACTTCTCTGAGCCTGCATAGAGACGTTTATCTAATTGTTCAAGTTCTGCTGCGATACGTTCACCAACAGACCTGTCAGCAACTCTATCGATTGCAGTTCCTGTCATTTTTTCTTAACGCGATTTGTCTTGTCCGCAGCTACGAATTCTTTAGCCTCTGATTTAGAGGGCACAGCTCAGCACTTCCCGCCGCGTTTGCAGGCTTTAGTCTTGCCGCCACGCTTATACGGCGCGCCTGTAGGAGCCATCCCAGCGTCTGGGGCAGGCGGTCCAGCAGGGGCCTCTTGCGGCATGGGCGGCATCGAAGTCTTAGGCGACTTCTTAATTTTAGTCTTGATCTTGGCCTTAGGCTTAAGCATGAAGAATCCTTGCAAGAAGCGAACGTGATAAAATAATTTTGAGGAAAATGGTCGAAGACGTAGGAGTTGAACCTACACAATCCTCCTTCCAAAGGAGACGCTCTATCCTTTAAGCTACTCTTCGTGGCATTGGGAGCGCGAGCAAGATTTGCACTTGCGATCTCCAACTTATGAGGATGGCGAGATGACTGCTTCTCTATCGCGCATTAAAATGGCCGCAGGGGCGAGACTGCAATACGGCGCGCGTTCCAGCATCACAATCTCGGGGATGTGCCCAACGCCTGGAGACGCTCCCCCTGCATTATTTAGTAAATAACGCTGCGGGAAACCGCACTAATGGTACAAGACGGAGAGGATACTGCGGAAAATCGCAAAAAAGACAGCAACGTCCCCACCATCTATTTTCCAGGCTACCACACTTTTTTCAGCAGTCAACACAAAAACGCACATAAACTACTGAAAATGCAAAATTTATTCAGCTTCAGGCCAGTCTTTGCCCATGATCCACCGCAAAGCGTCGCGTCTACCCCTGAGAACGCTAAGGTCAGTCAGCTCCACGAAGGGAGAATCCTTGACTTCAAGGCCGAGTTCGCCTTCAATCTCCTTGGCGGCGGCGCGGATTCCGGCCCATGTCTCGCGAGAGATAACCTTGGTGTTGAGCCGGTCATTCTCATAGGAGTGCTCGACAACGACCATGCCGCCGTCTAGAACCTCCTGGAGCATCTTCCTGTAGGTTTCCCTGTACCAGATGATAGCCTCAAGGTCCTGCATCTCTTCAAGGATTTCCTCCATAGAACGGGGGGTATGATCTTTTTCATCCTCGCAGCAGTCGCAGCCGTTGCATTCGTCGCACATGAACTCGTGCTCGGCAGCAGCCGCAAAGATGTCGGACAGATCGATTTTCAGGTTAACGTTAATCGTAATGGGCTCGCTCATGTGGTCCTTTAGCGTTTCTTGGCGGCGACACGGCCACCTTTGCGTATTTTGGTCGGTTGGGCAGACGGATGCTCGGCCCGGTCGTGCTTCGCGATCGCCTGATTGATTAGCTTCTTATCCTCTTCGACGTCGTCATGTTTGGAAGAGGTAGGTTTCTTAGCCATGGTGGGTTTCCTCGCGGGTTTAGGCCGTTCTGTGGTGAGGTTATTGAGTTCTATGATGTCGCGGAGGTCAGACTCAAGCATGTGAATGCGATTCTTGACTTCTTCGAAGTGATTCAGGATTTCAATCGGCGCTAATGGACGATATTGGCGGTCGTCTGTCATTTATCTGGGCACAAATATCCACTTGTTGAAAGAATTATTCAGTTGTATCATGGATATAGCGAAAATCAACAGAAAAGTTACAGATGGCTAAACTAATTGCCCCTAAGAAGTGGCCTGTACGGCATAAAAAGGCTGTCATTAAGCCAGTAATGACTGAATACCAGCTTCAGCGCGCTCTATATAAACATTGGCTTGTCAAGCGGACGCCGCTGTCAAATATGTTCCATTTAGCAAACGAGGGCAAGAGATCAGAAGCTACGGGATGGCGCTTAAAGCAAATTGGGCTGCATCCAGGGCTTCCGGACTTACTGCTGAAGGGTGACCCTAACGTGCTGGGCTTTCCTGCCGAGGCATGGTTCTTGGAACTCAAGCGCCCAGGTGTGATCGCTACGCCAGAACGGCGGGCGCAGTTGGAGGAGTTAACGGATAAGGGCTGGACTGTGTGGTGCGTGAACGATTTAGATTTTGCAATCAGGCTTTTGGAGGATTATGGTGTCGTCTATAAACCCTAGGAGACACACATGTCTATATCGCTAAGTGACGCCTATGCCATTGAGTGCGCTATCGAGAGGCGGCTGGAGAAGGGGCGGATAAATAAAGGCCGAGTCAACATCGTCGTAGCACCAACACTTGAGCATTTTCAGTCCTTTGTCCTACCCTTCAACGATGACGATAAAGGAGAAGTCGTGGATGAATTCTGCTCACTGGTTGAGTCCACCTTTTCAGCAGGAGGCAACATTTATTGGCGGCTGACTCCCAAGATTACTGCCTCCGAGGGCTTACTCATTCCATGTGCAGGATTTGACCAAAGAATCTTTGCAAGACTTCTTATCACGGAGAAGGAAGAGCCTTCTGTCGCCGAATGCATCAAGAGAGAACTTGAGGGGAAATTCTCTGTTGAAAGCTGCGAGCCGACTGCGTTCGCGCCCAACGGACAGGAGTTCGTCACCTTCCGCCTCTGCTACGCCTACAATCACGTCCTGTATCTAGCAGACGCTCAGGCTGTTGACATTACACGCGATGGCGTGGAGGCTTTCCTTGAGCTTCCGCGTCCAGACACAATCGCCCAGTTCTTTTGCGACAACGTCGTAAGGTTCTTCCCAGAAAGCGCAAGCACGCTGTATTGGCGCGCAGAACCAGAGCTGCTTGACGGCAGAATTGAGGATGGGCGATTCAAAGGGATGAACAACCTTTGGGCGCGGCTCGTTATTGCCTAAGATTGGCCAGCAGAACAGCCAAAAGACCGCGCTCAGGACAAAATCCCGTGCGCGGTCTTGATATTAGTGGTTTGGCAAACCGGCCAGATTAGCCGTGTCCGCCCTCACCGCCGCCCTGGTGACCGCCGTGGCCGCCGCCGTGGCCAGTTGCAGGCGCGCCAAATTTATAAAGGGCGCATCTTCTTGGTTTGGGTTGGAAGGGTCGGGTTTGGATGATAAGGCCAGCTTTGAGGAGGGCATCTCGCGCTGTCTGAAGGGTATCTCGCGTCATGCCGGGGATTGAATTTGCCTTAGCCATTGCTGTATAGTCTATTGCAAAGTCATGCCCATGCATTATATGCACGGCCACCAAAGACTGGTATAAAGTTAGAGCATTCCTGACGCCATCTTTACGCTTAACCACCTTGCGGATTAGCGCTTCGGCATCTTGCAAAGATGTAGCTCCAGATCGCCAGTCTGTTTCGTCCCAAGACCCCTTTCCAAGGTTGCAGTTATAACAAAGAACTTGAGTATTGTTCTCATCAAATCTAAGGTCCCAATACTTCCTAATGGGCTTGATGTGGTCAACCACCAGTCGAACGCCATCAGCTGTAGTAGCCCCACAACACTGACAACGCCCATTTGCTCTTACTAGAGCAACATATCTGGCCTTTGATGTGAGCCATTTCTTGGATTTGTAGAAAGACTTTATTCGCCTCTCTACTTTCTCCCTTTCTGTGATTATCGGAGCCACAAATGAAGGATCGACAAAATCTTTTGGGCGGGACTTCGGTATTGCAGGCAACCCTAGGAGGGGAAGCATGCGGGCGCAATACATGCCTCGACTTTCATTCCCCCACTTCCTCGATGGTGTCTTTTGAGCGATAGCGAATGCTTTCGTGAGAAGATCAAACGGAGCCATACTCTCATCGACTTCACCCGTCGCATCTTTGATAAACTTACGAAGCGCTTCTATTGCAAGAATTGTACGCACTGTGTACCACGGACTTTTTACGGTATTATATGTATTGATCAAGCTTCATCTCTCTTAACATTCTCTTCATTTGCATTCTTCGCCTTCCTCCTGTACCAAGTTGCACGTGAAAGCCCTTCTTTCGTCCAGGGCTTGCGTGTATCATTCTCTCCTGCCTCAGTGAGACTCCTACTTGACGCAGTATCCATATCAGATAACAGCACTGCTTGGGCACGATGGCGCTGCCATGTACGGCGGGATATCCCCTCAGCCTCCCATGGAGCCAGCTTTGTAAGAGTATCCCTCTTCCATGGCTTACTACCACGAGCTGACTGAACCATAGAAAGCCCTTCTCTAGTAAAATGGCGCGGCAACCATTTGGCTATAGACTTTACAACTCCACGGACCTCTCTTGGAGAAAGAGGTGTGGCGAACTGGCAATTGAACTGAAGGGCTAGCTCTAGAAGATAGTCATACAAGCCAGTGGAATCGAATGACCTGATAAAGCGTCGATACCCCTCCTTCCGAATAAATTCGAACAAGGTGCAGTTGCGGCCAACGCCAAACACTTCCTTAACTTTTTGGCTGTACCGTTTGTCGTCGAAGAACAGGTAGTCATCCAACTCCTGCATCGAGTAGGGTTCTAGCCGCGCCCATTCCGTTCTCCATCGTGGATGTAACGGATTTTTGCTTATCAAACCGCAGTAGCCCACGTCTGCTTGCAACCTTCGCGTGTATCCGCGCTGTATTGCTTCGAGAAACTTAATCGGAGCCATGCGGCAGGAAGTTCCCGTAAAGACAGGCGTCTCTAACCGATAGAATAAGTGAGCATGTCCATTTTTTGGATTCTCACAAATGATGTTGGGTTGAGCAAGGTTGGCGTCATCTGCGGCAAAATATGCGCCAGGATTATCGATGTCGAAGTTAAGCCATGTAACAACCGTGGGGCGGTTCGGCTGAATATGCTCCAGCTCTATGGCTTTATTCAAAAGCCTAGGCGCAATGCCGTCACTCAGAAGATCAGCGCAATAGGGCCGCCGAGGTAGTGTTTCTAAAAAACTGGCTTGACAAGCTGCTTGGTGATTGGTAGCATTCATATGCGTCGAATGTGTACTTCCAAAATAGAGTTCGAGAGCGATGTACTGGGCGACAACCCGAGGATCGCATTGCCTCTCTTAGAGGCCGAGAGAGCTGGTATGGAGTAAAATCCTGTGCCAGCTCTTTCTTTTATACCATAGTTTTAAGACAAAGCAAGAACGTTGTCGGGCCATACGGCGCAAAGTTGATCACGTTTTTTTTGGGCAAGGTAAATGAGATGAGCTCTAACACAGAAAGCGAAGGCTGTGTTCTTTGGTTGGCCATCATGCTTGGCGCGAGCGGATGTGGCCTTATTTGGGGGGCTGTCGGTTTAGGGATATTCCTTCTCTGTGTCGCCATCGCGTTGCTTGTTCTATTGATTATTGTCAAAGCACTTGGGTTATAAACAGGCCACCAGCGCCCTTCCCGCCTCACTCATAACCCAAGATTCCCCTTGACACAACCGCCGCCCCAAGCTAACGCTGTCCCAGCAAGACGCTGCCAACCCAGTCCGGAATAACCGGCTAGGAGCCAAAATTGAAGTTGAATCAGATCATTGCTGTGGAAAAGGGCGTTAAGGCCCGTGCTTTCGCAGAACTGTCAGAACTCAATAAAGTCATCCAGAAACCGGCGCTATTCAACGGTTTTGCCAAGGCATACCAACCCAAGGATGCTGAGGGCGAGACTTTACCACCAGAGAACCAGCGGGTGCAATTCGTCGCCACTGAAGTGCTGCGCAGCGTAGAGCGCGGCCTGGGCGAGCTATTCGACATTA
>Ga0182019_10001675_pt1 | contig 11277 bp, 11 predicted proteins | sample 812E2MmetaG_FD_120483 | JGI IMG/M metagenome (GOLD analysis project Ga0182019, IMG submission 120483) | Permafrost microbial communities from Stordalen Mire, Sweden - 812E2M metaG | ecosystem: Environmental > Terrestrial > Soil > Wetlands > Permafrost | place: Sweden: Stordalen | collected...
ACTCAAGTGAAAGCTATCCTGGTTACAGATTTCCGCTATATCGAACAAGCTCAAAGACAATCGCCGGATTTTGAAGTGTTCCGCATCAGCGGCAAGATGGCTGAATGGCTGCCCAGGTTATTCTCTGGGTTGAAGATCGGACAACTGGGTTTTGAAAGCAGCCATATGGCGGTCAGCTCCTTTGCCCAAATAAACGAGCTTTTGGAAAAGTTAAATATTAAAATGGCTCCGCAAAATGGTGTGATCGAAGCCATTCGCATGCTGAAAGATCCCGGAGAAATTGAAAAAATTATTAAAGCTGCCAAGATTACAGGGGCAGTCTATGACTATGTTGATAAGATATTGAAGCCGGGTATGACTGAAAAAGCCCTGGCCTGGGAGATTGAAAAATATATGCGGGACTCCGGCAGCCAGCCGGTGCCCTTCGAATTGATTGTCGCGGCAGGCTCCAATTCAGCTCTACCGCATGCTAAACCCTCGGATTATGTGATTAAAAATAACGAACCGGTAGTGATTGATATCGGTTCCAAAGTTGAATTTTATGGCAGCGACCTGACCCGCACAGTGTATTTGGGTAAGCCGGATGAGACTTTTAAAAAAGTGTACAGTACGGTACTGGAGGCTCAACAGACAGCCATTGCCAATATCAAACCCGGTATGACCGGGGCTGAAGCCGATACTCTAGCCCGTCAGGTTATCGAAAAGGCAGGGTATGGAGACACCTTCGGACACAGTCTGGGCCATGGGATCGGCTTGATAACCCACGAAAAGCCCACAGTGGGTCCCAACTCCACAGATATACTAACTGAGGGTATGGTTTTTACGATAGAACCCGGGATTTATATCAGTGGCTGGGGCGGTGTGCGCATTGAAGACGATGTTGCCATCCAAAATGGTAAACTAAGAGTGATATCCTCAGGTCGCAAGTTGAAAGTGTAAAAGGTGGTTGATCTTGTTTAAAGCCGATTTTCATATCCATTCCCACTTTTCCGGTGATTGTATCACCAGCCTGGATCAGATCATCCGGACGTGTCAGAAAAAGAAGATTAACTGCATCGCGGTGACCGATCACAACGAAGTCGAAGGCGCTTTACAATTGAAGACAATCGCTCCTTTTTATGTGATTGTAGGGGAAGAGGTATTAACTACCAGCGGGGAAATCATGGGGCTGTTTTTAACTAAGAAAATCCCCCGCGACCTGCCGGTAGATGAAGTAATTAAACGCATCAGAGACCAGGGTGGACTAATTTGCGCGCAGCACCCCTTTGATAAATTACGTTCAGACGCCCTTCAAGCCGATACTATGGAAAAGATTAAAGACCGTATAGACATGGTTGAAATTTTCAATGCGCGTACCGCTCTGAAACGGACTACGGAAATGGCCAGGGAATTTGCCTTATCGAATCATTTTCCAGCCACCGCAGGCAGTGATGCACACGCCGCGTTCGAAATCGGTAATGCCTATGTCGAAATGCCCGAATTCACTGACCAATCAGATTTTATACAAGCTTTGAAGCAAGGGAAGGTCTTTGGACATAAAGCCAATCCCTTAACGCGTATAGGCAGTATTTGGGCGAGAATCACAAAAAGTAAACACCATAATAACTGAAAGGAAAAAGACCTTGGATTATCTATATTTGCTGTATAAAAAAGAAGCTCAGATTTGTACCATCACTCTAAACCGTCCTCAGGTGCTGAATGCCCTGAGTCCTGACTCCTTGAAAGAGCTCAGGAAAGCGGTCCTGGCAGCAGGTGAAGACCAGGAAGTTGGAGTGGTGATTCTAACCGGAGCCGGCAAGGCTTTTGCAGCCGGTGCTGACTTGCAATCATTGGGGACGAAAAAGCTGGAAAACGGACGGGTTGGTGCCTTGATAGATGAAGCTGCCAACGGAGCTATTGAAGCCATTCAATCAATTCCTAAAGCAGTGATCGCTGCCGTTAATGGTCACTGTTACACGGGAGCCCTGGAAATTGTTTTGGCTTGCGATATTATTATAGCTTCAGAAGAAGCCAAATTCGGAGACACACATGTAAAATGGGGGCTGCGGCCCAGTTGGGGTATGAGCCAGCGTTTACCGCGGGCAGTGGGTTATTATAACGCTAAAGAACTCTCATTTACCGCAGCTATTATCGATGCGATAGAAGCTAAAAGGATCGGGCTGGTTTCTAAGACGGTTTCTGCTGAGAAACTGCTGGACGGAGCCAACAAAATCGCACATCAGATATTATCCAATAGTCTGGAAGCTGTCGCGGCCTATAAGAGGCTTTACAATCAGACCGTGTTGGAGACCATGGAAAAAGGTTTGCAATACGAGCGCCTGAGTGAATTCCCCATCAGCGATACCCAGTCGCGCATTGATGGGTTTAAAAAGAAAAAGTAAAAAATCAGGTTGATTGGTAAGCTCCATTTATTAAAATCGGGGCACATTTATCTGTGTTGATTTGGGAACATAACCGGATGTCTTCAGGGTACCCGATGTCTTGTAATTCTTTACCTGAACTACAATTCAATAGAATGTTGAACAGGTCGTTTTGCAAACTTACGAAAGCCTTTGATGCCAATTGGGCCTCTGGAGATAATTTCCCTGACAAGCAGCTAATTATCGCTCCGGCTCCCAGCAGGTCCTCAATAGATGGCCGTAGACTTCCATCATCTTGCCATCTTTCTCCCGCAGGGATAACAGCTATTCTATTGCCGAATTTCATGGCAGCTTTGGCTACCGTACTGGCGTTGCGAAAACAGCCCGCCAGAGTGGGAGTATCTCTGGCTGACAGGGAAAGGGCCGCCCCATTGGGCGAAGGCAGAACCAGACGAGTGCCGACAAAGATGTTTAAAAGAGAAGCCGGCGATAAAGAATACCTACCCTCTTTACGGTGACCAGCGATTTCTGCGCCAATTGAAGATGCAAAGGCAATTAAAGAGTCATCCCGCGTCGGGTAGGGATACACAAAGGCACCTCTGTCGACCGCCACAGATACAGCGGTGGTGAACGAAAGGACATCTACTATGATCACGGAGTCGCTCATCGGAGCCAGATGTTTGATGCCCTGTTCTCCCCATTCGCAACGAATATCAAAATCAGATTGATCGAAGATCATATTATTTTCCCAATTCCTTTTCTAAATCCACATAATAGCGTCTGTGATAACGTGTTCCTTGGGTATACATGGGATGGTCTTTTTTGATGTGGATAGTTTCCAACCGCCGGGCACCTAAACGTTCACAAGTCCGCATGGAAGGAATATTATTGGGATCGACATTTAGAAATACTTGTTTCAATCCATGGGCGTAAGCCAGCGGAAACAATAAGCGGCAGCTACGCTCAGCATAATGCCGACCGCGGAATTCCTCTTTGACATCATAGCTAATGTTGCCGGCGACACGGACTGATTCAGGTGCACCAATTCGCAGCCTAATAGTCCCCAAAACAGTTGTTGAGTCCGGATGCCTCATCTCAAAATGATAGTCCGGCACCCAGCGTGTTAGGGGATCGTAAGGGTTAGTTTTCACCAGCACCAATTCCAGGTCGCCATCCACCAATTGGCCGGGGTTAAGGAAAGAAAATTGATCCTGTTTCTGCATAATTCAGCCTTATAAGTGGATTTGTTTGATAATTGCTAATGTTAATACTCAGAAGCTGAAGAGTCAATTCACCAGGGCTTCAGGGTAACCAGCCGCAATTCTTCGTGCTATACTGAAAACAAATTAAGGCGGATGACGTTCAGGATTACAAAATTGCAAACAACCCATAAGTCTAATAAGTTCTTTTACGGCTGGTATTTAGTTGCAGCCTCATGGCTAATGGCCTTTTTGGTTTCAGCCACAGCCGTGGGCATCTTTTTTAAACCTTTACTGGATGAATTCGGCTGGAGCCGAGCCCAACTTTCTCTGGTATCCTCTATAACCATGCTGGTTTTTGCAGTTCTCTTGCCCTTCCTGGGCAGGTTAATCGACCATTTAGGTCCGCGGACGATGCTGCTGGCTAGCGCGGCGGCACAGATACTATCTTCAGTTAGCTATGGTTTGGCGCAAAATCTCGGGCTAGTTTACTTAGGGCGCTTTTTATATGAATTAAAGCCCACCCACGGTACCCAGGTACTTATCAATCGCTGGTTTATAAAAAAGAGAGGGCTGGCTTTAGGTGTGATATCCAGCGGAATCCCGCTGGGACAATTACTTCTTTCACCTCTTTCGCAGTATCTAATTCTTACCTGGGGCTGGCGCAGCACCTTTTTCTTTTGGGCAGGTATAACGGCAGTAGTAATTTTGCCTGCGCTTTTCTTGATCAAGGACAGACCTCAAGATAAAGGATTAATGCCCGATGGCGAATCAATTGCTGCTTCCGATAAATCCCAAATTAAGACCGATGAAGTCAGCCAAAACCCTGGTTTACAAATAAAAGATGCTTTACGCAAGCGATCCTTTTGGCTGCTGGCTACAACTCATACCATCTGCGGCGTTACCTGCGGTTTGATGGCAACACATATTGTGATTTTTGCGACTGACCTGGGGTATTCAGCTTTGATTGGCGCGAGTTTCTTGAGTGTCCAGGGTGGCGTCAGTCTGTTAGGGGTAGTCTCCACAGGTTGGCTGTCCGACCGTTTAACGCGCAGTAAGGTGCTTTCCTTGACGCACCTTATTCGCAGCCTGGGGTTATGGGTGCTGGTTGTGCCGTTGTTACTGGGTTGGCATTCTTTACCCCAGTTATATTTAGCCATGGCACTCTTTGGCTTTGGCTGGTTTACCACGTCGCCCCTGGTCGCCGGGTTAGCTGCCGACTTTTTCGGTAGTTTACGTATGGGTACTTTGCTGGGGATCCTGTTAGCCAGCCATTTGATAGGTATGGCGATTGGTTCTTACGCAGGTGGTTTATCCTTCCAGTTGACCGGCAGATATCGACTTATCTTTGTTATAGTAGCCAGTCTGGAACTGGCGGCCTGCCTGATAGCCGCAATGATCAGAAAAACGAAACAAAATAGCTAGATTTAGCATCATTAATATTTACATTGACAGATTAAATAGCGCAGTCTGAGTCGCCTGCTGATTTATTTATCCCAATCCATGCTGAATCGCGATTACGGCAGCTTGAGTTCGATCGGACACGCCTAATTTGGCCAGGATTGAACTGACGTGATTGCGGATGGTACCTTCTGACAGATATAGCCGCTCGGAAATATCGGTGTTGCTCAGACCTCTAGCTATCAAACGTAATATATCGAGCTCTCTTTCGGTTAACTTAGCGGTCACCAGCGTGGCGGGTTGGGTCTGTCGGCTATAAACCTGGCCTAATACTTTTCCGGCAATAGTCGGGTCTACATAGGTTTTGCCCGCTATAGTTCCTCTGATGGCTTTGATTAGTTCGTCACGAGGAGTATCCTTTAAGAGGTAACCGGAGGCTCCTGCATGGATGGCATCGAATATCCATTGGTCGTCATCATAAGTGGTGAGAACAAGCACTTTAATCTCGGGATGCTTGGTTTTTATCTGACGGGTAGCTTCCACGCCATTCAAGATCGGCATCTTTAAGTCCATTAATACCAGATCCGGGTTTTCTTTATCCACCAACTCGACTGCAGTAGCCCCTTCTGACGCGGTGCCGATAATTTGAATATCCGGCTCCAGTTTAAGCAACATAGTTAAACCATCCCGGACAATAGCCTGATCATCACATATTATAACTTTCATTGGGCTTTCCTTATTTTTAAATTATCAGGCTGATTTCTGTGCCGTTTCCAGGTTGACTGATGATGTTAAGTTCGCCACCGATGAACTTGGCTCTTTCAGTCATTCCCACCAATCCCCAATGTCCGCTTTTCAGGTTCTTTTCGAGATCGAAACCAATTCCGTCGTCGCGTACATTAAGCTTCATTTTGCCCTCAACGTATTCTAAATTAACCACCAGATTTTTAGCATTAGCGTGGTTGATCGTGTTGGTTATGGCTTCCTGGGCAATGCGATAGATTCCTTGTTCTACGTCGGAGGCCAACGCAGGTAATTTATCCATAATAGACAGTTTCAGTACCAGGTTAGCTCGGGCTGCGGCGTCTTGAGCCATGGTGCTAATGGCTAACATCAATCCCAGATCATCCAGAGGGCTGGCCCGTAAAGCTTTCAAAGCTCTGCGGGTTTCCTTCAAGCCGGAATGGGCCGAAGCTAGAGACTCTTCCAATCTCGTGCGGGCTGCCGCAGGGTCAACATCCCAATAGGCTTTGACAGCTTCCAATTGTACTGATAGTCCGCTAAGTGTATGTGCAAGTGTGTCGTGCAGTTCTCTGGCCAGTCTATTACGTTCTTGACTGGTAGTTAATTGTTCGAGTGTATTGGCGTAATTAACCAGATTCTTATTGGCATCTTCAAGAGACTTTTGTTGTTTTCTCAGTCTGTTCACCAGGAAACTAATTGAAAAAGCTACGGTCAAATAATTACAGTTTGTATAAGAACAGATATAATCGCTCCCTGGAAATGCGGTGCCGGACCATTGGGGGCGCCGGTTGGCATACTAAACGACCACATCACGCCCAGGTTCAAAGCGGTAATTACCAGGATAACCAGCAGGATATATTGCCATTTATATTGCCAGGCGACCAGAAGAAGTCCCATGAACACGAAAGGGAAAGGTCTCAGGTACAAATCATCCGGAGAGGATGAGGGAACCATGGGAAATAATTGAATCATCATCCAGTTCACAACGAGCGGCATAACGGTGACTATGGTGATTATCAAGGGAATAAAATACTGCTTCAGTCGTCCTTGTATCCATGGCCAGTAAGCCAGGCCAAGGCAGATTAGGGCAATGATAGCATAAAAAATGTAATACCAGATCCCTGTGCGTTGAGGCCGCCCCAATGTTTGATTGATAATCACCAACACTGCTAAATATCCGAGCCATAAAAACGCTACAATCCGGATCAAGCGTACCGCATCAAAGAGACCCGCTATTTTCTTCATATAAGGTATTGTAGTTCATGAATTTATCAATGTCACGTGACTTCAGTCATATACCTTCATGATAGATGTCATCTTTGCCGGTGTTGAAATGCATGGTCGGAAAATCAGAGTGGTTACTTAATGCACTGTTTGAGTATTTCTTCTTATCGTAAAGTGAGAATGTCGAAACAAAAAATCTCTGATCCATCCAAAAATATACAAAGAAAGGGAGATTGACCGACAGAAGAGGCCATAAGCCTGCAATTATAGCTGGATAGCTATTTTAATTAAAAAATAACTTTAAGGAAAAGGGGTAACGTAATATGAAAATTATCAAATCACTGGTAGCAGTACTTATCATCTGTTTGATGGTGGTGTTGGTCGTGGGCTGCGGTACTGCCAGCACTACTTCCACTGCTACTACTAAAAATGTCAAAGTAACCAGAGGGACGATTTCGAATACCGTCACTGGTACCGCCCAACTGTCTCTGGCTAAAACCCAGAACTTGTCTTTCGACATGGATGGAACTGTGGCTAATGTAGAAGTCGAAGCCAGTCAGACAGTCACTAAAGGGCAAGAATTAGTGACCCTGGACACTTCTGCCTGGGAAGACCAGATTACAACCTTACAACAAGCTCTAACCAGCGCCCAACGTAATTTATCTGCCAAACAAAGTGCTTTAACTACCGCACAGAGAACGGTAACCACAAAACAACTGGCGGAACAGCAAGCCGAACTAAATTTGCAGACAGCACAACAAAATCTGGCTAATATTGCAGATGTAAATACCGCTCAAGATGCAGTAGACGCTGCTCAACTCCAATTAGATATCGCTACTGCCAACATGAAAGTGGATTTAGCAACTAATCCCGGTTCTGCCTCAAACTGGGCACAATCGGTTAGCAGTTATCAAACAGCTCTGGCCCAGGCTAAAGCTAACCTCAAATCGGTCATTGCCGGAACGAGCTCGACAGTGTCTTCAGCAACGGATTTACAATTAGCCAGCGCCCAACTAACAATCACCCAGGATCAACAGGCGATAACAGACGCCAAGAATGCCATTGCTGACGCCCAGACGGCTGTTATTAATGCCCAACTAGACATCGATGACGCCACTACTTCAGTAACCAAAGCCCAGAAAAATCTGGATGAGGTCAAGGCCGAAAGCCCTATCATTACAGCGCCTTTCGATGGCTTTATTACAAAAATTAACGTTAGCGGCGGTGACGATATCCTCAAAGGTAAGGTAGCCTTAACCATCGCTGATCCCAACCAATTCGAGATCAATTTCGCGGTATCTGAGACGGACATCTATTCGATTAAAGTCGGGCAGAGCGCCTCGGTTTCTGTCGATGCACTTTCAGGCGAGACTTTCGCCGCGAAAATTACAGCTATTGCTCCCACTGCAACGATTTCTTCCGGGGTTGTCTCTTATCAGGTTACCGCTGAAATAACGTCTTTAATCCCGATTACGACCACTTCTACAAAACCTGGCAATTCAACTGCCGGCAGTCCCGCTTCAGGTACAGCACTGCCCAGTGGTGTTATTCCGAGCGGACTCCCTTCAGGTACAGCGCTGCCGAGCGGCATCACCTCAAGTGGACTACCTTCGGTGACACCTAGTGCAACTGCCAACGGCACCACCGGGTCAGCTGTAACTACCGCAACAACCGCTGCCGCGGCGACTCTTAAAGAAGGCTTAACCGCTACGGTTACTGTCACTCTGCAGCAAGTTACCAATGCCCTGATAGTAGCTAACCGTGCCATTACCACATCCGGCGGTAAAAGTACTGTCCAGGTGGTAAATGGCACAACTACGGAAACCAGGGTAGTTACGACAGGCCTCAGCGATTCAACTAATACCGAGATTACCAGCGGTCTTAGTGAGGGAGAAATCGTGTTATTAAAATCATCATCGACTTCCTCTTCTTCTTCCAGCTCTTCTAGTTTGGGTGGAGGAGGGATAGGCGGCCCAGGGGGTTTAATACCATGATCGAGTTAAAGGGAATTACTAAAGCTTATCCAATGGGTAAAAGAGAATTGAAAGTTTTACAAGGCATTGATCTAAAAGTCCAAACCGGGGAAATGGTAGCTATCATGGGTCCTTCCGGTTCAGGTAAAAGTACTTTGTTAAACATGGTCGGTCTGTTAGATAGACCTACCTCCGGGAGTTATATTCTAGGAGGCCAGGAGGTAAGTCGTTTATCAGGAAAAGAATTGTCCAAAGTCCGAGGACAAAAGATAGGATTTATTTTCCAAAGCTTTAATTTAATAACTTATCTCTCAGCCATCGATAATGTTGTTTTAGGACAAAAGTACGCAGGTAAGATAAATCTGAAAGTGGCCAAGGAAGCTTTAGCCAGGGTTGGGCTGGCAGACCGCATCAAACACCGGCCCAATGAACTCTCGGGTGGTGAACAGCAAAGAGTAGCAGTAGCCAGAGCCCTGGCCAAGAATCCGCCAATGATTCTGGCAGATGAACCTACCGGCAACCTGGATAGTAAATCCAGCAAAGAGATTATGAGTATGCTAACGACCCTGCATACGGAACAGAATATCACCCTGGTCATGATTACGCATGATCCCAATGTGGCCCATTATTGTCAACGCATCATTCATTTGGAAGATGGGGTTGTCGTGAGAGAGGAAATAGTATGAAAAGGCTTTTTGAACCGTTAATCACCTCCTGGACATCTGTAGTAACCCATAAATTACGCAGCTTTCTAACAATCCTGGGTGTGGTCATAGGCATCTCGGCAGTTATCATATTGATGTCAGTAGGGAAAGGCTCAACTGCCTCAATTCTGAGTAATTTCAGTAGTCTGGGAGCCAATATGATCACCATCAGCGGTGGATCGACTTCTTCCGGTGGTGTCCGCAGCGCTGCCGGGTCGGCCCAAACTCTAACTCTTGAAGACGCCAATGCCATTGCCGCCAATGTTACCGATATAAATGGAGTGGCGCCTACTACCAGTTCATTCATGCAGGTTATAGCCGGAAGCGAAAACATGAATGCGCAAGTTACCGGCATTACTACCACTTACCTGGATTTGAACTCTATTAGTGTCACTGAAGGTGATCCGATCTCACAAAGTGATCTGGACAGAAAAACTAAAGTCGCCTTAATTGGTCCCACGGCCGCGACTACCCTTTTTCCAGATGCTGACCCTATAGGTCAGAAAATCCGTATGAGTAACACCATTTACACTATAGTAGGATTACTGGAAAGCAAAGGAACATCTTTCACTTCGTCGGATAATAAAATATTTATACCCTTAACCACTTTATTGAGTACAATGTCACAATCAGTGACGACTACCGGCGGTCATATAATCAGTTCAATCTCGGTCCAGGCTTCTAGTGCAGATGTGATTGCCTCAGTCAAACAACAAATCACATTCTTACTTGAGGACCGCCATAAAATTGCTGTAGGCGGGACAGATGATTTCAGCCTAACTTCCACTGATCAGATTACTGCCTCCATAACCTCTTCAACGTCCACCTTGACCAATTTATTGGGCGCAATCGCCGGCATATCTTTACTGGTTGGCGGTATCGGGGTCATGAATATCATGCTGGTGTCTGTGATGGAGAGACGCAGGGAGATCGGTATTCGCAAGGCTCTGGGAGCCAAGGAAAGGGATATCTGTGGTCAATTCTTAATAGATTCAGCTTTGCTGTCTTTAACAGGCGGTATTATCGGGGTAGTTATAGGCTGGGGCGGTTCTTATCTGATAGACTACCTGGGTTATTACACCACGATAGTAACATCCGGTATTGTGATTCTGGCAGTTGCAGTCTCCCTGGGGGTCGGTTTGTTCTTCGGTTTCTATCCTGCCTGGCAAGGTTCCAAGATGGATCCTATTAAAGCTTTAAGGTCTGAATAAGAGCTCCTGATGGAATAAAATAATGGAGGTATCTCGGGTTGATACCTCCATTATTTTTATCGTATTTTGGGCTGTAACATCGATGAATAGACGACCAATGAAATTAAAAATGAAACTATTCAAACTGACCAGGATTTTCCATGTTGATTATTATCTTATGAAAAAATTGAAAATGCGTTATCATGTAAGTAACATCAATTATATCTTGTTACACTCTTGTATGGATGTCGTATATGTAATAAGATGGTGATAACACAAAATAGGAGGGTTACTTTAGCATGTTGATTTCAGATATCATGCAAACCAATGTAGTTACCATTCCCAGCACGACATCCCTGGCCGAAGCCAGGAAAATCATGGATGCACATAAAATCCGACGTTTACCGGTAATCGATCGGTTACAATTGGTCGGAATTGTCACCAAAGATGATTTGGATAAGATGGGCCCTTCACAGCTAACA
>Ga0182019_10001677_pt1 | contig 11271 bp, 2 predicted proteins | sample 812E2MmetaG_FD_120483 | JGI IMG/M metagenome (GOLD analysis project Ga0182019, IMG submission 120483) | Permafrost microbial communities from Stordalen Mire, Sweden - 812E2M metaG | ecosystem: Environmental > Terrestrial > Soil > Wetlands > Permafrost | place: Sweden: Stordalen | collected...
GCCGGAAAAACAATGTGTCTGCCAGTCAGGCGCTTACCCATTTATTCGATGGGAAATTGCCAGATTTCATTCTTTGAATGAAAGTCAGCCGATTTTTTGGGTAAATTACGCTGAATAGTTACGTTTTTTCAAAAGAAGACGATCGGTTAAGATTGAACCGATCCGACTTCTTATCAGCCTCTAGCTTTTTTCTGAATTCACCAAATTGTTTGTGCATGTATGATTTAGACCAAACATTATTCCCATTCATACCCTAGTACAATCAGAAAATCCTTCACCTCATCTTTTTGCAAATCCCCACCACCAGGACGTGTCATTTTCAATTGCCATTTGATAGGAGGGGCTTTGGGCACGACTTGAACCCCTTGTCCTGACACATCTGTTCCTTTCTCGCCATTGACATGCAGGCCACCAAATTTGTCAATCTTGGCTAATGTTATTGTGTTCGATCCGGGTGGTGGCGGTTCAGGCAAGGGCGGAGTCATGACAACCTTGTAGCTTCCGGCATCCGCGCATCTTGCCAGTAACCAAATCGTGTTGATCTTAAGTATCTTGTCCTGATCCAGGATGCGAAATAGATTAGGCACTACTTCCAATTCAAAAATGTTTCCATTAGCCGGATTAGAAGGAGTTAAGAACCGTTGCCACTGGGTTGGGAACTCTTGTCGCAAGTTAAGCAATCGTAAAGAAGGTATTGCTCCATCTTGATTAAAATATTCCCGCAAATGAGTGACTGCACTGTTTTTGAATCGACCTGCATCTTCCCTGGCTGTGTACTTGATATGAAGAATAGCATCGGAAATAGTGTCGTAATCAAATTGACGCAATGCCCTACCAAAGTCGGGATTGTTCGAAGGGAGGTCGCTAAACAACTCTAACGACCATTGACTGATGGTGCCCGCTCCTTCAAAGGGTAGATAACGTTCGTCGCGAAAACTCAATTCAAAGATGCCACTGTCGTTCTGGGCATTGCTGGCAGCAATGGCTTTTACAGGGATATTATTCTCGACAAAACGATCATCATCGGCAGGTATACCTTGATCAGCATTCCTGGAATAACCGTTTTCGCCAAGTGCAGGGTTGATGCGTATGCTGTTTTTAAGCAAGCGCAAGGTGCAGGAAATCGTCGTGTACGGCCCAACTACGCAAGGCAGTGTAATGCTCACCGACTTGATGCGGCGGAAGTAATGCCCAGGGAAATCGAGGTCGAACATTTCCTCGGGTATGTTGATAAAACAGCGCCCCGTTTCCCGTAGCTTCACCAATGCCAACGGATCAAGCATAAGGAGCGAGACGTGCTTGGTCAGTTCGAATTCCCTGCGGTTCTGTTCCAGATAAGCGGCCTCCAATCGACGCAAATCGTACTGGAGCTTTTCGCCGGATAGCAGCCCCTTCTTCAGACTATCCCAATAGCCGAATTGGATGTAGCTGCTGTCCTGTAAGCCCAACTCGAAACGGAAACAGCGTTCTGCCCGTTTTGCTAAATCGTAGGCGAGTTTGTAGCTTTGGAAATACACGCCGGAAACCTGTCCCACTTGCCATTGGTACAGTTCCTGGTTGGTGTACTTGGAACGCATGAACTCATCTGTCGACTTGGCGTTTTCGATCTGGATAATGTGGTTTTCAAGTTCCTTTTCTGCAATAGCAATGCGTAGATCGGCACTGGCAATTTGCTTATCCATTTGCAACAGCTCCTTGTCGGCGAGCTGCTCTTGAAGTTTCCAGTCATTCCAGCGGCGCTCATTACTCGCTTGAGTTGCCATGAGATTTGCTCCAGCATGCAACACCCCACCGGCCCCACTAAAAAAGGCAGATAGTTGGGCGGCGGCACCACCTACTTGTTGCCCCCCAATTGTTCCTGTTGCAACTGGCGTCCCACCAATACCAGTAATACCAATGTTAACATCGGGCAATGCGTGCCCAACTGCTGCAATCACGTTTATCGCTGTAGCAATTATTTCCGAGACAATTCCCAGTCCATGTGTAGTCATGGATGCTATTTCCCAAGTGTTGACCTGCTCAATATCTCGATAATAGTTTCTTCTTTCTTCTACAGTTGCTTTGGAACGCGTTACTACCTCCAAACTCTCCATTGCCTCCTCGATTTGTTTCTCTCTTACGACTTTCATCGCGTCCAGAAGTCGGATTTCCTGATTTTGTCGCAGCAGCCCTATTGCTTCAGCATCCTTCTTCTCCAGCGCGACAAGCAATGCACCACCGAGCGCCTTTACGTCGTTGCAAACTTCGTTAGCTTTTTGCAGCAACATATTGAAACGATAAATCGGCAAAGGGGCATTCAAGTCGGCAAGGGCAGCACCAATATCGACGCCGCCAGCTACAGCTTTGACCAATGCACCGGGGTCGATCGGCGGCTCAAATAGTGCCAATTGTCTAACGACTCCCTCAATATTCATGCAATTGCGAATTTTGTAGAGTCGGTCGGCAACCGTATCCCAATATCCCAAGAGCTTGTCATTTTGCGGAATGCAGAAATAGAGCATTGGCAAAGGTGCCTGATCAGAACTAACTTGCCCATTGCCAGAAAGTTGAGGCACGAGGTTTTCCACTTCCACCAAGGCGTTAGAGAATTTATCGAATTGCTCTTCCAATTCGTTGAAACTCTCTAAAGGCGGCTTTGCCTGTGGGGGGATTTTCTTCGGACGAGGGCCAAGAATCTCAGCCGCCATGATATACAACTGTGTTGCCTCATTGATGTTCTCCATACTGTCCTGGCGGAACAGGTTGTCACCCCAGGTGATGAGATTATCGAGATATTTCATCACTACGGTTTTCTGATAGGCGACAGTACGGTAATTGGCAATACGGTGCGGTTCGAAGGGGTTGGTACGCCAGTCGAGCACCTGGTCTTCAAGGTCTTTTTTCGCCTGCCCCGAGTAACCGGTTACGCTGGTATCTCCTGCTAACATGCGCATGATATTGTCGATGCGCTGCTGAATGTACTGCGGGTCGGTAGTTTCAAAGAATGGTTTGGTGATCCAGTACTTGCTCATCGCAGAGCCCCCTGGCGTGGCGCTATCTACACCGATGGGATTGAAGATAAAGTGATACCAATCTCGTGCTTCTTCAAAACGTTGATTTCTGCTTAACGAATTGGCAATCAGCAATGGCGCATGGAAAAACAGTTCCCAGTTGTAGGAGGAATACGCACCATCGGGCGTAAAATCAACAAGTTCTCTCGGAAAACAATCCGGCAGTGAAGGATATTGGGGGGGTAACTTGACCACAGCATCTGTAGGCTGATAACTCTGTTCAAAGCTGAACCCAGTATTCTTGAGTTGCGTTTCCCGGCTCATTAGCGCGGGTATGGCCTTCAAGGGGTTATAAACCAATTTGGCGAAGTCACAAACAAAAGGATGATAGTAGTTCTTGAAGTGGAACTGCCTTGATTGGAATAGATAAAGCGACCATTCCCCCAGAAAATAGTGGATATAGCGCATGAACCACCGATTCAGTAGGCTTTTTATCTGTTCATCAGTATAGGGGTATGCGTTTTCTTCAGGGAATGCTAGCCAAAGGGACTGCTCCAACTGGGTTCGTTGAACCGCATTCAAAATGGAGAGATCAATACCCGTCAGCCAGGTTTGAATCTGCCCTTCAAAGAAGTCTTCCATTTGGCGAAACCATTTTTTGATATCTGGATAGTAATATCTAACGCCCCCACCGACATTGGCCAGCCGACCTTCATCGCCCTTACCTAGAAGCGAGGGTAAGACAAAAAATGTCCTTTTTTTATCGTTGTAGAAGAATGGCAGCCAACTGCCTGTTGGCGTCCATCGACTACGCCTAATCTCTGCAAATTGTCCCCCAATGCCCAATGGAAGGTCAATCAAAAGCCGATCAAAATACGATGGATGCCAAGGAGAGGTCATCTTGAAGAACCAAGGGGTCTGAATTAGTACCTGAGTGGAATTGAGATTATCGGACGAATATGGGATGAAGTTTTCCAAGGTGAAATCATTTTCAGGATCGTCCTGACGCGATTCAGAATTTCCGAATTCGTCTACCTTGCCGAGCTCTTCCCACTTTGAAAACGAGGGTAAGTCACCTGTCGAGGCCGGTTCCGGACGAATAGTGGGCTGGACATAACCACTCAGTTCGGGGTTCAATACTGGAACACCCTTGCAACCCGATATTTCAAAAGCCCCAATCATCAACGCTTGTTGTTGCCCGTCACTTCCAAGGCTGCTACCAAGGTATTGAATACCGAACCGACCGTCTATATCGCTTCGATCAACTGGTACAAATACGTAGTGTTTTCTGACAATCTCAACATCGTAGGTATCGCTTTTGTCGAAGTCTATCGATACTTTTTTAGGTGCCCACTTACCTTGGCGATAATCGCTTACCGCCATTTGCATCTTTAATGTTTTCTTGGTTCTCGGTAGGGTAGCATTTTTGGTTCCGGCCAATGGAACATCGATTGTACGGTTGCTTACTTCATCGGGTAATTCAGTAAACACCGGCCAGAACAGAAACACACGCTTGTTTACGACCGCCGGAATCAAATAATCGCCCTGTATATCTAGATCCACTTTCTCCCAAGGCGACCATTGGCGGTAGTCATAGCGGCGGTAATAGTAAAGATGAGGCTCAGCACCTTTCGTGCGTCCGAAGACATGGATAATAGCATTGTCACCATCGTCTTCCTGGTAGAAACCGGCAATTTCGAGTTGCGCCACGCCGTCCAACTTCTCCAGATAGTTGGAGAAAGCGGTCTCGACCGTGTATTGGTTGATTTCGTTCTGTAGCAATTCGTTTTCGAGGTCTTTGAAGAACGGCGACCTGTCTTTCTTCAATTCCGGTTCTATCCAATTTTCCGGCCAGAGCCACACCTGCTTGTTCGCCACCGAGATCTGGTACTTGCGCATCCATTTCCACCAATTCCAAGCACTGTCTCCGGTAGCGCCATTGGCATTAACTACAACATTTGGCTCCAGTCCCATGAAACAGCGCTGCACGAATAACTGCACAGAACCAGAGCCCTGCACTAAGCGGCTGGTCAACTGGCAGGAAGACATTTCCACGTCAAGCAGGTAGTAGGCATAGAGGTCGTTGGTGTTTTCCCAATTGCCACTGGGAGCGTCTATGGGTTGGGGTTGGCTGAGTAAATAAACAGAGAGAGCATCCCTTTTGTGCTCCCGTAGAACGTCCTGAATTTCGGCACTGAGGGACAGCCAAGTTTCTGAACCAAACTTGGAACGCAGTAATTCCTTAATGGCTTTTGCATGAGTTACGGTCATAGCAGAAGCCGCAAAAACCTTCGTAGTGTCGGTACCGGCATTAAGGTTGCCGAGAAAATAGAATGCCTGGCGCAGACGTTCCCAGTTTTCCGAAAGCAAATAGTCTGGGGGATAGGCGAGGTCAAGTGAAGCGGTAAGTGCATGAACATCAGTGGCAGGCCAAGCTTCGTTGAGATGTTCTACGTCAGAGGCAAAATCGGTGGCTGTGAGATAAACGCCTGCATCTAACTTATCCAGCACTTCAAGTAATGTGATCTCAGTTTCCGGCAGGGTGTCACGCAGGCGCAGCAATCGGCTGGTTCTTATAAATCGGTCTATTGAAGCCACTGCGCCAGTTGCATCAAGCGGCAGCGTCAAAAAGTCGAGCAATTTCGCGGCGCTAGTCAGCCTGGAGATTGAGTCCAATTCAGCTAGCGTGATTTTCCACTTATTTATTATGGTGGCAACCCTGCTCGCCCAGAACCAAGTATCAAAAGTAGTTTTGAGCGTAGCATAATCGACAACACCTGTCGTAGCCACGAAAGAACCCGTTAGGTGTTTCATCAGGGTATCAGGCAACAAGGCATATTGTGTCAACAGGCGGTTTGTAATAGCTTCGGTCAACCCCAATTGAGCGCTGCTTTGTTGCACAACAGTATTTTCAGACTGTGTTTTGGTTAAATATGTCAGCGCTTTGGTAGCAGCCGTAACCAGATTGACAGCCAGATGATCGTTGGCAGGAGTGACCAGATCACGCAGCGGAAGCTTTAGGTCGGATTCCAGTAACCAGACTTTCTCTGGCGGAAATACGCCGATACTAGGTTGGGTGAACAGGCTGTTTACAGCGTTACGATAATCAGCATCGACAGATAGAGCATAGAGCGCTGATTTTTCATCAGTCGACATAATGCCTGCAATACGCAACAAACGCTGTTCTGCATCGTAGGAAATTTTCAGCACTAAAGCGGCATCAGCTAAGGATTTAAAATCCACAGCTGGCGGTAGATTGGCAAGTGGAGTGGTGAATACCGGTTCAAAGAACTTGAGCGCGAGGCGAGGGCTTGCGAAAAACCCATTAATTGCTTCCTGATACGCGGCAATTCCAGTCACACTAGCCAGCGATGCGTCGGTCAACAGGGTAGACTGTTCAGATGCAGTCATCAAGCCAGTAAAACGTAAAGTCGAAGTCTTCGTGTTATAGCGAATCCGGATAGTATTTTGAATCGCTATTGGAAAGTTAAAGTTAAGGGGCAGGCCTGCAACAAGTTTTTCCTGGGTAACCTCATCGCGAAGTGTCGCAACAAAGAACTGCGCCGCCGTCTCGTCCCGGTTAAGCTGTTGAAGCAAGGAGATCAATAATGTACCAAGGCTATCTATGTCACTAGGTGGTGTAACGGTCAGGAAGCTATATTTTGCCGGGTCAAATTCCGTTTTGATTGCCTGCAAATCCTTGCGCAAAGTGGAGAGAAAACGGATGGCATCAATTTCTTTAGTAGCGGTCTTTGCTGATCGGTCTGCCACCAGCAGCCAGTTAAGTTCGTCCGTTGAAAAACCGGCGGCTTTAATTTGGTCTAAATTCGCTAGAAATTCCCAAGCCGCTTTAGGGTCTGCAAAGGACAAGATGTCCTGTTGGAAAAGCTTCAGTATTGTCTTCCATTCATTCGCCTTGAACTGAAGCAGCTTGGATAACCAAGAGTACCTCCAGAGGAAAGAGAGATTGGACAGATTCAGGTCATCGGTGATGTAGGCCGTACCGTCAGAAGCTTTGGTTAGCCCTTTGAAAAGTATTAGATCGGCTTCCATGATGCCCAGCGCGGCAATAACGACAGGCAGATGCTTGGGATTAGATAAAGTTTCACCCGTTGGCAGATCGCCAGTTCCGGTATCCAGCTGAAACGCCGGATCGAGAGGATTGATATGACGCTTATTCAAGAACAAGGTTTGATATAGACCATCCTCTCTCTTTTCATACAGCTTGGTGAACCTGGTTTCCATATTCAAATTGCTGAACAATGCGCACACTTGCTCGACGGTAACTTTACCGCCCAGCCGGTTCTTCAGTTGGCTGAAATAGAACAATTTGATCAAAAATGATTCGTCCAGTGCCCCATTACCGATAGCGAAATTACGGAGAACAAGATCCAGTTCCCACATCTTCCAGTCTTTCAGCTTGCGCCACAAACGTAGAAAACGGTGGATGCGGTCAAGCTTTGTCTCGTCCAATACCTGAATGATTTTCTTGTCGGTGTCGCAGGAAGGGTCGAGATGATGAATGGCAATGTCGCTTGCCGGATTGATGAACTTTAAATCGAGCAGAGCCAGCAATTCGTTGTACTCCAGATTGGTTTTCTGGAGAAAGCTTTTTACGTTACCCACCAAGTCTAGCCAGGTTACCCCTGTTTCTCCCCAAATCGTCTGTTGACCAGGGATTGTGGTATCCGCTACCAGTATCAGCCGTTTTTCGTCAAATATGGCTGTTGAATCCGCACTGATATTGAAGTATTCAGCAGCAATTTCACCGTCAGTGGGATTATTCGGCGCGGTGTTACCCCGCAGAGTGCTCATTAAGTTCCAGCGTTGAAGATTGGTTTTTTGGAACGCCGCCCTGACTTCTTCGGCAAACAAATCAAACGGCAGGCTAAGCGGATACTTTGCAGCCCGCAGTTTTTCGTAAGCTTTTGGATTGACGTATTGCGGGTATGACCGCAGTTCGTCCGCACTGGCCTTGGTGTTGCGCAGGATTTCAGCAAAAAAATTCAGCGAAGGTAGCTTCTTTTTTAACAAGTAGGTTATCTCGTCGCCATGTGCTATCCAGCGATCAGGATCCGCAGAATTTATCTGTGACAGTGAAAAATTGTCGCCCAAGCTAATTTTTTGGCCGACAAAAGCGGCTGAAACTGCGGCTTTCGCCGCTGCATCGCCAGCAGGAATAACCGTAAAGCCTGGTAATTCGAGGTCATTCTCACCTTTTGCATCCACCGCATCTTCCAGCACCTCACAAACTACATCAATGTAGGGCAAGGGCGTCAGCGCATTCTCGCAATTCAATTCGAGGAAGCCCAAGTCAGAACGGCGAGTAAAAAGTATATCCTTGGTGCTATGGGCGGGATTTTTTGCCTTACGGTCTTTAAGGAACATTAGCAAATCCGCAAAATAGGCGGCAGGACTCAGTATCGAGCGGCAAGATTCGCACTCGCAAATATCGCCCGCCTTGAATAAATTGTTCCAATTAGGAAAATTAGACAGCGCTTGATTGTTGTTTTGTAGTGCCAGGGGTAATGCTTCGGATTCCAATGACTTGAGATCAGCTACCACCGTCAGCACAGCAGCATGGGTATCGGCGGCACGATTCCAGGCAAGTTGAGCGCTTTCTGTGGTAAAGCCGGGCAGATTTTCATAACGCCGTACAAATTCACTCTGTCCAAGCCGATAAATTTGTTGTGAGGAATGCAGGTTGTCCGCCAACAAGGCATCTGTTGCCGCAAAATTTGGCGAAAGCTTGAATACGCGCTGTACCGCTTTAAGTTCCAGCCGGAAGCTTTCATCCTGGGCTTGCTCTCGGAATTCCGGATGTACACCGTTGTTCACAAATGCATCAATCGGGGTATTCAGTATCTCAAAGTTTGGGTGTAGATCCAGGAATCGGCCAAGCACTTCCGGCTGGCGAAGTCCTTGCGAACCGCCGTTCTGCAAAGCTCGCCCCAGGCCGCCTGCAAACGCTGTAGTGGGGAAGGCTTCACGAAAGCTCCGCTCCAGTGTCTTGCCGTAAATTTCAGCTTGCGGCGGGCTCTCCTCTCCGGCGATGGCTTGCACGTCGAAAGGCAGGGTAATGTTGTCGGCAGCATGTCCGTCCTGCACCAGCTTCACCCATTCCGCTTCACTTCTTTTTGCCAGCGTGCGAATTTGTTCAGGTTGACGGACATCAAACGCCTTCTTGATCGTTCCAACCACGGAAAAATCGCCACGGGTAAGGTCGCTTAACTGGAAGGAGGTTCGTAAATCGGCGATTTCCTCCGGCTTGAATGAAGTATCTTTTTCAAGCGCATCCAACAGTTCGGGAGTAATTGCCCGGTGTTCATTAAACAAGCGAGCAAAGGTTTCCTGTTTTTTCACGTCGGTAATGTTGGCATCTTCGAGCGCCAATTTAACAAAAGTAGGTTTATCGCCACCGCTTACGGATCGGCTTGCGAGCAGCTTCAAAAACTCCTCAATCCAGCCGGTAACCTTTTCGCGAAAAGCTTCGGCGATTTCCTTTTGATTAAAACCACGGACAAAAGCCTTGCGCAAAGCGGCGGCATCCAGTGATGTCAAGTTATCCAGAACCACGGCCAATTGTTCTGTGAGGCTTTGATTTTCGGAAAACTGGTAAAACGAACCACCCAGAAAAACAAACCAGAATTCAGCTTGAATACCTTGTTGCACCAGCCTGTGCGCCAAAACAAAACGGGCTAGAGTTGTCTTGTCAAATCCGGTTTCGCCGTTGAGGAAAGTGATGTCCTGATGTTCTTTATCTTCCTCCAGCTCCTCCACTTTTAAGCCTTCAAGTAAAGGCTCAAGAGCCTGTCCGACTCTTTCAAACAGAGTGGGTGGCTGGGCGACCTCAATGGGGATAGAAACATTCACCTCGGCGACAATCAGCGCATTGAACAACACGGTCGATGCGGCCAGCACAGAACCATCGGCGCCAAGGACTTTGATAACGAGGTCGGCATTGCCTTTTTCAGCCTTGCTGAATTGACGCGCGGAATACTGGATTTGATAAAAACCCTGTCTGTCAGTGGTGCTTTGCCCCAGCGCCTGTTCGCTGCGTAAATCCCGGTCGAAAGCGGATACCATGATGCCAGCAGCGGGAAAATCATCAAAAAATCGCACCGTCCCTTTGACGACAAATTTAGGTGTATCTTTCTGTCCATTCAACTCATTCAAGAGGCGATTTATGGCAGCAGCAGTGGGTTCATCAACGCTGCCGGTAGGATGAAGTTGGTGATCTTTTTGAAACAGGCTCACCAGTTTGCCGGTGACATCCAGATAACTTTGCCTGGCATTTTCTCGTTGTAAAACAGTTGATAATTCTTTTCGGGCAGCTTCGTCGTTCGGCAGGATGAGGCTTCTATCAAGGAAAAGTTGCAGCGCAGCTTGCAGGTCGCCTACGGTTGCACCTTGCATCTGAATGTTCAACGGAAAAATAATCTTGTTCATGTTCTTTCTCCTTGCGGGACGAAGCCAGTCCCTGATTTACTAAAAAAATTAAAATGAATTCATACCCTTTTGCCAAATTTGAAACTGTATACATAAAAATGCTCAACAACTTTCACCTGCGTCATTCATGGTTTCCGATTCCGCTGCCCAATCCGAAGGATAAAGACCACGATCAACATCACGATGGAATGTTGAGTAAAGCCAATCCGCAACCCGTGTCACATAGCCGTGTTTAAGTGGGTTGATGTAGCAATAATCAATATGTGCCACATAATCACGGTCATCGCGAATAACATGCTCCCAAAACCGGCGTTGCCAGACTCCCCGTTCTCCTTTGGCAATTCTGACCTTCGAACGCCGTTCGGTACGGGGCAATTTCTGCACGAAGCGTATCTTGATGGACTTCCAGCGATTGGAGAAATCATCATCGCCCGGCGGCAAAGTCCACACGCTCGGCAACTGCTCCCTGCGTTGCTCTACCTCCTGCATCCATGCAGTCGAATGCATGTGGTCAGGTAAGTAGTCATGCAAAAGTTATATGGAATTTTTCACCCACATTGCTGAGGATCTCCAATACCCGTTTTTTCAAGTGAGTGTAACTTTGATAGGCATCAAGCGGTAACCATTCGTACTTAACTTTACGCCAGAGTATTTCTATCAGATTTAACTCAGGACTATAAGGCGGAAGAAAATGCAAGGAAACGCCACGTTGTTGCCATTTTTCTAACTGCGCCTTAAATGCACCGCTACGATGGATAGAGGCGTTATCCAACACAACGAAGCAAGGCACTTTAGTTTTTTCGTATTTATGGGCATAGTCTTCAGTAAAGGC
>Ga0182019_10001678_pt1 | contig 11270 bp, 8 predicted proteins | sample 812E2MmetaG_FD_120483 | JGI IMG/M metagenome (GOLD analysis project Ga0182019, IMG submission 120483) | Permafrost microbial communities from Stordalen Mire, Sweden - 812E2M metaG | ecosystem: Environmental > Terrestrial > Soil > Wetlands > Permafrost | place: Sweden: Stordalen | collected...
ATTTTCATTATTCCTGCAATGCTGATTTTTGTCTCCCTGATATGACATTTTTTGATGCGATTTTTTTGTGATTTTGATGTTTTGAGACATCGCCCGGGGGATTTTACCGGTTGATTACTCATATCAGAGTATTGATACATAGCGGGAATTTGTATAAAAGTCTTATCTGACGTTACAAAATTTGAATAATCGGTCCAGTGATAATTTGCCGGTTTTTTAACAACAGCCAGGAAATATACATTGGGGAGAAGGCGATTTTGCTATTAATAACTGATAAATAGGTCGGACCAGCGATGTCCCGTATTTTTGCAGTACTAAAAAACCGGATATTCCGGATTGTTTCAGATTTTGCAACAACGGGTAAGAATTTTATATATATCCCTCTTAATGCAAGTCTGCTTGGTATGGGTTACCTATCGTATATTTAGAAAAACCAAAAATATCATATCAGGCTCAGGAATTCATGATAAGGAGTTGAAAACAAAATGACTGACAGTTTAAAGGTAAAGGCCAGCAAAGCTGTGGATGACGCAAGGGAGACTGCGCACGCTGTATTCGATGACGCATCGGTCGCCGCCCATAATATAGTGAAAGGTGGCGGGGGAGAAACTCAGAAAGCATCAGATGACGGAAAAATAAGTATTCACAAAGCTGTTTCTGATGCAAAAATCGCAGCACATGAGACCGTATCAAAATTGAAGAAGAAGTAGGTGAAGTAAACTATGGCTGATTTAATCTATCTTGCAGTAATTTTCCTTATACTCGCTCTGGTTTTTTATATCATGGGCGCACGGGGGATAGCCGGTTTCTCGATGGAAATCGCAAAATGGCTTGTGATAATCTTCGTTGTGGTTGCCATAATCACGTTCCTGTTGTAGCGAAAAACATAAAAAATAAAAAAGACCGGGAGATGTATTTAGGAAAAAATAGTGCCTCCACCAATATTTCATTTTTTTTGGATTTGATCTAAAAATGTTGGAACATAGTGTGACAATCTTCATTACCCCTTAACAAAGATTTGACAGCATGGATACTTTCCGGGAAAGTGAAAAACAGCATCTGCTCCTCCTTATAAGTTCGATTTATATAATGTGTATTCTGGTCTTCTGGCCGCTCGTAACAGTCTGTATCTGGTCAGCTGCCCTCGCAATCGCTCTGATGCCCCTTCATATTCATCTTTCGCGCATCGTAAAACCATCCATTTCTGCAGCATTCATAACTCTCTGGGTGCTGCTCATAACATTGCTCGTCCTGTCGGTTTCGGCGAATATATTGTTTAGCAACATCGGACATATCGGGACCATGGTTGCGTCGCTGGTAAATGGATTCAAGGGTACCGGTTTTTCTGCCTTCCTGCCAACGTTTACCGAAGAACAGTTTTCTCATATGCCTGACACACTTGTCCAGTTGCTGCTGCATGAACTTCTGTCATTGACAACCAATGTTATGCAGTCAGTTCTTTCGATTCTCATTTTTTTCCTCTCGTTGTCGATGCTGCTGTATTACGGGAACCATATATGGAATACAATAACCCGAACTCTTTCCCCCAAGATCTTTCTTGCCGTGCATAAAATGGCAGAAATTTCCGCCAATACCATTTACGCCCTTATTATTGTCCAGATTTCAGCAGGAATAATCTCATTTCTCCTCGCAATTCCGTTCTTCTTCTTTCTGGGCGTCGATAAACCGCTTCTGTACGCGACCATGATCGGTCTTGCCATGCTTATCCCGCTCATCGGAGCCCAGATTATGATCCTTTTTTTTGCCCTCTATTTCATGAGCATTGGTGACACCGGTGTTGCCCTTATAACCCTGGTTGTCGGGTATCCGCTCCTCAGTGGATGGATTGATTTCTACTACCGGCCCGTGATAATGGGAAAACGGGTTGCGATTCCCCCGGTCATGATGATGATCGGTATCTTTGCCGGAGTCCCGTTTACCGGCATTGTAGGTTTCATCATTGGCCCGGTCCTCATCGCACTCGCGGTTACGGGGTATAAAATACTCTCAGAAGAGGCCGGAAACCCGGAATACCAGATTTCCCGGGGATGATTTTTTCGATAATCGTGCGTAACCATTCAGTCTGATGCCGGCCGTATCATGATTTTTAGAACTTTTTTATGCATTAACCAGGTACGAAGCACGCGAAAAACACACAATATAATTTAATTCCGGATTGTTTCGGATTTTGCAAACAACAGGTAGGTTATTATCTCTATTTCCGCTATAAACGGTTAATCTGATATCGGGAAAGAATTGGTGTATTTGGAAATAATTCACCAGGAACATTGTCAGGATCACCATATCAGGGGAACTTTGTGGAGTCGGAAAAAATGTTCGAAATAATTACAGACAAATCCGGGGATGGCGCATAATGGCAAATGAGACTACAGACCAGATGGTAAATACGGGGGTTGCAGGTGCTGATCGCCTCAAGATCCAGACTGCCGAAGCTTTGGAAAATGCGGCGCGTAAGCTCCGGAGTGCCGACGTCTCGGCAAAGGGTGAAGATGTTAAGCATATCCTGCAGGACGTTGAGGAACGGGTAAACGAGTTCAAGACAGAAGTTGGCGACCGTTACCGGAAAATAGATGCCTGTTACCATAAGAAAGTGGAACCGGTCGAGCACATTATTACCGACCACCCGATTCCTTCAGTCCTGATCGCAGCAGGCATTGGTGCGCTCATCGGTATGCTCATTCTCAAAGCACGCGATTGACACGGAAAAAGGGGACATGCCGGAACGTCCCGATAGGCAAGTGATGGTTTGAGGTGGGGAAAAACTGCCAGGTACTGAAAGTGAAACAATTGTTTCTTTCACGCTTGGGGGCATTTATTGCCGGATGTTCTGATCGCCGTCCCGAGAAAATTGAGAGAGATTCAGGGTTTCGTGTTCCGAATGCAATGTCATCAAAGTGACCCAATGAAAAAGCCGGTCTCAGGATGTAATGGGGGAAAAATACCCGGGAAAAACGCAATCCGACAACCTCTGCGGCAGGTTGCAGAAGCACGACTATCGGAGCGGGAGGGAACGCCGGAACTTACCGGAGGAACACCTGAACAGCAACTGCATGAGCTCCGGGTTAACAAGATTGAACTCGAGATGCAGAACGAGGGACTGGTGGAAGCAATGATCCTTCTCGAGGAGACGCGGGACAAGTATATGGACTTGTATGATTTCGCACCTGTCGGGTACCTGATCTTGTCGGAGAGGGCAGTAATAATGGAGGCAAATCTGACTGCCGCAAATCTCCTTGGGATCGAACGGAACAAACTCATCAGAAAGAAGATCAGGGAGGTTGTCGCTCACGACGATCTTGAGCGCTGGGACCAGTATTTCCAAGCCGTACTCCACAGCCCCGAAAAGATAACCGGACAACTGAAGTTCATGAAGGCTGAGGGTACGTTGATTGATGCAAGGCTTGAGAGCATCCGCCTGGTGCGTGACAACAGCGGGTCGGTCATACGTCTTGCCATAAGCATCATCAATGATTACGTAAAATCTGATGAGCGTCTTACCAGGAAAAGCCCGGATCTCTGTGAACCCGGTATTGCCTATGAGAAAATTGACTCAACCCAGGAACAGCTGAAAAAAACAGTCGGGGAACTCACCGCTCGGGAAAACGAACTTCGCGGTGCACTTGTGGAAAAAGAGATGCTTCTCTCAGAGATCCATCATCGGGTCAAGAATAACCTGACCACATTTATCTCCCTAATCAGCCTCGAGGGTTCGCATGATGAATCACCGGGATGGAAGGCACTGAAAAATAATCTCCAGAACCGGGCAAGGACCATGGCGATTATCCATGAAACCCTGTACCAGACAAAGAAATATTCGCAGGTTGATATGGATATATACCTAACGAACCTTGTTAATAGGATTGCGGGAACATTTCCGGGTTCTGAACGTATCTGTACCATCATCGAAGCTGAAGGCATAACCATAGATATTGCTCGTGCTACGCCATGCGGTCTTATTGTCAACGAGCTCGTTACCAATTCTTTCATGTATGCATTTCCTCCGTTATTCAATTGTACGGTTTTACGAAGTGAACCCTGCAGAATCGGAGTTGTAATGACAAAACTGGACGACACCTACGAACTTAAGATCTATGATAATGGTATCGGGCTTCCTGAAGAAATAAATTATAAGACAAACCCAGCCCTGGGCTTAAAACTTGTTAAGATTCTTGCCCGTCACCAGTTAAGGGCTTCCATCGGGATTAAGACGGACCGGGGGACCGAACTTCTGATAAGATTCAGTACATCAACGTTTCCGACGTAATGTGTTGAACCCTGCTGTTCCTCGGATATTCAGGAGTTATTAAGAACCCGGAGGATAATAATGCCGTAATGAAATTGTCAGTTTGCCTCCGGGAACGAACCTAATACTGATGGAGCTCTCCTGATGCAAAGACACATCCTTATAGAGGGTGTTGGGTTTCCGGTAACTCCCGACACTACCCGTGCGTCAGAGAAGGTTCCTTCAAATCGTTGTTACAAGGAAAATCATGAGCCTAAAAACAAAAACAGCCGGACCGGTAAAAGTCCGGGCAGCCAGAAAAAGACCTCAGCCGGAGAAAAACCCCGAAACAGGAAACACCGGTTTTCCCTTTATCGGGATCGGTGCATCAGCTGGCGGCCTTGAAGCGTTCGAGCTCTTCTTCAAGTCACTCCCCCCCGATAGCGGCCTGGCTTTTATTCTCGTTACCCACCTCGATCCAAGTCATGCGAGCATGCTCACGGAGATCCTGCAAAGGATTACAGCGATTCCGGTCATTGAAGCGGAAAACCAGATGATCGTTGAGCCGGACCATGTCTACATCATCCCACCAAACCGGGAGATGACCATCTTCCACGGAGCACTTCAACTCAGTGTCCCTATTCCTCTTCGGGGGCAAAGAATGCCCATCGATACCTTCCTCCGGTCGCTTGCAGAAGATGCAGGTGAGAAGGCCTTAGCAGTCATCCTCTCGGGAAGCGGGACAGACGGGACGCTTGGACTCCGTTCGATTCTGGGCGCCGGCGGGGTCTCCTTTGTCCAGGACCCGGCAACGGCGAAGTATGACGGCATGCCCCTCAGCGCGATCCAGAACGGTCTTGCCACATATATCCTTCCGGTCGGAAAGATGTACGAAGAGATCGCAACGTATGTAAGGAATTACATTATCCGTAAGATTCCCCCACCATCTCCGGCACCGGAAGGAAAACAGCCGTATTCCAGGATCCTGATGATTCTCCGGTCAAAAACGGGACACGATTTCTCCCTGTATAAGCAGAACACGATCCGGCGCCGGATAGAACGACGCATGGGCACGCACAACCTCGACGACCCGGAAGCGTACGCCAGGTACCTTGCGGAGAATCCCGCTGAAGTCAGCCTCCTCTTTAAGGAGCTCCTTATCAATGTGACCAGCTTCTTCCGCGACCCGCAGGCATTCGAAGTCCTGAAAGCCGAGATCCTCCCCCCGCTCCTCGAGAACAAACCGGAGAATTATGTCTTCCGGGTCTGGGTCGCAGGTTGTGCAACCGGCGAAGAAGCATATTCCATCGCGATGATCTTCCGGGAATCCATGGACTCGAAGCGACCATACAAAGTCCAGATCTACAGTACGGATATTGATGAGGACGCAATCACTGTTGCCCGGATGGGCACATATCCGCCTAACATTGCGATCGATGTATCCCCGGAACGGCTCCGTCGGTTTTTCACCAAAGAGGATACCGGCTACCGCATTAGAAAAGAGATCCGTGAGATGGTGGTGTTTGCCGTGCAGGATATAAGCAGGGACCCGCCGTTTACGCGGCTCGACCTGCTCAGTTGCCGGAATCTCATGATTTATTTTGAGCCGGAACTCCAGAACCACCTGATGCCTGTATTCCATTATGCCCTGAAACCAGGGGGCATCCTTTTCCTTTCCCCTTCGGAAAGTATCGGAAGGTTCACCGACCTCTTTTCCCCAGTCAGCAGGAAGTGGAAGTTCTACAGCACCCGACAGGTTGTCACTCAAGCTCTATCGACCGGGACCTATACACTACCAGTAACCGCCAGCCGTGATATCCAGGACATTTCAATAAAACAAAAAGAAACAAACTTTGTCGAACTCACCCGCGGAGTACTCCTCCAGTCGTACGCACCCCCCTCAGTGATCACTGACAATAAGGGCAATATATTGTATGTACATGGGGACACCGGGAACTATCTTCGTCCCGCTCCCGGCCAGGCGAGCCTTAACATCGTCGAAATGGCCCGCGACGGACTCCAACTTGAATTGCGCAAAGCCCTTCAAGCCGTGGCAAAGAAAAAGACCCAAATAACCGCCCCGGGACTTCCAGTCAGGACAGCCGCCGGGATTCACCGGGTCGATCTCGCCGTCCGCCCGCTGACCGATCCCGGTTCCGCACAGGAACTCATAATTGTAAGTTTCCTCGAATCAGGGACAAAAGTCGCAGAAAAACAACGCCATAACAAACAGGAGGATAAGAAAGGGTCCGCACAGAGAGTGGACGAGCTTGAGCAGGAACTTCTCTATACCAAAGAGAACCTGCAGGCAAATATCCTCGAAATTCAGGCCGCAAACGAAGAACTCAAGTCTACAAACGAAGAACTGCAGTCAACCAACGAAGAACTGCAGTCAACTAATGAGGAACTCGAAACCTCCAAAGAGGAACTCCAGTCTGTCAACGAGGAGATCGTAACGGTCAATGCTGAGCTCCAGGCCAAAATTGAGCAGCTCACCGATATCCAGAACGATATGAAAAACCTCCTCGACAGCACCAGCATTGGTACGATATTTTTAGACGGGACTCTTGCCGTGAAACGGTTTACCCGGGACGCTGCCCGGGTGTTCCGGCTGGTTACAACCGATACGGGCCGCCCCCTTGCCGATATCAAGTCAACCATTATTGCCGGGGATATCGTATCTGATGCCCAGGATGTTCTTGATACCATGGTCCCCCGGGAAAAAGAAGTTCAGACTTCCGAAAACCTGTGGTACCTCGCCCGGTTCACCCCCTACCGTACCTTTGAGAACGTTATCGATGGGGTTGTAATCACCTTTACTGATATTACTTCACTCAAAACCCTGGAGGCGGAAGTCCGCCATTCCCGTGAATTCGCGGAAAATATCATCAATACAATGAGGGAGCCACTCGTTGTTCTCGATACCGAATTCCGGGTGGTCTCTGCCAGCCGGTCATTCTACACGACATTCCATTCAGCCCCGGAGGAAACCGTCGGTCGCATTCTGTTCGAGCTGGGAAACCGGCAATGGGATATCCCACGGCTCCGGGAACTACTGGAGACCGTCCTGCCGGAAAACACCAGCTTTGAGGATGTAGAAGTCGACCACGAATTCCCCGGTATAGGTCAACGGAAGATGATACTGAATGGCCGACGGGTACAAAATCAAAAAGGTGAACCCCGGTTCATTCTTCTTGCCATGGAAGACATTACACCCGGGAAACGGGCAAAACGATTGCGAAACAAAGAGAAGTGACCCACCATGTCTCCCCGGACAAAAAAACCCAAAGAAAAGGACGGTACGGATCATCTCCGCGGTAAGGCCGAGCAGAGGCTCGATAAGCAGCCAGCGGGATCTTCGTTAATGGGGAGTGAAACTTCGGAAAAGCTCATCCATGAACTCAGGGTTCACCAGATCGAACTTGAGATGCAGAACGAAGCACTTCGGGAAGCCCGCCTCTCTCTCGAGGAATCGCGGGACAAGTACCTCGATCTGTACGAATTTGCCCCGGTGGGGTACCTGACGCTCACAAGAAATGCGGTGATTGAAGAAGTGAACCTGACCGGAGCTGCCCTTCTCGGAGTCGATCGCCGGACTCTTATCAGAGATCGGTTCAGGAGGTTTATTATCCCGGAAGACCTCGAACGATGGGACCGGCTTTTCCTCTCCGTGCTGCACACTGCAGAGAAACAGACCTGTGACCTTCATCTCCTCAAAAGCGACTGTTCCCCATTCTCTGCCCGGGTGGAAAGCCTGATAATAAGGAGGGAGCACAAAGACCCAGTAATCCGCGTGGCGATCAGTGACATCACCGAACAGAAACGGGCGGAAGAACAGATGAAAATATTCCGGACATTCACCGAGAATGCCCAGGACATTATTCTTTTTATCCGTAAATCTGACGGTAAGATTATCGAGGCGAACAGGAAGGCAACAGAAGTCTATGGGTTTTCGCATGATGAACTGCTGGGAATGACTGGCTTTGTTCTTCGCGCATATGACTCCCGGGAACTGGTTGAACGGCAGATGGCGGAGGCCGATACGACCGGTATTCTTTTTGAAACAATTCATCGCAGAAAAGACGGGAGTGATCTTCCGGTCGAGGTCAAGTCATTCTCCCTTCAGTTTAACGGCGAACCCGTCATCTTCTCCATCGTTCGGGATATCACCGAACGGAAGAGGGCTGATATCTTCCGCCAGCTTTCCGTCAAAGTGATTGAAATCCTGAACGAGCCTGCTGAATTTCGGGAAGTGGTCCAGCGTGTTCTGGATGCAATAAAGAATGCAACAAAAGCAGATGCCGTTGGAATCCGCCTCACGGTTGGTGACGATTTCCCGTATTTTGTTCAGGAGGGTTTCTCCCGGGATTTCCTGCTGAAAGAAAATACTCTGGTTGTGGGTGATCAGGATCACCAGATCTGCCGTGATTCCCAGGGCAATGTCTCGCTTGAATGTACGTGCGGGCAGGTCATTTCAGGAAAGACGGATCCCAAAAACCCGTTTTTTACTCCGGGGGGGAGCTTCTGGACAAATAATTCCGTCCCCCAGCTTAATCCGGCAGAACGGGATGATCCGCGGTTTCATCCGCACAATGCCTGTATTCACAAAGGATTTGCTTCTGTCGCCATTATTCCTATCCGAAAAAATCCAAAACAGGTCATCGGAACACTCCAGATCAATGCATTCACGAAAAACTTTTTCACCCCCGACATCATCCAGTCCCTCGAACTGATCGCCGGCCAGGTGGGTGAGGCATTGATGCGAAAACATGCAGAGGAGGAAGTCTACAGGCTCAGCGAGGACCGGAAGACCCTCATCGACAATGTACCGGCTATGATATGGTACAAGGATACCTGCAACAATTTTATCCGGGTCAACCCGGCGGGGGCCAGGACATATGGGATGCCGGTTGGAGCAGTTGAGGGAAAAAGTGCATACGACCTTTTCCCGGAGGATGCAAAGGACTATTACCGGGATGATCTTGAGGTCATAAGTTCCGGCAAACCGAAATTCGGGATTATTCAGCCGATGAAAACATCGAGCGGCAAAAATCTCTGGATAAGGACTGATAAGATCCCCCTGAAGGGTAAGAATGGAACGATCAACGGAGTGCTGGTTTTTGCCGTAGATATCACGGATATCAAACTCGCAGAAGAGGAACTGATCAGCAGGAGCAACCAGATCCATGAATCCAATATCGAACTCACTGCTGCCGGTGATGAGTTGCGGGAGAAAGAGATGAAGCTCACCGCGTCTCTCGAAGAGAAGGAAGCACTCCTCGCCGAAGTCCATCACCGGGTCAAGAACAATCTCGCTGCGTTTATATCTCTCCTCTCTCTTGAAGGAACGTATGAAGATACGCCTGCAGGAGATCAACTGAAAAAAGATCTCCAGAACCGGGCGCGGAGTATGGCATTGATCCACGAGACCCTGTACATGACCCGGAATTTCTCAAGCGTCGATATGGGCGTGTACCTGAAAACACTCGCCGAACAGGTTGCAGCGACCTATTCATCGGAGAGATCCATCAGGACAATCGTGCAGTCAGAAGGAATAACTCTCGATCTCGCCCGGGCAACACCCTGCGGACTGATCGTCAATGAACTCATCACCAATTCCATGAAATACGCATTCCCGGCATCATTTGATTGCGCCGCCGTCAGGCACGATCCCTGTACCATCAGGGTCTCGATGACGAAGACAGCCGGGATGAATGAGCTGATTATCCGGGACAATGGTATTGGACTTCCGCCGGATTTTGACCCGAAGACCGCAAAATCGCTTGGCCTTAAGCTCGTGAACTTTCTTGCAAAACACCAGCTCCGGGCAAAAATCGGGATTGAAACTCATGATGGAACGGAATTTGTTTTCCGCTTTGAAGAGTAGACAGGTTCTGCAGCTTGCCTGCAGGCAAATCAGGCACATCATCAGCAATACATCAGAATCCATGATTGTTTCCATCAGATATTTATTAATTGAATATCGCAAATTAATCACAACTGAAAAATCACCATGAACTAAGGCAGGAATGATCCCTTGGCCACCGAATCAGAACATCCCAATCTGCATAAAACCGGCACGATACAAGAAAACCGTCTGTTCACGCGCCTGGTAATCGCTTTTGGCCTTCTGGCTGTGGCCATCAGCGTCATTGGGATCATCACCGCCCGTTTCAGCATCAACGTAATCGGCAGCGGGGATTACAGGACCATGGCCTTCAGTGCGGTCCTGATCTGGATCTTCCTCGGATCTGTCATCGCGTACCAGGCATCAAATCCGCTGCCACGTTTCGCCGGGCTTGTGGTCCAGGCGGTTCTGGTTCTTATCGCTGTCATCGAAACGATCGAGTTCGCACTTAGTATCGTTGGGAATCATTTTTTCATCGAGACATTATTTGTCAGTACCGGGATGGCAATTCTCGGGCCGTCGTCAAAACCCATATCCCCTGCGGCCGCCGGATTCATCGTACTTGCGGCAATTGCGCTGGTGTTTTGTATCCGAAAGACCGGCCTTTCAGAAAAATCCGCGATCTTGCCGGATGTAATCAGCATTCTGGGGGCGGCGATCTCTCTTGCCAGCATCACCTTCGTGCTGAGCTATACGTATGGTGATCCATTATTGTATGGGACGCAATTTATTCCCATTGCGTTTTTATCGGCTCTTGCCGCGTTCTTTATAGGGATGGCACTCATCGCATCTGCCGGTCCCGGGGCATTCCCGGTCAGATATATTATAGGGAATTCCACCAGCGCAGCTCTCCTCCGGATATTCGTCCCTCTTGTCGTCGTTGTTATCCTGGTTGAAAATTTTGTGTTTGTCGGAATGTCATCCTGGTTCAATGTCCACGATGCGGTAATTCTCTCTTCAACTGTCGTAGTCTTCGGGGCTATAACCGCATTAGTTGTTGCCCGGGTTTCCGGAAGGATCGGCAGGGCACTTGAAATTGCCGAGAGAGAACTTGTCCGGAAAAACGAAGACCTCAACGCCCTGAATGAGGAACTCACTGCTACCCAGGAAGAACTCCGC
>Ga0182019_10001681_pt1 | contig 11269 bp, 9 predicted proteins | sample 812E2MmetaG_FD_120483 | JGI IMG/M metagenome (GOLD analysis project Ga0182019, IMG submission 120483) | Permafrost microbial communities from Stordalen Mire, Sweden - 812E2M metaG | ecosystem: Environmental > Terrestrial > Soil > Wetlands > Permafrost | place: Sweden: Stordalen | collected...
CGCTGGCTGCGTCGGGCCTGCGCTTCCGGTCCTCAAGTACATCAGTACATTCCGGTCCGGTTCTCGGCCCTCCTTGCCAGCAGCCCGGCTTGTCGGCCGGATGCTAAGGGACATCGCGATCTGTGCCCTGCCGAAGTGCAGAGAGAGTCAGACTGATCCTCACCGGCGTGAAGATACATACGAATCTTGTGGTTACCGGCCGGGCCGGGTGCGCACCCTCGATGGTGGCTGCGTTGAGAACCTGACATGCGTGTGTTCGCTTTTCGCCAGAGCGGTCTCAATTGCGCCGGTCCGCGACCCCGCGGAGGCTGCTTGAGGGCTGGCCTTCCGCTTGCACAACTACGTCTCATCATGTTCCACAGCAGACGTCCCCTCTATCTTGATACCCGGCGTTGGCTCGTCGTCGTTCTGGGCGCCATGGCTGTGGTCGGACTTGTGGACAGAGGCGTCTGCGCTGAAACACCCCGACCCGACACCTCCAACCCTGCGTCGGTGTCCTACACGCCGATCAAGGGCGGTAATCCGGGCCGGCCTTCCACCGGTTCCCCGCCAGCCCGTTTGGCCGCGCCATTGTCGACACCGTCCATCACTCCGTCGCAGGTGGATACTTTCGCTGAGCTGTTGGGCGAACCGAGAGAAAGAGTGGAGCAGCGCTTGCTCTGGGATCCTGGCCTGGTCCCGCTCGTCGCCGCGGCTGTCGATGCCCGAGTCGCACGCAAGAACCAAGGCAAGCTTATGACGATCGGCGGATTCACGATCTTGGGTGTGGGCGTCGTCGCGGGCTTCCTGGAGGCTCTTTCGGGACTTTGCATCTATGGCGATTGCCAAAGCGAAGCCGACGCCAAATCCCGTGTCGGTGAAGCTATCGCACTCGCATCAGTCGGCATCGGTCTGGCTCTCGGCATTCCCGGAATCGTCATGCTGGCTCGGCAGAGTGAGGCCGAGGACAAGGCGGTTGATCGCTACCAGCTCTTTGGAGCCGGACCGCCACCGGCATTCCCGCTCGGTAATTCCCGCGCTCTGTCCACTGGATCAGCGGGGAAGAACTTCAGCCTTTCGCTTTGGTCCTTCGCCTTCTAGCCAGAAGATTTGGCTAGTGGAGCGCAGCCGTGGTTACGCTCGTGCAGGCAGATTTGGAATCGCGAATCGCCTGACAGAGTTTCTGGTAGCGCACTTCCACGGGATGGTCGAAAGTGCGCGGGCGCCGGCCGGGATCGTTCACGGTAAGACGAGTAGTGGTAACTTCCGTGGTGTCAACACCCATGGTGCGCGCTAGGGCGTAGTACAGAACACCGATGTGATGAGGATAGTGCCGGGCTGGCCCGTGATCGATGTAGTGAGGGCCGTGGTTGTAGTGGGCCCAGTATGCATGGGTCTTGTGGGCACAAGGGACGGACTTCTGGCGAACCACCAGCCGGCCTTTGCTATCGCGCGTACGCACCGTCACCTTGGTCACGCCACCACCATCGCGATAGTGGGCCAGCTCGCGCGCGCCGAGTGCGATGTTGGTCGCTGGGTCCATCACTTCTTTCCAGCGCATGCCGCGCACGTGTCCGTTGCCACAACGGCCCTGTTTGTCGACGATGCAGCGGATTCCCATGAGTCCGCCGTCTTTCGCATAGATGGCCCGGTTGCGTACGGTGGTGCGAAAAGTGACCTCGTTCATGTCGCTCTCGTTGATCATGACCGCCAGGATGAGAGCTGGTGGAATCTGATAGCGCTCGGCTGATTCCAGCACGGCGTGAGCGATCTTCTGGCAGAACGCTGGCTTCCACGCGGACACGCGCCAGCGTACGCGGTCTTTGACCGCACAAATTGTGTTGGACAAACAATCCTCGGTCGGCATGCCCCGCTCGGGCGATGAGGACGCAACTGCCGGCGTGTGGATTTCGGTGCGCGGGACCATCCGGGCCGGCAGGGCCGCAGGGAACGCCATCGCGCCGGCGAAGACGGCGACGGCGCCACGGGATGGGTTTTGACCGATTCGAGACAACAAGGCGAATCCTCGCGACTTGTGGATTTTTGGGGCGACTGGAGCAGTCTGGCCGAGTTCGCGGGCCTGCCAGCAGCGGGCCCGGAACGGTCTTGTATGGTCGAAACAGGAATTCTTATGTTGCGATCCGGCTCCAGTCAAGAAAGAAATCCTTGCGCGTGGCAAGAGCCAATGATCTCTCATAACGTGAACCCAACTGTCCGCCGAAGCTCATGAGCGAGATCGTCGACATTTTCGTTCCACTGGAAGCGCTGGACGATTCTCTGACAACCGTGGTGGCGCGTGCCTTGGGACGGGCAGAAGGTCGCATCGCCGAGTTTCGCGTCTTGCGCCGCTCGCTCGATGCCCGCAAGGAGCGTCGGCTTGGCTATCGCATGCGGGTCGAGGTTGCCAGCGCAGGCGAGAGTCTTGCCCCGCCTGCGCCGCGCCCAGCCCGACCGTCGTGGCCCGTCGCTGTGCCGGTGCCACGGGTGGTGATCGTGGGCTCCGGTCCCGCAGGGGCTTGGGCGGCCCTGCGCTTGGCCGAGGCGGGTGTGGCCTCGACCATCGTCGAGCGAGGCAAGCCAGTGAGAGTGCGGCGAGCCGACCTGGCCAGCCTTCATCGCGGGCAACTCAATCCCGAATCCAACTACTGTTTCGGTGAGGGCGGAGCTGGCACCTACTCTGATGGAAAACTCTACACGCGTAGCAAGGACCGTGTCGGAGTTGCCGGCGTGCTTGCCGACCTCGTGGCGCTGGGAGCGCCGGCCGACATCACGATCGACGCTCGGCCACACATTGGATCGAACCTTCTGCCGAGGCTGCTGGAGGCGCTGCGCTCGCGTTTGCAGGGCCTGGGCGTGCACTACCAGTTCGACTGCCTGTGCACGGGCCTGCGCGCAGAGCAGGGACGGATCCGCGCGGTGCAGACAAGTGCCGGAGAAATTCCTGCCGATTTGGTTGTGCTGGCGCCCGGGCACTCGGCGCGCGACGTGTACACCTGGGCCGCAGCGGCCAATCTGGCGCTGCAGCGAAAGGACATCGCTGTGGGGGTTCGCATCGAGCACCCGCAAGCGGTCATCGACCGTCTTCAGTACGGTCGCGCCGCCGGCCATCCGCGCTTGCCGCCTGCGTTTTACGAGGTGCGCGCCGGCAGCTCGGGCCGCGGCGTGTACAGCTTCTGCATGTGTCCGGGCGGCTGGATCGTGCCCGCGGCCACGGAGTTGGGTGGTTTGGTGGTCAACGGCATGAGTCTGGCCAAGCGCAACTCGCCCTTTGCCAACGCGGCCCTGGTGGTTACGGTAGCTGGTTTGGATTTCGGCCCGGACGCCAGCGGTGCTCTGGCAGGAATCGACTTCCAACGCCGCATTGAAGCGGCGGCGTTCGCGCGTGGCGGTGGCAGCTTTCATGCCCCGGCAGAGCGCGCAGTCGATTTCCTGGCTCGCCGCCCGAGCGACCGCTTGCCCGAGTCGAGCTACCGCCCCGGCGTGGAACACGCCAGATTGGATGATGTCTTCCCTGGCTTCATTACTGAGGCCCTGCGCGAGGGTTTGTCTGCCATCGGCCGTCAGTTGCCAGGATTTATTCACGAACACGCGCTGCTGGTCGCAGCCGAGACCCGCACCAGCGCCCCGGTTCGCATCCTGCGCGATCCGACGACGTTGGAATCGCCGGCGCTCGCGGGTCTGTATCCAGCCGGGGAGGGCGCTGGCTACGCAGGGGGAATTGTCAGCTCGGCGCTGGATGGCGCGCGCGTGGCGGACGCGATCATCCGTCGAGGCACGGGCTAGCCTGATCGGCATAGAATCGTGGACAACCTTGTGCGGCTCGCCCTCGGATTGGAAGACATTGAAGACTTGATCGCCGATCTGAAGCAGGCACTTGCGAAAGTTTGAACCTCACCGCGTCGGCCGAAGCCAGGGTGAGCATGGAGAAGATCCGGCTTGTTCCTCACGCCACTCTGGTCAATGTTTTACCGACGGAAAGGATCGTCTTTGACTTCCGGCGGAGTTTCCGCCGGGTGTGCCTCTGACTCCGTTGGCTCGCCCACTGATTGGACCTCGGCCCCCGCGGGCAAAATGCTTCCGTCGAGATAGCGCAGGAACATGTCGAGGAACGACTGCTCGGTTTTGCTGAGCTTCTCGAACATGGCGCCGACCTGGAAGGCCTGCGAGATGGGCGTACACCACACCACGCGCGCTCGCAGCGGCAGCGGTTCCGAGGCCGAGGACGGGCCGAAGAGCAAGATGAGATCAATCAGCAGCTCGTCGCGCTGGGCGAGAGAATTGGTGGTGATGAGACACATGCCGGAGCGGGAAAGGTCACGCGTGCGCGCGGGCAGCTTGCGGCCATCGCTGGTCCGCACGTTGGCTTGCACGTCGACACTGAATCGTGGATGGCGGCGCAGATCCTCCGTCATGGTCCTCCTTGTGCGGACGTCCGTGAAGCGGTGCACTGCGAGAAGGCACCGCCCGACAGGGCGTCCAGTTCGGATTCGATCTCGCGCAGGCGCAACTCCCGCCGCACGGCAACCGTTCGCTCCCCTGGGCCTGCAGGCAGCCGCTCCAACCCCAGACGCCGCCTCTCGAAGTAGAGCCGGCTCAGAGTGACTTCGATGTCGCGTCTGATTTCAGCCATGTGAATCGTCTGTGCTTGGGCAGCGAGTTCGTCACTGCTGAAGACCAGCTTGGCCAGGTCCCAGGTGACTCGTGCCTCGTATCGTACGTCATCCACGGTGTCCACCCCAAGAGGGGAAGTGAGAGATGTGGAGGTAGAAGGCTGATCTAAGGACTCACTGCGTCCAAGGCGCCGATCAACGCGCAAGCGAATCTCCGGTAGCCAGGCCGCGTGGCTGGCCCGGTTCACATACGACCGGCCCCTTTCCGGCTCCACCAGGGCCAACTCCACCGCCTTGGTGCGCGCTACCACCAGGCAATCCGCCTCGGGATCGGATGGAATGCGCAAGTCGGCCGGCCAGTTCGCGGGTGGGGAAGGGACTTCTTCGTTGTCAGCTACCAGCACGGTGCGTGCCGGAGGGGCATCGAGCGGGAAACTGGCAAGCGCAACCGTCTGATACTCACGCTGGCCGGCAGCAAGAACCGCCCCGGCACGTACCGTCAGGCGCGGCAGCCGCGCCGCCCACCAAGGTGCCTCGCGCGGTCCGATAAGACGCGGGCCAGGCTGATCTCCGTCGCTGGAAGCGAGATCGTCAGCCACTGCCTGATCCGGCGAAGAGCAATAGAGCCCCCTGTCGGTCGCCAACCACAGACAGCGATCCCCTATGGCGGCATCGAGGGCGCGCGCGCCGCGGGGCACGGGCAGCGACGACCAGGTGTGACCCTCGTCGTGAGATAGGAGCAGGTCCGGCCCCGCAGCCAGCCACGGACCGACGCCGTCAGCCGGACAGGCCAGGCGCCGCGCGGCAAGGCGTGCCGAACGCAGTTCAGGCACGCCCTCGGGAGAGAGAACCGCTAGGCCGTCACGCGACAACAGCAACAGGGTCTCGCCGCAGAACTTCGCGTCGGTGAGGGGTTCGGGCAAGGGGAGGGCGCGGCCAGGCAGCTCGTCGATGCCGTCGCTCCACAACACTTCTGTGCGGTTGGCCCATGCCATGCGCTGGCCGGATAGGGAGAGCGCCACGTGCTGCACAGACGCGACGGTGTCGAGCACGCGACGAGCGCCATCCAGCTCGGACACCAGCCAGACCTGATTGCCGGAAGCCAGCAGGAGCCGGCTGTCGGGGCCAGCAGCCAGCGACGACGCCGCCAATTCGCGGCGAGCCACGTGCACGAGCTCGCCTTCGGCTGGCAATAGCCACAGGCCACGTCCGTTCGCAATCCAGATCGCTTGTCCCGCTGCCGCGATCGCGGGCGCAAGACTCACCCGTGGCGAGGCATGACCCGAATGTCCGCCCCGCATCGCGCGGCGTTCAGACAGTGTGCTTTCATCGTTCAGTTCATCCTCGACCCAGGCACTGTCCTGCTCGCTCTCATCTATGCCGAGAAAATCGAGGACGTCCTCTTCATCGTGGGCACTCATGCGCGACTTGCGCTGCGCAGGCGGCGCTTCCACGTCGCCCACCCGCCCCAAAGGCGTGCCATCCTCGCGCAGCAGGATGACCGTTCCGCCGCGCACAGTAGCCACGCGATCCCCAGCGGCCGCCACGCGCTCGACTCGACCTGCCAGCGCGAGTGACCAGGCTGCTGCGCGAGGCGATCCGGCAACACATGCAAGGAACCCGATGACGTGGGCGATGAGGTAGCGAGTTGGCAGATGCATGCGCCGACAGAAAGCAACGGCTGTGCCGTGCGAAAGGCGCACAGGAGAGTAGGGGCCGCCGTGCCGGCCTGTCCGGGGCTTGCGCCAGCCGGGCAAGCCGCGGACACGATGTCCGATTGTCGGCCAGGGTTGCGCGCCTGTCAGCAATCGTGATAGGCGCAGAGACGAAAGGATTGTCATGGCAGCCAAGATCATCGATGGGAAAGCACTTGCTGCACGCATTCGCAGCGAACTTGCGGTCGAGGCCAAGAAGCTTCACGAACGGGGCTATCAGCCCGGGCTCGCGGTGGTTCTGGTGGGCGACGATCCGGGTTCGCAGATCTACGTGCGCAACAAGACCAAGGCGTTGGCTGAGGCTGGGTATCGCTGCCTCGACCACCACCTGCCCGCCACTACCTCGGAGGCCCAACTCCTCGACTTGGTGCGGACGCTGTGTGCCGACCGCACAGTGGACGGGGTGCTCGTGCAAGTACCGTTGCCGCCCCACATCGACAGCAAGCGCATCCTGCTGTCCATCGATCCGGCCAAGGACGTCGACGGTTTCCACCCCGAGAACCTGGGCCGTTTGCTCATCGGCGAGCCCCGTTTCATCGCCTGCACACCCTACGGGATCATGAAACTGATCGAGGAGGCGGGAACGCCCGTGCGCGGTGCCAGCGCGGTGGTGGTGGGCCGCTCGAATATCGTGGGCAAGCCCGTCGCGGTGTTGCTGACTGCGGCTGACGCCACGGTGACCATTTGCCATTCCAAGACCAAGGACTTGCCCGGCGTGATCGGGACGGCGGACATCCTGGTGGCGGCCATTGGCAAGGCCGAGATGATTCGTGGCGCTTGGATCAAGCCCGGTGCCACCGTGATCGACGTGGGGATGAATCGCTTGCCGAGTGGCAAGCTGGTGGGCGACGTGGAATTTGCCGCTGCGGCTGAGCGCGCCGGCGCCATCACGCCAGTTCCAGGTGGGGTGGGGCCCATGACCATCGCGATGCTGCTGGCCAACACGCTGGAATCGGCCCGTCGGCGCGCGGCTGGCGGGAAGAACGTCTGATCACGGTGTCATGCCAGTCGCGATCGCTGGACATCGCGCGGCCGTGATCTAACCGTAGTCGCTGTAGCTCGCGGAGCAGCAGAGCAAGAGCTTCGTCAATACGATGGACGAAGCCCCGAGCAAGCCGTGCTAGCGTGACCAGCACAACCGTGACCCCTCCCTCTCTCTTGGACAAGCAGCGCTATCTGGTCCTGGCGCTGGACGAGGCCGTGCGTGGCGCGCGCGCCGGTTTCGGCGGGCCATTTGGTGCAGTGGTGGTCAAGGAGGACCGGGTCGTCGCAGCGGCGTGCAATCGCGTAGTGAGGGGCAATGACCCCACCGCGCATGCGGAGATTGAGGCCGTGCGCCTGGCCTGCCGAGCGCTCGGCTCGTTCCGCCTGGACGGATGTGACGTGTACGCAAGCTGTGAGCCCTGCCCCATGTGTCTGTTCGCCTTGTGCTGGGCGCGGCCGCGCGCCGTGTACTACGCCGCTGGCCGCGCTGATGCCGCCGCGGCCGGTTTCGACGACGCGCGTCTGCACGCTGCGTGTGGCATCACGCCATCCTGCCTTCCCATCCCGGTCGAGCAGGTCGCCCTGTCTGGCGCCACCCGACCGTTTGCCATCTACGCCACCCTGGTGGACAGGGTCACATACTAGGAGCCTACCTTCTACGGCGGCGGCTCCCAGGTCGCCATGATGAAGCTCCGGACCCCCGGAGCGTAGGGGCCGGTCATGGGAAACGCTCGCTGTCCGGCCACCAGACCGGCGGCCAGGATGCAGGCCAGAACCGTCTGCCACACACGGCGCCCCGGTCCACGCGACAGCAGCCAGATCACCGCGCCCAGGACGACCGCGTAGAACGGCACGAGGGAATATAACCCGCGCAAATGAATGAGCTTCCCCAGCGAGTGCACGACGAACCCGTCGGCCAGGAGCGGAAAGGCCAGCTCGTAGAGCGGATTGCGCATTCGATCGGGCCAGTAGGGATAGGTGCTGGCTGCTATGACAAAAACCATCGCTGCAGTCACCACCAAGGTTTGCGCCAGCACGCGCGCCGGCGAAAAACGCTCCACCGCGCGAAAACCGGCGGCGGCCAGCCAGGCCAGGAAAGGCAGCGCCGCCGTCATGTAGCGCGGTCCCACCGACCACCCCGCGTGTGCCTGGTAGGGAACAGTGGAGCCGATGAAGGCGATGTACAAGACGGGTACCGCCGAGCAAACAATGGCTTCGGCCCCACAGCGTGCTCGTGCCTCGCGATCGCGCGCTACTGCGACTGCGCCGACCACCGCGAAGAGCACCCAGGGCGCAAGCGTGAAGAGGCCGGTGGAAGGCAGGAACAGGGTTATCCAGAAGCAGGTTGCGCTGGGGCCCACGAGGCCCATGAAGCCCACGTGCATCGTGTTCTGCAGGACGAAGTTGTAGCCAGTCTTCAGCGGCGATCCAAAGGCCAGCGCGTGATAGGTACAAAGCAGCACAGCCGGAGGCAAAGCCCCGAGCAGGGCTGCGCCCAGGGCTCGCACCCGGTTGGGCACACGCGCGACGAAGTAGATCGCGATGACCAAAACCGCCAGCACGGACTGGTACTCAACCAGCACCGAAACGCCAGCGAGGAATCCTGCCAACAGGGCGACCAGAAATGGGCGGGTGGTTTTTCCGCGCGCCAGAGCCACAGCTGCGATAAACGTCCCCCCCACGCACCCGGCTGCTAGCTGATGCGACATGAAGAGAAGGCTGTACACCATCGCGGGTGAGCCCAGCGCGTACGCCACCAGCGCGGTACGACAGGCTCGCTCGTCGGGCGCGAAGCGTCTGGCCATGCCGAGAAAGAAGGGGAGAAACACCAGGGCTGGAATGGTGACGACGAAGACGCGGAAGAGCCAGGTGCACACGCGCAGGGAGGGATGCCCGAAGAGCCGAGCCACGGCGTAGATGGGCACCGCCAGCAACGACGGCCCGGGAGCCTTGTCAGGATAGATGTGGTGATTGGGTGCTTGGGCCACGTCGAGACTGTGAATTCTTCCGCCACCCGGAATCCGCGCATCGATCCACAGGTGATGCTGGTCGACGATTTCCTGGGTCAGAAACACGCGGGGAACCTCGTTCGCGCTCCACAGCTTTTCGAAATAGGGAAACGAGTAGAGGTAAATGAAGGCGAAGACTGGCAGCCAGCGCAGCCAACGTCGCTGGGGTGCCTTCGCCCAGCTCTTTGAGGCTGGCTGCGCAGGGACTGCGGGCCGACCAGCAGAAACGGGCAAGATTGGCGGTGCCGGGTTCATGGGCGCAATGGCCTTTCTTCTACCTCGAAGCCGGCCTGACTGGCTGCCCTGGAATGCAGTTTTCCCGCGCACATGATGGCGCCAGGCTGCGGTGCAATCACCTTGTGGTGCCGTCCTCCGCAGCCGTCGAAACCGCCTAGCGCGAGTTGGCGTGCCAGCTTGCGACCCTGTCACGCGCTGGCGTGAGGCCAGAGGAGGCCTCTTGGTCGGGCTGCTCTCCGCGAGTTTGATCACGGTGGGAAAAGACCTTTGCATTATCTTCGGTGCAGGCTTTGCGCGTGGCCATGGCAGGACTGTTTCCCGCAGAGTCACAGGAATCAGCCACGACCACGGGCCGAGGTCCGTCCCAATCTTCCGGTCCGCAGCCACAATCGCAGTAGACGCCGGGCCACCACTCGACTAGGGGCGGTGCCCGAGCGCCCACTGCGCGGCCTCGCTGACCAAGGGATTTGCGTCGCGGCTGAGTTGCTCAAGGGCGGCTCGGGCGTTGGCTCTCCCATCCGAGGCCAGCGCAAGGGCGGCGTTGCGGCGCAGGCCATGGTAGCCGGCACGCGCCATGGGGGTACCTGCGGCCAAACCGGCAAACTCGTCGCGACCGAGAGCTGCAATTTGCGTCGCTGACATGAGCCCGAGTGGTCGCGGCGTCTGGCGGGGATCGCCAGGAGGCAGCCCGCTGTGATTGTACGGGCAGGCTTCCTGGCAGGCATCGCAGCCGAAGGCTCGTCCGGCGAGCGCCACACGCAGAGTGACCGGGATCGAAGCGTGGTTCTCCACGGTTTGATAGGAAAGACACAGCCGAGCGTCGACCACGCCGGGCGAAGGGAACGCTCCGGTCGGACAGGCGCGCAGACAGAGGTCACAATCGCCGCACAGGCGAGGGTGGGGCGGGTGGTAGCGATCGACGCTGCGGTTGATCACCATCACGCTCAGGGTGAACCACGAGCCGTATTCCTTGTTGACCAGCACGCCGTGCTTGCCGATCCACCCCAAGCCCGCGCGCTCGGCCCACGCTTTTTCCATGGCCACGCCCGCGTCAACGCAAGCGTAGCTGTTCAAGGTCGGGTCCATTTCCAGCAAACTGCGGCGCAGGGCGCGCATGCGGTCGCGATGGGCCAGGTGGTAGTCACGACCTCGGGCATAGCGCGCGATCACCGGACGCTCGGGCTGGCCAGCCGTCTCTTGTCCCGACCCGTATGGAATCCCCAGCGCGATCACGGTGCGCGCGCCGGGCACGATGTTCCGAGGATCCAGTCGCTCGGTCACCCGTCTATGCATGGCCGCGAGCCCAGTGCCGTAGCCCGCCTCAAGCCAATGCAGGAAGGGTGCCGGGTCAAGCGGAGCCGCAGGCGCCAAGCCGACCAGAGTGAAGCGGCAGGCCCGCGCAGCGGCGATTACGCCGTCGGCGGAAAGCGCTGGCGACATTGAACTCTAATGCTACCGCTCGCGAGGGCTCGGGACAACCGCATCCGCACCAAAGCGCTTGACTCCCTGACGCCCAACTTGTGCTAGATTCCGCGCGAACAAAGTCCACATGGCGCATGAGGCGCCCCATAGAGGAGCAAGAAAAGATGGCCACTCGAATCGCGATCAACGGTTTTGGACGCATCGGTCGACTGATTTTCCGCGCGCTGTACAGCCAGAAGCTGTTCGGCAAGGATTTTGAAGTTGTCGCCGTGGGCGACATCGTCCCGGCGGACAACCTCGCCTACCTGCTCAA
>Ga0182019_10001682_pt1 | contig 11267 bp, 7 predicted proteins | sample 812E2MmetaG_FD_120483 | JGI IMG/M metagenome (GOLD analysis project Ga0182019, IMG submission 120483) | Permafrost microbial communities from Stordalen Mire, Sweden - 812E2M metaG | ecosystem: Environmental > Terrestrial > Soil > Wetlands > Permafrost | place: Sweden: Stordalen | collected...
ATGGTGATCGTACTGGAGGCGATGACCGAATTCGAGCGTGGCCGAGAGGCTTTGCATCAGGCTGGTCAGATCCTGCACGGCTGGGCTCGGGGAATAGTTGTAGGTGGACTCTCCGCTGCGGCGAGCGTCTTTGTAGCTTAACGTTTTCTTTCCGGTAAAGGCGAGGCCCTTGTGGTGGGAGTCGACGTCTTTCTGGAAATAGCCTGCCTTTGCCGTCAGATCGAAGATTTTCTGGCGGTTATCTACGGCCACAGTGAAGTCGAAATCGAAGCTGTCGGTCTCATCGGAATCGGCGGACAGGCGGCCGCTCGACTCGTAGCGGGCCGAGCCATCGGATTGGACGCGAATCGAGTAGTGCTCCGGCTGGGAAGTGGGGAAATCGAGGGTGAAAGTGACCGTGGCCGGGGCTTGGGCTTCGGTTTGAGAAAGGACGAGCAGCGAAGAAACGAGGAGCAGGCAGAGAACCTGAAATGGATGAGGCATGGGCCGCTGTAATGATTGGGGATGGGGGTGAGAGTGTCAAGGGGTGGGCAGTTCGCTGCTGGCACTTCGCGGTTCGCTCGCGGGTCGCTTCCAATCGATGGCTTCGCATCCGCGCAGCGGTGTCGCCTCCAAGTTAAAAGCCAAGAGCCAACGGCTCAGAGCTTACTTGCACACCGCGGTGTAGCCCAAGGTGTTGTTGCCGGCGAGGTAGATCTGGCCCGCGATCAGGCCGTTGTTGTTGATACCGCCGGCCATGGTGGATTTCCCGCCGGAATAGACGATGTTCTTGAAGACTCCATCTTCGTAAATGAAGCCGAAGTCTTTATCGGCTGAAAGATGGTTGCCGACGATGACGCCGGAGTTGTTCACCGCGGTCAGAACGGTTCCGTACCTGGAGTGCGGGTAATCGATGTTGGTGAAGGTCCCATTCTGCCAGGCGAATCCGTAGCTGACGGCGCCGCTGGCGTAGGTTCCGACGACCTCGCTGTTGTCATTGATGCCCAAGGCGTAGGTTACCTGCGCATTGGGATAGGCGATGGCCGTGTATTTGCCGTTCATGAGCATGAATCCTTTGACCGATGATGCGCTGGCGCTGAAGCTGCCGACCGCGGATCCCAGCTGGTTGATGTCGAAGAGCCAGGTATTCGTCGCATTGGGATGGTTGACGGCGGTGAACTTGCTACCTTGCAAAAGGAATCCGTGGACGCGTTCGGGGTTTACGTTGTCCTGATAGAAGCCGGCATCGGCGCCGCCGCCGTTGCGTCCGTATAACCACGTGCTGGATGACTTTGGGGCTGCGTATTCGGTAAAGGCTCCGCCAGGGGAGCGCGTAAAGGCCAGCCACTGCTGCGTCTGGTTGTCCACCAACTGGCCGACCACGGTACCGTCGTCGCTCACTCCCTGAACCTGGCTGAAGGTGTATCCAGAGGGCGCTGAAAAGGTGTCGAAGATGCAGGAAGCGGTCTGGGCGGCGTGTAATACGCCTGTGTGCAGGAGAAACGTCACGATGACGGCGGAAACGGAACGGGGAAGGTTCATTAGGTCCTCCGGTAAGTATCTTCGCTCGGTGGAATGCGTACTTGCAGGATAGCTTGAGTATCGGCATGAGCCGGCGTCTGGTGCACGAACGAGTGGCGTGGGGCGCGGCGGTTTCAGGACGAGGGCGGAGGTAACTTGACGGGGGGTGCCGGCGGCCCACGTCTGGAAAATCGCGAGGCATGGGGCAGCTTGGTTTTCTGATCTGACTCAAAGCCGCGGGTTGCGCTCTGCCGCTCATGCGTGGCCGCGGTGTGCAGATGACAGATGGCGATGGCGAGCGCATCGGCGGCGTCGGCGGGCTCAGGAATCTGATCGAGATTCAGAAGACGCATCACCATTTGCTGGACCTGATGCTTTTCTGCCCGGCCGTATCCGACCACCGCGGACTTGATGGAGAGTGGCGAATACTCGGCGACTTCGAGTCCGGCGGAAGCGGCGGCCAGCATGGCGACTCCGCGCACCTGGCCGAGCTTCAACGCAGACTTTACGTTGGTGGCGTAGAAAACGTCTTCGATGGCTACGCGGTCGGGGCGGTGCCGGGAGATGAGTTCCCGCAGGCTGATGGAGATTCGCGACAGGCGCGCGGGCATGGGGTCGCGCGGGGAGACTTTGATGGCTCCGCAGACGATGCAGACGAGGCGATCGTTGTTGCGGTCGTCGGAGAGCAGATCGACTACGCCGTAGCCGGTGTATTCGGTGCCGCAGTCGATGCCGAGGACGCGCATGGGGGAAGTGTAGCAGGACGGCTTTCAGCTATCAGCCTTCAGTTCTCAGCAGCATCTTGGTCTTCGAGATTTGGCTTGCTCGTTTTCTTTTCGGAAGATTGTGTAGGCTTGGGGTGAGGATTCCAGCTGTGTGCGATCTAGAAAGCGTTGGTAGGCGGACTCGTCGAAGATTTCCCGCAGGGCTGCAACGAACACCGTGAACGACCGGAGGATTGGCGCCAAAACCGCATTGGCTCTCGCTTTGTCTACTCTTGGTTTCAGCGTTTCGCGGACAAGAGTGTCCGCCCCACACAGCCGTATTCGCTTCATGGTTGCTCTTCGGTTGCCAATCTTGTCATCACGAAGGGCGCTTCTTTTGTGTTGGCGGACTTGCTTCCGGAAATTACTCGCATGCATTCCAGACTTGATTCGATCAGGATCATCGCTACCATGACGACTAACACTGCGGTTACTGCGGCATCCAGACGATCGTTGAAGATCAGGCGCGGGTTGGCTCCGGCAACGGCTAGTTGACGGGCGTGGGCGAGGAATCCTATACGCGGATTGGGATCGAGGATCTTGTGCCACGACGCGGTGAAGGTCACGGCGACCAGCCAGCATAGAGGGATCAGGGTGACTGCGACGTAACGCACGCGGCCTGTCTTCGTCAGGGCGGTCTTGACGATGATTACGGTCGCCACGCATAGAGCAACGGTTGCCAGCAATTGATTGCAGATGCCGAAGAGCGGCCAGAGGGAATTAATGCCGCCTAGCGGATCCTTGACGCCCTGCCACAGGAAATTTCCCCAGGCGGCTACGACTACCCCGCTGGTAAACAAAATCGACGGGTACCAACTGGTGCGGCCCAGCGGTTTCCAGATGTGGCCTAGCGCATCCTGCAACATGAAACGGCCTACGCGCGTGCCGGCATCGAGGATGGTGAGGATGAAGAGCGCTTCGAACATGATGGCGAAGTGATACCAGAGCGCCATGACGGCCTGTCCACCTAGAGTGTTGGAAAAAATTTGCGCCATGCCTACGGCGAACGCGGGCGCGCCTCCGGTGCGATTGAACAGCGTCTGCTCGCCTACGGCGCGGGCTAGAGTTGCCATCTGCACGGCGGTGACTGGGAATCCCCAGGAACTGATGGTCGCCGCAGCCGCTTCGGGGGCCTGGCCTACGATGCCGGCGGGGCTGTTCACGGCGAAATAAACGCCGGGCTGCAACACGGAGGCCGCGATCATAGCCATGATCGCGACCATCGACTCGGCCATCATGCCGCCGTAGCCGACGAAGCGGGCTTCGGTTTCGCGGCGGATCAATTTGGGCGTGGTGCCACTGGAAATCAGGGAATGAAATCCGCTGACGGCACCGCAGGCGATGGTGATAAAGGCGAAGGGGAAGATGGTTCCGGCAAACACGGGCCCGCTGCCGTCGGCAAAGCGCGTCAGGGGCGGCATGTGCAGGGAGGGGCGAAGGGCAACGATGCCTATCGCCAGGAGAGAAATGGTGCCGAGTTTCACGAACGTGCTCAGGTAGTCGCGGGGCGCCAGCAGCAACCACACGGGCAGCGCCGATGCGGCGAATCCGTAAATGATGATGAGGATGGCCAGCGTGGGAGCAGTGAGCGTGAAGATTGCTGCCCAGGAAGGCGTCTCGGAAACCCACTGCCCACCGAAGATGGCGGCGAGGACCAGGACAAACCCTAAGACGGAAGTTTCGAGAACTTTGCCGGGACGGAGGCGGCGGAGATAGACGCCCATCAATACGGCGATGGGCATAGTCATGGCAATGGTGAACGCTCCCCAGGGGCTGGACTTGAGCGCGTTGACCACGATGAGCGCGGTGGCGCCGAGCAGGATCACAATGATGCTGAGCACGGCGACGTAGGCGACAACGCCGCCCACCCGGCCGATTTCGGATTTTGCCATCTCGGTTAACGATTTGCCGTCGCGGCGTATGGAGAACAGCAGGATGACGAAATCCTGCACGCAGCCGCCGAGGACAGCGCCGGCGATGATCCAGAGTGTGCCGGGGAGATATCCGAACTGGGCAGCGAGAACTGGGCCGACGAGGGGGCCGGGGCCGGCGATGGCGGCGAAGTGGTGTCCGAAGACAACCCACTTGTTGGTGGGAACGAAGTCGCGGCCGTTGTCGAGGCGTTCGGCGGGCGTCGCGCGCAGGGGATCGAGCGCCAGCACTTTGGCGGAAATAAAACTGCTGTAGAAGCGATAGCCGACAGCGTAGGTGGAGACGGCGGCGACGACCAGCCAGAGGGCATTGATTTGTTCGCCGCGATGCAAGGCGATGGTGGCCAGCGCAAGGGCTCCGAGCAGGCTGACCGCGATCCAGAAAAACACGCGCGCGATTATTGGCATGAGGCTCGTTGTCCGTTAGCGTCCGGTGGCGAGTATTGTGGCGAAAAGGGAGCGGATGCGCAAGCCGTTGCCGAGGGCAGCTGTCCCTGGGCTATCCCTACGCGCGCTGGCCAAAACAGCGTGATAACCTAAGTACATTCGGGCCCACATAGAACATGCGGCAGGGCGGATTCCATCCGCTCAGGGTGCGGACTCATACTCGGGCCAGGAAAAATAAACGAGGAGCAGGCAATGAAAATTGGAGTGCTGACGGGCGGGGGCGATTGTCCCGGGCTGAATGCGGTCATACGGGCGGTGGTGCGCAAGGGCACCTTCCACTATGAAGACGGGTTCGTGGGATTCATGGAGGGCTGGCGCGGGTTGCTGGAAGACAAGACCATGGAACTGGACCTGTCGTCGGTAGGCGGCATCCTGCCGCGTGGGGGCACGATCCTGCGGACTTCGCGGACGAATCCGGCGAAGCACGAGAACGGCTTGCAACTGTGTGTCGAGAGCCTCAAGAAACATGGCTGCGAGGCGCTGATCGCCATTGGCGGGGACGACACGCTCTCGGTGGCCAAGAAGCTTTTCGACAACGGAGTGAGAGTGGTTGGGGTTCCGAAGACGATCGACAACGATCTTTCCGGGACGGACTTCACTTTCGGCTTCGACACGGCCGTGGAAATAGCTACCGAAGCGATCGACCGCGTGCATACGACAGCCGAAGCGCATAACCGGGTGATCGTAGTGGAAGTGATGGGACGCGATTCGGGCTGGATCGCAACCTACAGCGGCATCGCCGGCGGCGCCGACGTGATACTGGTGCCCGAGATTCCTTTCGATATTGACCAGGTCGCCGAATTGATTCGACAGCGCCACTCGCGCGGAAGATATTTCAGCATCGTGGTGGCAGCGGAAGGGGCAAAGTTTGCCGATGCCAATCACACGGTGTCAGCGACCGGCGTCGATGAATTCGGACACGCGCGCCTGGGCGGAATCGGGTCGATGGTAGCCAGTGAGATCGAAAAACGGACAGGCTTCGAGTCGCGGTCGGTGGTACTCGGGCACATCCAGCGGGGGGGGTCGCCGAGCGCGTTCGACCGGGTGCTGGCCACGCGGTACGGACTAGCCGCCATCGACATGGTGCACCGGGGCGAATTCGGACAAATGGCGGCGCTGCGGGGAAACAAGATCATTGCCATCCCGCTGGCGGAAGCGATCGCTTCGAATCGGAAGCTGGACAAGGAAATTCTGGACGCTGCGGTCGGCATTCTCGACAAGCTCGACTATAAGGTTTCGAAAACCTCCTGAGCCGGTGCGAGATTGAAAATCTGGCTATGAGGTTCGTAACAAGGGCCAGTTATAGCAAGCAGTTACAGCAAGAGGTACAAAAGGTACAACCAGACCGGGATTTGCTTGGCATGGGCGCGGGTTTAGGGGCATACTAACTCAGCACTCTCCCTCGAGCGACTACGATTTCGAGGAGGCTCCCGTGCATATGTTTCAAGACGAAACCCAGCCCGATCACCATCTGGAGCGGTCGACGCCGCTGCCAATGCAAGGTGCTTCGCCGGATACGGATGTGCAGCGCAAGCGGATGCTGATCGCGCTCGGCATACTGTTGACGGCGCTGGTGGCGGTGATTCTGAAAGACTGGGATTTCTGGTTTCCATCCGGTGGGGAAGTCCAGGAAACCGCGGTACGAAGCAAGAGCAAGAATACGATTATGGCTGCGGCCACTCCGAGCGCGCCGGCAACTCCCACGCATGAGCGCAAGGCAGCCAAGGCCCCGGCACCCGCTGCGGCTGCGATTCCCTTCGCAGCCACGACCGAGCGCGCCGCGCTACCGGCTCTGGAGGTGGAGGTCGTAGCTGGGAACCGGCACATCAGCGTGCCCGCCAAGAGCAGTGCCATCCACCTGGATGTGGACTCGGGCGCGACGTCGGCCGCATCCGGCGTTCCCGCATCGGCGGCGAATGCGCAGGCCAAGACTGGCGATCGGGTGGAGCTCTCACCGCAAACGGCGCAGAGCGTAACCGTTTCCGTGCCCCCGAATTATCCCTTGCTGGCGCGGCAGATGAAGGTGCAGGGCGCCGTCAGTTTGCAGGCGCTCATCTCGCGGGAGGGCACAATCCAGGAGTTGCAGATCCTCAGCGGACCTGGAATCCTGGCTACCGCGGCTCGCGAGGCGGTGAAGCAGTGGCACTTCAAGCCCTACCTGCAAAATGGGCAGCCGGTGGAAACGCAGGCACGCATCACGGTGAACTTCACCATTTCTACAAATTGAGCGGGGGTGGCGACTCGTGTAGCGCGGACACTCTTGTCCGCGAAAGCGTGCAGCGAACGAAACTCCGGTGGGACATGGGTGTTGGGCTCACACCAGAAGCTGAAGCAAAAACAAATGCAAGGACAAAACCAACGGCCGCGAACAGGAGAGTCCGCGCCACCCAGGCCCTAAAAAATTAAACGGGCGTCTTGGATTCTTTCGAATCCAGGACGCCCGGGCAGCCCTCCCCCAGAACTGCTCAACTGGAATGTAAGACTAAGCGGAAAATCTGAAAATGGCACGCGGGTGCCAAACTTGTCCCACCAAAGTGCCAGCCCGTAAATCACACATTAAAAAGGCTACATCCAAATTCGAACCGCTTTTTTTACTCTGAAAGCGCCATTTTCCCGGGTGCCGTTCCTGTGGAAAAAGGTGAGCCCGAGATAACCGTGAGAGCTCCGGTCGATGAATTGTAGGTATAACCCGGAATACCGTTTCCAGACTGACTTCCGATATAGAAATAGTTGCCGCTGGGGTCGAACAGGGCGAACAGTTCGCCCGCTCCCAAGCTGAACGGCGAGTTCGTTGCCGCCGTCAGCAGTCCGTTCGTAGGACCGATGGAGAAACACCAGATGGAGAAGCTCGATCCCGGGGTGACGGCGTAAACAAACCGGCCACTGGGGTCGACGGTAATTGCGGTGGGGTTATTGCCAACCGTGGCGGTGAAGGGCGAGCCGAGTATCGGGGTGAGGGCGCCAGCGTTGGGGCCGTCGGGTTGAATGTTGAAACCGGAAATGTTGCCGGTGTTGGTCTGTAAGGGAAGGTTGCTGGCCAAAGGGTTCGCCACGTAGAGGAACCGTTCACTGCCATCCACTACCAGTCCTGAGGCTCCCGCCCCGGAAGTGAACGGGGAGCCGGGCTTTACCTCAGTGAGCACGCCGTTCGAGAACGTGAAAGCGGTGACCGTCCCGATGCCGGGATTGGTTACGTAAACGAACTTGCCGGAAGGCGTGATCAGAATCTCGGATGGACCGGTATTCGCGAAGAAGGGCGAGTTTGGGACCTCGGACAAAGCGCCGCTGCCGGCGTCGATGGAGTACACGGAAACGCTGCCTGCTACATTTTTTGGGTCGCCGAAAGTATTGGTCACCAGCAAATACTTGCCGGAAGGGTCGATGACGGCTGCATTCGGACCGGAACCACTTGCCGGAGTCGGAGGGCCGCTGAGCGTCAGTGTGCCGTCGCTGGCTACACTGAAAATCGAGATCGAGTTGGCGTGGGTACTGGAATTGACCGCGTAGAGAAACTTCTTCGACGGGAGCAGCGCCAGCCCTCGGGGCGTAGTGTCCTGCACCTGCGGCGTCTCCGCTCCCTTGGAGATGGCCCCGGTGGCGCCGTTAATGTGCAGCAGGAGCACCGACCCCCTCGCGGGCAAGCTTACGTAGGCGTTATGGTTAGGCCCCGTATTGCTGTGAGTGCTGTTGCCGCAGGAGAGGGAAAGTCCGGCCAGGATAACGGCGACGGCCACAAGAATTCGGGGAAGACAATTTTTACCTGCCAGTGCGGCGCGCGCCGCCCTTAGAAAGCTCATTTGCTAACCTGCTCCTCAATATCCAAGGTGGGAACGAAAAGTCGTGTTCACTATCGTGCACGAGAAGGTGGGAACAACGCAACTGCGTGGACCCGCGATACTGTCCCAGAACCATCTACCACAGAGGACACTTGAGGAAACCATAAGGCTTCAATACCCTGGGTGACTTCTTGTCATGGTGCGGGCAATGCCGTTCCCCTGCGCGACGCAAACTTTCAAAGCTTTTGGGTTGGATGCGCGGGCGGGGCTGCGAGGCTGCGCAGGGATCAGCGAAAGGTTCATGGCGGGATGTGTTCTAATCGTTCTGTTCTGGATCTGGTCTTTTAAGTTATGTTCGAAGCAAAGATTACGTCGTGATCGACATCCACTGCCACGTTCTGCCCGAGGTCGACGACGGCCCCAAGTCCTGGGAGGTAGCCGTCGAAATGTGCCGCATGGCGGCGGCTGACGGGATTACCCACACGGTCGCGACTCCGCATGCCAACGATCGTTACGCCTACGATCGCGGATACCTCTCCGGGCTTGTCGGCCAACTGCAAGAGAAGGTGGGCTCGGCGCTGCAGTTGAGTCTCGGCTGCGATTTTCACCTTTCTTTCGAGAATCTGGAACGGGTGCTCGAGCAGCCGCATACCTACACCATTGGCGAAACGAACTATCTGCTGATTGAACTCAGCAACTTCAGTGTTCCAACCCGTCTGGCCGACTGTTTCGTCCGCCTCGGGGACCGCGGGCTTACGCCGATCCTGACTCATCCCGAACGGAACCCGATCCTGCAACAGACGCCGCAGCGCATCCTAGAGTTGGCGGAGCAGGGCTGTCTGATTCAAATCACGGCCTCGGCGCTGACGGGGTTCTGGGGAGAGCGCCCCGAAATCGTAGCCCGCTGGCTGCTCGACCGTTCTGCAGTCCACATCCTGGCCTCTGACGCTCACGACGTCCGGCGCCGTATCCCGAATCTTTCCGAGGCTCGGGAGGTGGCAGAAAAAATCGTGGGAGCCGAGTATGCCGAAGCCCTGGTCGAGGGCAACCCAGGCGCAATCGTGAAAGGACTGCCCATCCCGTACTGCCCGCGGCCGGTGCTTGATTAGCTTTTGGCTGTTCGCTGTTCGCCAAAAGCAAGAAGCTGGAGAGGTAAAAAGCCAAGAGCCTTGCTCCCAAGGTTATAATCGTGCGCACCGATGAACCTGACCCCTGGCACAAAACTCGGCCCGTACGAAATTGTTTCTCTCTTAGGCGCTGGCGGGATGGGCGAGGTTTATCGCGCCCGTGACTCTCGTCTGCGACGCGAAGTGGCGATCAAGGTTTTGCCGCAGGCGCTTTCGCTTGATGCTGACAGGATGCGGCGTTTTGAGCAGGAAGCGCTCGCTACGGCTGCGCTGAATCATCCCAACATTCTTGCCGTATTCGACATTGGCACGAGCGAGGGCTCGCCTTACGTGGTGTCCGAACTGCTGGAGGGGGAGACACTGCGGGAGCGACTGCGGAGCGGAGCGATCGCGGTACGGAAGACTCTGGACTACGCGTTGCAAATCGCGCATGGACTGGCCGCGGCCCACGAAAAAGGAATTATTCATCGCGATCTCAAGCCGGACAATTTATTCGTCACTAAAGATGGGCGAGTGAAGATCCTCGACTTCGGACTGGCGAAGCTGACTCAATCCGATCCCGGCTCGGGATCGAGCACTTCAGTGCCAACCGCGACTCATCACGGCACCGAGGCGGGCGTGGTGATGGGGACGGCGGGATATATGTCGCCGGAGCAGGTGCGGGGCATGGCGCTCGATCCGCGCTCCGACATATTCAGCTTTGGGGCAATTCTCTACGAGATGCTCTCGGGCAAACGGGCATTCCATGGAGACACTGCCGCGGACACGATGAGCTCGATCCTGAAGGAAGATCCTCCGGAGCTGACTGAAACGAATCGCAATGTTTCACCGGCGCTGGAGCGCATTGTGCAGCACTGCCTGGAGAAGAATCCCGAGTCGCGTTTTCATGCCGCCAGCGACATTGCGTTTGATCTGGAACATCTGTCTGGGCTTTCCGGGAGCGCGGCGAGAATAGCGTCGGCGGGCAGTGGCGCGAGCTTTGCTATTGACCAACCACGCCACAAACTTCTGATTGGGCTCGCGGCTGGGCTCGCGTTTGCGGGTCTGGTTTATGGTCTCGGGTGGTGGAGCGGAAGCGCGCGCAGTTATGCGCCTCAGGCCGAGTATCAGCAAATTACGTTTCGCACGGGTTCGATCGGTAACGCGCGATTTACGCCGGACGGAAGCATTGTTTACAGCGCATCGTGGGACGGCGGCGACAACCAGCTTTATATGTCGCGCACGGACGATCCGGGCGCGCGCGAATTGGGGATCAAGGATGCGGAACTGCTTTCGATCTCCAAGAGCGGAGAAATGGCGATTCGCCTCAATACACAGTTTTACGCCGGCTACGCCCGCAGCGGGACGATGGCGCGGGTTCCGCTGAGCGGAGGAACGCCGCGAGAAGTTCTGGACAATGTACAGGACGCGGACTGGTCGGCGAATGGCGAGAGTATGGCGGTGGTCCGTTACGTTCCGGAAAATAACCACTGGCGTCTGGAATACCCGGCGGGCAAGGTGCTGATCGACAGCATCAACTGGATGAGCCATCCGAAGATTTCACCGGACGGAAAGTGGATCGCCTTTGCCGATCATGAAAACACCGGCGGCGACGACGAAGGTTCAGTTGCGGTAATCGGGGCCGATGGCAAAGCAGCGGAAAAGAAACTTTCTTCTGGCTGGACTTCACTCCAAGGGATCTTGTGGTCGCCGGCGAGCGATGAGATATGGTTCACCTCCACC
>Ga0182019_10001684_pt1 | contig 11260 bp, 5 predicted proteins | sample 812E2MmetaG_FD_120483 | JGI IMG/M metagenome (GOLD analysis project Ga0182019, IMG submission 120483) | Permafrost microbial communities from Stordalen Mire, Sweden - 812E2M metaG | ecosystem: Environmental > Terrestrial > Soil > Wetlands > Permafrost | place: Sweden: Stordalen | collected...
ATGCACGGGATCGTCCTGCTCGATCCAAGGCTACGCCCAGTGCGGCCCGCGATCACATGGATTGATGCTCGAAGCGGATCGCTCGCTCCGAAGTTTAGGGCGCTCGCACGCACATGCGCGCACTCTGAGCTTCCCAACCCGGTGATCCCTGGGATGGCAGCCCTCTCGCTCATGTGGCTCGCCGAACACGAGTCAGAACGCCTTCACGAAGCAGCTGTCATCGTCCAGCCTAAGGACTGGCTTGGAGCGCAACTGACCGGCAACGCTTGTAGCGACGCTTCAGATGCCTCTGGAACGCTCCTATGGGATTTCTCCGCGAGCTGTTGGCATGACGAGCTGATCAACCGCATCGGACTTCGTCGCACCCTCTTTCCCTCGATTTATCGTGCGGAGCACACCCGCGGCCGGCTCTTGCCCGACCCAGCGCGGGAACTCGGGCTGCGGCCAGGGATCCCCGTGTCCGTGGGGCTCGCCGATACCGCTGCAGCCTTGCTCGGAAACGGGTGTCTTGGAACGCGGCAGGCTCAGCTCACGATCGGCTCGGGAGGCCAGATCTGTGCGACGCAGAATGCACCCCACCCTGACCCCATCGGCTCCACACATGTCTTCTGCGGCCCGCTCTCCAATCAGTGGTATTCCGCCGCAGCGATCGCGTCCGCCGGTCTAGCCCTCAGCTGGGTGCGACGGCTGTTCGACTTGAGCTGGCCAGAGTTCTACGACGAAGCCTTCTCGGCGCCAGTCATGCCCTCTGACCCGGTGTTCCATCCTTACATCGCTGGCGAGCGTACACCGTATATGGATGAGCGCCTCCGCGCTGATTGGATCGGCTTGGGTGCTTGCCATGGTCGCGCTCAGCTCATACGTTCCGCCCTGGAGGGCACTGCGTTTGCGCTCTGCGACGCCTGGGATGCCTTTCGGGCTCTAGGTCACGAGGAATCAACGCTCTGCCTGGCCGGAGGCGGCAGCTGCGACCCGCGATGGAGGCAGCTACTGGCTAATGCTCTAGACACCACGCTGTACCTCGCTAATGCTGCCGGCGGATCGAGCCGTGGTGCTGCGCTGACGGCAGGGTGCGCCGCAGGATGGTACAACTCGCTGGCGCATGCTCCTTTTGCGGTGTCCTGGGAACTCGGGGTGGAGCCTGACGCCTCAGCCGCCCAGACCAAGGCCTCGCTCGGTCGCTTTCGCGCAACGCTAGGCGCGCAGCGCCTCCCTAAAAGAGCGTGAGCAAGAAGCCGCGGGATAAGCACCGCGCTTTTGGCGACGACATCGGCAAGGCTCTCAACTCATTCTAAGCGCCCCCGCCCACGCACTGTCGCTGCAGGGCCTGCGAGATAGGCACTACAACCGTTGGGACCGTTTGGCTGTATCCAACACGAAGCCTGAGCCAACGAGCCTCGCTAGGGAATCCGTTGAGTCGAGTCGTCTCGCCGCGGCGTACCATGCATCCTAGGGTTAGCCGCTTGGCAAGCGCATCTGCTCGTCGAGATCGCCATCCCGAACAAAATGACTGTCAATCTCTTACAGCAATTTGTCAACCACGAGGTCGCCCCAGACCTAGCCCTTGTGGTCGGAATTGGTGGCTTTCCCTTCACTGGCAAGACCACACTTGCGCAAGCTTGGGTAAGGAGTTGGCGTGGCTCGGCCGTGCATCTTCCAACCGAGTCAACGATCCTAAGCCGAGTAGTCCGAGACAAGAGATCTCTCGACGGCTGCGCAGCGGAGGCGCATGACCTGACACACCTCCGAGAGATGATCGTGTCGCTTCGTCGCGGGTTGCGCGTGGTTGTTCCGCACTATGAGTGGTACGCAGGGGCCAGGGCTGGTGCGGATGTGTGCTCGATCGAAAGAGGCGGGTTGATCGTCGTAGACGGCTCCGTCGTCTGTGAGCCCGAGATTGCCGAACTCTGTGACCGCCTGGTGTTCGTAATGCCGCAGAGCCCAGGGTGGCTTGAGGATGCCGTGGATCGGGATGTACACGATCGCTTCTGGAGCGCAAAGGAGTCGCGGCACTTGAATGCCCAAAAGACAGCCACCGTCGTCGAGCAATACAGACGACACAAAGACCACATCGATTTGGTAATCGGCTGCTTTGCAGGCCCACTCGGCGAAGAGATCGTCCATCACGAGATCCCGCCTAGCGTCGTTGACGAGCATCTAGCGGACATGCTCTCGGCGTCGAAGTGCCACGCAAACGACCTCACAAGCCGGCCTTATGCGCGCGCTGTGGCCTCCATCCACTGAGATTGCCCGCTCTACAACGCACGTCCCCGTCAGCGCCGGTTGAGCTGGGTCATCCCAACACCCGCGGCGCCGGCCGCTGCCTGTACAGCGCCAAGCGCGTCCGCGTCCCTCGAAGCCACACAGAACAACCTCGGATTGGTCGGCGAGCGGGCCCGCCCAAACGACGACCGGGCCGCTCGAATGAGCGGCCCGGTCGCGCTGCGCCGTTGCTCGCAGCTTTCGCGGCAAGGGAGGCGCGCTATCTAGAACTCCGCCGAATCCTAGAAGCCGGTACCTCCTTTGCCGCTTTTGCCCCTGACACCGGCCGCCGCCTCTTTCAGGACCGTTCCCGTCAGCGGCTCGTAGTCGTGTTTTTTGAGCAGATGCTGACCGCCGCCCGTCGGGCCGTTCGTGTCCAGCGAGTAGCTCAGGAAGTTCTCCACCGTTGTGGCCTCCGGTTCGCTCGTGCCCGCGAACGCGGAGTACGAGTCGAACGCGAGCACGAACGCCAAGCCGCACAGCGTGTACTTGGGCTCGACCGTCCTGGTGGTCACTTCATTCCACGGCGCCGTGACGCTCGACGGCGGAAAGGCCGTTTCGCCGTCGGTGTATTCGGTTTTCGCACAGTTGGCTTCGGCCACTGCTGCAACGTCTTTGTTGCTCGCTGGATCCGCATAGGCCGGCGTTTCACCCGACTTGTCCTGGATCGGAACCCAGAACGTCGTCGTGTTCGGCCCGCCCGTCGGCGGCGTGAACAGTTTCGTGCCGCGGATTTCCGCGAGGTTGCCGAAGCCGATGCTGCTGGGCGTTTTGGAGACGAGTTCGTCCATCGCCGCCTCGCCGTTGGAAGCCGTTTTCACGGCGTTGATCGCTTTAGGCCACGTGATGTTTTCCGTGCCTTCGGAGATTTCGTCCCACGTCTTGGTCGCGCCTTTTTCAGTTTCGAACGTGGCTTTGTTGATCAACCCCAGGTACTTCTTCAGGAAGTGCGCTGGGCCCGAGGAGTCCTTGCGGACGATCCGCGTGATCGGCGTCGCTGCGTTGCAGGCCCCACCTTCGAGTTTGTCGCCGTTCTCGGTGATTTCGCTCCATTTGTTGATCGTGCCGCGCCAGATGCCCTCGAGCGTCGAGTTGTTGAGGACGAGCCGGCCTTTGTTGGATGTGCTTGTAGCCGTGCACCCGCTCGGCAGATTCACGATGATCGCCGTCGCGAACTGGACGACCGGCACCGTCTGCAGAGCGTTCGGGACGAGTTTTGTCTCGTTCGCTTCGATTTCCGCTTTCTGGGTCGCGTTGGGCGCTTCGCTCGTACCGATGAACGCGTTCGTGGCTTCGTATTTGTGTTCCCCGCTCGCGTTTGCCCCCCATGACTTCAGGCCCGCGCCGCTGCCCGTGTTCGTGTAGGTCACAACCGGCAGGCCTTTCGAGCCCTGCGTGCCGTTGCACGCGTATTTGTCACTCTGCGATCCGAAGCCCGGAATGAAGACTTCGTGCATCGCCAGGCTGATCGCCGAGGCGCCCTGCCCGGTCACGTTCGACCCCGCGCATTGAGTGCCAAGCGAGGCCTGCGCGACGCCGGGCGCAAAGAACACAACCACTGCAACCGTGCAGAGTACTTGCGCAAGTCCCAACCCATGCTTGAGTTGCCGTCTCCTCATTTTCTGCCTTCCTCTGAGAGCGATGGCTGCATCGCCCTATTGAACATTGTAGATATTCTCCACCAGCTTAGTGCGAATTTAAACGTACACGTTCCCCAAACTCCCGCAGTTACAGCACTGTGAACTTTCTTTCAGTGCTTGCCGCGACGCGTGGGCGCTCGCAGCGTGATCAACGCGCTGCTGGTGTGACTTGCGCCCGCGGAGTCGCGTGCGACGATCGTCGCCCGCACCTTGAGAAGATGCAGACGAGCCAGCAGCGACAGCGCCTTGGCCGACAGGTGCAGCGTCACCTGCTTTACGCTTCCACCGGCCGCCGCGAACTTGCCACTGCCCAGCGTGAGAATCGCCTTGCGCTTGGCCGCCACCGCACTCAGCGTGCGCAGTGTGACGCTCCCGGTGCAGCTGCTCTGCCCCTGGCACTGGATCTTGACAAGGACCGTGCCGCCGCGACTGACCGAGAGCACACCTCCTGCGAGGCTCGCGCGATAGGCCAGCGTGCCGCCGCCACCGCCGGACCCGCCGCCTCCACTTCCACCGGTCCCACCGCTCGTGCCGCCGGTCCCGCCACCGCCAGTGCCGCCGCCACTGCTCGGTGCGAGCACTTCGATCTGGTGTTTGACTTCGCCGCTGCCAATCGCCGATTTCACGGTCAGCGTCGCGGTGTAGGTGCCCGGGGCCGCGTATGCGTGGGAGATCGCCGCTTCGGCACTCGCCGCTTCAGCGGTTCCGTCGCCAAAGTTCCAAACATAGGATGTGATCGACGCACCGTTGCCCGACGACGTTTTTGCGTCGAATCTCGCAGCTTCTCCGAGGGTTATCGGCGTTGTCACGCTGAACTGAGCGGTCGGGGCAGCCGCCTTCGCGGTGATCGTCGTTTCCTTGACCAGCGGCGGCGAGGCAAGATCATCGGTGACGATGGTCTCCTTGACCGCGTATGGGCCTTCCGCCGAGAAGCTGTGTGTCAGTTCAGGCGTCTGGAACTCATTGGCGGGACCGGCGATCTTTTCGCTCGCTTTCGTCGCCTGATTCACGAATTCCCATTCGACGCTGAGCGCGTTGGCCTGGGTGAGTTTCGAGGCGAACTTGACTTTCGTCCCGACCGACACCGGCCCTGAGACCGGTTCGTTGTTGACGCTCGCGACCGGTGCGGTAGCGCTGGCCGTCGGGCAGCCTGAGCCGCCGGGGCCGAACTCGACCACGTCGGGACTCGAGGGGTCGCTGTCGAAGACGAACACCGTTCCGCCCGCCCCCGCGGCGACCAGCGGATGCCCGCGGAAGCTGATTGCACACGGCACGTGCGCGCTTTCTTTGGGCTGGTTCTGGCCGCCGAACCAGCCGAGCTCTGCGCCCGCCGCGCTGAGCGCCAGCACAGCCGGCTCGTGGAACCCGGCTCCTTCCTGGCGTAGAAGCTGCGCGTAGGCGTAGAACGTTCCGTCGGGTCCCAGCGCGAGCCCTCCTCCGCTGACCGGCAGGGGAATCCCCGGGAAGGTGATCAGCTGTTCTGATTCGAACTCGGTGAGCGGCGTGGGAGCGCCTTTTGCCGCGAAGTTCGAAGGCACTTCGTCGATCTCCTCGACCATGTTGGCGCCGAAGGGGAGTTCGCCGTCGGCGACGTAGATCTTGCCCGTGGCGGTGACCACCGGCGAAGTCGGTTCGGGAGTCACATCGCCCGCGCCGCCGAAGAAGTTCGTTGCATCGCTCCAACGCGCGCCGAGCGTACCGGCCGAGCTGATGCGCTGCAGCACGACGCGCAGTTCTTCGTCTTCGCCTGTGATGTCTTCATACGCCAGCACGATGACGTCGCCGGTCGTGGGATCGACAGCGATCCCGCTCGGTTCCAACAGCGCGTCTCCCGCGGTGTTCGAGAGCGTCTTCAGCACTTCGGGACTCACGAGCACGCCTTCGGCGGTGCCGGACGCCGGTTCCAGCGTGCTCGTCGAGAACGCGTATAGCGCTCCGGCCGCCACGATTTCGGGATCCACTTTCGCCCCTTCGCCGCGTTCCTCGAGCGCGAGCACGTAGATACGGCCGTGCGCTGGGTCGACGGCCACGCCCTCCACCCCGGAGACGCGTGGGAAGGCCGGCTTGAACTTGCGTTCTGCGACAGCCGTCCATTTGCCCGCCTGCAGTTCCCACTTCTGAATTCGAAATTCTTTTTTCGTCGGGCCGTCGACCACATACAAGGCGTTCGTCGTCGGATCGACTCCCAGCGCATCCGTCGCACCAAATGATTCGGTGAGGTTGAACTGGCCTTTGCCCGTCCCCGCTTCACCGAAATGGCTGAGCTCGCCGTAGCTCGCGCCGGCCGGCGCCGCCGCTATTGCGAAAGCGATCGCGCACAGAGTTGAGACCGAGGTCAGCTGGCGCCTTACGTTCTGCATGGTCCTCATCGGCCTTCCCCCTGCGAAGCGTCAGTGCCCCGATAGATAACTAAATGCATCGTGATTATGAGCTATTAGCATGGACCATCCGCAGGCCTCCGCTGTTTCAAACCGGTGAAGTGGATCTGACGCCGAGATCACCATCGACCACTCCCCCACCGACGCTGGCGCTGCATCGTCGACACGGTCGCATGCGCGAGGTTGACCGTTCTACGTCCGGTGCGAGGTCGTCTTCTGATCGAGGCGCCGGCAAAAGCGGCGAGTACGACGACTCCCAAGATGAACGCCGAGGACGGCTCGTTATCGCCGGCGCGATAGGCGACCGCGCTGTTGCTGACCGACTCGGTGGCTTCCTCCTGCTCTTCCTGCTTTTCAGCCGCCTCGACCGGCGAGGTGACGGCGGAGGTCCCGCTCGGCGGCGTGGGACGTGCAGGGGTTGGGACCGGCGGCGGAACCACCGCGAACAGCGCGGCCACAGGCGGCGGCGAGATGAACACGCCGCCGGCGGGCGAGAGGTGCACCGGCGCACTGGGAGGGGCAGACGGAGGCGCCGGCACCGGCGGCAGGAGCGCGGCTGGAGCCGCGCCCGCGGGAGAAGGTGCGGGGGCAGGGGCAGGCGGCGGCACGGTGGATGTATGCGCGACGGGTGGTTCTTTGAGCGGTTGCGTCCCGCATGGGCGGCGCACGCTCCCGGCCTGCACCGTCACCGGCAGCGAGGACGAGAGGCCGCCCGCGGTGATCGTGACGATCGTCGTGCCCTGGTTGTAGGCACAGAACAATCCCGATTGCGGATCGGGGATCGGCTTTTCATTTTCGAGCAGGACCGCGTGCGGGTCGGGCGAGGCGAGGTTCGGCTTGACGAAGTCGCCGATGTCCGGACGCGAGGAGCTGAACGTGTATTCGGGGAAGATGCCCGTGGCGCACCTCGTACCAACGCAGTTGGAGGGGATCGGGATATACGGATCGGTATCCGGCCGCGTGGCCGCGCCGCCGGGCGAGCGATTGCCGGCGCGTGGACGGCGGGCGAGCGCTGAGAAGAGCGCAGGGCTGCTGCGGCGCAGGAGGCTGCCGTCCTTTGCTTCGAGCGCCAGTTCACCGATGTTGGGGATCAGCCGAGCAGTGACCGGGACGCGGTTGCTGTGCGGGCTACGGGCGGCAAGATCCACCTGCGCGAGCAGGAATCCGCTCGCGCCGAGGAACTGGCCACTGGTCTCCGCGAGGAATTTCACGTAGCCGAGCGTGCCCGAGCCGAACGAGGGGATTGATCCACGACCGAGTTGCAGAGGCTTCTCCACGTTTTCTTCCGGCGAGTCGTAGAAGTAGGCCGATGCGCCGTGCGCGATCAGCGCTTCTGCGACCGCCGCCGCAGCCGGTTCGCCGGCCGCGATCTGCGCGCTCAGGTCCGCGTTGCCGACCACGATCACCGGCGTTTCGGCGGCTGCGGCCGCCGTGAGCCGCGCGAGGAGCCATGCGAGCTGCGTCTGATCGACGCCGCTGCTGTCGTCGAGGACGATCACGCGCACCGAGCCTGCAGCGCCGGTGGAGTCCAGCTCGTAGTAGCCCGCCTCGCCGGAGCATGGCTCTTCAGAGCGTGATTCCGGACCATAGGACGACGGGAAGCCGGCGAACGTTTCGTCGAACGCACACTCGCTGCGCGCAGCGTCGAGATCGGTGGGTGCGTTGGCCAGGTAGGTAGGAACGCGCGCCTGTGACACGAGCTGCGCGTAGCGATCGAGCTCGCGCGCATAGGGCACGACGAGAGTCGGTGGGCCTGAGGTTTCGCCGGTGCTCACACGCGACCCTGAATAGATGAACGCCCGCACACCGGCGATCTGTCCCGCACGCGCAAGCGCCGCCGAGAGCCATACGTCGGGACCGATGCGCGCGCTCGCGCGATCGGCGCACGGCGCCGCGCATTGCGCGTTGCCACCGATCGCGAACGTCGCCTGAGCGGGGTCGGTCGTGATTGGCGCGGCGCCGAGCCCGGGAGGTGCGACGCCGTCGGCCGGATAGCGCTCGACGTCGGCGGTGTCGAGTGCGCCGCTGCGGTCCTGGGTATCGACAGCGCCGCCGACGGCCCAGCCATGTTCGCCGCTTGGATCGATCAAGACCGCTCTGATCGGATCAGGTTCGTAGACCGTGTCGAACGCCGTGTACTTCCCGGGCGGTTCGGCGATGTCGTTCAGTTCGTGCTGCTCGTCGCTCCAGCCTTCGGCGCTCTGGCGCACCACACCGGCGCCGTTGCTCGACGGCAGCGGGTATGGCTTGATGATCGGAGCCGGGAATTCCGGGGGCGAGGGCGCGGCGCTTTCGACTTCGAAGCTGTCGGGCGCGCTGCCGGCGGTGATCGCCCGAATCGCGCCACCTTCACGGAAGAGCGCCAGTGAACCCGGCGCACTTCCATGAGGCAGTGGCGTATGCGCTGCCAGCCATGGTTCCGAGGACCCCTGGCGGGTGAACAGCTGAGCGCCCGCTTCGCCCGCGCCGAACGATTCGGCCACGAACGCCGCGCCGCCATCCGGGAGACCGGCCACCACCTCGGGCACTTTCGATGGAGATCCAAGTGCCGTCGCTGCTTCCTGCTCTACCTGCCATCCGGCGCCGTTGTTGACGAGCAGCCCGCCCACATAGCTGCTCCGGCGTGAAGGATCGAGCAGCTTGCGGTAGGCCACGATCGCCTCCGAGCCGGCAAACGCCACCGAGGTGAAGCTCGCTCCCTGCGCTTGGGGGGGCAGGGCTTCCTGCGTCCAGGTCTTGCCATAGCCGAGCAGGAGTCCGCCGGTGCCGACGGCGTATCCGCGTTCGGGGTTGTTCGGATCGAAGGCGACCCCCATCAGGTTGCCGACCACTTCGACAGCCGCCGGGTCCGGCTCCCAGTTGCCCGTCTCGCCACGCCACATCCACATCTGCCCGCCATCGCCGACGGCATAGGCCCGTGTCGGCGTGGGCCAGGCGACGGCACGCAGGCGCGGCGTTTCCACACGCCCGCCGGGCTGAAGAGGCTTTCGGGGATCCAGCCGCTGCCGGGCTCATAGCGCGCCACCTCGCCGCGGTCGCCCACCGCCAGGGCGCCGCTGGAGAGCGCGCCGACCGGGACGCCCGGCTCCGGCGCAACCGCAAGCAGCGCGCGGCGGAAGGACACGGGCCACGGCGAAAGACGCGACGGCACAGGGCTCGAGGCGATGTGCACGGGAAGCTGAGCCTCGCCGAGCCAGCCCTCCCTTGCGCCGGAGAAGGCCGCTCCGTAGCTCGAGCCGGGTTCGCGCGAGGGCCCGCCGCCGAGCGCGAGGACGCGGGTGAAGCTGGTGCCGTCGAGCCGCAGCGTGACTCCTTCGCGTAGCCCTGCGATCACACGGTCGCCATACGGCGCGGCTGAATCGGGCCAGGCAAAGCTGCGTGAGGGACCCGTCGGCAGGTCCTCGGGAAGTTCGTGTTCGCAGCGAGGCGTGCCCGCCGGCACGTTCGCGGGCAGCGTGCACCAGCCTGCTTCGACACTGCCTCCGTCCTGGCCTTCGGGCTTGAAGAAGATCGTTGCCGAGGCATGCACGTCCTGGCGTTCACCATCGATCCAGAGGCCCTGATCGGTCACGGTCAACAGCTGTGCCTGAGCGGTCGGGGGCTCGCCGGTGCCGTGCACGGTGAAGGGCTCGTTGTCGAGCTCCAGGGGATGCGCTTCGCCGTCGCCGGATCCCGGAACCAGCGCTACCGGCCGCCAGGTGGGGGGCGCTTCCCCTTTGCTCGCATCGCGTCGGAACAGAGCCACGGCGCCTGCCGGATAGGGCCCGCTGCTGGAGAGCTGCGCGAGCAGCCATGCGTTGGCAGGCGAGCTGGCACCAACGGCCAGCACGCGAAAGTCTTCGGCGCCCCCGCTCGGGACTTCGATCGGCTCGCGCGTCCAGCCGGACCCGTCCCAGTGCAGCACGCCATCCTCGACGTTGCCCGTTTCGCTCACGGGAACAACGAGCGCGCCGGCATGGCCTGGGCTTTCTTCAAGCGCGGCAACGAGCGGCGCGCGCGTTGCGCCGAACAGGCATTCGCCCGCTTCGAGGGAGGCTTGCGCTGAGGTCTCTTTGAACGCTCCGCCTGGGTCGCGTACCAACACGATCTCCTCAGAGTGCGGCGAGCCGCAGGCAGCGGGCTCTTCGCCGGGCACCGTGCCGAGAAGCACGCCACTACCGCCAGGTGTCAGCCGAGCAGTCAGCGGGCTGGCCGCCAGCAGCCCGGCCGGATGATCTGCCTTGAAGTCGGAGAGCGGTTGACCGGCCGCGTCCTCGAGCGCCGGTCCCAACCCCCATCCTCCGCCGCGCGTGTAGCGGACGAGCACCGCCGGTGAGGCCCCTGAGCCGCCCAGCACTTCCCCCAGGCCCCAGGTCTCATCAGGCGCCTCCTGCGGCGATGCGCCGATCATCGTCACGTTGGACGCGGGCACCGAGTCATCAGTCTGTGGCTGAGGTTCTGAGACGCTGGGCTGGCCGGCGGCGGGCTCGGGATCGGTCACCGACCGTCCCTGCAGCACGGCAGCGAGCACGAATGCCGCGGCGAGGGCCAGGGCAAGCGTGACAAGTGACGACGCCGGCCTGAGAGGACGGCGCGCGCTCCGGCTCGGGGGGCTCAACCGAGCAGTTCCCAGTGCGCCGGAGTCTTCGGCAGCGCCAGCGTCGCACCCGTGGTGAAGGGGCGTTCCGCGCCGCCGCCGGCTGCCACAGTCGGCAGCGCGGCGAGCGGGTGCGCCCGCAGGTCGAGCTTCGTGGGCCAGCGGCGACGATCGAGTGGCAGCAGGAGTGAATGCGCGCCGGCGGCAAGCGTGTGAGAAGACGTCGCCGCGACGGTCGCCCGCCGCCGCGTTGCGACCAACCGCACACGCGCTCTGACGGCGAGGTGGAAGCGCAGTTCGAGCGTCGTGCCACGCACGAGCCGCACTCGCACCTTCGAGACGAGCGCAACCGTGACCCGCCTCGCCTGGGTCGTGGGCGGTGGTTCGGGTAGCGGTGGCGGCGG
>Ga0182019_10001685_pt1 | contig 11257 bp, 7 predicted proteins | sample 812E2MmetaG_FD_120483 | JGI IMG/M metagenome (GOLD analysis project Ga0182019, IMG submission 120483) | Permafrost microbial communities from Stordalen Mire, Sweden - 812E2M metaG | ecosystem: Environmental > Terrestrial > Soil > Wetlands > Permafrost | place: Sweden: Stordalen | collected...
TCCGACTCCGGCGTCGGCGCCGTGGCCGCGCTTCCCCCGCCGGTCGCCAACATCGAGCCCAGGATGACGAGCCCGAGCCCGAGGATCATGGCCGCGGTGAGCGTCTCGCCCAGCACCACGACACCGAGGAACGAAGCCACGGCCGGGTTCGCATAGGTCACTACCGTCGAACGGACCGGGCCGACTTCGGCGATGAGCGCCGAGAAGACCACGAACGCGGCCGCGGTGCAGACGACTCCCAGAACCGCAACGGCCGCCAGGGCCCCGGCACTCGGCACGACCGCCGGCCACTGCACCAGGGCGATCGGGGCGTAGGCAAGGGCGCTCAGCGACATCGCCAGAGCCATGACGCCCACAGCGGGCAAGCCGCCGAGACGCCGGCCCAGGATCGTCGCGCCGAGCGCGTAGCCGACCACGACCAGCACCATCTGGGCCAGGGCCAGCGAATCTGAGACGCCGAGATCGAAGCCGACGATCGCGGCGACGCCGGCCAGGCCTATGAGCAGTCCGACCAGCCCGCGCCGCGAAATCCGGTCGCGGCCTCCGGTCGCGAGCGCCAGAACTGCACTTACCAGCGGCACTCCGGCCACGAGCAAACCCGCCAGCGAGCTCGTCAGATGCTGCTCCGCCGAGCCCAGCATCACCCACGGCACACCGACCTCGACCACGGCGAACGTCACCACCCAGCGCCAGCGGCGCAGTACCGCCCGTAGGTCGACGCGCGCGATGGCGATGGGCAGCAGGATCGCGGCCGCGATGGCCGTCCGTCCGAACACGAGCACTGCCGGCGACATCTCCGCGACGGCAACCCGGATGAACAGATACGGGATGCCCCATATCAGCGACATCGCGGCGAAAAGGAGGAGCGCGCGCCTGGTCACGCGGAATGCCCGCCCTCGGCGCCGCTCGGGGAGGTGTTCGTCAGTTCGAAGGGGCTTCGATGTTCCACTCGCGGATCATCCCAGACTCTGCGGTCTTGGGCCGGCGGCGCGGCTCGGTACCGGTCAGCGGCCGCGGCGTCCGCTATTGGCCCCGAAGCCAGGCCACCTTCTCCGCCTTCGGCGAGAGACCGGCGAGCAGACCCAGAACCGGGACCGACGCGGCGAACGTCTCTGCGAGCAAGTCCGGCAGGTCGGCCGACATAACCTCCGCGTCCGACAGCGGCCGCCCGAAGGTCACGTCCTTGAGCTTGAGCAGGTCGGCGCCGGGGTGTCCGGCATCGAAGCCCTTCGGTACGCGGGTCAGGCGCTCACCCGACACGGCGCCGAAAGTCTTCTCAAAGTCGGGGTCGTGGAGCGCGGCGTCAACGGACGTGAGGTCCGTGTCGACGACGCGCCGCCAGGCCGCGAGCTGGGGCGGGAGCGGATGCCACATCCCCCCGCCGGCGAAGACCTCGCCTGGCTGCAGGTGGAAGTAAGCGCCCACTCCGCCGCCGTCGCCGGTCCACGGGAAGCTGGCCGACACATGGGCCTTGTAGGGCGACTTATCGGCCGAGAATCGAAGGTCACGGTAGATACGGAACGGCGATCGGCTGTCGGCCGAAAGCGGCAGCCGGCGCACCTCGAAGCGCTCCCCGAGGGCGAGGCAGAGAGCTTCGAGTGGCTCCTTGAGAAGACGCTCGTACTCGCCCTTTCGCGGCTGGAACCACGATCGATCGTTGTGGACGGCCAGATCGGCCAGGAACTGGATGGCCTCGCGTGAGAAACCGGTGAAAGGCGCAGCCACGGCCATCGAACTCCTCCCGACAATGTGGTTACCAGGCCCGGACATAGTCTCACGCGGGTGGCGGCCGGTGCTGTTGACCGAATGCCACGCCGGCTATGACCGGTTCGGCCTCGCCGCGGACCGGGCGTGGGTCCGCACCACCGTCACGGCTCCGGGACTTCCATCACCGAGAGGATGTTGCCGGCCGGGTCCTCGAACCAGGCGATCGTGGGGCCCATGCCGCGCATGATCCCCTTTTCGTCCTGCCCGAGTCCCTCATACCTCTCCATGTTCACGCCTGCGCCGGCGAGCTCGTCCACGGCCTTCTCGACGTCGGGCACCGGGAAGTTGAGAACCGTGAAGGTGGCCGGACGGTGGCTCGGCTTGGGGTAGACGATGACCTGGCCGCCGCCGGCGAGATGGAGCATCAGCATGCCGTTTTCGGCGGTGACTTCCAGTCCCAGGGTCCGGCCGTAGAACTCCTGGGCCGCGGCGATGTCGTTGGTCGAGAATCCCGAGATGGCGTGGCTGTCGGTGAACACAGCGGCACGGTACCACTGCACCGGCCGCCCCTCGGTTACGTCCCAAGCGCCGGCACAAGCACGGCAGCTGCCGGAACCGGGCCGCACACCGCCCGCCGGATACGGCCTGCGCCGCACGCCGGCCGCCGGACACCACGGCCGCTAGGCGAGATCCCAGTCGATCGGGTCCATGCCGCGCTTCACCAGCTCGGCATTGGCCCGGCGGAACGGCTTGCTGCCCAGGAACCCCTTCGCCGATAGCGGCGACGGGTGAGCCGACTTGACGACGATGTGCCGTTCGCGATCGATCTTCTGGCCCGCGGCCTTGGCGGGTTCGCCCCACAACAGGAAGACGACCGGCGTCGGCCGGGCGGCCAGCATCGAGACGATCGCGGCGGTGAAGTTCTTCCACTCGCGCCGGTGGCTGTTGGGTTTGCCCTCGCGTACGGTCAGAGCCGTGTTCAGGAGCAGGACGCCGTTGCGCGCCCACGGCTCCAGGGTGGCCTCAGGCGGAACCGGGTGGCCCAGATCCGATTCCAGCTCCTTGATGATGTTCACGAGGGACGGCGGCCGCGCCACTCCCTCACGAACGGAGAAGGCGAGGCCGCTGGCCTGGCCCGCCCGGTAGTACGGGTCCTGGCCGAGGATCACGGCCCGAACCTCATTCGGCGGCGTCAACTCCAGAGCGGCGTATACATCCTCGTCGGGCGGAAAGACCTGGCCTTGCGCCCGCTCGACGAAGACGAATTCGTCCAGTTTTCCGAGTTCCTGGTCGGTCAGTCGGGCGCCGAGGGCTGATCGCCATCCGGCCGGGATCGATTTCATCATGCCCGCGAGTGTACGCGAGGCTGGCTCCGTGGCCACTTGATGGCGCGTGCGTCCGGGCCGCGGGCAACAGGATTCCGTTGCTCCGACGCCTGTAACGCAACAACGGACGGCCACCGTTCGTCGCCGGACGACTAAGATTGCACAGCCCCAAGCCAAATCAGGCGGCCGGGGACGTCACGGAGGTTCGCGGGTTGCCCTGGGTAAATGACACGTCCCGCGGTCGCATGCTCAGCAGCCGGCTCGGAGCCGCTGAAGCCGCACTCTACGAGGACGACGCCGCCGAAGAGTCGGAACCCGTCGCGCTGATCCCCCGCCTCAGGACGATGATCCCGACGGTCCTGCCCAAGGGCGGCATGGTTCTGGCCGTCCTGTTCGTCGTCAACGCCATGGTGGCGCTGCTCCGCGACAAGGTGCTGGCGCATCAGTACGGTGGCGGCCCGGAGCTCGACGCCTTCTTCACCGCTCTGATCCTGCCTCAGTTCGCGCTGGAATTCCTCGTCGTGGGCGGCGTGGTCGGGCCCTTTCTGCCGCTATTCGTGGGGCTCAAGGGCGAGGCCGAAGACATGGCCCGCGAGTTCGCCCGGACGATCCTCACCTGCGCCATCATCGTCATGGTCGTGGCGATGGCGATCGTCTTCGTCTTCGCGCCGCAGACCGCTTCCTTCATGGCGCCCGGCTACTCCGGCGATGAACTGGCGTTGTACGCAGGTCTGCTGCGGGTCATGTGCGCCGGCCAGATCATGTTCGCCGCGTCGTGGGTCCTGGGCGAAGTGCTCGTCGCCGAACGCAAGTTCCTGACCTACGGCCTGGGCGATCTTCTATACAACGCGGGGATCGTCGGTGGCGCATTCCTGCTCGCCCCCTTGCTCGGCATCTACGGCGCCGCCGTCGGTGTCCTCCTGGGGGCCGGCGGCCATCTCGGCATCCGCCTGGTCGGCATCTTCCGAACCAGCTTCCGACCGCGGCCTTCGCTGGCGCTGCGAACCAAGGGCATCGGCGAATTCGTCAAGCTGATGGGCCCCAAGATGGTCAGCCAGCCGATGGGCACACTGATGCTCGCCTACTTCGCCTCGCTGGCTTCGACCCTGGCCCCCGGCTCGACGACCGACTTCAGCTTTGCCCGCAACTTCCAGAGCGTCGGCGAGAGCATGATCGGGCTGGCCTTCGCCACCGCCGCCTTCCCCGCACTGTCGGCTGCAGTCGCCGCTGGCGACAAGCGCGCCTTCAAGAAGTCGTTCATGACCAACATGGCCACGATCGGGGTCCTGTCGACGTGTATCTCGATCGGGCTGCTCATCTTCGGCGGCATGGCCATCGGGATACTCCTCGGAGGCGGCGCCTTCGACGCCACGGACGTCTCCCAGACGACGATGATCCTCGCCATCCTGGCCATCTCGATCCCGTTCGAGAGCCTGGTGGAGCTGTTTGCCCGAGCGATCTTCGCCACCCACAACACCGTCGAGCCGATGCTTGCGGCCTGGGCCGGCTTTGTCGTGGGCATCGGCACGACCTGGATCCTCTCCTCTCCCATCGGACTGGCCGCGATTCCGGTCGGGTATACGGCCTGCCGCGTGGCCCAGTTGGCCGTCCTCGGCATCGCCCTTCGGCCCCGCATGGCCCGCATCGGCGGCACTTCACGCTGGACTCGAGCCCTGGTCCGAGACCGCTGGGGCGGCATGGACGGTGGGCGGCGGCAGTCGATTCCAATGGGCCAGATCGCCCTGATGGCGATCCTCGTGCTTGCACTGACCGTGGGCACCGCATTCACGGCGGTCCAGGCGCTGAGCCACTCCTCACTGGTTGGCGAACCCCAGACTACGGCCTGGGCACGAGTGGACGGGACGAGGGCACCGCTGATCATCTCCGGCGACCCGTCACCGGCCCCAAGTGTGTCGCTTGCGCCGGGCCAGTCCATCAAGCCCACGCCGGTCCCATCTCCCACCCCCGTGGGCCAGTTCTCTATGGATCTCTATCAGAAGGGCGACTTCGTCAGCGAGTTCAAGGACACGTGGTGCGTTCCGGCGGCTATGCAGACCTCGATGAACATCATGAGCGACGTCCCCGACACGTCACGCAATACACAGGCCAGGCTCTTCGACCTGGCCTATTCGCTGGACGGCGGCACGTCCGGCGGCGCCGACCCGCAGGGATGGGCCGAGGGTCTGACCTCATTGGGCTACGGCAACTACGAGGTCGGGGGCCGGACCAAAATGACCGACTCCATCCATGTCGTGGCCAAGCAAATCCGGATTACCCAGCGCCCCGCCGGGATCATCGTCTGGGGCGGCTGGCATGCCTGGGTCGTGTCCGGCTTCACGGCAACGGCCGACCCGGCCTCGACGGACAGCTTCACCGTACTATCGATTGACTACGAAGACGTGTGGTATCCGCGGGTGTCGTCGATCAATCCGAAGTCGCGGCCACCCGACTCCAAGGTGCTGGTCGGCCAGCTCCAACCCAAGTCGCCGCCCAGCAGCAAGGGCAACGACTACAGGCCGTGGGATCAGTCGTCCTCCGTAGCCCGCGGGCGCAACGGCCAGTACGTCTACGTCATCCCGACTGTATAGGCACCTGTAGGCGACACGAGCAATCGGTCGGTGGCTGGCGCGGGGCGGATCTTCGCGGGCGCTAGTATTTGCCGATGCTGGAAGCGGACCTCGCCACCGAACGCGACATGGGGGCTGCCGCCGGGACTCCCCAACGGCCCGGCGAGGAACCGGGGCCGGGCCAGCGGGCCCCGCGGCGTCCCTCTCTGTGGCGCAATCCCGGCTATCTGAAGATCTGGTCGGCCGCGACCGTCAGCCTGATGGGCTCGCAGGTCAGCCAGATCGCCATCCCATTCATCGCCGCGGTGGTACTTCATGCATCGGCGTTCGAAGTCGCCCTGCTCGGCACCTTCGAGCTACTGCCCTTCATCCTGTTTGCCCTGCCGGCCGGTGCGTGGCTCGATCGCGTGCGGCGCCGGCCGGTCCTAATCCTGGGCGACTTCGGCCGTGCCGCGGCTCTCGTCTCGATCCCGATCGCCTATGGCCTCGGCGTCTTGACGGTCTGGCAGCTCTACGCGGTCGGGTTCACGACCGGGCTGCTGACCGTCTTCTTCGACGTCGCCGACCAGTCGTACCTGCCCGTTCTGATCGACGCCGAGGATCTGGTCGAGGGCAACGCCAAACTCCAGATCCCGGCGTCGGCCGCGCAGATCGTCGGACCGGGCATCGGCGGCGGACTCATCGGCCTCGTTGCGGCGCCCTTCACCATCCTCATCGACGCCGCCAGCTTTGTGGTGTCGGGCGTGTTGATCTCGCTGATCCGCAAGCCGGAGCCCAAGCCCGAACGCAAACTCGCTGCCGACGGCTCGCATACCAGCCTCCGTCAGGAAATCGCCGAGGGGCTCAGGTACGTCACGGGGAACCGCTATCTCCGGATGATCGCCGGCTCGACTGCCACCAGCAACCTCGGCACGAGCATTGCCTTCTCGATCTTCCCGGTCTTCGCCTACGTCCAACTGCGCCTGTCCCCGGGGCTGGTCGGCGCGGCGTTCGGTATCGGGAGCATCGGAGTCCTGGCAGGCGCCGTCCTGGCAGCGCCCCTGGCGAAGCGGCTCGGGGTGGGCTGGGCGATCATCGGCTCCATGTTGATGACCGGGCCGGCGGCCCTGATTCTCGTGGCTCTGCCGTCGGCCGCGCTCATCGCGGGAGTCGTGCTGGCGTTCTCGACCTTCCTGATGGGATTCACGGCGGTCGTCTACAACGTCAACCAGGTCAGCTTCAGGCAGGCCATCACTCCGCTGGACATGCAGGGCCGGATGAACGCAACAATGCGCTTCATCGTGTGGGGCACGATGCCGCTCGGGTCGGTCATCGGCGGCCTGCTGGGAACGTTCCTGCCCCTGCGAACCACGATCTTCATCGGTGCCGTGGTGGCCGCGACGGCGTTCATCTGGCTCGTGCTGTCGCCGGTCAGGTCGCTGCGCGAGATTCCGACTGCGGCGCGCTGACCGCTGGAGGCGCCCGACAACGTCATTTATGCAGTCAGCCTGAAGGCAGGCCCCAGGTCCCGCCCCATGAGCCTTGCCTCCGGCGGTGGCTCACGCCGCGGGACCTTTCGGAGCACGCAGAACTGCAGCCGCCGCCCGTCCGTAACAACCTCGAAGGCCAGCCGACGGCAACGGTCGGGGCCCGCACGGATCCACGAGATCGCGTCAGGAGATACCAGCATGCGTCCCACTTCGCGCCTCACGTCGATAGCCGGCCTCGTGGTCGGGATAGCGCTATTCGCTGCCGCGTGTTCGGCCGCGGCCACCGACACCCCGGCGGCCACTGTCGCGGGAGCAACGGATACGGCCATGGCCGCGGTCATGACTCCCGCCGCCACCGACACGACGGCCCCCGGAACATCCGCGATGGACACCGCGGCCGCTGACGGCACCGTGACAATCGGACTCACCGACGACGCCACGCTCGGGGCATACCTGACCGGCCAGGGCGGCATGACCCTCTACGTATTCAAGAGCGACAAGGCCGACACGAGTACTTGCAGCGGCACCTGCGCGACCAACTGGCCGACGCTCACCTCGACGGCCGGCGCTTCGATCATTCCGCCCAGCGCCGCCACTGCTGCCTTTGGAACGATCAACCGCCCCGACGGCACGATCCAGGTCACCTACAACCACATGCCCCTGTATTACTACGCCGGCGACTCGGCCGCGGGCGACACCAACGGACAGGGCAAGCTCAACCTCTGGTACGTGGCTCCGGCGAGCGGCTCGCTCGGCGGTGCAGCGGCGACAACTTCGCCGAGCGGCTACTAGGGGCCGGCGGCCCCGCGCCGCCTCCACCGCCGCTCCCGAACCCGCCGGCCCCCGACCGGCGGGTTCGTTTTGCCCCGAGGTGCGGTCGCTGCCTTCCGCCCCGCTCAGGACCGGCGATACTGGCAGTGCACAAATAGTCCATCCGGCCGAACGGACCCCTTCGACGCCCGGGCTGCGTCGGGGGCTGAACGGTTCGGTCCGCTCGGAGGCGCTGGTCCGTGCTCGACGCCGTCAAGGGAGTCGAATCGATAGTCGACGGGATGCCGCTCGAGGCATCCGTTCCGACGACCCACGACGCCGACGGCCGACCGACCCGGCTGCTGCCGATGGCCCACCTGATCAGAATCTCGGCCTACTGGCTCGGCATATCGACTGTCTGGAGCGGCATCCTTCAGATCGTCAACGCCAGGCTCCAGTTCACCAACCTGGTTCCCAAGGGAAGCGAAGGCCTCGGCGCCTTTCAGATCGCGCTGGCCGGCACATTCATTGCCATCCTGGTACAGCCGACCGTGGGCACGCTCAGCGACTACACGATCACCCGCTGGGGCCGCCGCAAGCCGTACATCTTCATCGGATCATTCCTCGATGTGGTCTTTCTTTGGGGCGTGGCCACATCCAATTCGCTCTTTGCCGTCGCGGCCTTCGTCAGCATGCTGCAGTTCAGCTCCAACTTCGCCCAGGGCCCCTTCCAGGGCTACGTCCCGGACCTCGTTCCGGCCAAGCAGGTCGGCATCGCCTCGGGGCTGATCGGCCTGTTCGCCGCCCTCGGCAACGTGGTCGGGTACGTTGCCGCCGCCGGATCCATCTGGCTGAGCGCCACCGACCCAAATGCGTTCCTCTACGGCACGATGGCGATCGGGGTCGTGGAGTTCGTAACCATGCTCAGCGTCGTCATCCACGTAGACGAAGGACAGCGCGTGAAACCGCGCCACGGCCGCTCCTGGATCGCCATCGCCATGGAAGCGTGGAACGGCGAGGTACTCCACGAACGCAGCTTCCTGTGGCTCGTCGGGTCGCGCTTCTTCATCCTCACCGGAGCTGCGCTCTACCCTGCCATGAGCACGTTCTATCTGGCTCAGGCGTTCGGCCTGGACGAGGCCCAGACAGGTCAGACCCAGCTCATCTTGCTGGCAGTCGTCGGGCTATGCGTAATCGTGACCGTCGTGCCGTCGAGCCGCCTGTCGGACCGGGTCGGGCGCAAGCCCGTCATCTACGCCTCGTGTGCTATCGGGGCCCTCGGGCTGGGGATGGGCGCATTCGCTCCGGTTCTGGCGCTGGCACTGGTGGGGGCCGGGCTGTTCGCGGTGGCGGCCGGCGCGTTCCTGGCGGTCGACTGGGCCCTCATGAGCGACATAGTCCCCAAAGCCTCCACCGGCCGATACATGGGCATTTCCAACGTGGCTACAGCATCGGCCGGAACCGTGGCGCTGGCGATCGGCGGGGCGGTCGTCATGGATACCGTGAACCACCTTCTGGGAATGGGTGCCGGGCCGCGGGCGGCACTGCTTTTCGGGGTCCTCTGCTACATCCTGGGCGCACTGCTTCTCAAGCCCGTCGTGGAAAGACGCCGTGAGGCCGACGGGGCACCGAAAGAGCCAGCCGGGGCAACATCCGCCGCTTAACCGGGGCTCTCTCGGACGCAGCGCCCCCCGGACTTCCGGATGGTCGGCCAATCCACCAACTGGGGCACGCAGGTCCCGCACCCTGCCGCCGACTTCCTAACTGCAACCGCTACTCGGGAGGGATCGCTCCAGCGCGCGGTTGTCCGGAGCCGCGACGCCCGCGGCTGGAGTCCAGGGGTGGTTCGCCACGATGCCGCTGCACCAATTCATCGTCCGGTGCGCGATGGCAGGCGACGGGCGAAGCGACGACTGATGACCAGCCAGACGCTGTCACGAAACAGCCTGCCCGATCCCGTCGCCGCTGGGTCACAGGCAAAGCGCCGTAAGTGGGTTGACCGACCGGGCTTGCTTCTCCTGGTCGGAGCCGTTCTGGTTGGCGTCCTGGCGGCGCTCGATACCGCATACGCCGATCGAAACGGAACGGTCTTTCGCCAGGTCTACGTCGTGATTGCACCGGTCGCCGGCAGCCTCGCATTGCTCGAAATGGCCCGCCGCCCGGACGTCTCCTCTCTGCGCTACGGACCGCTGGCCGGTGGCGTGGCAATGACCGCCCTGGCAATGGCGAGCATCAACCTCGCCACGCTGCTCGGCGCGGTGACGGCGGTCCTGATCGCGTGTTTCTGCTTGGTTGCCGCGTCGGCCATGGCCCTGTCTACCATCGTCCCGTTCCTGATCCAGAGGATGGACCGCCAGACCAGGATTTCTGCCGGCGTTGACACGGCCATCATGTTCGTCGCCGGCGCGACGGTCCTGACGACACTGTGGAGCGCCGACATCGGCGCCGCCGGGCCGACCGGAATGCTCATTCCGCTCCTGGTCGCGGCGCTTGCGGCCAGCGGGTTCATCGCCTCGGTCGCGGCGCTGGCGATGCGGGCAGTGCCGACGAACCTCGGCTTCTGGGTCGGCCTCCCAGGCGTCACCATGCTGGGTTGCTGCTGGCTCTGGTGGGTCGTCCTGCTGCTGGATGGCCAGACCATGAACGGCCCCGTCGGCCTCACATTCACCCTCGGAATCCTGCTGACCTGTCACGGGTGGATGCTGTGGGACCGCGAGATCCTCAGGACCAGGCCGTTCGAGGTCGCGGCCCGATGGCTCACGGATTGGGTGCCGATGGGGTCCCTCATGCTGTGCGCCGCCATCGAGGCAATCCCCCACGGCCGGTTTGCCGGCATCGACCCCGCCCCGGCCGGCACGGCAGCGGTCGTTCTACTCGCCATCGTCCGGCAGCGGTTGCTGCTCGTCAACGCTCGCGAGGCCAGCGGCCGACTGGCCGGCGAAGTACAGGAGCGAGCCCAGACGATCCTGTCGCTCGCTCGTCTGGAGCGAGGCGACTCAATCAATGCGACGGCGTTTCGCATCTGCGATGAGGCTCTCCGACTGCCGGGCATCGACTCCGCCTCCGTCTATGCGTTTCACGCCGACTCCGTCGTTCCGATCGCCCTCGAGGGAATCGTCCGCGACGGCGCGGTTCCCGGAGATCCGATCAGCCCGGCCCGGGCGAAGAGAATGCGGGCTCGTGCCCAGATCGGCCCATGGGTCGATGCCCCGGGGGAGACTGCCCGGCCGGGATCCAACGGCCTGGTCGGCGAGGCCTACGCGCCGATGCACTGGGAGGGCAAGGTCGTGGGTCTGGTCGCCATGGGAACGACCGGACCGGCCGAGGCCCAACAGCTGTTGCAGCGGCTCCCGACTCTGACCGAGTTCGGCGTAGTCTCGGCCGCCCTGCTGGGGCCCGCATTGGCCGATCAATGGCAACGTGACGAGACTCGCGCGCA
>Ga0182019_10001688_pt1 | contig 11239 bp, 11 predicted proteins | sample 812E2MmetaG_FD_120483 | JGI IMG/M metagenome (GOLD analysis project Ga0182019, IMG submission 120483) | Permafrost microbial communities from Stordalen Mire, Sweden - 812E2M metaG | ecosystem: Environmental > Terrestrial > Soil > Wetlands > Permafrost | place: Sweden: Stordalen | collected...
CCCTCGCCCCGTACTGCGTGCGTCCGCGCAGGCGAACCTTGAGCAGCACCTGCAGACAGCGAAATGCGTCGGACAAGCGGATCTTCTTGCCCTCCGCACGCGATCGACCGACATAGCTCACCGGGATCTCGTACGGGCGAAAGCCGCGGCGCAACAGCTCGGCGCTGATCTCCGTGTCGAGGCCGAAGCCCTCCTCTTCAAGCTGCATGAGGCGAAGCATTGGAATCGGCAGGAGCTTGAGGCACGTGTGAAGGTCACTGATCGCCGTGGCGTAGAGAGCATTCGCGGCGGCAGTCATCAACCTGTTCCCGAGGACATTGATGAATGAAGGGAATAGCGCGCCCGCTCCTCGCACACGAACTCCGTAGACAACCTCGGCGCGACCGCTCAAGATGGGGGCAATGAGTTTGGGGATGTCGTAAGGGTCGTATTCAGAGTCCGCGTCGAACACGAGCAGATGGGTGCCGGTGGCCAGCGAGATACCAGTTCGAACAGCGGCACCTTTGCCTCGGTTGGTCTCGTGTCGGACGCACACGTGCCTGTTGTGCCAGCTCGCCTGGAGAATGTCCTTGGTGCGGTCCGTCGACCCATCGTCCACGACGATGATCTCGAAGTCCCCAGGAATTGGCTGGGCGATGAGAGAGTCGAGCACCTGTCGGACAGTCTGCTCCTCGTTGTACACCGGGACCACGATGGTCAGCTTGAAGGGAGCGGGGTCGTTCAGTTGCTGAAGTACCGACTGCGGCTCCGTGAGGAAACCACGTTGGACGACAGGATCCCAGGCTCGGGAACCGGACTCGTCAGGTTGGATATTCACTACCACCGGTGGTGACATGTCTTACGGTCCCCCCATAATTGTCAATGGATTCAATGGATTCAATGGAAATGTACGTATCTTGAAATGGGCGGCAATGCCACTACAACCTAGGCAAACGTCCCCTCGCCCGAGGTATTCCCGACGTTCAGAGAGGAGCTGCTCAGGCGCGGCAAGCGTCCTCGCGAGCGAGTATTCGCTCAATGTGTGCAGGCGAGGAGCAGTCTTACGTGCGGCGGACGCGTCGCCGAAACCCCACCCTGAGGTTCCGCTCGGGACGGGCAACGAATGCCCCTCCACCGCCGTCCTGTGTTGAAACAGGAGAGAACTCACTCTTCCGTCACTTTCCTCTTAGGTTTCGGATTTACCCTGAATGCCCAGAGGGGACGGGTTCGCTACTCGCTCCACCCAGCTCAAGCGACCAACATGAGAGCTGGGTATCAACACTTCCCTCGCGGTTTTGATGTTGACACGAGTCTGAGGCGATGTCAAGGGGACCAGCCAAACGCCGTCGTCAGACCAGTTGATCGGCGAACACATATCAGCCGGAAGATCGCGGGAACTGGACAGGCGAGATCCAGCGGCGCCAGCTCTGCCGGCGGGTCGGGACGGAACCTCTGCTCCAGCCGGTCGGGCCCGATCGCCTTGCCTTCGCGGGATCTCGAAACGGAGACACCTCGAGCTCCTTGGCCGCATAAACCAGTACATATAAGGCTCCTCGGGCGAGGGACGTCGCCACGCATCCGGCAGCTCCAGGCTGGCGCTCTGTCCCACCGCCTGTACTCTCGGCACGGCGACTCGAGCGCTGGAAAGGGATCCCGCGGCTCGCAAACCCCGCAAGACCTGCCCCCGAAAGGGACGAATGGCGGACAGATAATTGCGATTCCGTCGCTGCTATCCGTATCACCCTTAGTATTCATTAGATCACTCTGTGTGGTGGACAGGCGACCAAACACGGTCCTCAGCGACGTCATCTGCGGGGGTCACCACGCTCAGGAACTCGATGGTTACAGACGGGACCCGCAGCCCCAAGGCAACGCTTCGTGTCTGTCGATCGCGGGGACCTCGCCAGGACAGCAGCTCGGCCGTGCAGTGGCCAGGTCGCCAAGGCTGCCGGTTGCCTCGTCGGCGCCGGCGGTGGCGAGGTCCCCGCAGGCTCGGCATCAGGCTGAGAAGGCAAAGCCTGTGAACATACGAGCTTTCGTGTCACGCCTGGCTCGTCCGAGGCTACCGTTGGGCAGATGAGCGGCGGCGCGGTCCTGATCTGTTCCGCACTACGGGACGACGTAGTGGACACTGTCGACAGCGTGCGCACATTCCTGCCGGACTGCAGGATTGTAGTCATAGACGACGGCATCCCCGACGTGCGCGGAAACGGGCTCCCGGGCGACGTGACGGTGCTACCGCCGCTGAACTATCAGCGCAACACCTTCGGCGGCCTATGGATGAAGTACTGCTACGGGCTGAAGTTCATCATGGTGAACTACCCGTCAGACTTCATCCTCAAACTCGACGCCGATGCCCTTGTCGTCGCTCCCGGGCTTGGGACCGAGATCGAGCGAGTCTTTGCTGATCCGCAGGTCGGCCTCGCTGGCGTCTACCGGATCGACCCGTCGGGCGGCCGGCGCGACTTCTCGCCAATCGCCAGGGCGATCGCAGCCGAGACGGAGGGCCTGCGGTCATGGATCCGGCCAATCGCGAGAGGACCACTCCGGTCGCTGTTGGTCGAGGCTCAGCGGCACGGCTACGAGGCCGGTGAGCATGCTCTGGGCGCCGCGAACGTGTTCCGAACTAAGATGCTGGAGGACTGGGCTCGCCGTGGCTGGTTGGATTTGAAAGGCCTTCGGACTTCGCACGTGCCGGAAGACGCCCTCCTGAGCCTCACCACCCGAGCGGCTGGTTTCACCATCGCAGAGCTTGGCGGACGCGGCGGACCACTTGCTGTCACATGGAAGGGACTGCCTGCGTCCCCTCCTCAGCTTGCCGCCTCTGGGGCTCTCGTCGTGCACAGCGTGCGCTCGTGGAAGGAATGGACCGAAAGCGAGATTCGGTCGTTCTTCCGGGATCGGCGCCAGACTGCTCAGGCTGAGTAAATAGTCGCCCGCGCGACAGCACCGCTTTGTCGTAGGGGCTGGCCGATCGACGGATCAACTCCCACCCGCGCCGGCCCGAGGCACGAGCGACAGCGTCCGGAGACCGCGACTCCCAGAGTTAACGGTGAACGTCGAGCTTCAGTGGGACTGCAAGCGAAGGACGTAGGAGTCGGATCGCTGGCCGCTTGTCGCGAGTTGTTGGCGCTTTGCCTCCAGGTAGGACCGGTGGGAAAGGCCCCACAATCCGGAGGCGAGATGCGCACGGCGGCGAGTGGAGTCAGTTGGCGGCACCGTCCTCCATCGACGCAACCCAGCCTCGCGGCCAGTCACGCCGAAGAGGAGGTACTGCCACGCCAGCTTCCGCACGGTGCGGCGCCAAGTGGCCGTGGGGAAGTGCCGGGCAACAAACACGAGGTGGTTACGTTGGGCGAGGTACTGCCGGCGGTAGGGAATGCAGTCCGAGCTGAGGCTGCGCCGATGCCAGACGTGCATTTCCGTGCAGAAACGGATCCGGTAACCCAGGGCCAGCGCCCGAGCGCACAGGTCGGCGTCCTCGTAGTACATGAAGAAGTCATCATCAAAGCCGCCGAGCGCGTCAGCAACCTGCTTGGACATCAGCATGTTGTTGCCGTCGAGCGCGGATACGTCTTGCGAGGCCATCGGCTCATCGGTGCGGAAGGAGTAGCCATCTCGCGCGTCGATGCGCATGGGGGCTTCCGCGACGTTGGACCGATCTTGAGGGGGATTGGCGTCGTTCCAGAGGAACTCCACACCGCCGACGATACCGACGCCCGGGTCAGCAAGCTGATCCAGACCGTTCGCCAGCCAATCGGGTGCCATCACTAGGTCGTTGTTCACGGCGGCGACGTAGTCGCCAGTCGCGATGGCAAACCCGGCGTTCATGCCACCCGTGAAGCCGCGGTTGTCGTCGAGCGCCAACACGGCTGTCCCGGAGATCGCCTCGAGGCACGATCGGCTCGCCGGTGTGCTCTCGTTGTCGACGACGATGATCTCGATCTCTGCGTCGGCCCGCTGCGCCTTGACGCTCTCGACGCACGCAACCGTCGCCTCAGATTGGCGCCAATTCACGATAACGAATGAGACCCGCAGCGCCACGAACACCTCCCACCAAGGCTGACATGGAGATACTACTTGCCAGCGGTGGGCGAAAGGCCGGACTCCACGCGCGAGCGAGGCGCTGCCGTTGGTAGCGCGCGAAGCGGCGGGCGACATCGTCGGACGCGGCAAGGTGACCCCGCGCCATGGACGCCTGCTCCCCCTTCGTCAACACTCGGGCTACGCACCGTCAGCGATCCCGGGCCGGAAGAGTGCTCGGGGCTGGCTGATCACGGCCAGCGGCGTATGGACTGGACCCCATCATGGCCGCTTCGCCGCCTTACGGCCGGAATGGCGCCACTGGCGTCTCAGCCGCGAGGGTCGGGGTAACTTTGAAGGGCGACGCCGCCGGACAAGCGCGGTCGTGTTGGATCGGGTCACGGGAGCGACGATACAAACAGACACCTGCACAAGCGACAACCTGTTACCTACGCAGCAGGTCCGTGGCCCTGCTGTCTTGGGATCGCTCTGCCATTGTGCTGGGCCGAGGCTTGAGGTGACTCGCACAGGGATGACCTGCCACTTGATCCCGATCGGGAAGCGCTCGTCACCGACCGACGCGTCGGCGTGATAGGCAAGATCCCCGTGACCAGCCTCGAGGACCTGCCGATAGCTGTTGACGCGCGAGTCTTCCAGCAACCAGGAATTGGGTTCTCCGGTTATCTGAAGGGCGCGGTGCAGTGTCTCATAGAGATGGGTGCACAAGTCTCGTTGCTCACGAACTTCCCCACTGAGGCTTACCAGAAGCTGTTCCCTGCGGCAGAGTGGGTCGCGTTCGGAAGCCGACGAGACCTAGTCTGGGACCAGTACGATCTCCCGAGATTCCTTCGCAAGAAGTCATTCGCCTTGTACTGGGCTCCGGCCAACAACGGGATGCCGTTTCTACCCGTCAGGAAGACGTGGAGGGTATCGACGACTCACGATCTCGTGCCGCTGAGACTGCCGAAGATGTATCTCTACTACCGTCCTTTCTTCGCATTTCCCTACCTGGTGTGGACGACTGCCGCGATGGCGCGCAGCGACACCATCCTTACGGTGTCCGAGTCTTCCGCGCATGACATCTGGCGTACCTTCCGTCGCCGGGCAACCATTATTCCTCCAGTGTTCAGCGACATGCCAAGCTCCGTGGACACCCGACTACTGCCAGATCACATCAGGAACAAGACCTATATCGTCTATAACGGTGGGCTCGACCCAAGGAAGAACGTCCCCAATCTTCTGGCAGGGTTCGCGATCGCTGCACAACAATGGCGAGATCTCAGCCTCGTGATAGTTGGAGGAGGATACGCCGTGTTCGACTCGGCAATAGCAAGCCTTGGGATCTCCGAAAAGGTCGTTCGCACAGGATACGTCGACGAAGAAACGAGGTGGGCGATAATCAAGGCGGCCGCGGCCATGGCGTATCCGTCGCTTTACGAGGGATTTGGGCTGCCGCTCCTTGAGGCGTTCGCTGTCGGAACGCCGGTACTGACAGCCGCGAACAGCTCGCTCCCCGAAGTTGCAGGAGACGCTGCTGTCTACGTCGACCCGTTAGATCCGGCATCGATAGCCAAGGGAATCCTCCAGATGAGAGATCCCGAGATCGCTGCGGAGCTCCGCGCCAAAGGAACGGGACGGCTCGCGCGCTTCGACCCTGCCGTCTCGCGTGAGCGCCTGGTCGCCGAGCTCGCAAAGGCTGCGCAGCGCTCTGAGGAGCGATCGTCACGACAAGCCCACTCAAGACACGCCTGAGGTGGCCCGGTCGACTACCGGTGCAGGAGCTTCGCGTACATCTCCAGGTGTAAGCGGGCCGCGGTTGGCCAGTCCATGGCGTTGGCGTACTGCTTTGCAGCGCGACCCATCTCCGAACGAAGCTGGCTGGTCAGTCGGCCGGCCCGTTCAAGGGTCTCCTCGAGACCGCGTTCCAGGGGGTCATAACGGAGCGCAGCTCCATCGGGCACGTCACGTAGGGACTTCAGGTTCGGGATCAGCACCGGCAGCCCGAACGACTGCGCGAGGAGAACCGACGAGCTGTTGGTGACTCTGCGGAACGGGAAAGCGGCGAAGTCAGCGGCCTCTAGGTACGTGCCCATTTCCTCGTCAGGTATCCGTTCCAGTCGGACAATCGCACGCGCGCCGGCACGGCTCGCCAGCTCAAAGAGGGTTGCGCGATAGGCGGCGTCGGTGCAGGCACCGGCTACGACAACCCTGACGGGGCTGGAGAGTGGCAGGCGCGCCACGGCTTCCAGCAGCAGATCCGCGCCCTTGTAGCGCTCGATCTTGCCGATCAGGAGCACGACAACGTCATCTGCTGAGAGGCCCAGCTCGTTCCTCGCCGCCGGCGAGCCGAGCATCGTTCGATACGGTTCGACGTAGGACCCGAATGGGATCACCTGCACACCGGTCGCGCCGAGCTCGACGAGATCCTCCGCGCCAGCGGGCGACAGAGCGACCACGGCGTCCGCTCGATGGATCAGGTATCGACGTGCCTCACGATCGTCTAAGAAGACCTGGTCGTGGGGCAACAGGTCGTGGGCAGTCCACACGACGCGGTAGCCGAGAGTATCTGCCGACCAGAGGTAGAACCAGAACCACCCCTGCATGACGCGGCGTGCCATCGCCGCGCGACGCGCCCACGGCAACGAGAACTGGAACACCCAGTGGATGTGCAGTATGCGGTAACCGGAGAGCCGGTACCGCGCCAGCATCAGCGGAGCAACCAGCACGTTGAACGTCTGGGACCGTGTCGGACCTTCGAGATAGCGGACCTCTGCTCCAGCGGCTGTGACCTGTTCGTAGAGAAGACTTTGGTAAGGGTTCTCGTCCTTCGGCGTGACGAGGACGCGGACGAGTGCGGTCACTTAGAGAGTCCGACCATCTCTGCCAGGACACCCGCGCCCTGGACGAGGTGATCGAACAGGACTAGTAGGGGGGCTTCTTCGTGGCGTGCGCGCCAAAGTGGGACCAGGAGTAGCAGCGGATAGGCGCGGTACCTTACCGTCAGCGGCATACCCAGGAGAAACAGCGGGTAGACGACAGCGACGGGGTATTCCTTGAGAGCTACCTTGAGGCGTCGCGGGTGCTTGCGGAACAGGCGGGCCCATGCGGTGCCGTACGAGAACGATCGCCGCATCTGACGTCCCGTGTCTCCCCATTCGTGCTCGACGACGGCATTTGGGACCCAGCGCAGTCGGTACCCGGCGTCGTTCAGGCGCCATGTGAAGTCGATGTCCTCGCCGGCTGCGAACGACTCGTCGAAGCCGCCGACCGCGTCGAACGCCTCACGTCGGAACGCGAAGTTAATTGTCGGAGCTGCGGGGACGTAGCGTTCGGAGGTGTAGCCCCACCAGTTGGGTCCCGAATAGATGGTCCGACCCTGCGAGGCGGCCGGACCACAGGTGACCGACTCTCCTTCTTCGAAAATGGGCGCGAGAAGGCGATCGAGCCAGTGCGCCCGTGGGATACATCCGCAGTCGATGAAGACAATCACGTCGCCGCGTGCACGTGCGACTCCTATGTTGCGCTGATGCGAGATGGTTACCCGGACACCTCCGGGCTGCTCGTAGTCGTGCCACACAACCCACGGACGGTCTGTTCGGACCTGGTCGAGGCGCCGCTGGGAGGCGTCGACGACCACGACCTCGTCGAGGAGGCCTGACGTCAGCTTCTCGACCGCATCGAGGGTGTCAGCAAGGGCTGGCTCGTCCTTGCTGACGATCACCAATGAGACCTTCATGATTCTGCAGAATATCCGCCGGCGGCCACCAATGGTGTCACCCACCTCTGGTGCCTGGAGGCCTCGCTACGAGCTCAAAGCATCATCGAGACGCCCCGAAAAGCAACAAGGCTCACTCATCCCACGCTCGTTCCCCCGCCCCAAGGAACTGTGGCGGCCCTGGGAGGTCGCCACTTGCTGCACTTCGAGGTCACGGCCAATCCGCGATGCGCGTCGGCCACGAAAACTTCCACCAGTCCCTCTTCCGCCAGAGTCACGATGCCGTCTCTAACCCGCACGGCACCTAAGCTCGGGACACACACGCTGCCAACACCAGGGTCACGCGGAGCGACACGCCTGATGCCGCTCCAGCACCTGGCCCAGAAGGCGAGAACCTGTCTCGCGAAGGATTCAAGCCAAGGCCTCCCCGATCAGCGCAGCGACTTGAGACCACATCGAGCGGCTATCAAATAGCTCGATGGCCAGTTTCCTCGCTTCGAGCCCCATGCTGACTCGCCTATCCGCATCGGCATGTAGCGTCTCAATCTCCTCCTTCAGGCTTTCGACGTCGCCCAGACCATACAGCGCCGCAGCTTCTGGCCTCGCGTACTCCGCCAACGCTGCAGTTCGAGTTACAACGGCCGGCCTTCCACACGCGAAGCCTTCCGACAGCACGCTCGCGCCAGCCGGGTACTTCAGGTCCGGCGTAGGACTAACTACAAACTCTGCCTTCTGCAACAGTTCGCGATAAGCAAGGTGACCAATCCTCCCAAGACATTCGACGTTCGGAGGTATCACAAGTTTTGAAACTCCGTAGGCGTCTGTAGCCAAGCGGAATCGAATATGTGGAAGCCCCCAGCGGCCTAAGAAATGTGCGCCAATCCCTTCCGTCGGGTCACCCCATGATCGCAACATAGCTGGGTGTGGCGCAGGCACTGACGGGATGATAGAACTCTGTGTCTGCCCCAAGGTGATCCGCCTAATACAGGATCGATTCAGGTCAAGTTGTCTAGCGAGAAGGTCGACCTGGTTCGAAAGGAACACCGTGATGTACCTAACGGAGCTGGTGACTTGGCGGCACATTTTCAGTCGTGGTCCGCTATAGGAAGAGACCTACTCGGTCAAGCACGACGTCATCATGATCAATGGGGCAGGTGCTTGAGAAAACGCGGCAGCGGTGCATAGGAAGACCCTGCTCCTCGAACATGCTTAGAACAAGGGCACTCCGCGAAACACTGGCAACGCATGCAATACCTGAGAGATCGCCCCATCGGCGCAGTATTGGTATCCGAGTGGCCTGCTCTTTTCACGTAACCAGGTCCGTGCGACTCCATCTTGCCAAGGTGCATCGCTGTGCTCTATTGAGAACCCATATTCATTGAGAGTCCCGATACCGACGGGCAGTCGTCCAGAGTTCGTTCCACGTTTATGTCCTTCTGCCCAAGCTCCGAAATCGTGCCCCTCGAGTACCGTTATACGTCTCATTGTGATGGGCAGCTTGGCATCCGTCGGGCGGCACCTTCGGTGCAGGACACTCGGTGTTGGGAAGTACCCCGTCCGGTGGTGAACACGTCAGCTCGCGAGAGCCTCCAGCACCTTGGCGGCGTGACCGTCGGCCCGCACGTTGTACCAGGCGCGCTCGATCCTCCCGTCTTCACCGACGAGAAACGTCGATCGGATGACCCCCACGCTCTTGCGCCCGTACAGCGTCTTGGGACCGAAGGCGCCGTAGAGCACCATCACCTCGTGCTCCGGATCGCTCAGCAAAGCGATCCGGAGCCCGTACTTCGCGCGGAACCTCTGATGCTTGGAACCGCCGTCGGGGGAGATGCCGAGCACCTCGACGCCCAAGGCGGCGTACTCGTCGACGAGATCACTGAACTGGCAGGCCTCTTTGGTACAGCCGGGCGTGTCATCAGCCGGGTAGAAGTAGACGACGACCCTGCGGCCCGAGTAGTCCCCGAGCCGGACGATCGCACCGTCTTGATCGGGCAGGGAGAACGAAGGGGCCGCGTCGCCCTTGACCAGTGTTGTCATACCTACATGATCGCATCACGGGCGATGAACTTGGCGCGCGGGCATCGCCAGTAGCCTTGTCGGAGACAGCGAGGAAGTACATGACGACGGATACCGAAGTCGGGACCACGTTCGCGGGTCTCGGTGTTGCGCCTGCACTGGTCGAGGCGCTGGAAAGCCAGGGCATCAGGCGCCCCTTTCCCGTTCAGGAACTTACGATCCAAGACGCCTTGGCGGGCCGGGACGTTTGCGGCAAGGCGAAGACCGGTTCGGGCAAGACGCTCGCATTCGGCTTGCCGATGCTCATGCGAACTCCTCGTGCCGGGCCCGGTGCACCGACGTCTCTCGTCCTCGTGCCGACGCGCGAGCTCGCGGTTCAAGTCGCCGACGTGCTCGATATTCTCGCAGGGACAGTCGGCAGGCGGGTTCTCGCGGTCTACGGAGGCACCGACCTCGACCGCCAGGCCCGCCAGCTGGCCAAAGGCACCGATATCGTCGTCGCGACTCCGGGCAGGCTCATCGACCTCGCTGACCGCAAGGCGGTCCGGTTGAGCAAGATCTCGACTCTCGTCGTCGACGAGGCGGACCGCATGGCAGACATGGGCTTCTTGCCGCAAGTCGAATGGCTGCTCCGGCTCATGCCCGTTGAGCGCCAGACGTTGCTGTTCTCGGCGACGCTGGACTCAGCAGTCGACCAGGTCGTCCGCCGACACCTCCGAGACCCCGTCCTGCACCAGGTACAGGCGAAGCAGGTCACCGTCGAGGAGATGGAGCACCGTTTCTTGAAGGTGCACCAACTCGACAAGGCGAAGGTGTGTGCCGCCATCGTTGCCGGCGCGACCAAGGCGTTGTGCTTCTGCCGAACCAAGCGTGGTGCCGACCGGCTCGTTGACGACCTTCGCCGGGAAGGCGTGCGTGCTGCTGCCATTCACGGTGACCTCCGCCAGTCCGCGCGTGAGAAGGCGCTCGAGGACTTCGCCGCCGGGAAGCTCCCGGCACTCGTCGCGACAGACGTGGCGGCCCGCGGCCTCGATATCGACGGGGTCGACGTCGTGGTCCACTACGACCCGCCCGAGGATCACAAGGCCTACCTGCACCGGTCAGGCCGCACGGCCCGAGCCGGTGAGGGCGGCGTGGCCGTGACACTGGTTCTCTGGGACCAGGAGCTTGCCATAGAGCGGCTCCAGCGACGCATCGGCCTCCAGCTTCCTATCGTGGAGATCTTCTCGAACGACCAGCGTCTCGCCAAGTTGGCGGACTGGTCGCCCGAACCGATCGAAGCGTGACCGACGACCGCCTGTACTTCCGGCAATTGCTGGCGGGCCGCGACATCGCGAGCGACGATCCCCTCGCTCGCCAGATGGTGAACCTCGTGTACTTGATCGGGGACCGTGCGAGTGGTGAAGCCGTCGCCGTCGATCCTGCCTACGCGCCGGACGAGGTGGTCGACATCCTCGACACCGAAGGGATGCGCCTCACCGGCGTGCTGGCCACCCATTACCACTC
>Ga0182019_10001689_pt1 | contig 11238 bp, 8 predicted proteins | sample 812E2MmetaG_FD_120483 | JGI IMG/M metagenome (GOLD analysis project Ga0182019, IMG submission 120483) | Permafrost microbial communities from Stordalen Mire, Sweden - 812E2M metaG | ecosystem: Environmental > Terrestrial > Soil > Wetlands > Permafrost | place: Sweden: Stordalen | collected...
CTCCTTTGTCAGGTCGAAGTGGGGATCTGCGGGGTGGTCGTTGACGCCGACCATGGGCGGGTCGTAGGTGGTCAGGTCTTCTTCGGCAAACCGTCTCATGATGAACTGCTGGATGTCGTATTCTGTGACACCCACATCTGTGCGTACCCGCTGTCGGACTTCGTCAAAGGCCTGGGCACGGATGAGATCCATGGCCCGGGCCGCCTCCTTGTGCGTCCGGTAGCCGTCCTCGGAAACAACGGAGACAAACATCTGAATGAGGTCAGCGGACGACACGATCTTGTATCCGAAGCTCCTCAGCAATTCGATCGTCCCTGCGTCCACCATGGAGACATACGGGATATTGTTCTTCGGCGAGTATTGCATGGCGATTGTCTTTCGGGCGCCGAGCATTCTCTTTAGCGAGGCGTGGAGTTCCTTCCAGGACAGGTAGACCATTTTCTTGCCGGGAAGACCGTCCAGCCGCATCGATTCCACCGCCGAGACCAACTTCCGCGGTTCGCCTCTCGCGGGAATATAATAGTACCACCGTCGGCTGCACATTTTTTCGAAATCGAGATCAAGTGTCCGGTAGGCAAGGTAGTCGCGATTGCGAAAGTCACAAAACAGCCACCCGTCTATGTGCTTGTCCCGCAATGCTTTTTGGATGCCCGGGAGGTTCATGGTTGATGCCTTTGGAATGATCTGAAAAGATACCAAGTTGAGGGAGAAAAACCAATGTTTGTGATCGATTGTGGGGCGTCGGTGATTGGGGAACCGCAGAATCACAGAAAAATCGGCCCTTGGGAGAAAAAGGACCGGCAAGAGGTGCGACATGGATCTGGCATCCGCCTGTCATGGACCTGATATGCGGCTGCTGCCGGTCTGGGTATCGACAGACGCCGTGCGGGCGCATTTCGGAGCCTCTGCGGGCGTGTGACAATCCTGTTTACTTCTCTCGACACCGAGGGAGGATATTCTCTCGCCCGCTCTCTGCCTTGACTCTCCACACCTTTATCCGTATTTTGGTTCTTGCCATGAAAAAACCTCCCCGCTCCTCGAAATCCGCACGCGTTCATAAGCAAACTTCCGGACGCGCCGCGCCCAAACGACGCCGGGAAGAATCTACCGTCGCTCAAAAACTCACAAGCAACATCATCTTCAAGGACGTCGATCCCCGGGTCATCAAGCGATTGGTAAAACAGAAACGGGAACACCGGTTCGCGCCCGATGAAATTATTTTCGACGAATCTTCCCGGGGGCGCGATCTGTTTCTCATCACCCACGGCCGTGTTCGCATCAAGAAATATACCCGGTTCGGCGTAGAGTCTCTTCTTGCTGTCCTGCATGAGGGCGACTTCTTCGGCGAGCTTTCAACGATCGATAGCCTCCCCCGCTCCGCCCGTGCGGAAGCGATGGACATCTGCTCGATCGTGTCCCTCTCCCCCGCCGAGGTCCGTGCGCTCGCCGGGGCCAGTATCGAGTTCACGTACAATCTTCTGACGAATATGGCGGTCCGACTCCGCTCCATGGACCAGACGTTTGTCCAGGAACTCAATCGGAATGCCATGTCTGCCAAGGCCCAGGTCGACCGCCTCAGCCTCCTGATCGACGCGAGCAAGATCGTGAATTCGGCCATTGACATCGACAAGCTTCTCCGCCTCATCCTCGATGTCGCTTCCAGGAGCATCAACGCCGACCGCGGAACACTGTATCTTGTGGACCACCAGGCCCATGAACTTTGGTCGATGGTGGCTCAGGGAGACGATGTTGTCGAAATACGTCTGCCGATGGGGAAGGGATTGGCGGGCTATGTCGGAGAGACCGGCGAGGTCGTCAACATCCCGGATGCGTACAAGGACTCCCGCTTCAATCCCGAAATCGACATGAAGAGCGGCTACAAGACGCATAACGTTCTCTGCATGCCGATGCGCGACAAAGAGGGAAGGATTGTCGGCGTGTTTCAGTTCCTCAACAAGCTGGACGGTCCGTTCGGCCCTGAGGATGAAGGGTTTATTGATGCATTGTCCGTTCACGCCGCTATCGCAATTGAAAACGCCCGTCTTGCCCGGGAAATGGTGCAAAGCGAACGGCTCTCCGCCGTCGGCAAGATGGCGAGCACGATCATCCACGACATCAAGAACCCCATGGGGACGCTGCGGATGTACGCCCAGGTCATCAAGAGAAAGACGGGCGACGCGGAATCCGCACACCTTGCCGACGAGATGATCCAGCAGGTCGATCGGTTCGTCAATATGACGCAGGAAATCCTCGATTTCTCCCGCGGCATCAGCGACATTCATCTCGAGACCGTGGCGCTCGGCGAAGTTTTTGAGGGCGTCCTCGCCTTCATCGAACGTGACCTCAACAAAAGGAACATTTCTCTCGTCCGCAGACTCGATTACACGGGCCAGTGTACCATGGATGTCGAGAAGATGGTCCGTGTGTTCTACAATCTTGCGGGAAATGCCGCCGACGCCATGAAAGACGGCGGATCGTTGACAGTCCACACGTTCCTTTATGGCGGACGGCTTGCCTTGGAGTTCACGGACACCGGCTGCGGCATTCCCGACGAAATCAAAGCAAAGATCTTCGAGCCGTTCTTTACGCACGGGAAAAAGCACGGAACCGGGCTGGGCCTCGCCATCGTGATGAAGATCGTTGATGACCACCATGGAAGGGTGGAAGTGGATTCCGTCGTCAACAAGGGAAGTACGATCCGCATTCTTCTCCCAAACGCCTGACCGCTGTCCGCCTGCACACCGTGGGGTGCGGCCCCCACCCGCATCCGCGCTGATTGGCGCGGATGGGGCCTTTCCCCTCCGCTCGTGTCGTTTTCTCTTCCTTGATACTCCCCCGGAAATTGCCTATCTTGATGGTTGCCGTTGTCGGCCCTGCTGCGCGACTGTCTTCCCCATGTATGACCGGGTAGATGGCGAAATTGGCAGACGCGTTGGACTTAGGATCCAATGGAGAAATCCGTGGGGGTTCAAGTCCCCCTCTACCCACGAAGGGACTGTGCGCCAGCACACGGAACGACCGGCACGCCATCGCGTGTTCACCCGCGGCGGCTGAACAGAGCAGCCTATTTTGAGGATACCCCAGGTGCAGGTCACCATCACAAGTCTATCGGATATCCAGCAAGAAGCGGATATCCTCGTCTTGAACGACGAACTCCAAACCCATTTTCAACTTGCGTATGAGCGCTATCGTCCCAAAGTGGAGCTTCGGGGCTTCCGTAAAGGGCGGGTGCCGATGCCCATGATCAAGCAGCTCTACGGAGAAGCGATCGAGCGCGACGCCCTTGACGACATCGCCAATGACATGTACCGGAAGGCGATGGACGAAAAGAACATCAAGCCGCTGGGCCGCCCGGCCATGATCGACATGGACTTCAAACGGGGGGAACAGCTCCACTTCAAGATTCACTATGAAGTCAAACCGGAGATCACTCTGGGGATCTACAAGGGAATCGCCGTTGAAAAACCGGTTCATACCGTCAATAATGAGGAGACGGAAGCGGAAATCACCTCCATCCGCAGAGCCAACGGCACGAGTGCAGACGTCACGTCGGTCACTGACGCGGATCACATCGTCATTGCCGATGTCCAGGAACTGGACGAATCCGGCGCGCCGCTCATAGGAAAGAAGACTTCCAATACCCGTTTCCCTCTTTGGGACACGACGTTGGCGAGTGAGATTCGCACGGCGCTCCTCTCCGCGCGGACGGGGGAAACAACCACCCTCCGGTTTGAATCGAAACACGAGGACCATGCTCACACCGTGCACCTCGCCATCACACCGACAAAGATCGAAAAGATGACGCTGCCGTCGTTCGACGACGACCTCGTGAAGAAAATCACCGCCAACGCCACAACATCCCAGGAGGAGTTCCGGAAGAACCTCCGCGCCGACATTGAACGGTACTGGGCAGCCCGCTCGAGGGAGGTCCTCGACGACAATATTGCCAAGGCAATAGTCGCCGCGCACGACTTCCCGGTGCCCGAGACGCTCGTCTCCACCCTTCTCGATGGCATGGTCGAGGACGTTCGCCACAGAACACGGGACCAGAAGCTCCCCAAGGGATTCGACGAGAAAAAATTCCGGGAGAATAACCGGGAGTATGCCGTCTGGCAGGGGAAGTGGATCCTCCTGAAGGAACGCATCGCCGCCGCCGAGAACATCACCGTTCATGAGGGCGAGTTTGAGGCGCTTGCGGTCGAGGAAGCGGCGAAGACAGGTATCGCAAAGGAACGCCTGCTGCAATACTACAAGGAATCCGCAGGCACGGAAGACCGGATCCGTACCGACAAGCTGATGGCTTTCCTCCGTAGCAGCGCGAAAGTCACCGAGAAGTCCGACACACAACAGTAATCACAAGAATCGAATCCGCACCATGACACACGCAGATATTTTCAACCAGCTCGTCCCGATGGTCGTGGAGCAGACGGGGCGCGGCGAGCGAGCCTACGACATCTTCTCCCGGCTCCTCAAGGAACGCATTGTGTTCATAGGGACCGCAATCGATGACGGTCTTGCCAGTCTCGTGATCGCACAGCTCCTCTTCCTTGAGTCTGAAGATCCCGAAAAAGACATCCACCTCTATATCAACAGTCCGGGAGGAAGCGTCTCCTCCGGGCTTGCGATGTACGACACGATGCAGTACATCCGTCCCGATGTCGCAACGATCTGCATAGGCCTCGCAGCCAGCATGGGGGCTGTCCTCCTCGCGGGGGGTGCAAAGGGGAAACGTTCCGCATTGCCGAATTCCCGCATCATGATCCATCAGCCGTGGGGGGGAACACAGGGAACCGCATCCGATATCAGCATCCAGGCGGAAGAGATTCTTCGTACGAAGAAACGCCTGAACGAGATCCTTGCGTCGCACACCGGCCAAGCGCTCGAGGTGATCGAACGCGACACCGACCGCGATCGGTACATGTCGTCGGAAGACGCGAAGACGTACGGCCTGATCGACACCGTGTTCGTCAAGAAGAGTCCCGTGAAGAAACCGGCCTGAAAGGCACCCGGGCATGAACCAGAAATCAAAGGGAACGGACCAGATCCGGTGTTCCTTCTGCGGAAGAACACCGGATGAAGTGCAAAGCATCATCGCAGGTCCCGACGTGTATATTTGCGACCTGTGCGTTTCCAGCTCTGTCGACATCATCCGCAACAACCTTTCGTCCGTTTCCGCCCGACGGAACGCCCACGAGAACCTCACCCCCTCACGCATCAAGACGGCGCTGGATGATTATGTTATCGGCCAGGAGCACGCGAAGAAATCCCTCGCCGTCGCCGTGTACAATCACTTCAAACGCATCGATGCGCGGGATCGGACTTTCGACACCGACGACGTCGAGATCGAGAAGACCAACATTCTTCTGATCGGACCGACGGGAACCGGAAAGACGCTCCTCGCTCAGACGCTGGCCCGCATTCTTGATGTGCCGTTCGCCATTGCCGACGCAACAACATTGACCGAGGCAGGCTATGTCGGCGACGACGTGGAAACCATTCTCGTTCACCTCCTGCAGAATGCGGAATACAATATCGAGAAGGCAGAACGCGGAATTGTGTACATCGATGAGATCGATAAGATTTCACGGAAGAGCGAAAGCGCCTCGATCACCCGCGACGTGTCAGGCGAGGGGGTGCAGCAAGCGCTTCTTAAGATCCTCGAAGGAACCGTTGCCGGCGTCCCGCCCAAGGGGGGACGCAAACATCCCGAGCAGAGTCTGATCAACATCAATACCCGCAACATTCTCTTTATCTGCGGGGGGGCGTTCGAAGGACTCGACAAGATCATCGGCAGGAGGATAAATCAGAACCCGGTCGGCTTCGGTGCGGATATCAAGGGAAAACGGGACGGCAATACCGATCAACTCCTTCCGCTCGTCCAACCGGACGATCTGATCAAATTCGGCATGATCCCGGAATTCGTCGGGCGCGTCCCCTTGGTGTCGGCCCTGCACTCGCTCGGCGAAGATGCACTTCTGAACATCCTGACCGAGCCGCGCAATGCGATCGTCAAACAGTACAAGAAGCTCTTCCGGATGGAAGGGGTCGAACTGGAATTCGAGGAAGCGGCATTGAAAGCCGTGGTGCAGAAGGCCGTCGAAAGGGGAACGGGCGCCCGGGCGCTTCGTTCCATCATCGAGGAGGTGTTCCTCGAAATCATGTATGCGCTCCCCGACAAGCAGAACCTGGCGACCTGCACGATCACCCGGGATGTCATCCTCAAACGGAAGGAACCTCTCTACCGCTTCGGGGAGCAGAAACAATCTGCGTAGCGCCCGGGACCGCCCCCGCGTTCAGCGTTCCCTCGTGATGTCCGGTTCTTCGTCGATGATCCGCATTGCCGCGTGGGACACTTCCGTATTGGTCCGAAAATCCGCTGTTCCCCCCGGGGGTACGACCGGCACGTGGGCTGTGAGCACGAAGCGCGTGTTCCCGTCCGTGATCCGGAATGCGATCAGCACGCTGCGAACCTCTTCCGTCCCCGTGTTCTTCACTTTCCCCTCCACCCAGTAGATCGAGCCGGATGATGGAACACTCACGCCCGCATCCGGCGCCCCCGCCATGCTGACGTTGGCGTCGCTCTTCAACGACTTGCTGACAATACTCAGGTCTGAAGCGCCTCCGGAGCAGGAGGCCAGCAGAAACACCGCAGCAACCGCGACCGCCCATAGATTTTTCATGACCGTTCTCCCTGCAGCGTGATGGTTAGTAGATGCCGCGTGCACTCCCCTGTTTCGTCACCTTGATGTCCTGGAGCTGCGGCGCTTTCAACCTAATCTCGATTTTAAAATTCCGATAGGTGCCGATAGGCACCCAGGAGAAGTTCATTTCCCAGCAATGAAGGTCGCGGTAGACCGTCACTTGCGGGGCGACAAAGACCCGGTTGATCAGATCGTAGTTGGTTGTCGCGCTGATCTTCCAAAATTCCGTCAGATTGAAGCTGAGGGCTGCGGAAAGTCCGGAGCTGATGGTGCGGACATTCGGGTTCGGCTGACTGCGGCCGAAATTAAGATTGAGATCAAGGTTCCACGGGATGCTGAAGTCCGGCGTTTCCTGGTCGTACATGCTGATGTAGCCGCTCTTCGCCTTTCCCCCAAGGGAATCAGCGGGGGACCGTTCCGGTCCGGCCGTGGTCTTCTTCCTCTCCCCGCTGAAACGCGTCCCGATGCTGATCGTGAGATTCGTCAGGTCGGCCAGACGCCGTTCCTCGCTCCAAAGGAATTTGTTCACACGTCTCCCACTGAAAGGATTGCCGGTGGAATCGGTCTCAAACTTGTACAGGTTGAAGCTGCTGTTTCCCCCGATCGTGAGGTACTGCCCGATGCTTGTCCGGTAGTCGAGGGAGATCTCGCTGAATCGGAGACTGTCGGCCGCGAAGTTGTAGGAGATGCCGGCGTTCAGGTTCAGGAGTTGGAACTTGTTGTCCTGCCCCGTCGAGTCTCCTCCTTCCGTCTTCATCTCGAAGACGTTTCCGAGGCCGAACGAGATCGCCTGACTTCTCCCCGATGGGGCTCCGCCGAACACCCCGCGGTCGAACAGGCCATAGCGCTGCCGCACCCCGCTGGTATCGACGTATGACCCGTAATACCCGTAGGACGGCAACGAGTAATCGGGCTGATAGGTGTACGATATCGACGGGGTCAACTGATGCCGGATCGCTTTAATTCCGAAGATGTTCGGTTGAACGATCCCATAAAGCTTTGTCTGCAGCGAAACGCCGAGGTCGTAATAACGCACGGCACGGATCACCTTGAGGTCATCGACGACGAGCTGGCGCGTTGCAGGATCGACATGTTCTTCCGTTATCTTATCGTACCACTTCTCGGTATAATCGAAAAACGGCGTGATGGTGATGTGTCCCGCCTTGGGTGACGCGTTGATCCGGAAGCTGTGCTCCATCCCCCGTCGCTCATCATAGGTAAATCCCGTTACCGGCCCGCTCGCGCTGTCCCGCGTCGGAGTCTTGTTCTGGATGTCGAGGAATTGGCCCCCGTAGGAATAGCCGATCAGTTCGAGCCACGAAAGGTCGCTTCCGGTTCCTGTTTTTGTCGAAGAACGAAACGGATACGTGAGCGTGCGCGAAAAGCTGATGGAAGGGAGTGTTGCGCTCGTTTGCCCCGTCTGCAGATTCTGATCGCGCCGGAGGTTGATCGTCAAGCTGTTCGGGGTTCCCTCCCAGGACTTCGACAACGTCGCATTCGACACGATGTTCTGGAGGAGGAGGTCGCTCAGGTTGTTGCTCGTCTGCTGATAATATGAGCCGCTCGAAAACGTAAAGTCCACAACAAGGCTTGTCGTCGGGTTGAACGACTGGTTATGCCACCAATGGATATTCGACACCTTCTGCACCTGATAATCGGGATCCGACGCCTCGCTTGTCACGGCCTTCCCGAACGAAGCGCTCAGCCCGCCACTGAACTCATAGCGAAGCCGGTACCGGTAGTCCCCGTAAAGGACGTAACTCCCTTTCGTATATCCATCACCGCGCAATGCCATGTCCATGTAATCGCTCATGGCCCAATAATAGCCGAGATGGCTCAGATATCTGCCGCGTGTGCTTTCCCCGAATGCAGGCGCTATCAGTCCGGAACGCCGTCCCCGTTCGCTCGGGAAGATGCCGAACGGCAGCGCAAAGACGGGAACATCGGCAATATAGAGAAAGACCGGTCGGGCGATCACCTTGTCGCGTACGATCACCTTCATCGTCGGACTGCCGAAATAGTAATGCGGGTGCTCCAGGTCGCACGTCGTGAAGATCCCGTCCTCCACGAAGAGGACATCCGACTCCACCTTTTTGATCTCTTGGCCGTAGTACAGTCCCTTTTCAATCTCCGTCTTGCCGAGATTGATCTTCCCCTTCTTGCTCTTGAAGTTGTACGTAATTGTTTCCCCATGATACACTTCACTTCCGTCGATCAATTCCGGAATTCCCTTCAGTTTCTTCCCCGAGGTGTCGGCCGTATCGATGGTCCCGCCTGCATTGAGGAGCGAGGTCGTCCAGTTGATATCGATCTTCTGCGCTTTGAGGGCGAGATCCTTGTAGTGGATATCCGCCTTGCCGAAGAGATACATCGTCTTGCGGGAGAGAGCATAAACGATGGAATCGGCGGCCGTGTACGTCACGACCGAATCAATGCCGGAGGAGGATTGGATCGGTTTGATCGTATCGGGCTTTGCCGCTGCGGTGTCACCCGTCACAACGGTACTGTGCAACGCGACGGCAGTGGAGTCCGTTCGCGGGGCTTCCTGTGCACGCAGACACGGCGGAGCGGCCGCGAGCGCATACAGAAGAAGCGCGGAGAGGAGGAATGATCGGGGACTGACCGTCAGGACGCTCTGCATGCTCAACGCGGTTTCTTTTTCCACCAGGAGTTCAATCGCGCCCTGATGTTCTTTTCCTCGCCGTTTTCCGTGGGCCTGTAGTAGGTCTTCCCTGCAAGTCCATCCGGGAGGTATTGCTGCTCAACGAAATTCTGGCGGAACCCGTGGGCATATTTGTAGGATGCGCCATACCCGAGGTCCTTCATCAGACCCGTGGGGGCGTTGCGAAGGTGCAGCGGCACCGGTTCCTGCGGCTTCGCGCGGACATCCCCCATCGCCTCTTCGATCGCGGTATAGGAGGCGTTGCTCTTCGGACAGGAAGCAAGGAACACCGCCACTTGCGAGAGTATAATCCGAGCTTCGGGCATTCCCACATATGACACAGCGGTGAATCCCGCCGTTGCAAGGGTCAACGCGTTTGGCACGGCATTGCCTACGTCTTCTGAGGCAAGGATCACCATCCGGCGCGCAATAAACGTCGGATCTTCCCCCGCATCGAGCATTCTGGCAAGCCAGTACACAGCGGCATCCGGATCGCTCCCGCGCATGCTCTTGATGAAGGCGGAAATAGTGTTGTAGTGTTCTTCCCCACCCTTGTCGTAGCGGACATATTTCCGCTGGAAGGCCTCTTCGTATTCCTTCTGGCCGACGCGAATTTCCCCGCCGGCGGATTCAGGAGCGAGGGCGATCGCCGTCTCCAGGCCGTTGAGCAGCATCCTTGCATCGCCGCCGGCGAGCAGGATCAGGGATTCGCGATCGGAGACACTGATGCGGCGCGTTGCCAGGAGCGGATCGGACCGGAGTGCGCGATCAATGATGGCATCGAGGTGTTCCCCTGACAGCGATTGCAGAACGTACACACGGCAGCGGGACAGGAGAGGGGAAATGACTTCAAATGACGGGTTCTCCGTCGTGGCCCCGATAAGGGTCACAATGCCGTCTTCAACGGAGTGGAGAAGCGCATCCTGCTGCGCCTTGTTGAAACGGTGAATCTCGTCAATAAACAGGACAGTGCGCCGGCCACGGCGGTCGCGGTTCGCTGAAGCCTTCTCGATGACCTCCCGCACATCCTTCACCCCCGATGAGACGGCGTTCAACTGAAAGAATTCCGCCTCTGTCCTTCCGGCGGCGATGCGCGCAAGGGTGGTCTTTCCGGTTCCCGGCGGCCCCCAGAGGATCATCGACGGCAGCTGGTCGTTTTCCAGAAGAACGCGGAGGGGCTTGCCGGGACCAAGGAGATGCTCCTGCCCAACAAAATCGTCAAGCGTTCTCGGGCGCACCCGTTCCGCAAGAGGTGCACCGGAGGCGGGGATCTCAGGCGAGAGCGATAGATCCGTGTCGTTCGTCAACCGGCAGATCTCCGTTAGTGTTCCGGACTCACTTTGTACACTTCCTCACCCTCCTTGATCATACCGTGCTTTTCGCGCGCGACCTTTTCGATTGTTTTCCGATCGCCCTCAAGCGCCCGCAATTCCGACTGGAGGGCTTTCGTCTCTGCATCTGCTGTACGGATGCTCTCCTCGATCTCCTGCTTCTGCCTCTCCAGGCGGATCCGTTGCAGAACCCCCCTGTTGCCGAACAGAACGAAGGCGGCAACGGGAAGGGAAACGAGGAGGAGCAGCATCAGCCGTTTGTTCCTCAACAGCTTTCGAAGAAGCGCTCGAAGATCGAGCCGCTTCTTCCCCTTCCGGTAGAATCTGGAATCCCCGTCCTGCATCACATTCCGTTGTTTTTGTACCAGTCTTTCGACGGCGCATACGAAGTGCGCCTTGCCGACATTTCACGATGACGTTCAATGGCGAGAGCGATCAGCCGGTCCAGAAGTTCGGGGTACGGTACGCCTGTCGCCTCCCACAGCTTGGGGTACATGCTGATCGCTGTAAACCCCGGGATGGTATTTACCTCATTCACATACAC
>Ga0182019_10001690_pt1 | contig 11237 bp, 8 predicted proteins | sample 812E2MmetaG_FD_120483 | JGI IMG/M metagenome (GOLD analysis project Ga0182019, IMG submission 120483) | Permafrost microbial communities from Stordalen Mire, Sweden - 812E2M metaG | ecosystem: Environmental > Terrestrial > Soil > Wetlands > Permafrost | place: Sweden: Stordalen | collected...
CAGCGTATTGCTCATCGACGAGCAGTTCCAGCGGACTGACGGGGTCCGCTACGTCGTCGAGCAACCTATCCGCAAGACGTGCCGCGAACAGGGGTATCCCGAGCAAGTCGCCGAGGCCATAGCCGTCGAGCATCGCCTGCTCAACCCGGGCTTGCGGCACGCTTCGCATCTCCAGGTACCTGCGTGCCCAACGCCGGCTCGGCACTATCTGGAAGATCGTGAAGCCCGCCTCGATCAACGCCGATACCTCGGCGCACGGCCGCGAGGTCACGAGCCAGCGCTGCTGCGGCCAGCGCTGCACGGCAGCCAGGATCGCCGCGGCGGCGGCGGGACGGAGGTGCTGACCGGTCTCGTCGAACCCGTCGAGTGCGAGCACACCCTCGACCGCGTCGAGATCCTCACGCGGCAGCGGCTCATCGCCGATCTGGAGCAGCCGCGCGACGGCGTGCTCCGCCAGCGCATCCTCGCCACCTGGAGCGAAGCCCTTCAAGCTCCCATGAGCGCAGGGCCGGTCTGTGAGCTCGGAGAGCCACCCAACGAACGTCGTCTTGCCCATACCGGGCCCACCAATCAGAAGCGAGCGGTGCCCGTCGAGCATCGCCGCCGGAGTTGTGATGGCCTCGTCGCCCGCCCAACCCTGATCGAAACCGAAGACCTTCTGCGCCAAGCGCTCCTGGTCATCCTCGGGCCGCGCTTGCACGAGGATCGGTTGCAACGTCGTCGGGGTCTCGCGCGAGCTGCTCTCCTCTCCTGAGGGCCTCTGCGCGCGCGGGGCGAGCGCGAGGGCGACCCGCTCGACTATCTCGTGTGTCGGGTCGGGCGGGTAGCCAACGACGGTAAGAAACCCGAGCTTCTCGAGCTCTTCCATCTCCGCGGACCGCGAGCGCACCGCCGCTTCGTTGAGCAGCAGGTAGTGCTCCGGCGAGTCCCGGAGTTTCTCGGAGATCCAGCGCAGGATCCCCAGCAGATGATGCTCGGCGGCGTCCAAGCTGAACCCCAGGTACAGCACGTTGCTCGACGCCAACCTCGGTGAGACGAAGCGCTCGAAGACCTCGCTGGCCGCCAACTCGTCCATGCCGCGGCCCGGGAGCACCAGGCTCTCAGGCCTCGAAGGCATCCCGTGCAGATGTACTACCTGCAACTGCTTGTCGCCCGGTGCCTGCATCGTCTCCACATCCTCGGGCAGAAGCGAGACCGCATCGATGCCGCGGTAGCGGGCGGCGCGCTCGAGCCCGTCGTCGTAGTTCGTGGTGAACGCCCGACCGGATGGAACCGCGCAAAGCGCGATCAGCGCCGGTGTAGGTCGAGGCCGCCACCCAGTGACTATTTCCGCCAAATGCCCCTGGACGGCGGCGGTCCCGACCGCTGCCTCCGCCGCTGCTGTTACATCAGGGAGGCTCGCCCCTGCGGGGAGGGCCACGCCGCACCGGCGCGCGAGCTCGTGTGCGAGCTCTTGCGTACGAGCTGCGCCGGCGGCGACGGTCATCCCCGAGCCCACGAACGGGAGTACGTCGGCGCGCTCTCGACGCAGAAGCTCAATCAGCTGCTGTGCGGTCACAACCGCAAGCCTAGATCGCCCACTGAGGAGCGCCGATCGCGAGCGTCAACCAGTCCCTGGCGACGCACCGGCGGACAGATCGAGGAGGTGCTGTGGAAGCCCCATCGCGGTCGCCGCGCCGGAGCCGCGGCAACTTACAGTCCCCCTCGGTTGCCTAATCAAACAGGTCGCGTGTAAACCAATGAGGGGGTTGGAGGGTGAAGTCTTTCGCGTTCTATGGGCGTGTGTCGAGCGATGACGCGCAGGATCCTTCGCTGTCGATCCCGCGCCAGCTCTCCGCCTGTGAGCGCGCCGTGGCGGCTTCCGGCGGTGAGATCGTCTGCTGCTACTGGGATGTCGAGAGTGGCCGCAAGGCTCTCGAGGACCGCGGGCAGGGCAGCAGCGCGTGGCGCGACAAGCTCGCGGTTCCTTGCGCCGGCGGGCTGCCCGAGCTGCTCGCCGCCGCGTATCATGGGGAGCCGTTTTACGCCGTGATCGTTGAGAGTATCGACCGTCTATCGCGGATGACGGCAGATGCGACACGGATCGAGCGTGACCTCGAACAACGAGATATTGGGCTGTTCGCTGCTGATGAGCCGATGTCCACGGACGCAACCTCGGTCCTCACCCGGCGGATCAAGCAGGGCGTCGCGGAGTGGTACGTGCGCGACCTAATCGAGCGCAGCCGCCGCGGAATGGAGGAGAGAGTCCGCCAGGGCTGGCACACCGGCGGCAGAGCACCCTACGGCTACCTGTTGGAGGAGCATCGGCATCCCAACCCGGCCAAGGCCCGGGAGGGCAAGCGCAAGCACCGTCTCACTCTCGATCCCGTACGTGCCCCCGTTGTGCTGACGATCTTTGAGGACTACTGCGTTCGCCGACTGGGGCTCGGGGAGATCATCAACAAGCTCAACAGCGATCTGGCCCGCTATCCGCCGCCGGCCGCCAACCCTACGGAGGAGATGGCGCTCGGGAAGACCTGGAACCGCTCGCAGTTGTGGGCGATGTTGCGCAACCCGAAGTACACCGGCTACAACGTCTGGGGCCGCCACGACAAACGCCCCGGACGACCCCGCATCCGGCCGCGTGAGCAATGGGTCTGGAGCGCGACGCCAACCCACCCCGCGATCGTCCCGAAGGAGCTGTTCGAGCAGGTCGATGACCGCGCCCGGGACAACATCGACGCCGCCAAGGAAGCACCGGCTGCCTACCCCACACGGCGCACCAGACGCACAGGACGCGTCTATGTGTTGCGCGGCCGAGTGCTCTGCGCTCTGTGCGGACGACGGATGGAGGGCACCCACCAGAAGGGCTCCAACTACTACCGCTGCCGTGTCAACGCCACCCGGGGGAACAGCGCTGCCCGCGTCGCGGGACATCCCGGCGCCTTGCAGATCAAGGAGGACATAGTCCTCGATGCCGTGCTCGCGTTCATGGACCGCCGCCTATTCGGACCCAAGCGGCTCGAACGCCTCCGCGACGAACTCGCCCGCGCGAGCGGCGATCAAGGTGACCAGCCCACCGAAGAGCTGGAGCGTTTCCGAGGCGAGCTGAAGGACATCGACCAGTCCCTACATCGACAGTCGCTGCGCATGGAGGAGCACGATGACCCCGGCCATCCTGTCGTCGCCCTCGCCAAGGAACGCATCACCGAGCTGAGCATCCGCCGCGAAACCATCGAGGACACCATCAGGACCAGCGAAGCCCGGCAGGCCCAAACTCTCCAGACTCACGAGATAGAGACGGCGCTCGACGCGATCCCCGACCTACGAGACACGCTGAGGTCAGCAACCGCCGACGAACTTGCAGAGATCCTCGGGGCCTTCGACGTGACCGCCACCTACGACAGGCCTAACCGTGCACTCGAGCTTGCCGCGACCCTTAACGCACACCGACCGCCAAATGGCGGTCGGGGCAATCTCGAGGTAGCGGGGGCGGGATTCGAACCCGCGACCTTCGGGTTATGAGCCCGACGAGCTACCAGACTGCTCCACCCCGCGTCGCTCCTTATGTTCTAGCAAAGAACACGTCCTGAGCAGGGTCTGAGAGCGTCGCGTCAGTACCGCGCAGGAGCCCGGTTCAGAAGGCGATCGGGGCCCCGTCCCTGAAGAACCCACCCGTCGGCCCATCGTCAGGAAGCGTCGCGAGCCACACGATCCCCGCAGCCCCATCCTCGACCGGCTTGGTCGCACCCATCGGCCCGCCCATGTCGGTGTTGACGAAACCGGGACAGGCCGAGTTGACGAGAAAGCGCTCCTCCTTCAGCTCTGTCGAGAGGATCCGCGTGACCGCGTTCAGCGCTGCCTTCGAGACGCGGTAGCCCGGCGAGAAGCCGCCCATCTCGTTGACGCCGCCCATGCCGCTCGAGACGTTGACGATGCGCGGGTGCACGCTCCGGCGCAGCAGCCCCAGCAGCGCGATCGTCAGGCGGTAGGAACCGTAGAAGTTCGTGTCGAGCGCTCGTTGGATCGCATCGAAGTCAGGGGCGACGCCCGCGACGCCGAAGTCGCTGCCGATACCCGCGTTGTTCACGAGCACATCCAGGCGTCCCGGATCGCGTCCGATCTGCTCAGCCGCAGCAGCGATGCCGGCCGGGTCGGATATGTCGAGCGTCAGCCCCCTGACCGGCTGACCCGTGCTCGCCGCCAGCTCCTCGGCCACAGCGCTCGCCTGCGCACTGTCTCGCGCCCCGAGCAGCACCCGATAACCGCGCGCTGCCAACTGGCGCGCTACCTCCTTGCCGATCCCTCGGTTGGCGCCCGTCACCAGCGCAACACCTGCCTCGTTCTCCGCGCTCACTCCAGCCCTCCATTTCGCTCGTGTATGCACACACCTCTAGCATCCCGCCGATGCGCGTCGCCGTAGTCGACATCGGGACCAACTCCACCCGTCTGCTGATCGCCGACGTCGATCAGGCAAGCGGCGGCCTCCGCGAGCTCACCCGGCGCTCGCAGGTCACGCGACTCGGCGACGGTGTGGATGCCGGCGGACGCCTCTCCGAGGAGGCGGCCAACCGCGTCTTTGCGGTGCTCGCTGACTACCGCGATGAGATCGCCGCCCAGAACTGCAGCGCCAACCTCGCCGTGCTCACCTCCGCGGTCCGCGACGCATCCAACGGCGCCGACTTCGCCGCTCGCGTGCGCGAGGACTACGGGCTCGATGCCCGCGTGCTCGCGGGCGAGGAAGAGGCCCAGCTGACCTTCCTCGGGGCGATGGCCGGCCGTCCCGCCCCCACTGAGCCGACCGTCGTGATCGACATCGGCGGCGGCTCCACCGAGTTCGTCGTCGGCGTCGGGCGCAGCGCGGGTTTTCACGTCTCGCTGCACGCCGGCGTGGTGCGCATGAGCGAGCGCCACATCGACTCCGACCCGCCCTCCCCCGAGCAGCTGCAGGCGCTGGCCGCCGACGTGCGCGCGACCTTCCTCGCGGGGCTCCCGGCCGAGGAGCGCGCCCCGGTCAAGTACGGCATCGCCGTCGCCGGCACCGCCACCTCCGCGGCCTCGATCGAGCAGGAGCTCGACCCCTACGACCCCGAGCGCGTCCATGGCTACCCGCTCGAGCTGGCCACCGTCGAACTTCTGCTCGCGCGGCTGGCCGACATGGACGAAGAGGGGCGCCGTCGCGTCGTCGGGCTGCACCCTGACCGCGCACCCACGATCGTCGCGGGGATGATCCTGCTGGCCGAGGCGATGCGTGCCTTTGAGCTCGAGCGCCTCGAGGTCTCCGAGCACGACATCCTCTACGGTGGCGCCCTGCGCCTCGCCGGCCTCGGCTAGAAGCTCAGGCGAGGTTCGAGCGCCGTGGGTAGACCACGGTGGGGTCGGTCAGCACGTTGACCAGCGCCGGCTTGCCCGCGGAGAAGGCGCGTTCGAGCGCCGGCGCGAACTCACCGGGCTGGCGTACGAGCTCGCCGTGTCCGCCGAGCGCTTCGACGACCTGGTCATAGCGCGTTTCCGGGCGCAGATCCGCTGCCACGGAGTAGCCGTAGAGGAACTCCATCGGGTGCTTCTCAAGCGCCCAGATGCCGTTGTTGCCCATCACTCCCACGACGTTCACGCCGTGGCGCGCGAGCGTGTCGAACTCCATCCCCGAGAAGCCGAAGGCGCCGTCGCCGAGCAGCAGCACGACCTGGCTCTCGGGCCGCGCGAGCTTCGCGGCGAGCGCATAGCCGGGCCCCGAGCCGAGGCAGCCGAAGGGTCCGGGGTCGAGCCAGCAGCCGGGCTGGTAGCTGTCGACGACGCGGCCTGCGTATGAGACGTAGTCGCCGCCATCGCCGATCACGATCGCGTCGCGGTCGAGCACCTTCGCCAGCTCCGCATAGAGGCGCATCGGGTGGAGCGGCGAGCGATCGTCCTCGAGCTCGGCGCGCTCGCCCGCGCGCTTCTCGCTCTCAGCCGCGCGCAGCTCCGCGACCCATGCATCGCTCGCCAAAGCCTTGTCCCCCGCGGCGGTGCGCAGGCCCGAGAGCGTCGCGGGCAGCGCCCCGTAGCACTCGACCGCCACCGTCCGCGGATGGCGCCGCTCCGGTTCAGCCACGTCGATCACCACGATCTCCGTGTCCTCGCCGAAGCTCGCGCCGAAGGCCAGCCTGAAGTCCATCGGCACGCCGATCACGAGCGCCACGTCCGCGCCTTTCAGCGCCTGCGAGCGAGCGCGCGAGTAGAACAGCTCATGGTCTGCCGCCACACAGCCGCGCGCGAGCCCGTTCAAGAAGACCGGGATTCGCAGCGTCTCGGCCAGGGCCAGGAGCTCCTGCTCGCCGCGCCCCCAGTAGAGGTCCGTGCCGGCCATGATCACCGGGCGCTCGGCCCCGCGCAGCAGCTCCCCGGCGCGTTCGATCGCCTCGCCGGCCGCACCTGCCTCAGCTGCCACGCGACCGGCGAACAGCGACTCCTCGCTGGGCTCGGCGGCCTCCTGGAAGACGTAGTCCATCGGGAAGTCCACGAAGGTCGGCCCGCTGTGCGGCGCCCGCGCCGCCGCGAAGGCGTCGTCCACCAGGCCCGGGATCTCATCGGTCGCGCCCGGCGTCGCGGCGAGCTTGGTCAGCGGGCGCACGAACGGCACGTGGTCGATCTCCTGCAGCGAGCCCTGCCCCCAGCGCATCGCCGGCGCGCGGCCCCCGAGCACGACCATCGGCGAGTGGTTGGCCTGCGCCGAGGCCATCGCGCTCATGCCGTTGGTCACCCCCGGACCGGCCGTGAGCGCGCAGACACCGGGCTCCCGTGTCACCTTCGCCCAGCCCTCAGCCGCGAATGCCGCGGTGGACTCGTGGCGCACATCGACGATCTCGATGCCCTCCTCGCGACAGCCGTCATAGATCGAGAAGAGATGGCCCCCCGAGAGCGTGAACAGCTTGCTCACTCCTTGGGCCTTCAGACGCCGCGCCACGAGGCGCCCGCCATGGTAGGTCGTGGTCTCCTGAGCGCTCTCCGCCGCCATTGGACGCGACTCTATCTACTCCGAGCCGCGCACGAAATATGCCCGGGGTGGGACTCGAACCCACATGCCCCACTTTTCAGGGCAACCGATTTTAAGTCGATCGCGTATAACCGATTCCGCCACCCGGGCTCGCGCGTGGCAGTGTATGGAAGGGCCCAGTTGCGGGTAGTTACACGCAAGAAGCGCTGCAGATAAAGCGCAACTATGTCCCGGTTACGGTGTCTTTAGAGGCAGCTGCTGCAATAGAAGCGCACGATGGAGGCCTCAACCCTCACACATCAGAGCACGATGCCGGGCCTGCGCGGCCCGAGTGCTCTGCTGCGCCTGCAGTCCGACGAGCGTCTGATCGCGCTCACCCGCCGCGGCCAGCCCGCGGCTTTCGAGACGCTCTGCGCGCGATACCAGTCGCGTCTGCTCGCCTTCTGCCGGCACATGCTGAGCTCGCGTGAGGATGCCGAGGACGTCCTTCAGGAGGTCTTCGCCGCGGCTTTCAACGCCGTGCTCGCCGATGACCGCGCGATCAACGTGCGCCCCTGGCTCTACCGGATCGCGCGCAACCGCTCGCTGAACCATCTGCGGCGCGCCTCCGCGATCGGCGTCGACACGATGGACGTGCACTTCGCCGAGAACGGCCTCTCCACGAGCGACAAGGTCCTACGCCGCGAGAGCTTCCGTGAGCTGATCGGCGACGTGCACGAGCTGCCTGAGACGCAGCGCACAGCGCTCTTGCTCAGGGAGATCGACGCGCTCTCCTACGAGCAGATCTCCCAAGCGATGGAGACCACCGTCCCTTCGGTCAAGTCCTTGCTCGTGCGCGCGCGCATCTCCCTCGCCGAGGCCGCCGAGGCGCGCAAGCTGAGCTGCGAGGAGGTACGTCTCGAGCTCGGCGAATCCGCCGAGGGCCTCATCAAGCTGAGCACGCCCGCCCGCCGCCACGTGCGCAGCTGCGAGCGCTGCCTGTTCTTCAAGAAGCAGCTCAAAGAGAACAACCGCGCACTCGCCGCGATCATGCCCGTCGGACCGCTCCTGCTCCTCAAGAAACTCCTCTTTGCAAAGCTCGGCTCGGCCTCTGCCGGCGGCGCGCATGTGGCCGGCGGCGCTGGAGCAACGGTTGGCGCAGGAGCCACGATCGGCGCCGGCGCGGCCGCCGGAGGGGGAAGCCTCGCAGGCGGGCTGATGACGGCCGGCGCCGGCGCGCTCGCGACGAAGGCCGTCGCTGGGCTCGCCGCCGCGGCGATCGTCACCGCCGGAGCCGTCGCCGCTGACCACGCCGTCGTCGTACACCACCATCATCCGGCCCGCGCGAGCCACATCTATGCGAGCCTGCCCGCCGCTCGCACCTCTACCACCGAGCCCGTGGTCGTGCGCGAACAGGCTCAGCCCATCAGCGCGAGCAGCAGGATCGTGCACCGTGCCGACGCAGCCGCGCTCGCCGCCCGCCGCGCCCGGCGCGCGGCGAAGCTCAAGGCGGTGAGCACCCCCGCTACGCTCACTGCCACCACCCCCGTGACGCCCCCCGTCGCCGCAGTGCCGGTCACAGCAACCCCCGTGCCCCCCACCCCCCCTGTCGCGACTCCTGCGCCCGTGCAGGTGACCGAGGTCACGACCGAGACCACGCAGCTGCCCACGACCGCAACGACCGAACCGCCGCCCGCAACCGTCGTGAGCACCTCCACCACCCCGGCTCCCACCACGGTCCCCGTGCCGCTGCCGAGCGCCGAACCCGTGCCGGTGCCCGACCCCGCGCCGACGCCCGCCGCCGAAGAACCGGCGCCGCCGAAGCACACACCCCGCCACCACGCCGGCGGCGGCACCGAAGCTCCCGCACCTCGCCTCCCCGATGGCGGCTGGGGCGGGCGCCGCGCTATTCGAAGGTAAAGGTCTTCAGCGGTCGCAGCAGCACACCCGTCGAGGCCACTTCGCTCGGCGCCTTGACTTCTGAGCTGGCCGTCGCGGAGGTCAGCATCACGATCTCCACCCCCCGGCGAACACTTTCGCGCGGTGGCAGCAGCAGCACGTTGCGTCCATAGACTTCCCGGCCTGCGATACGAACCGTGTAGAGCACCTGGTAGCCCGGCACGGTGTTGACACGGGTCTTGCCCTCCCCGCGCAGCTCGAAGGACTCCGAGCCGGCGCTGAGCTGGGAGATATAGCCGCTGGCGTAGCGCGGCAGCGCTCCGGAGACGGCCCCCGTGTAGGCGGGCAGCGTCAGCGGATAGACCTCATAGGAGTACTTCAAGGCGCCCTCGCCATCACGGCTCTGCACCTTCACATAGGCCCCCGGGTCGGCCTGTGCCCGATAGAGGTCCTTGTAGTGAAAGCTGAAGGGAACGCTGCCGCCCCGGGAGTAGCTCGCGCTCTGGAGCCTCAGCGCGATCGCGACCGCGAGCACGAGCAGCCCGACCCCAAGGCCGATCACAATCGCCCGCGCCAGGCGCGAGGCCCCATGCCAGCGCGGCGCGAGCAGCTGCCCGAGCGTGGGCCCGTACTCGGACTTCATCGGGACTGCCGCCATCGCCGTCAGTGGTTCATTCGCCGATCGAGAACATCGACTCGAGGTCATGGCGCGAGAAGGCTGCGAAGGCAACCATCGTCTGGGTGCGCGTGACCCCCTCGAGCCCGCCGATCGCAGCAGTCACCACATCGGCGAGCTGCTCATGATCCGGCACGCGCACGATCGCCACGAAATCCCACTCGCCTGTGACCGAATAGGCCTCTGCGACGCCCTCGATATCCGCGAGCGCCCCGCCCAACGATGAGAGCGCACCGCGCTCGGCCTCGATCAACACCACCGCGTGTGTCATCGTCATCGCCGCCCCATCATAAGCCGCTACTCCGCCTCACCCAGTCGCTCGGCGCCGAGCCCGACGATCAGTCCGATCGCGAGCCCCACGACCCCCGCCAGCCAGCTCAGTTCCGAGAAGCCGCGTGCGAAGGGCATCGCCAGCAGCAACGCAGCGATCGCGCCCGCTCCGAGCAGGTCGCCCTCGTAGTAGGAGTCGGCGCGCAGCGCCCGCAGATCGGGGACCGCCCAGGCCGCCAGCAGCGCGAGCGCCGGCCCGTTGCCGCCGCTGACGATCGGCAGGGGATAGACCGCGGTTGCAACCAGCGCCCCCGTGGCGCCCGCGCCGAAGAACAGCGCGAGCACGAGCACCGGCCCATGCCGGCGCTCCAACAGCCAGCCGAAGATCGCGATCGCGACGATCACGATGAACGTGCTCCAGCCGTAGACGTAGGCGAACTGGCTGCTGAAGAGCTTCCACCATTCCCGGTTCAGCGGCCCGACCAGCGCCATGTGCGCGTAGAGGCTCACGCTCGCGTGAAAGGCGATCCAGGCCGCACAGCTGACCGCGACCAAGGCGATCGTGGCGTAGGGACGAGTCTCTGAGATGTGGCTCGCGTAGGTCGAGCGGACCGGGCGGGGACGTGAGCCCGGGCTCGCCCGGCGCAGCAGCCCTCCGATCGCAGGCCCTTTGCGCCCCGTGCGCCCGGTCGCGGCGGCCCGCGGCAGCTTCGGTGCCCGCCGGCGCAGCCTGTTGCCGCAGTAGGGGCACTCGGTGATGTAGGGGCTCACCTCGGATCCGCACTGCTTGCATACGACGAAGAGATCAGCACCCGAGGTCATCGTCGCTCCATTCTAAGGACCTACCGACCCCAGCCGACCCCCCTCTGGAATACTCAGACGCATGAACCTTGGATACGACCACAAGCTTTACGTTCTCGCCTTCGACCACCGCGGCTCCTTTCAGAAGAAGTTCTTCGGGATCGCCGGCGAGCCAGACGCCGAACAGACAGCGATCATCGCCGACGCCAAGCACCTGATCTTCGAGGGCTTGCTGCAGGCCGTCGACGCCGGTGCAGACGCCGCCGCGACGGGCGTGCTCGTCGACGAGCAGTTCGGCTCAACCGTGCCCTCCGAGGCGCACGAGAAGGGCCTCAAGCTGGCGATGCCCGCCGAGCGCTCAGGCCAGCCGATGTTCGACTTCCAGTACGGAGATGACTTCGGGGCGCACATCGAGAGCCACGACCCCGACTTCACCAAGGTGCTGGTCCGCTACAACCCCGATGGCGAGGAGGACGCCAACGCCGAGCAGCTCGTGAAGCTGGGGCGGCTCAGCGACTGGCTCCAGGCCAACGGCCGCAAGTTTCTCTTTGAGCTGCTCGTGCCTGCCGAGGACGCCCAACTCCAGGCCGCAGGCGGCGACAGCGATCGCTATGACGCCGAGCTGCGTCCCGAGCTGATGCGCCGCGCGATCGCCGA
>Ga0182019_10001691_pt1 | contig 11237 bp, 9 predicted proteins | sample 812E2MmetaG_FD_120483 | JGI IMG/M metagenome (GOLD analysis project Ga0182019, IMG submission 120483) | Permafrost microbial communities from Stordalen Mire, Sweden - 812E2M metaG | ecosystem: Environmental > Terrestrial > Soil > Wetlands > Permafrost | place: Sweden: Stordalen | collected...
AGCCCGCCCCGGCGGCACCCGCTCAACCCGCCCCGGCGGCACCCGCTCAACCCGCCCCGGCGGCGCCCGTTCAGCCGGATCCGGTCGTACCGCAACCGCCAATCCCTCCGAGTGTCGGCTGAAGGCCTCGCGCTCTAGGTCGGCCCTTCCTCCGTTCCGGCTTTGCGCCACGGCTCCCACGCTGGGCAGGGAGCCGTGGCGCGAGCCGGGTTTCCACATCCAGGCTACGGCTACTGCAGAGCCAAGGAGCCAACTCGATGACTGACGCTCACACGGCAAACCCTTCGGCCACGGCGCGAGCCGCCGCCCTGCGGACCAGGCTCGAAGCTCTCTCCGACACGTCCGCTTCGGGGCCGAAGGCGACAGGGCCGGCTCAGCTGGTCCGTGCCCCGGGCCGCGTCAATCTCATCGGCGAGCACACGGACTACAACGAGGGCCTGGTTCTGCCCGCCGCCATCGGCCGCGAGATCTGGATCGCGTTCCAGCCGTGGGAGAGACCCGAAGTCGAGTTGACGTCGATCGAGATGAACGAGACGAAATCGTTCGCTTTCGAGGGGCTCGCGCCGGGCGCTCGAGCCGACAGATCCTGGATCGACTACGTCGCCGGCACCGCGTGGGCCATGCGCGAGGCGGGGCTCCCGCTGCGCGGCTTCCGCGGGGTGATGAATTCAACGGTCCCTGTGGGCTCGGGGTTGAGCTCCTCGGCCGCGCTGGAGATGGCCTCCTCCTGGGCGCTCGCCGTTCCGGGTGCGCCGCGCCCTGACGCCGGCGCGATGGCCGCCATCGCGCAGCGGGCGGAGAACCGCTACGTCGGCGTCAACTGCGGGATCATGGATCAGTTCGCCAGCGCGGCCGGTCGAGCCGGGCACGCGCTTCTCATCGACTGCCGCATCAACCAGTTCAAGGCCACGCCGATGCCGGCGGACCTGTCGATGGTCGTCTGCAATACGGGCTCACCGCACCGTCTCGACGCCACCGCCTACAACACCCGACGCTCCGAATGCGAGCTCGGGGTGAAGCTGATCGCCGAGCGCGAACCGGGCGTCACCGCCCTGCGCGACGTCGACGAGGCGATGCTCGAGCGCAACCGCGACCGACTGCCCGAGATCGTAGCCCGCCGCTGCGAGCACATCGTCCAGGAGGATGGACGCGTGATGGCCACCGTGGCCGCCCTTCGGGACGGAGACCGGGAGGCTCTCGGCCGGCTCTTCGCCGCGTCGCATGCCTCGCTGCGCGACCTTTACGAGGTGAGCTCCCCCGAGCTCGACGCCATGGTCGAGATCGCCGTCGCGGTACCCGGCGTCGTGGCCAGCCGGATGACCGGCGCGGGCTTCGGCGGCTGCACGGTCAACCTGGTCGAGCAAGGCGCAGAGGAAGCCCTGCGAGACGCGGTGCTGGCCCAGTATCAGAAGCGAACTGGGCTGGAGCCACACGTCTACATCGTCACCGCCGTCGACGGCGCAGGCGAGGTCAAGCAGGGCGCGTAATGCGTCGGCTATCCGATGGACTCGCGCCCGATCGATATTGCGGTGCGCACGAGGCGGATCGGCGCCACCTGCTCGTCGCTCGCTCCGGGCATACTTAGACCCGCGCCGGCGCATGAAAGCCGGAACCGACCCGACCGAAACGCGGCGAGGCGTGCCATCACGTGGGGCTGATCATGGATCCCGACGGCCAACTTCAAAGCGCCGCGACGCCCGATGCCAGCTCGACGCGTCGGCGTTCCCGGTTGGGCCGGCCGCGCGTTCCGTTTCGTCACCATGACGACGGCCCGCCCTCGGCGATCGTGCAAGCGGAGATGTCGATCTCGCGCCATCTGGTCGAGCTGCGCAACCGTCTCGTCATCTCGGCCCTGTCGCTCGTTCCGGGCACCGTCCTGGGCTTCGTCTTCTCCGGCTCGATAATTCACATCCTCATCGCGCCGCTCCCCAAGGGAGATCATCTGGTCGCCTTCGGGCTGACCGAGCCGTTCATGATCGACATGCAGGTGGCGATCGTCACCGGCGTCATCGTGGGCATGCCGGTCATCCTGTTCGAGTTCTGGCGGTTCATCTCGCCCGGACTGACGCCGAGTGAGCGAGCGACCGCCCGGCCGTGGGTGCCCCTCGCCCTGATCTTCTTCGTCCTGGGCGTGGGCGTCGCGTACTTCATCCTGCCTTACGCCGCGGGCTTCCTCTTCACCTTCCAGACCCAGGACATCCAGCTGATGCTGTCCGCCGAGTCGTATCTCGGCTTCATCACGATCCTGTTCCTCGCCTTCGGCCTGGTGATGGAGTTCCCGATCATCCTCGTCCTGCTCTCAAAGGTGGGGGTCGTCACGTCCAAGGGCCTTCGGAAGTCGCGCCGGATGGCCATCCTGGGGATCGTGATCGTGTCCGAGGTCATCACTCCCGGCGCCGACCTGGTGAGCCCGATCGTTATGGCCGTTACGCTCTACGGGCTCTACGAGGTCTCGATCATCCTGATCCGGCTGGGCGGTCGATAGCTGCCGGTCCTCGAGCGGCCGCGGCACACGCCGTCAGGGTGCCTGCCGTCAAGCCACCCGCGGTCAATCGTTACTAACCCGCTTCTGGCGGCGGCGCCATAATCCCGTCCACCAGCAGGATGGAGAGCGTGAGCATGGCCGAACACGAGAAGACGGCGTCGGTCGGGATCGTCTGCGGCAGCCGTTCGGACTTCCCCGTCATGGACAAGGCCGTCGAGCTGCTCGGTCGGCTCGAGGTCCCGTGCGAGATGCGCGCCATCTCCGCCCATCGGGCTCCGGACCTGCTGTTCCGGTTCGTAGCCGGCGCCGAGCGGCGGGGCGTGCGTGTCTTCATCGCCGGGGCTGGTGGGGCGGCCCACCTTCCAGGGGTGGTGGCGGCAAAGACGCTTCTTCCTGTCGTCGGCGTGCCGATCCCGACTCAGGTGGCGGGCGGCCTCGACTCACTCCTGTCGATCGTGCAGATGCCGAAGGGGATTCCCGTGGCCACGGTCGCCATCGGCGGCGCCGAGAACGCCGCCCTTCTCGCGGTCGAGATCCTGGCCCTGTCCGACCCGGCGCTGCGGGATCGACTGAAGGCCTTCCGAGATGCCCAGACCCGATCAATCGAGGACGACGAATCGAACGCCGACCTCCGCGGGACGACCTAGCCGCGTGGAGAACCTTCGCATCAGCGAAGTCCGATTCGGCGCAGGCGGCGTCCCGGATTGGCTCGAGCCAACGGTCCGTTTCTGCTCACGCTGCGGCGGCCAGCTCACGTTTGGCCCGGTCGACGACGAGGAGCGAGACCGGCTCGCGTGCCCGAGCTGCGGATTCGTCTGCTACGTCAACCCGCGGCTCGTGGTGACGACTCTGCCCATCACCGATCGCGGCGAAGTCATGCTCATCCGCCGCGGCATCGCCCCGGGCCTCAACCAGTGGGCCCAGCCGGGCGGCTTCCTCGAGATCGATGAGACTGTCCGGGAGGCGGCCATCCGCGAGACGCTCGAGGAAACGGGCCTGCACGTCGAGCCGATGGCCATCGTCGGTTTGTATTCACGGGTGCAGGCGGCGGTCGTGGTCGTGGCTTTCGAGGCCCGCATCGTCGGCGGGGTGCCCACGATCACCCGCGAGTCGCTGGAGACTCGGCCCTTCGCCCCGCACGCCATACCATGGCCCGAGATTGCTTTCGAAACGAGCGTTCTGGCTCTGCGCGACTGGGTGGCGAGCGTCCGACCGGACCTCACGATGCCCGACCCCTCAACGGTTCACCGCGACTTCGGCGCCTGAAGATCGCGACCGGCGCTTGAGGAGCGTGTGAGCGGAGCGCCCGAATATGGGGCGAGCGACGGGCCCGGGCGAGCCGCGCCCCCGCAGTCCCGTCCTGCGGCTACGGCGAGCCAACAACAGCGAGCCAACGGGCAGTGCGGTCCCGTGCGAAACTCTCGGCCATGAACCCCGCGACGATCGCCCTGGTGGTGATCCCACTCGTGATCATCGAGCTCGGGCTGATGCTCTACGCCCTGTACGACCTCTTCCAGGAGGATCGGCGGGTCGTCGGCGACAGCAAGATCATGTGGGCTCTCATCATCGCGTTCGTCAACGTCATCGGGCCGCTGGTCTACTTCTTCGTGGGCCGGGACGACTCGCGCGGAACGGAGACCGGCGGCGTCGGTGCCGCCCCAACCGAATCGATCGCCCGCATCCTCGCCACGTGGCCCGGGCTCGCCGCGGATACGGACGCGGCCATCTCCACGGCCGGACTGACTAAGCGATATGGCGGCATCGTCGCCCTGGACCATCTGGACCTGTCCGTCCCCAGCGGCAGCGTCTTCGGCTTTCTCGGACCCAACGGCGCGGGCAAGACGACGACCCTCCGACTCCTCACCGGACTCGCGGCCGCGACCGACGGCACCGGCACAGTGGCCGGGGTACGCATCGGCGGCACGGGCGGTGAGCTGGCCCGCAACATCGGGTACCTGGACCAGGACCCGCGCTTCTACGGCTGGATGCGGGGCCGCGAGCTGCTGACGATGGTCGCGCAGCTGCACGGGCTGCGAGGGGCGGCCCTGCGGCAGCGGGTCGGCGAGGTGCTCGAGATCGTGGGCCTGACCGAGGCCGCATCTCGACGGATCGGCGGCTACTCGGGCGGCATGCGCCAGCGCCTCGGCATTGGTCAGGCGCTGATCAATCAACCGCGCGTCCTGTTCCTGGACGAGCCCGTCAGCTCGCTCGATCCCGAGGGCCGGCGCGACATCCTGGAGATCATTTCGAGGCTGCGCGGCACGGCGACCGTCTTCATGAGCACTCACATCCTGAACGACGTCGAGCGGGTCTGCGATCGGGTCGCGATCCTCAACTTCGGCCATCTGGTCGTGGAAGGACCGATCGACGAGCTGCTCGACCGCTACGCCCAACCGGTCTACGAATTGGAGCCGGAGCCCCGGCAGGAGGGCGCGATTGATCGGCTGGCCGGCGCGATGCGCGGACAGGCCTGGGCCCGCGACGTCAAGACGACGCCGGACACGGTGCGCGTCTTCGTCGACGATCCCAGGGTGGCCGGGCCGGCGATCCTGCCGCTGGTGGTTGCCAGCGGCGTCGGCCTGGTCCGATACGAGCGGGCACGGCCCAGCCTGGAGGACGTCTTCCTGCGCCTGGTCGCCGAGAGCGGTCCACCGATCGCGCCGCCGGTCACGGTCCCGGTCTGGGGCCTGGACGCGAGAGGTCGACGATGATGGGCTTCCGGGTCCTGCTTCTCAAGGAGATGCGCGAGCAGCTCCGAACGAACCGGCTTATCGCAGTCGCGGCGATCTTCCTCCTGTTCGGGATCCTCGGACCTCTGACCGACCGCTATATGAAGGAGCTGGTCGACGCCATCGGCACGGAGAGCGGCGGGTTCTCGATCCAGGTTCCACCACCCTCGCTCGAGGGCGACCTCGTCCAGATCATCAAGAACCTGTCCCAGTTCGGCATCATCTGCGCGCTGCTCCTGGGGATGGGCTCGGTCGCCTGGGAGAAGGAACGCGGCACCGCCGGGATGATCCTGACCAAGCCCGCCTCCCGTGCGGCCTTCCTTGCGGCGAAGCTCGTCGCGATCTCGTTGACGCTGGCGATCGCCACCGCTCTGGGCACGGGAGTTGCCTACATCTACACGCTGATCCTCTACCCAACGGTCTTCCCGCCCGCCGGCTACGCGGCGATGGCGATCTTGCTGTGGTGGATGCTCGTGGCGTTCACCTCGATCACCTTGCTCGCGAGCACGGTCACCCGATCGGCGATTGCGGCGGCCGGCATCGGCCTCGTCACGCTGCTCGTCATGGGGATCGTCGGTGCGCTGCCGACGATCGGGCCCTACATGCCATCGTCACTGAGCGATCCGGCGCGCGCCATCGCGATGGGCCAGGATCCGGGCTCGCTTGCGGGTCCGCTCGTCTTCAACATCGCCCTGGTTCCGGCGCTGTTCTGCATCACCTGGCTCGTATTCCGCCGCCAGGAGTTGTAGCCAAAGGGCAGGAGGCGCCGGGTTGGGCCGCTCTCCGGGAGCGCGAGTCCGCCCCGACCGGCGCGACACCGGAGACCCGCGCGACCGACGCCGGGTCAGGCCGCTCTCCGGGAGCGGCATTCGGCCACGTTCGGGGCCGCTCTCCCGGATCGGCAGCTGGCGGTGCGAGCCTGGCTGGATGAGCCGTCTCGGGACCTCCGCGGCATCTGGTTCTTGCCGATTTCACACCAGGACGACATTGGGCAAAGGTCGCGGCGCAAGAGAGTGCCACGCAGGCGACGGACGAGCGATCTCGGCCCGGGACCGCGTCGACAGAGCCCGAATCTCGGCGAGCCGAGCGCCACAGCGTCGGAATCTGGGCCACCCTGACCGGATTCGGTCCCCGCGCAGGTTCCGGCGCAGGTGCTGGCTTGCCCAATGTCGCCCTGGTTGAATTAGGAAGACGTGGCGGGGCCGGCAGGGGCGGCCGCGGCAGGGGGGCGCGAGCGGGCGGGCCACGGGCGGCCCGAACGCTACGGCAACGCTACCATCCAGACGCGCCACTCCCCAGTGGCGGATAGGGGCGCCGCGACAACGGTCTCCGGCGGCTCGGAGGTGCCGGGGAAGGTCACGACCACAACGTATGTCCGGCTCAGGTCGGCAAACGTGTTCAGGTCGGCCCAAACGGTTGGACCGAGGCTGGACTCGCTGGACAGGTCCGATGGTCGAGTCGGCTGGCTGAGCTGATACGCGTAGTCCACCCTCTTGCCGAGCGCGGTCTCTTCCGACGCGAACGCGGGCTCGCCCCCGAACGCCCGCTGCGAATACGAAGAGAGCATGTTCCAGGCGGTCGACGGATCCTTGATGGCCATCGTCTCGAAGTCGTCGACGATGTTCCCTGCGGCAACCGGGTCCAGCGAGGAGTTTGCCGGCACGTTCGCCCGCGCGTTGCCGAAGTCCGCCGGATGCCACGTCCGTCCGCCGTCCGACGACAGCATCAGCACCCGCGCATACGACGAAGTGGGCAACGCGTTGACGGTTGCGATCGCGTGGTCTTTGTCGGCGAAGTCGACCCATTCGAACGCGCCGTTCTCGGGCATCCCGACCCCGGGCACGTCAGTCCAGCTCGCCCCGAAGTCGCTGCTCACGGTCAGACCGAAGGGACCGTTCGTGTTCGTTCCTACTACCGCCCATGCCCGACCAACCAGCGCCGCGGGCACGGGATTGGGGATGCCCGTCATCGGGTTCTGACTTGGATGTTTCACCAGGGTCCACGATCGACCGCCATCCGAGGTCCTGTAGAACCAGGCAGCCGGGGAATTGCCCGAACCGTTGACGGACACCCCGACCGCGATCGCTCCGTCCGACGCATCCCAGAAGGCCGGCCCGGCCGCAACCACGACTTCGGCGTTCGCGGGCGCGGGTTCCGCAGGGAGGTCGGGTAGGTCCACCGTCGACCAGGTCAGGCCCGCGTCGCGGCTGACGTGGAGAGCGGCGCCGGTGAGCCACGACGAGTCGTAGTCCGGCGCGGACCAGAGCGTGTTCGCGTCACTGGCGGTGAACCCAGAGCCGAGGCCCGTGGCGCCACCCGCCAGCGACCAGGTCGCGCCGCCGTCGTCGGTCCGCAGAACTGTGCCCGAGCCCTTCGTCGCCTCGGTGCGCACTTCGTTGTTTGGGCCGCTGGGCCCCGACGTCGAGCCGAACGAGCACATCACGAAGCCGTGGTCGGCATCGACGAACGACAGGGTCGCCGTATCGCACCGGAAACCGCCCGAGACCGCCGTCTGCTGCCATGTGCGGCCGCCATCGCGGGTTCGATCGACGACGAACGGCTGGCCGGCGGGCGTGGTGCCGGCGGGCGTGGTGCCGGCGGTCGGCGCGCTGCCGGTCGGCGCGCTGCCGGGCGTGGGGCTTGCGGTCGGCGCGCTACCGGTCGGCGCGCTGCCGCGGATTGGGCCCGACTCAATCGCCCAGGCATGGTCCGGATCGAGGACGAAGACCGTCGATGCGGCGACCTGCCCGCCCGGAGCCGGGAACGATCCGGCGCGCCAGGTCTCGCCGTCGTCCGTGGAAGTAAGAAGGTACGAGCCCTGAACGGCCCAGATGCCGCCCGACCGCATCAGCCCGGCCTCGTCGACCTGAGCATTCAGCGCCGCCGGGACGTTGAAGGTGGGACCGGGCGAGCCCGTGCCCGACGCGGGAACTGCCTTGCCAGATCGAGGCAGCACGAGGATGGCCACCAGGACGGCACTCCCGACAAGGATCACGGCGAGCCGCAAGGTCCGCCAGAGTGGCCATCTCGACCGCGGCTGGCGAGCCCCATCGGTGCCGGTGAGGTTCTGCATCGGCTTCCCTCGCGACCGCGGCGCTCGATCTGCGACCGAGCCTCCGCGAGCCGTTCAATCTTCGCGCGTCTGCGGCTGAGGCGGTACCGGCATCGGCGAATGTGGCGGCGGGGCGCCATGGCTCTGCCCCGCGCCAACCAGACGCGGCCCCGACCCGCGCCGGACTCTATCCCCGCGTCTGGCCGCGGACCAGCCTGGCCGGCTCGAGCGCGGTCCGTCGACCGCGGTTGGCCATTGCCTTGGCCAGAGCCACGTCGTGGGCGCGGCGCTCCAGCTCGTCGTTGAGCGGAGCGAGAACGACCCTGCTCGCCGGGACGCCCTCTGCACGGCCCACGGCGATCCTGATGAGTTGATCAGCCAGCCAGGGGTTCTTGGGCAGGCACGGGCCGTGGAGGTAGGTCGCGAACACGTTTCCGGACCGGGCCCCCTCCAGGCCGTTACGGCCGTTGTTGCCCGCCCCCGCGATCACTCGACCGAAGGCCTCGCAGCCAGGCCCGAGCTCCGTCAGGCCGGAGTGGTTCTCGAAGCCCACGACCGTCTCCGTTACGCCGTCGATCGTGACCTCGCAGGCGGCGTGCTGCATGAATCGCTGCGGGCCGCCTCGCGTCTCCAGGTCGAGGATGCCGGCTCCGAGCATCTCCTCGCCGGCGTTCGAGATGTAGCGGTGACCCAACAGCTGCAGCCCGGCGCACACGGCGAAGACCACCACGCCGTCCGCCACGGCGTCACGGAGCGACGGCGCCTTGCGGGCGAAGTCCTCGGCAGCAACCGCCATCTCGACGTCCTGCCCGCCGTGGAACAGGACGATGTCGAACGCCCGGAAGTCCGGCGTCTCGGATTTCTCGACGGCCACAACCTCGACAGGGATGCCCCGCCACTGCGCCCGGCGCTGTATGGCGATGAGATTGCCGCCGTCGCCGGCCACGTTCAGCAGCGACGGATACAGATGGGCGATGCGCAGTGGCTTGTGATCGCGCGAATAGGTCGATCGGGTCGCCTGGACGATCGGCACGGGTGGAGTCATCGCGACAGGCCCCGGAGCGCTCGAATGGACGGCCGAAGTCAGACCGACCGAAGTCGGCCCGAGCGAAGCGGCGGACCCCGCGGTCGACTTGCGGACGGGTCGGGGCGCCGGGGCGATCGGCGGGAATCGATCGGTCGGATCGGACTGATAGTCGGACGAGGCGGGCGGGACGACCACGGTCGGGGGCGAGGGCTTGTGCGGAACGGCCGGCCTCGTGGACTTGCTCTCGGTCATACGGCCCAGTATCTCCCCGTCCAGCCGCGCCGCCGCATCTCGTCGCGCAGCTCGATAAGCGGCGTGTACCCGGACAGCACGATGAGTCGCTCCCCCGGCGGCAGCAGCGCGAGCCCCTCGTCCAGGGCACCGGACCGACTCTCGACGACCCTCAACCTGCCTGCCGGCACACCGGCGTAGTGCAGCCGGTTGGCCAGCTCGTCGGCGCGTGTGCCCGAGACGACCGCTCGCTCGACCTTCGGTGCCATCGACTCGAAGTCCACGTCCCACAGCCAGCCGAAGTCCTCGCCGTCGACAAGCGTGTTGGAGGCCGCGATCAACAGCTGCCGCGGCTCCCCTTCGGTCGCGAGCGCCCGCAGCGTGGTGTTGTAGCTCGTGGGATTCTTCGCGAACGCCAGGATGACCATCTTGCCGCCGGCGTCGATCTTCTCGAGGCGACCGAATGCCGGCCCGACCGAAGCCAGGGATTCGGCGGCATGATCGAGCGGGACGCCAAGCCCCACGAGGATCGCGATTGCGGCGGCGGCGTCGTAGGCGATATGCACACCCGACTGCGGTATGTCGAACGTGAGGTTGCCGGTCGGCGTCTTGACGTCCAAACGCGTTCGATCGAGACCGGCCACGTCCAGGGCCGTCACTGCCACGTCCAGCTTGGGCCGCGCAAAGCCGCATGTGGGGCAGCTGTAATCGCCCATGTGCGAGAGGTAGACGAAGCGGTACTTCAGGTCCGCCCGGCAGCGCGGGCAGCGGATCGTGTCGGCGGCACGAGTGATCTGGTCGGTGTCTCGTTTGATGCTCAGCCCGAAGGTGACGCGCCGCCCCACGCGCTTCTCGGCCATCGTCGCGACCATGGGATCGTCCGCGTTCACGACCAGCGCCGAGTCGGCGGGCAGGGTCTTCGCCACGGACTCGATCGCGTCGGCCACGGCGTAGATCTCGCCGAAGCGGTCCAGCTGGTCGCGGAAGAGGTCGGTCACGAGGAGCGCCCGCGGCAGCGTCTCCGGAGCCACTTTCGAGAGGGCGCCTTCATCCACTTCGGCCACCAGAACGCCGTCGGGGATACGGCCCAGCAGGTTCGAATAGCTGACCGCCAGGCTCGTGACGCCCTGGACGAGGTTCGCTCCGGCGGAGTTGTGGTAGACGGTCACGCCCTCGCCGCGGAGCAGGGCGGCGGTGAAGCGGGCCGTGGTTGTCTTGCCGTTGCTGCCGGTGATGGCCACTACCGGCACGCCGGGGACGCGAACCAGCTCCTCCAGAATGCGCGGGTCCACCTTCCGGGCGACCATGCCCGTGATGGCGGTGCCGCCGCCGCGGCCGATCAGGCGAGTGGCCCGGCCGGCGCTCTTGCCGGCCGCCAGGGCGAGAAAGGCGCGGAGCGAGAAGGCCGTCTTCTCCCCAGCTGGACGCCGACTGAGCTGGCTGGTCATCGCCAGCGAGTGTAACGGGTTCTCCGAGGCGGACGGTCAGGGGCGCGGGTTGCCGAAGGGCCCTGCGTGCCCCGGGGCCAGGGCGGCCGCCTAGCGAGCGCCTCGCAAGCGCTGAATCGAGACGGGGCCGCGAGAGAGATCATGCAGCCCCGTCGTCAGTTCAGGTTTCGATGGCGGCCGACCTATCGGCCGCGTTTGTCAGGTGAGCGCTAGATGATCCGCCGGCGTCGCCGATCGACGAGGATCAGCAGGCCGCCGAAGGCGG
>Ga0182019_10001692_pt1 | contig 11231 bp, 7 predicted proteins | sample 812E2MmetaG_FD_120483 | JGI IMG/M metagenome (GOLD analysis project Ga0182019, IMG submission 120483) | Permafrost microbial communities from Stordalen Mire, Sweden - 812E2M metaG | ecosystem: Environmental > Terrestrial > Soil > Wetlands > Permafrost | place: Sweden: Stordalen | collected...
CCGACATGGAGGCTGCCGGTGTCGCCATCGACAGCCAAGCTCTAGCCTCGCTCGACGTCGAGTTCGGCGGCGAGATCTCGCGGCTGGAGTCCGAGATCTACGCCGATGTCGGCCACGAATTCAACCTCGGTTCGCCCAAGCAGCTCGAGCAAATCCTCTTCTACGAGCTGAACCTGCCAAAGGGCAAACGGACCAAGACCGGCTATTCGACCGACGCTTCGGTCCTCGAGGAGCTCAAGCCGGCTCATCCGATGATCGCCAAGCTGCTCGACTGGCGGCTCTACTCGAAGCTCCGATCGACCTATATCGAAGCCCTGCCGGTGCTCGTCTCCGAGCGCGACGGTCGGCTCCACACGACATTCCACCAGGCGGTCGCGGCGACCGGTCGACTTTCTTCCTCCGACCCAAACCTCCAGAACATCCCGATTCGGTCGGCCCTGGGCCGGCGCATTCGGCGCGCGTTCGTGGCCGGTTCGCCGGAACTCACCCTTGTGGCCGCCGACTACTCGCAGATCGAACTGCGCATCCTGGCCCACGTTTCGGGCGACGAGCATCTCCGCGACGCCTTCGCGCGCGGCGCCGATATCCATCGCGAGACCGCCGCCCGCGTTCTCCACAAGGAACCGGCCGACGTCACCTCAGACGAGCGTTCGATGGCCAAGATGGTCAACTTCGGCCTCGCTTACGGCATGAGCGACTTCGGGCTGTCGTCTCGGGCCGGAATTTCGCGCGGTGAGGCAAAGGCGTTCATCGACAACTACTTCGCGACTTACAGTGGCATCAGCTACTACATGATCCATATCAAGGACCTTGCCAGACAGCAGGGCTACGTCACGACTCTGCTGGGCCGGCGGCGCTCGATCCCGGAGCTGCGCATCCCTGCCTTGCGCTCGGCCGGAGAGCGGATGGCGATCAACATGCCGATCCAGGGCACGGCGGCGGACATCATCAAGATCGCCATGATCCGCTTGCCCGAACGGCTACGCGCCGCTGGCCTGCGGGCGCGGATGCTTCTCCAGGTCCACGACGATTTGGTGCTCGAAGTGCCACGCGAAGAGGTCGATGCCGTGGTGCCGATCCTGCGTGACACCATGGAGAGCGCCCTGAAGCTGGACGTGCCGCTCACGGTAGATATCAAGGTCGGCGACGACTGGGAGTCGATGGCGCCGCTCACACGCGAAGACGCGGTCCTGGCCGAACTCAGCGAGGTCGAGTGAAGCTTGGCCCCCCGGCCGAGCTGCACTTTGACGAGTTCTCGCAGGAGCGATAACTCGTATGGCTTGGGCCACCGGCCTTCGTCTGAGCCTGACTCAAGGTTGACCTGGTGGCCCGACTTAAAGCGAAGACTTCTCGCGCGAGCGAGAAGTCGATGGTTCCGCACTGAGGCGGACTAACTATCCGGGCCGGCGACGGCGAGTCATCGCAAGAGCAATAACTCGTGTTGGCGTTACCAGTTGCGGATGTGGTCGTGCTCAGACGGACGTGAGTCTTCCCCGAGCGCTATCGCGAGCGCGCCGACGAAGAGGACCAGAACGACGAAGATGAGGAGTTCCATGGAAGAAAAGTAGTTCCGCCACTTGATTAGAGCAAATCAGTATTGTTCAATTACAAATCATGCCAGCTGATCATTTCGGAGACGTCGAATTCAGGCATCTGCTGAGCTTCCGAGCCGTTGCGGACACCGGCTCTTTTCACGCCGCCGCCGAGTCGCTCGACTACACCCAGTCGGCGGTGAGCCAGCACGTGGCCGCACTCGAGTCGATGTTGGGGGTCCGGCTGGTCGATCGTTCCCGCGGACGGCGGACGGTTGAGGTCACCGAGGCTGGGACTCTTCTCCTGCGCCACGCGGACGCGATCCTTGCTCGGATGCAGGCGGCCCGGGCCGATTTGCGAGCCTACGCAGAAGGTGCGACCGGCCAGCTCCGAGTAGGTACTTACCAGAGTGTCGGTGCTCGGGTTCTGCCCGAGACCCTTGGCATCTTCAAAGGCTTGTGGCCACAGGTGGAAGTCCACCTGGTAGAGACGAACAGCGACGACGGCCTGCTCGACCTCGTCGAATCCGGGGATCTCGACCTTTCGTTTGCCGTGTACCCGCTTTCCGATGGGCCGTTCGAAGGCGTCGAGCTGTTCCGCGACCCGTATGTCGTGGTCGTTCCGGCTGGGTCACCGCTGACAACGTTGGTCCGGCCCGCGAGCGCACGCGAGATCTCCGCCCTGCCGCTCATCGGCTTTCGCCACTGCCGCAGCACCAACGCGGCAGAAGCCTACTTGCGGGCGAACGGCGGCGAGCCGGAGTGGGTCTTCCGCTCCGACGACAACACCACCGTCCAGGCCCTTGTCGCGGCAGGTATAGGCGTTGCGCTTGTGCCGCGCCTGACGGTGGACGACACGGACCCAAAGTGCGCAATCGTTCCCACCAATGTTCCGCCTCGGGTGCTGACACTCGCCTGGCACCGCGACAGGTATCGCTCAGCTGCACACGTGGCGTTCGTGGATCTCGCGAAGCAGGTCTGCCTGGACCTTCAGCGGCGCGTGGCCCCGGCTCTGGCCTGAGACTCGGGCTGGTCGCCGACTTCGGGCGTGGTGCGGGCGGGCGGTTCTGCCGGCGCTCGTGTTCCGGCCTGGCTCGACGGACGACCCCGGCGCGTCTAGCTCGGCCCCGTTACCCTCTAGCAATGCCCGAACTACCCGAAGTCGAGACGATCGCCCGGGACCTGCGCGGCCTGGTGACGGGCGCGCGGATCGTCGGCGCGCGGTCGAATTGGCCGAAGACGCTCCGGAGCCACTCGCCGGATGGCTTTGCCGAGGCAGTGGAGGGGCGTGAGGTCGAAGGAGTGGGCCGGCGCGGCAAGCAATTGCTGGTCTGGCTTGGGTCGGGCATGGCCGCGGATCGCCAGCCTGGACCCGCGGCGCCGAACGGCCCCGCGGTCCTGACCGTTCACCTCAAGATGACCGGCCAGCTGTTCGTGGTACCGGCCGGTTCCCCCGAGGATCGGCACGTTCACGTCGTCCTCGCTCTGGCCGACGGGCGCGAACTTCGATATCGCGACATCCGCAAGTTCGGACGGATTGGGCTGTATCGACGAGATCCGGTGACCGGGCTCCCGGCCGACGGCGAGGCCGAAGGCGTTCTCGCGACCGGTGCCGAGCCACTGTCCGACGACTTCACGGCAGCGCAATTCGCCGAGATGCTCGCCCATCGCCGTGGCAGACTCAAGACGCTGCTGCTCAATCAGGACTTCATCGCCGGCGTGGGCAATATCTACGCCGATGAAGCGCTCTGGCGGTCGCGTCTCCACCCGCTTCGGGCCGCGCACATGCTGAGCCCCATCCAGGCTCGCCGGCTCCGGAGCGCCCTCCGCGATGTTCTGTCCGAAGCGGTCGAGAGGCGCGGCAGCTCTGTCGATGACTACACAGCGCCCGAGGGCGACGGCTCGATGCAGGAGCACCTCCAGGTATACCAGCGCGCCGGCGAGCCGTGCGATCGGTGCGGACGGCCGATCCGCCGGATCGTGGTCGGCGGCCGGGCCACTCATTTCTGTTCGTGGTGTCAGCGGCTGCCGGCGGGCCACGTGCCCGCGTCCACGGCCGTGCCGGCGGCGACGGGCGCTGCCCCTGGCGCGCGCCCAACCCGGCGAGGTCCGCGCTGGACGGAGCTATCGGGCGAAGGAGTCGTCGGCCGGACCGGCACAGAAGAAGCGCGAGCCATTCGAGTCGCCGCCAACCGCAAGGCCGCGGCCGCTCGCCGCGCGGCCGCCAGATCCGGCGGGGTCGCCTGATGTCCATCTTGCGACTCGAAGGCGTCCACCGTGAGGTCGGCGACTTCGTCATCCTCGACCATGTCGATGCCTCGATTGCCCACGGCGATCGAATCGGGCTGGTAGGCCCGAACGGGGCCGGCAAGACGACGCTGCTGCGGCTTGCCTTCGGCCTCGACGAACCGGATCTCGGCGTCATCCATCGCAAGCGCGGCCTCACTATGGCGATGCTCGCGCAGGAAGCGCATGTCGACTCGGCCTTCATCGGCGCTGCGAGCCTTCGGCAGGCGGTCCGCGCGGGCGCCGGCCGGCTCGAGGAGCTGGAGCTCAAGCTTCGGTCGATGGAGCAAAGCGGCCGCGTGACCGAGCCCGAATACGAGCACCTCCAGCACGAATTCGCGGTCAAGGACGGCTACTCGCTGGATCAGCGGGTCGAGGCGGCGTTGTCCGGCCTGCGTTTCGAGCGTGACCAGTGGGACCGTCCGCCGGTCAACATGTCTGGTGGTGAGCAGACGCGGGCGGCCCTGGCCAAGCTGCTGCTGTCCGATCCGGAGCTGCTGGTGCTCGACGAGCCGACCAACCACCTCGACCTGGCGGCCCTGGAGTGGCTGGAGGAGCACCTGAGCCGGCGCCACGGCAGCCTTCTCGTGGCCTCGCACGACCGGGCCTTCCTCGACGCGACCGTGACGCGCGTCTGGGAGATGCGCGATCGCCAGCTGACGCCGTTCCGAGGCACCTACTCGGCCTACGCCCGACAGCGCGAGGAGCGCGACGTCCGGGCCGTCGCAGACGCCGAGGACCGCGCGGGTCAGATCGCCCGCGAGCGGGAACTCGTCCAGCTGTACCGCCATCAGCGCAAGTTCTCCAAGATGCACGAGCACGAGGCCAGGCTCGAGGCGTTGGAGCCACTCGAGAAGCGCAAATCGGACGCGCGGCTCCGGCTTCCTACCGAAGCCCTTGCCGGCGGCGCTCCCGCCCGGTCGTACGAGACGACCGTCCGGGCCGAGGGTTTGGTGGTCGGCTACCGAGCCTTCCCGCCGCGTGCTGAGGGCGAGGCCGCGGCCGCGTCGCCGAGCTCGGCCCCGGCGGCGCTGATCGAGACTCGCATCGCCACAGTCCCGTGGCTGGAACTGCACCGTGGTGATCGCGTCGGCATCGTCGGCCCGAACGGCGCCGGCAAGACGACGCTGCTGCGGACCATCGCGGGTGAGTTGGCGCCGCTGGACGGCGCCCTGGACATCGGCCGCAATGTGCAGTTGTCGTACTTGTCGCAACTCCGCGATGCGCCGATCCCCGGCGCCACCGTCCTCGACGCGATCCTCGACGAGATGCCGCTGACCCAGGGCGCGGCCCGCAGCCATCTGGCGCGCTTCCTGTTTCGCGGCGACGACGCGCTGAAGGAGGTCTCGGCGCTGTCGGGCGGTGAGCGTTCGCGGCTGGAACTGGCCCGGCTGTTCCTGCTGTCGGCGAATCTGCTCCTGCTCGACGAACCAACGAACCACCTCGATATCCCGGCGCGCGAAGCCCTCGAAGCGTTCATGAACTCGACTGACGCCACTCTCTTGATAGTCAGCCACGATCGGCGGCTGCTCGAAACGGTTTGCAATTCCCTGTGGGTCGTCGACGACGGGCTCGCGGTGGCGTTCGAGGGCGGCTATCGAGCCTGGCGGCAGGCGGTCGCCGACGGTTGGACGGTGAAGACGGCGGTTGAACAGGAAGCCAAGCGGCTCCATGGCGGCGGTTCGCGGGAGACCGGGGGACGTCGGACGGCCGGCGCGGTCGGGGCATCGACTCCCAGGGCCGGCTCGAAATCGGCCGCCTCGGGCAAAGCGTCGAAGGACAGCGGTAAGGCCACGTCGTCGAACGGTGCGACGCCGGACGGAGCGCCCGCTCTTTCACCGAAGAAGGCCCGCGCCGCCAAGTTGTCAAAGGACCTCTATCGTCGCCGCAAGGCCGCCATCGACGAGGAGCTGGCTCATCTCTACGACCGCAAGCGGCAACTCGAGACAGCCCTGGGCGACCCGGCCGTGCACGGAAACTTCATGGAGTTGCGCCGCGTGACCGGCGAGCTCGCGGCCGTCGGCGAAGCACTGGGCCTCGCCGAGCAGGCGTGGCTCGAAATGGCGGAGGCGGCACCGTGAGCGGGACGCGACGCGGCACTCTCGGGACACGCGCACCGCTGATCGGCCTCATCGGCCCGATCGGTTGCGGAAAGTCGACCGTGGCCGGCTGGCTAGCCGAACGTGGCGCCGCGATCGTCGACGCAGACAAGTTGACTCGGACCGTCATGACGCCCGGATCCACTGTCACAGACGAGATCGTGGCTCGCTTCGGCGGGGAGTTCCGGCTCGCCGACGGGTCGCTCGACCGAGGCGCCCTGGGCCGCCTCGTCTTCGCCGATCCGGGCCGTCTGGCCGCGCTCGAAGCTATCGTCCACCCGGCAGTGGCCCTGCTCGAGCAGGAAGCGATCCGCGCCGCAGATGCCCTCCGGCCGGCCGCGATCGTCCTGGAAGCCATCAAGCTCGTCGAGGCCGGCCACGCGGGCTGGTGCGACGAGATCTGGCTCGTGGATTGTGAGCCGGCGATCCAACTCGCCCGGCTGACCGGCCGTGGCATGTCCGAGGCGGACGCCCGCCAGCGGATTGCGGCGCAGGTTGCATCGCTCTCGCGCTGGCGCTCGGCCGCGACCCGGATTCTGTGCACGGATGGCGAGCTCGCGACCGTGGAGGCACTGGTCGCGGCCGCGTTCGGAGAGTTGCCGGGGCGAGATCGAGCCTAACGGCCGTTTGGGGGGTGTTTGCGGCGTAGCGGCGCGACTACGCTTGCTCCATGCACCAGGGACTTCTCTCCGGCGGTCGAGCCGCGTTGCGCCGGCGGTCGACGAGCGCAGCCGCACTCGTAGCGGTTATCGCCGTGGCGGGAGTCGCTCTGATGGCGGACGCAGGGCCCGGCCGGGCCGCGGTTCACAGCGCAGCAGTGAGCCCGAGAGTCGCTTTCGTCCCGACATTCGCAGCCACACCAGGTGGAGTCATAGTTGCCGGTACGCTGCCTCCGGACCCAACCGCACCTTCCCCGGCAACCCCGGCATTCCCACCGATAGACCTCCACGTCGTGCCCGGCCAGTGGGTTGATTCGCGCCGTCCGTTGCCAGACCAATCGGCCAGTTGGCTCGACCTCAAAGCAGCCGGCCGAATCGCCCTCGTCGACGGCCGGTTCGCGGTCCTGCCGGTGGGTTCGGACCCTATGGTGAATCCATCCACGAGTCTGCCCGTGCCCGACAAGGCGCTGCTCGACGTCACGTGGACACGCTGGATCGTAGAGGTCCCCGGTTCCGGCATCGACGAGAAGCACAACTACTTCTCGAACCTGAGCTACTGGGAGTTTTGCGGCGACGGCGCGATGACGGTCGCGTTGTGGTACTGGCAGCAACTAACGGGACATCCCGACGTGACGGGCACCGCAGGCTATTTCCTCGACCCTTATGCGGCCGAAGGTGTGTCCTGGCCGACTTCCGGGCCGTCGATCGCAACCTCCCACGGCACGAGGCTCGGCACCTACTGGTCCGGTTCGGACACCGTCAGCGGTTTCACGGCTCACGGCCGCGGTTTCGAGTTCTATCTGGCGATGGCAGCCCAACCGACCGGATGGCAATCGACGGGGTTCACGCTCTTTGCCCTTGACGGCAAACCGCGGTACCCGGCGTTCGGAACGCCGATATCCAACATCCAGGCAGGACTCAATTGGGAGTCTTCCGGCCAGGCCGCGGGCAATTGGAACGACGCCTACTACACCACTGTCTACCCGCAGGACCCGAGCCTTGCCCGCGACTTGACGGCAGCCGTGACGATGGACGTTGGTCGTGACGGCGTGCCCGTCGTGGCAATGGTCGACACTTTCAACTTGCCGAACTGGCAGGCCGGCGCAGCAACGCCTCACATCCGCCACGCGATTTCGATCGTCGGCTACGACAACGCGGCCAATCCGCCGACATTCACCTACACCGAAACCTGCGGACGTGCCTGCAACAGGCGCGGCGGCAACCAGGACGGTGACATTCACGTGATCTCGCAGGCGGATATGGTCCTCGCGCTCCAGAACCAGGTCGGCATGGGGTTCGTTTGGTAGGAGTGGCGATGGCGCGCCGGCCGCCTGTGGCGCCTGCGGCGCTGGGCCTAGCGTGCTACCCACTGCGCCCCTGCGGCGCTGGGCGACCCCCGAGTGGGCACGGTGGGGTAGAGGGTGACGGGCTCCGTACAATCAGTCGGTGAATGCGTCCCATATTGGCCGGAGGCCGCTGTTGGCGACGGTCGCTGTGGTCGGCCTGCTCCTGGTGGTTGTGTCCGCGGTTCTGCTCGTCGGTAGCCAGCCGAAATCGTCGGCTGGTTCGCCTGTCGGCGGTAGCTCGGGTATTGCGCTCCTTCCCACCGTCGTCGCCAGTTCGAGTGCGCTGCTCGTCCCGGGCACAATGCTTGACGACCCAACCGCGACGCTGCCGTCCGACCCGACCTTCCAGCCGATCGACGTGTTCGCGTCTCCCAGTCCTGCACCGGCGCGGGGAGCGTTTCCGACGGACCCGAGCTTCGCCCAGGACTCGCGCAGGCCGCTGCCGGTCCAGTCGGTGGATTGGCTGAGTCTCAAGGCCGCCGGCAGGATCGCCTTGGTAGGCGGGAAGATCGTCGTCCTCAGCGCCGACGCGGACCCGCTCATCGATCCGGCCACCGGCGTGGCCGTTCCCGCCAAGCGAACGCTCGATGTCTCGTGGACGCGTTGGGTGGTCGAGCCGCCGGGCTACGGAACCGACGAGAAGGGCAACCACTACGCCAACCTGAGCTACTGGAACCTGTGCGGCGACGGCGCCATGACAGTCGCGCTGTGGTACTGGCAGCAACTCGGCGGCTTCCCCGACGTGACCGGCACGGCCGGCTACTTCCTGGACCCGTATGCGGCCGAGGGTCTGGCCTGGCCGACAAGTGGGCCGACGATCGCCGTCTCCGGCGGCCGGCGTCTCGGGACCTACTGGTCAGGCTCGGACGTTGTGAGTGGATTTACGGCGCACGGCCGCGGCTACGTTATGTACCTGGCGATGGCTTCTCAACCGGCCACGTGGCAGTCGGCCGGGCTGTCCGTCTTCGCTCGGAACGGCAAGCCGCTCTACCCCACCTCCGGGACTCCCCGAACCAACATCCAGACAGGGCTCAATTGGGAGGTCTCCGGCCGCGACCCCGGCAACTGGGCCCAGGCGTACTACGCGTCGGTGACCCGACCCGACCCGACTCTCGCCCGCGACCTGACGGCGGCCGTGATGATGGACGTGGGTCGCGACGGTGTGCCGGTTGTCGGCGCGGTCGATTCGTTCAACCTGCCGAACTGGCAGGCCGGCTCCGCGACTCCTCACACTCGCCATGCGATCGCGATCGTCGGTTACGACAACACGGCCAACCCGCCGACGTTCAGCTACATCGACACGTGCGGCCGGTCGTGCAACAACCGCGGCGGCAACACCTACGGGCAACTCCACGTGATTTCTCAGGCGGACATGGTGCTGTCGATCCAGAACGAGGTCGGTTCGGGGTTCGTCTGGTAGGAGAGGCGATGCGCCTGCTCGGAGTGCAAGGCCGCTATCCTCGGCTACGAGACGGGCCTCGTCTGGTTGGGTTCGAGGTACTACGCGGATGACCACCGATCAATCGATCAAGCTGCACAGAACCGCCGACGTGACTCTGACAGTCATGGCCGGCGGAACGCCTCTCGCCAACCGCGAGGTTGTGGTGGCGCAGCGTGCACACAAGTTCCTCTTCGGCAACATCGGGTTCGACTTGATCCCGCTGGCCAATGACGAGGTCAGGGGCGAGGAACGAGCGAAGCTCGAGCGGCTTGCGGGGCAATGGTTCGCCCTCTACAACTTCGCCACGCTGCCTTTCTACTGGGGCCGGTTCGAGCCGGAGCGCGGCCGCCCGGACACCGCCCGGCTGCTGGCAACCGCCCGCTGGTTCGTCGATCGCGGCGCCGCAGTCAAGGGGCATCCGCTGTGCTGGCACACCGTCCAGCCCGACTGGCTCCTGCCGCTCTCTAACAGCGAGATCCTCGAAGCTCAGAAGGCTCGCATCCGCCGTGAAGTTACCGACTTCCGCGGAGTCATCGAAACGTGGGATGCGATCAACGAAGCGGTGATCATGCCCGTCTTCGAGAATGGCGAGAACGGGATCACGAGGATTTGCCTCGCCAACGGCCGCATCGCTACCGTAAAGATGGCGTTCGAGACGGCGCGTGCGTCGGACCCGAAGGCGATCCTGCTGCTCAACGACTTCGATATGTCGACCGCCTACGAGTGTCTCATCGAGGGTGTTCTCGAGGCCGGCGTGCAGATCGACGCGCTGGGTCTGCAGAGTCACATGCACCAGGGCTACTGGGGCGAAGAAAAGACCAGCCAGATCGTCGATCGCTTCGCCCGATACGGCCTGCCGATCCACTTCACCGAGAGCACGCTCGTTTCGGGCCACCTCATGCCGCCCGAGATCGAGGACCTCAACGACTATCAGGTGACAGACTGGCCTTCCACGCCCGAGGGCGAGGCACGTCAGGCCGATGAGATGGTTCGCCACTACAAGACCTTGCTCTCGCATCCCGCGGTCGAAGCGATGACCTATTGGGGCTTGTCCGACGGTGGCTGGCTAAACGCCCCGACCGGCCTGGTTCGCCTGGACGGGTCGCCGAAGCCGGCCTACGACGCACTTCTCGGCCTCGTCAAGGGGGAGTGGTGGATGGCTCCGACGCCGATGACCACAGACTCGGCGGGGCGCCTCCGCTTCAACGCCTTCCTCGGCCGGTACGAGATCTCGTCCGAGGCGGGAAGCGCGACCTTCCGGTTGGAGCGGAAAGGCCCTGCCGAGATTGAGGTTCGGATGGAGGGCTAGAACTACCCGCCGGCTGGTCCTTGCCTCCGGACGCGATGCGCCCAACGGGCTTCTGTACCTAGAACGCCCGTGCTATTTGTGGCTGGCAAGGTATACTGGACACCTACGCTGACGAGGTTGAAGTGCCCGATTTTCGGCTGGTGGCGGACTTCAAGCCGACCGGTGACCAGCCTGTCGCCATCGAGAAACTGAGCGAAGGCCTGGCCGCGGGGTTGCGCCACCAGACCCTATTGGGCGTGACCGGGTCCGGCAAGACCTACACGATTTCCCAGGTTATCGAGAAACACCAGAAACCGACGCTGGTGCTGGCCCACAACAAGACGCTGGCGGCCCAGCTGTACGCCGAGTTCCGGGAGTTCTTCCCAGACAACGCGGTCGAGTACTTCGTGAGCTACTTCGACTACTACCAGCCCGAGGCGTATTTGCCGCGCTCGGACACGTACATCGAGAAGGATTCGAGCCGAAACGACGAGATCGACAAGCTCCGCCACGCGGCCACGAAGGCCCTCTTTGAACGGCGGGACGTGATCATCGTCGCCAGCGTCAGCTGTATCTACGG
>Ga0182019_10001693_pt1 | contig 11229 bp, 6 predicted proteins | sample 812E2MmetaG_FD_120483 | JGI IMG/M metagenome (GOLD analysis project Ga0182019, IMG submission 120483) | Permafrost microbial communities from Stordalen Mire, Sweden - 812E2M metaG | ecosystem: Environmental > Terrestrial > Soil > Wetlands > Permafrost | place: Sweden: Stordalen | collected...
CGATCCAGTCGTCCAGGTGCGGGGCTTCGTCCGCAATGGTGGTGTCGCCGCCGTGACCCGTGTGCACCACGGTGGACCATGGCAGACACAGCAGTCGGTTCCGGATGCTCTCGATGATGTCCTCGAAGCTGGAGAATGATCGGCCCGTTGCCCCCGGCCCGCCGCGGAACAGCGTGTCGCCCGAGAACAGCACGCGGCCCTCGGCCGAGTGCAGACAACACCCGCCCGGGCTGTGACCTGGCGTGTGCAGGACCTGCATCGTCTCGCCGCCGACTGTCACCGACATGCCGTCGATCAACTCGTCGTCGGGTGCACGGTTCGGATGGACGGCGTCCCACAGCATCCGGTCGTCGGGGTGCAGCCAGACCGGCGCCCCCGTGGCCTCGGACAGGGCCACCGCGGCGTTGATGTGGTCGTTGTGACCATGGGTACACACGATGGCCACCACGGCGCGATCGTCGACTGCTTCGACGATCGGCCGATGGTCGTGGGCCGCGTCGATCACGATCACCTCGCGGTCGTCGCCCACCACCCAGATGTTGTTCTCGACCTCGAAGTCCTCGCCGTCGATCGAGAACGTCCCGCTGGTCACCGCTTTGTCGATCCGCATGGTCACGCCACTGCCTCCTGCTCGCGGGCCACCTGGGTGACCATCCGGTGCACCAAGGCAAGCTTGTGGACCACTGCCGGCGCCAACACGAACGGATACAGTGCATCGCGTCCCATCGTGCGGTTGAGCTCGTTGAGCGCATAGGTCAACGGCAACCAGTCGGCCAGGATCGCGTGGAACGGCGCGTCGTCGAGGTCCTCATCGGGGGTCGACGCCAGCGTCTCGGCCATCGGTGTGCCCTCGGCCACTGCCGGACCGGTCACCACCAACCCGTAGGCGGCTGCGGTCTGAAGCGTTGCCCGGATGTGCAGGTAGTGGGCGAACGTCTCGGCCCAGTCCTCCCAGGGATGGGCGGTGGCGTACGCGCTGACATAGGTCTGTTCCCAGCCCGTCTGACGCCCGGAGCCGTAGTGCGACTTGAGTGCGTCGGCGTAGTCGATGGTGTCGTCGCCGAACAGCCACCGAATCTGGCTCAAACGGCCTTCATCGCGCGCGAAGACCATCCAGTAGTAGTGGCCGATCTCATGGCGCAGGTGGCCCAACACCGTCCGGTACGGCTCGCCCATGGTGTGGCGGACCCCTTCGCGGTGAACGTCGTCGGACTCGGCCAGGTCCATGGCGATGATGCCGTCCTGGTGTCCCGTCGTCACCGGCTCGCCGCCGGCACTCGAGAGGAACTCGAAGGCCAGGCCCTCCGCAGGGTCCTGCTCCCGTCCGACGATCGGCAACCCCAGGCCCACGAGCTGATAGAGCAACCGGCGCTTGGCCGACTCGGCCACTACCAACTCCTTTCCGCCCGCCGGATCACCCACCGCCGGTTGCGTTCGTGTCAGGCGGCAACTGGCGCAGTAGGGATGGGCGCCGGAGCGGACCAGCCAGTTGCACAACAGCCGATCACGGTTGGCGCAGGTCCGCCAGCGTGGACCTCCGTCGTCACCCCACAACTGCCAGTCGCCCGGTGAAGCCGGAACCGGCTGGAGGGCGACCACGCCGCGTTCGGGCACGACACCCAGCATCGCCCCGCAGTGGAGACAAGCCGTGTTGTCGAAGAAGAGCAGCTGACCGCAGTTGTCGCAGGTGAAGGCAAGCACGCCGCTTCGTTACCCCGGGCAGGCGTCAGGCAACGCCACCGGACCCCATCCATCGAGACGCTCGGGCTCCGGGTCGATGGGCACGACGTCGACGGTGACCTTCAGCTCGTGGGTCTCGCCCTCGGTGAAGATGACCCCCTTGAGCGGGGGCACGTCGGTGTAGTCCCGACCCCATCCGACGGTGACGTAGCGGTCGTTGACGAACTGGTTGTTCGTCGGATCCAGGTCCACCCAGCCGATAGCGGGTACGAACATCGATGCCCAGGCATGGGAGACATCGGCGCCTACCAGACGAGGACGCCCCGCCGGCGGCTCGGTCTCGAGGTACCCGCTGACATACCGGGCCGGCAGCCCCACGGTGCGGAGACACGCGATGGCCAGGTGGGCGAAGTCCTGGCAGACCCCGGCCCGTCCCGAGAACAGCTCGTCCAGCGTGGTGGTGACCGACGTGGCCCCCGGTTTGAACTCGAAGTCGCGGTGCACCCGACCCATCAGATCGGTGACCGCCTCGAGCAGACCCCGACCGGGTACGAAGGACCGCCCGGCGTACTCGATCAGCTGATCGGACACCGCCACCGACGGTGACTCCAACACGTACTGGCGGGCATCCAGCGTCTCGGCCGAAGGTGCGCCCCGGAGACCGGCAGCCACCACCTCCCATGGCTGGTCGGCCAGCAGCGGGAGTGTCTCCTGCCGTCCGACCACGTCCACCACGCTGGTGGCCGTCACGATCAGGTGCCGATGACGGTGATGGATGGCGAACGTGCCCACCCGGTTGCCGAAGAAGTCGAGCCGATCCCGATAGTCGTCCGGCACCGGGTCGATCTTGATCACCGTCGAGTGGCAACGCTGCTCGGGCAGATCGCGGGGCGACAGATGCATCTCGCCGTAGCTCGATGACACGTCGCTCGCGTACTGATACTCGGTGCGATGGCGCACCCGATATGTCACGCGGAGACCTCCTGGGCGGTCCCGGGAACCTGGAACATGGACCGTTGCGGCATCGGATGGCGGAAGTGCACAGCGTCCAGCGCGTCGCTGATTCGGTGCAGCCGTCCCGATGCACGGTCCAAGAAGGCGGCCAACTCGGGTCGGGTGCCGTCGGCGGCCACCCGGGCCAGCGTGGCGGTGTCGGCAACCTGCACGGTCGCCGCCAGCTCGATCAGGAGGCGCTCGGCCTCCGAACGTTTGCTCGTGCCGGACGCGCCGGGTAGCTCGGCGAGATCCTCGGCCAACCGATCGAGCTGGAAGCCGATCGACCGTGGGTTGCCGGGGTCGACCAGCATCAGGTCGAGCATCGTCTCGAGCTGGGCGTGGGACTGGTACCGGCGTCGGTACGTGATGATGCTCTCGGTCGAGGTCAGGACCGACTCCCACAGCAGGCTGTTGGTGGCGGTGTCGTGGTCGGCAACCACCGTGGCCCGCAACAACGCAACCAGTTGCACGCTGCGCTCGAGGCGGCGCCCGGCGTCCATGAACCGCCAACCCGGGTCCCGAACCATCGACTCCGCTGCTAGACCGGCCAAGGCGAGAAGTGACTGCATGACCCGGCCGATGACCGCTTGTGCGTTCCCGGTCCGCATCGGTCGGGCCATGATGGCCAGGTCGCGGTCGAGGTTGCCGACCACCAACCAGGTGTCGCCCGACAGCTGATCTCGTACCTCGAGTGCACTGTCGAGCATGCGGCGGAGCGAATAGGCCAGCGAGCCCCGCATCCGGTCGTCGCCCAGCAGCATCTGCAGTTCGTTGTCGGGGGCGGCGAGTCGCTGGCTCGCTCCGTCGCCGACGAAGCCCGGATAGGTGGTGGTCAGGTGGGTGACCGCTTCGAGCAACGCCCGGAGACAATCGCGCCCGGCCTGGCTGGTTCCGCCCTGGTCGTCGGATCGGGTGGCGCGATGTTCGAAGTCGTTGCGTCGATCGGCGATCACCCGCAGCAGCCGGACCAAACCTTCGGCCCGCTCGGCGTACCGGGCCAGCCAGAACAGGTTTTCGGCCGCTCGGGTCGACATCGACGCGACCGGCTCGACCGCGTGCGCGACCGGACCGTCCTGGGCCCAGAACCCACCGGAGGACTCGGGCTCCGACGCCAGTACCCAGGTGTCCTTGCCGAGTGATCCCCGCTGGTTCGAGACCAGGGTCCCGTCGCTCGAACCGGCCACTCGGGTCAACCCACCGGGAAGCGCCACATATGACTCGCCCCGGGCCACGGTGAAGGCGCGCAACACGTAGCGACGGGGCTCGATGCCGGTGTCGGTCAATGTCGGCACCGTGCTGAGGTCGAGCGGTTCCTGGCCGACCCAACCGTGGGGCCGGGCCGAGATGCAATCGACCAGCTCGGTCTGTTCGACCTTGGACAACTCCCACCCGAAACGGGGTGAGACACCCGACTCGTGGCTGATCGGCTTGATCACCATGCGGTCGATCGAGTCGATCACATGACGGAGCGAGTCGTCGTCGCCGCACCAGAAGGTCGGCACCGACGGCAGACGCAGCTCGTGGCCCAGCAGTGCACTCGAGATCGCCGGCAGGAACGGCAGGAGCGCCGCGTTCTCGAGGACGCCGCTGCCCAGCGTGTTCACGATCGACACGCTGCCCAGCCGAGCCGCCTCGACCAGCCCGGCAGCCCCGAGGTGCGACTCGGGCCGCAGCTCCAGCGGGTCACAGAAGCTGTCGTCGACCCGTCGCAGGATCACATGCACCGGTTCGTGACGACCGAGCGAATGCATCCACACCTGGCCGTCCTGCACAACCAGGTCGGCGCCCTGCACCAGTGGGTAGCCGAGGTACGAGGCCAGGAAGGCGTGTTCGAAGGCGGTCTCGCTCCACGGCCCGGGGGTCAGAACCACGATGCGGGGGTTCTCCACGCCAGGGGGAGCCACTGCCTGCAGCGACGATCGCAACGACCTGAAGAACGGCGCCAGGCGATGCACCTCGGCGTCGCGATACAAGCTCGGGAACACCCGTGACACCACGACGCGGTTCTCGAGCGCGTAGCCCGCCCCCGATGGCGCCTGGGCCCGGTCCGACATCACCCACGACTGGCCCGAGGAGTCGCGGCCCACGTCGACGGCCAGTGTGAACAGCGAATGGGGACCGGGCAGTCCGATGCCGTCGCACGGCCGCAGGAACCCGGGGTGGGCGAAGATCACCTCGGGCGGCACGATGCCGTGGCGGATCAGATCACGGGGACCGTAGAGGTCGGCGAGAATCAGGTTGAACAGGTCGCTGCGCTCGATGACGCCGGCCTCGATGGCCGCCCACTCGTCGCTGGTGATGATGAGCGGCAGTGGGTCGAGATCCCAACGGCGCGGTCCCGACTCGTCACCGTTGAAGACGTTGTAGGTGGCGCCGTCGACGTCGAGCAGCCGCTGGGCCTCGAGCCGTCGTTGCTGAAGCTGGTCGGGACCCATCTCACCGAACGCGCCGTCGATGGGATGCTGCGCGTCAAGAGCGTCGCTGGTCAGCCCGATGGTCATGTTGCTCGCCCCTCCACCCTTAGGTCGGGCGACCCTGCCTGAGGTCGAGAGTGCGAGGGTACCGCCCTCCCGATCGGCTGACGATCGTGGCCATTGCCGCCACCGCCTCGGCCGCCCCCGGCACGGAGCCGAACGGCTCGAAGCGTGACGCCCGGCGGGCTTCGGCCTCGGCCGCGTTCACCGGGAATGTCTCATAGGAGAGCCCGCCCGGATGCACGACGTGGTACGTGCAGCCGCCCAGTGACGTCTCGTTCCAGGTGTCGATCAACTCGAAGATCAGCGGCGAGTGCACCCCGATGGTCGGATGCAGTGCGGTGGGCGGTTGCCACGCCCGGTAGCGGACGCCCCCAACCCGAGAGCCGGGGGCGCCGCGTGCCGGCCGCAGCGGAACCGGTCTGCCGTTGCAGGTGAGAACGTGCCGTTCGGGAACGAGTCCATCGGCGGCCACTTGCAAGCGCTCGAGCGACGAGTCGACGTAGCGAGCGGTCGCCCCCGACGCGGTCTCTTCGCCCAGCACCAGCCAGGGCTCGATGGCCGACCGCAGTTCGAGGTGCACCCCGGCGATGTCGGCCTCGCCGAGACGGGGGAAGCGGAATTCGATGAACGGGTCGAGCCAGGCGTGCTCGAACCCGAACCCGTGGGCCCGCAGGTCGTCGACCACTTCCGCGATGTCACAGGCCACCTCGTGGGGTAGCAGGAACCGGTCGTGCAGCTCGGTACCCCATCGCACCACCGGGCCGCGGTAGGGGTCGGCCCACATGCGGGCCACGATCGCTCGCACCAGCAATGCCTGCACCAGCGCCATGCGAGGGTGAGGTGGCATCTCGAAGGCCCGAAGTTCGACCAAGCCCAATCGGCCCCGCTCGCTGTCGGGGCTGTACAGCTTGTCGATGCAGAACTCGGCCCGATGGGTATTGCCCGACACGTCGGTGAGCAGGTTTCGGAAGAGGCGATCGACCAGCCACGGACGGGGGGCGTCGTCGTCCTGCCGGTCGAGCTCGGCAAAGGCCACCTCCAGCTCGTCGAGCAGGTCGACCCGACCCTCGTCGACGCGGGGTGCCTGGCTGGTCGGCCCCACGAATCGCCCCGAGAACAGGTACGAGAGCGACGGGTGGTGCTGCCAGTAGAGCACCAGGCTGGCCAGCAGATCGGGGCGGCGCAGCACTGGGCTGTCGGCCGGGGTGGCGCCGCCCAGTGTCAGGTGATTGCCGCCACCGGTGCCCCAGTGCTGGCCGTCCAGGTCGAACTTCTCCGTACCCAGGCGGCACTCGCGTGCCTCGGCCGCCACGCCGGTGGTCATGTCGACCATCTCGTCCCACGTGGTGGCCGGCGGCACGTTGACCTCGATGACGCCCGGATCAGGGGTGACCACGAGTTGGGTCAGACGAGGGTCCGGCGGTGGCGGGTAGCCCTCGATGACGATCGGGGAGTCCACGTGCTCGGCGGCCGACTCGATGGCTGCGATCAGATCGATGAAGTCGTCGGCCCGCTCCACCGGCGGCAGAAACACCTGCAGGCGACCGTCGCGCAGCTCGACCGACAGCGCGGTCGGCGGCGTGTCGTCGTCCATCACTTCGCTGAGGGGGAGTCGGAGGCCGATCGGCGAGTCGCCTGGCAACAGGTAGAGCCGGCCCCGACGGAACGTCCACTGCGTGGTCGCCCAATGTGCCGCGCCCGGTTGCGCGTCGGTCGCGGCGATCACCGGATGGATCGGCAATACGAACCCCGTCGGTGCCCTCAACCCGGGGTCCTCGTCGGACGCGAGGTCCTGCGCGTCGCCGACCGGGTTCTCATACGCGGCCATGACGTAGGAGTCGTCGATAGCGAGCTCGTGCGCGATCGCCGCGGCGAGCGCCCGAGCCCGGTCGACCGTTGCGGTGCCCTGAGTCTGAGGATCGGCCAACAGTGCCGGGTTCTGCCACAACGGCGTGTCGTCGGTTCGCCAGTGGATCCCCATCTGCCATCGGGGGAGTGGCTCGCCGGGGTACCACTTTCCTTGGCCGTGGTGGAACAGCGCACCCGTCGCGAATCGGTCGGCGAGCCGTTCGGTCAGCTGCCAGGCCAGGGTGCGTTTGTGCTCGCCGTCGGCCCCGACTGTCCACTCCTCGGCCTCGGGCTCATCGATCGAGACGAATGTGGGCTCGCCGCCCATCGTGAGCCGCACGTCGCCGATCTCGAGGGCCTTGTCGACCCGATGCCCCAGCGCGTCGATCGCCGCCCACTGCTTGTCGGTGTAGGGGAAGGTGACCCGGGGGTCCTCGTGGATGCGGGTGACCTCGTTGGTGAAGTCGAGCGTCACCTCACACGGGTCGGTGGAGCCGGTGACCGGCGCCGCGGTGGCCGGGTGCGGCGTGGCACACAACGGCAGATGCCCTTCGCCGGCGAACAGCCCAGAGGTGGGGTCGAGCCCGACCCATCCGGCGCCCGGCAGGTACACCTCGCACCAGGCGTGCAGATCGGTGAAGTCCGCCTCGGGCCCGGCCGGCCCCTCGAGCGGCTTCTCGTCAGCTCGCAGCTGCACCAGGTACCCCGATACGAACCGGGCGGCCATGCCGAGCCCGCGGAACACCTGCACCAACAGCCAGCCGCTGTCTCGGCACGAGCCCAGCGCTTTCTCGAGGGTCTCGTCAGGAGTCTGCACGCCCGGCTCCATCCGCGTCGTGTACGCGACCTCGTGAAGCACCCGCTGGTTCACCGACACCAACAGGTCGATCATGCGCGGATGGTCGCCCGGTTTGGGGCGCACCGACTCGATCAGGTCGGCCAGGAGCGGGCCGGTGTTGTCCATCTCGAGGTACGGGCCCAGGTCACGGCTCAACAGGTCGCCGTAGCGAAGCGGGAAGTTCTCCGAGTCGTCCTCCAGGAAGAAGTCGAAAGGGTTGATGACGGTGAGATCGGCCACCAGGTCGACGTCGATCGTCAGCTCGTCGGCCTTCTCGGGGAAGACCAGTCGGGCCAGGTAGTTGCCGAACGGATCCTGCTGCCAGTTGACGAAGTGAGGGTCGGGGCCGACTCGCAGCGAGTACGAGACGATCGGGGTGCGACAGTGCGGCGCCGGCCGGAGTCGCACCACATGGGGGCCGATGCCAACGGACCGATCGAAGCGGTACGTCGTGTGGTGGGCAACCGCGACCCGGATCGTCATGGTGGGCCGTCAGACCGCGACGGCTGAACCCGCGACAGCGGGCTGAAAGTAGGCATCGGCCAGCTCGGAGTGGACGGTGCCGAGGTCCTCTTGGAGCTGGTCCACGAAATCGTGCAGGCCGTCCTCGACCAGCTCGTCGACGTCGAGGTCCTCCAACAACGCCTGAACGGCCGCGCTGCCGGCCATCGGGGCTTCATGGCCGGGCAACTCGAGGAGCGCACGGGAGATCTCGGTGAGGCACCGCTCAACCGATCGCGGGAACGTGGGGTCGGTGAAGAGGAAGTTGAGCGCCTCGGATCCCGACAGCGGACCGAGCGAGGTCCGGCGGAACATCTGATCAGCGGCCAGCGACTTCAGCACGCTCATCCAGGTCACGTCCGCGTAGGGCTGCATGTCGGGCCCGGCGCCCTGCACCAGGATGCCGGCCTGCACGTCGAGCACCCGCGTGGTCATGTCGGCCCGCTCCAGATGGCGTCCCACCTCGAGGAACGAGAAGGCGTCGTCGCGGCACATGGTGGCGGCCATCGATCCGGCGATCAGGTGGCAACGGCGGATGACCTCGTCCATCCACTGGGGGCGGGTGCTGCGGGGGATGGCCTCAGATGCAGTCTCGGTCACCCAGTGGTGCAGCTCGTTGACCGCCTGCCAGGTGGCCGGCGGCAAGAGGTTGCGGGTGACGCGCAGGTTGTTGCGGGCGGCTTGCACCGATGTGACGATCGATCCGTGTTGCTCGCCGTCGGCGGCCAGGAACTCGACCACCTTGTCTTCGGTGGGGGTCGGGTGCACGGCGTCGAACTCCTCCCGACTGCCCGTCACCGCCAGCAGTGGTGACCAACCGACCCCGCACGACAATGGCAGATCGCAGTACAGCTCGGTGTGCACCTTGATCAGCCGGGCGGTCGACTCGGCCCGCTCCAGGTAGCGGCCCGACCAGTACACGCACTCGGCAACTCGGGACAGCAGCATCAGGCAGGGTTCCTCTCTGGCCGTTCGGTCGTTTGGCGGAGCTCGATCACGTCGGGGTCGAGGATCCAGGTGTCCTTGCTCCCACCGCCTTGGGAGCTGTTGACGACGAGTGAACCCTCGGTGAGGGCGACCCGCGTCAGGCCGCCTTGGGTCACATAGGGGTTCGGTCCCGACAGGACGAAGGGCCGCAGATCGAGGTGGCGAGGAGCGATCTTGCCATCGCAAATGGTCGGTCCGGTCGACAGTTCGAGCGTCGGCTGGGCGATGTAGTTGCGGGGCTCAGCCAGGATACGACGACGCACCTCGTCGCGCTCCGCGCCGGTGGCATGCGGTCCGATGAACACGCCGTAGCCGCCCGATTCGTTGGCCGGCTTCACCACCAGCTCGTCGAGATGGGTCAGTACGTGGGACCGCTGGGCGTCGTCCGAACACAGGAACGTGGGCACGTTCGCGATCAGTGGGTCCTCGTCCAGGTAGTACCGGATGAGCTCGGGGACGAACGCGTACAGCACCTTGTCGTCGGCGACTCCGGCGCCCGGCGCGTTGGCCAGGCCCACATTGCCGGCCCGCCAGGCCCGCATGAGCCCGGCCACCCCGAGGGTGGAGTCGGACCGGAACTCTTCGGGATCGAGGAACAGGTCGTCGACCCGGCGGTAGATCACGTCAACCCGCACCAGCCCGCCGACGGTGCGCATGAACACCGAGTCGTCCTCGACGATCAGGTCCGACCCTTCGACCAGATGGGCGCCCATCAGCTGGGCCAGATAGGCGTGCTCGAAGTAGGCCGAGTTGTGCACCCCGGGAGTGAGGACGGCCACGACGGGGCGCTCGCCGGGTCGGGGCGACAGCGATGCCAGCAGCTCGTACAGGCGGGTGGGGTAGCTGTCGACCGGGTGTAGGTCGAGGTCACGGAACAGATCGGCGAACACCCGCTTGGTGATCTGGCGGTTCTCGAGCATGTAGGACACACCCGAGGGCACCCGCAGGTTGTCCTCGAGCACATAGAAGGTGCCGGTGGCGTCGCGAACCAGGTCGCTGCCCGAGATGTGGGCCCACACCCCGAGTGGGGGGGTGACGCCCAAGCATTCGGGCCGGAAGTTGGGCGAATCCAACACCAGGTCGGCCGGCACGATGCCGTCCTTCAGGACTTTCTGATCGCCATACAGATCGCCGATGAACATGTTCAGCGCTTGGAGCCGCTGGACGAGTCCGGCGGTGACCCGCTCCCACTCGTCGACCGCTATCACCCGAGGGATCACGTCGAAGGGCCAGGCCCGGTCGATGTTGCCGCGCTCGGAGTACACGGTGAACGAGATGCCCATGGAGCGGATGGCCAGCTCGGCCGCCTCCTGGCGCTGCAGCAACTCGTCGCCCAGATGCGACAGGTAGCTCATCACCCCGACACAAGCCGGATGCGGTTGGCCGTCGCGCAGCATCTCGTCCCAGCAGCCGGGGCTGTCGTAGCCCGCCCACGGGCCCTGCAGCGTCATCGGTTGACCTCGATTGCGTCGGGGCGCGTGGCGTCGCGGTGTTGCGTCGTCGACGAGCGCTCCTGGCGCATGCATCTGCTCCTCCTGAGCGCGTTTGGCTGGCGTGCCTTGCTCAGGCTCGGTGACGCCGATGACAGGAGTGTTTCGCAACCGTGAAGTTCGGCCGAAGCACCTGTTCGCCCGGGGGGTGCGGCGGCGGGGGCGGCGGCTTTGGTTGACGCGGTTGGACAGGTTGGGGCCGCGGCATCCCCCCGGTCTACGTCAAGTGCGGCGGCCGTGCCTACGCTTCGCAGCGATGACGACGCCTCAGGGTCCGCCCCCCGTTCCGCCGCCGCCCGAAAACCCACAGCCCGAGCAGGCCTGGCCGGGGTCGGGACCGCCGCCGCCCACGTGGGGTCATGAGGATCCGGCCGCGACCAGCGATCAGGCCTCGGACGAGCCGGCCCCGCCG